>ENA-UERS01000231-UERS01000231.1-human-gut-metagenome-genome-assembly--contig:-NODE-231-length-29254-cov-3.506906_pt1 | contig 29254 bp, 10 predicted proteins | sample MGYA00242991_ERZ507992 | MGnify/ENA primary metagenome ERZ507992 (study PRJEB26167, sample SAMN06115535) | human gut metagenome | host: Homo sapiens | place: China:Chongqing | collected 2015-10-24...
AAAGGATGCAGTAGAACGCCAGATGAGTCATCAGGAGCGCAATACCGTGCGCATGGCTTATATTCATAAGGCAGAGCACCTAGAAGCCCGCAAAGCGATGATGCAGTGGTGGTCGGATTATCTGGAAGCATGCCGAGAATCTTATGCACCGCCTTATACAATTGGTAAAAATAAGTTTATCCCATAGTATACTAACGAATCCCACACTCTGGCAAATTACCACCACCTCTACAGGAGGTGGTTCTATATAGACTTTTATCAACTTCATGACGAAAAACACCTATTTTATCCAAAAAGAAGACAATAGAGTCACAGAGGAATCAAAGAGCGACTCAATTGTCTTTGGACAGTCTGGTTGTGAGGTTAGAAAACAGTTACTCCTACACCATTAAATAGGGCGCAATGCTCGCTAATTTCTCCCGGGTTTCTGTCAGTTCGCGTTCCGGCGTAGATTGCGCGATGATTCCCGCCCCCGCTTGTATCCAGCAGCGCTGGCTGTCCTGAAATACGGAACGCAGAACTAGCGCCGCATCGAAGCGCATATCGTCCAGCAGCAGAATTGCGCCGGAATAGAGCTCTCGCGGCGTCTTCTCAATTTGCATAATCGCGTTCAGGGCAGCGTTTTTAGGGATACCTGAGGCGGTAATCGACGGAAACAGCACGGTAAACGCATCCCAGGCATCCTTGTTTTCCGCAAGCTGACCGCTCACGCCAGACCCCAGATGCTGAACGCTGCCGCGCTGGCGAACCGACATTAAATCTTCAACCACCACGCTGCCCGGCTGGCAAACAGCCTCCAGTTCAGCAATAGCTTCTTTGACAGAAAGGATATGCTCAAGCACCTCTTTACTGTCGTGCAGCAGTTCTGCCTCTTTCGCCTTATTATGCTCCGGGTTTCCCATGCGATCGCGGGTGCCCGCAAGCGGTTCAGTGACCACTTTATTGCCCGTCACTGACATCACCAGTTCCGGGCTAAAGCCCAGCGCTTCGCGTCCTTCCTGACGGAACATAAACGAGCGCACAGGCGTGTTTGCCTGCCGCCCGTATAACAGCGTGGCGGGCATATCAATCCGCGATGGCAGGGGAATGGCGCGCGAGACAATCACTTTGACATACTCGCCACGGCGGATCTCCGCAACGGCGCGCGCAACCTGTTGTTTATATGCCTCACCATTGAGGGCGGTATCCACCGCCAGTGGTGCGTTCTGCGTCGTTGTACCGGCCTCTTTTACCCACTCGCACAAACGTCGGCACCCGTCGGCGGAGTCCGCATAAACGGTGACATTTCCCTTTTCAAAAATAAGTTCTTCACGGGGAACGGTTAACGTCAGCAGCGGCCACTCCCCGGCGTTAAAGGCAATCCCCCGCGCATGCGCCGCAAAGTTGAACCCAACCTGTCCATATACCCGACGTCCTTTCACCTGAGGATGCGCCATAAAACGACGCGCGCAGTCGGTAATGGAATCCACCGCCCATTGTTGCTCCCCGGCATCATCAATAAATGTCGCCTGCGTTCCGTCGGCATTAATGTGCAGCCGTGCCTGGCACCCTTTGCCTAAATACCAACAGGGTTGACGCTCATAGACATAACACTCTTCTTCTGCGAACTGGCGTAAAACGCCAGAAATCGTCGGTAGCCATTGTTCCTCTGGTAACGCCAGATGTAGAAATTCACTGATTTTCATCCCTTACCTCTCTGTGTTATTCCCGGATCAATCAATTGCGCTTGTCATCAGTTCTCTTGCCGAATGCAGCCGGATATAAGCAACCCACGCCGCCAGCAACGTGAATACCCCGGCAAACAGGAAGCAGGCCGCATAGCCAAAATGTTGAGCAACAACGCCGCCGATAACACCAGCCAGGATGGCGATTGCCGCGTCAGTACATTGAAAGAGGGTGAAGTCGACACCGGCCTGCAAAGGCGATGAAAGCGACATCAGCGTGGCGTAAAGACAGACCAGCGCGCAGGCCAGCGAAATGGACTGGACAATGACCAGACACTGGAGAATCGGCAGCAACAGATGACCCGGCGCCATCATGAACGTCATCACCACCGCCAGCAGCGCGATCCCCTGGACGCCATAAGCCGTCAACAGCGCTCTGCCGGGTGAGGTGTATTTCATCAGCAATCCGCCGGCCAGCGTTCCTGCTATGCCCGCTGCAATATTGCCGCCGCTGAACAGCGCGCCCAACGCAGACATGCTCAACCCATGATCCAACAACAGCGGCGCCAGAAGAGGCAGCACAAACCGCATGCCTGAATTCAGCATTAATACCAGCAGTAAGCCCAGGCGCGCCTGCTTCCTCCTTAGCGCATAACCTAACGCCGGAACATGCGGGATAGGCGCTGTTCGCGTCGGCTCCGTAATGCGCCACAGCGGGAGTGACAGCGCCATAATCAGCACCGCCATCATCAGCATGGCGACAGGCCAGCCGGATGCCGCCGACAGCATCAGGAACACCCCGCCGCCGCACATCATTCCCAGATAGCTGCCGCCGACCTGCACGCTGTTTCCCCAGCCGTAACCCGTGCGGGTCAGTTGATCGACACAAAAGCCGTCGCTGGCGATATCAATGGTGGAAGCGACCGTGCCTGCCACCATAAACAGAACAAATAACGCGACGATTTGCGTATCGGGAAATCCTCCTTCTCGCCCAAACCAGCCAATCGCTGCGGCAATCATCAGGATCGCCGCTAGCGCGACCTGACCACGCAGGATTAACATCCGCGAACGGCGTTCCTGGCTACCGGGCGGAAGCCGCCAGCGTTCGATCCACGGCGCCCAAATAAACTTCAGCGCCCAGGGCAGCATAAACAGGGTTGTCGCACCGGCAAGCGCCAGCGAACCGCCAGCAGCGCGCACCAGCGCGGGTAAGGACTGCATAGACAGCGCCGATACCAGACTCTGCGTCACATAGACGCCGGCAATAGCAAAAATCACCCGCCCGGTCGTCAACGTCAGCGGTTTCACATTCGACTGAACATCACTCATGCACCCACTCTCCAGACGCGGAAACCCCGTCGTCGCGCCACACGCGCGCGGCCATTTGCGCCTGCCACAGCGCCTGATAACGTCCATGATGTGAGAGCAATTGCGCATGAGTACCCTGCTCAACCACCTGTCCCTCTTCTATCACCAGAATGTTTCCGGCCCCGGCGATGGTGGATAAACGGTGAGCGATGATAATCACCGTCCGGTTGTGAACCAGGTTATCGATCGCTTTTTGCACCGCCAGCTCGCTTTCAATATCCAGCGCGGCAGTCGGTTCATCGAGAATGACGACCGGCGCGTTTTTCAATAACGCTCTGGCAATGGAAATCCGCTGGCGCTCGCCGCCCGATAGCTGGCCGCCCATCTCTCCCATTGGCGTCAGCCAGCCTTGCGGAAGACGGGAAATAAACTCAAGGCACTGCGCCGCGCGGGCGGCCTCTTCTACCTCCTGCCGCGTCGCCTGTGGGCGCGCGATACGGATATTCGCCAGCAGCGTGTCATCAAACAGCCAGACATCCTGGAAAACAACAGAAATCAGGCTATTGAGCTGTTCCGGCGTCAGGCGGCGAATATCGACGCCGCCAATAGAAATCTGCCCTTGCTGCGGATCGGCATAGCGCATTAACAGTTTGGTGACCGTAGTTTTGCCTGCGCCGGAGGCACCCACCAGCGCGCTCATACTGGCTGCCGGGAACGTCAAAGAAACATGATTAAGCGCGTGGCCGTCACCTTCTTCGTAGCGATAGCTGACGTTGTCAAAGCGGATATCGTAACGTTCCGGCATCTCGCTTTGCGCTGCGACGGGAAGCGGCGCTACCGCCATAAACTGCTCAATCCGTTGCAGGGCGCTGGCGATCAGTTCCACAACCGAGGTGTAGCTGATAAACATCGCCATCGGTTCTGCAAAGCGCATAATCATCGCGACGGCGGCAATCAGAAAGGCGAGGTTCAGAGTGCCCGTCACTACCCAGACGATCCCGGATAACACCACCACCTGTAGGCCCAACTCCACGACGCTGGCGATCAGCATCGTTGCGCCAGCGCCCTGACGGTGAGTGCGGGTCTGTAAGTTTTCCAGCGCATTGAAATGCGCCAGCAGCGCCCGGCTTTTATCGGCATCGCTGCCGCAGGTGCGCAATACCATCATCCCCTGAGCAAATTCAACGATATCGCCGCTCAGACGCTGGTGCGCTTCCCCCAGCGTCTGCATTTGTCGCCGCATCGCCGGGCGGCGCCAGTAATAAAACGGCACCAGCAGAGGGAAGATCAGCAACATCACCAGCCCCAGCCGCCAGTCTATCCACAATGTCGCCAGCGACGCCGTCAGCGGCGTGACAATGGTGAGCAGCAAAATATTGGCTATCGCAATAACATAATTGAGGTTTTCATCCACGCTGCCCAGCAGCAAGGCGTTCATTTCACCCGCCCTGCCGCGCTGGAGCTTCTCCAGCGGCACGCGGCGTAACTGCTCGCCAAGTCGCAGGCGCAACTCATGGGTGGCCTGCGCCAGATGACCACGGTATTCAAAGCCCAGGCCATACCAGCGTAGCACCAGCGTCACAATTGCGGCGACGCTGAAGGCCATAGCCCAGTTAAGAAGTTGCGGCGCGTCTCCCCGTAACAGCGCATCAATGATCGGATAAAGACAGGCAAAGGCGATCCCCTGCATGAATGCCGCCAGCAACAGCGCCAGCATACTGCGTCGCAGCATCCTGGCCTGACTGCCAACGCTGGAGATAAGCTGGCGCCAGTTGACGCGCCAGGCCAGGTTATCCGCAGGATTATTGTCTTTCATTTTCCACCACCTCTTCCTGTGTTCCACCCGGCACCCAATGCTGCGCCTGCTGATAGTGTTGCCAGAGCCGTTGATACAGGCCGCCCTGCGCCAACAGTTGCGTATGGTTCCCCATTTCCCTGAGCTGTCCGTCGGAAAACAGCAATATCACATCGGCCTGAGTCACCATTGAGAGACGATGCGCGACCATGATGACCGTCCGGCCACGCATGGCCGCCGCGAGCGCCTTGATAAGCGCCGCTTCGTTTTCCGGGTCAGCAAACGCCGTCGCCTCATCGAGCACCAGGATGGGGCGATCCTGCAAAAGCGCCCGGGCGATAGTAATGCGCTGCCGCTGGCCGCCGGAGAGAAATACCCCACGTTCCCCGACTCGTGTGTTGTAACCTTCTGGCAGAGCGCTAATAAAATCATGGGCCTGCGCCACTCTGGCCGCCGCTATTACCGCCTCCAGCGGCGTATCCGGCGCGCCCAGACGAATGTTATTGGCTATCGTGTCGGCAAAAAGGAAGTTGTCCTGAAACACAAACGAGAGTTGCTTCATCAGGGTGTCCGTCTGCATATCACGCAGATCCACGCCGCCAATACGGATATGGCCTTTGTCCGGGTCGGCGTAACGCAGCAGCAAGCGCGCCACGGTGCTTTTTCCGGCGCCGCTTGGCCCGACCAGCGCCACAATTTGCCCGGCAGGCACATGAAAGCTCACCTCCTGCAACGCGGCGCCAGTACGCGCTTGCGGATAATGAAAGCTCACCTGCTCAAAGGTAATGCTCGCCTCTTGCGGCTGCTGGTCAGACTGCGGCAGCGATAACTCCGGCATCGCGAGAACCTGATAAATACGCTGAATGCTTAAACGCGTTTGCGCGACCAGGTTATTGAGCATCATCATTGGCATTACGGCTTCGGCCATTCCGCTGCCCAGCAGTAAAACGGCCACCCACGCGATAAAATCGAAACTGCCATAGTGCAACAGGCCGTATCCCGACCAGATCAGGACAAACAGGGTCGGGAGAGGATTCAGAATCGAGAAGGAAAAACGCGCTGAAAAACCGGCTTTGCGATACCAGGTTTTGAGCACATCGACCCACTCTTCAAGGGCGCGTTGATAGCGCAAAAAACTGGTGCTGCCGCTATCAAACGTTCTCACCACGGGCATGGCCTGCACGAACTCAATAACCGCCGCGCTAACCTGCTCGCGCGCCTTATGATAACGCTGAGCCATATTTTCCGAACGCTGGCGGGCGAGCACGAGAACAACCGATCCAAACGCCAGTACCCCCAGCGTCGCGATTGCCAGCCGCCAGTCCAGCCAGAACAAGATAACGATTGTCGCCAGCGGCATGATGATCGCGCGGGCATAGAGCGGCGTGCTGTCGGCCACAAAAATATGTAACGACTTCACGTCATCCAGCATCACTTTCGCCACTGACCCGCTGCCCATTTGCTGTAACACGCCAGGCGGAAGCTGCAATGCTTTACGGGCTAACCTGCTGCGCAGAATGTTCTCCAGATGAAAAGCCGCGTAATGAGAGGTGTTGAACGCCTGTAAGCGCAGAACAAAAGTTAAGACCACGCAGCCGATCACGCCGCCCAGCGGCCAGGCCGGAATAGCGTCAGGCGTCGCGCGAATGTCACGCAGGCTCCACGCCAGAAAAAGGAGCGCCCCCAGGCTGGTTAATGCCGCCAGCCCCGCCAGCGCCATAGCTAAAATAACCTTCCTGCGAACCGGTGTAATCACCTGCCAGAGAGGAAATCGGGACAGCGATTCAGTATTGGATGATTGAGATGACATGGGAGTAACTGAATTTCCTGATGAATTTTTACGGACGCCAAAAACGACAATTCAGGGTGGCGTTCTGAGAATTAATGTGAATAATAACCATTATCAATAACTCATCTACCCCATTCGGTTCTATTTATACCCGCATTGGTCTAAGCCACAGGGAGATAACCAGGTCATGACGGAGTCACCGCAAACGCAATCTGAAATCTCTATTCACCAGTTGGTGGTCGGGAAACCTGCAAACGATGGCAATATTCCTGCTCAGTGTGAACTGCTGCGCTGTTCGTTGCAGGAAGGTATGGATATTTTGCTCTGGAGGGGCCATTTTGCGCGGCCAGAGACGTTGCAGCTACACGACGATCTGGGCAGGATTAACTTCTCGTGCATCCTGGAAGGCACTTCGCGCTTTGCGATTCAGGGACTCCGGCGCCACACCGACTGGGAGCTTGCGCGCAATCGCCATTACATTACCCATACGCCAGACTGTCGCGGCAGCGCCTCCTATTGTGGCCGATTCGAGAGCATTACCCTCTCCTTCAGCCCTGAAACCCTCGCGCTGTGGGTGCCGGATATTAGCGCGGTCATTAAGAATAAGATCGACTCCCACTGCTGTTGCCAGCAGCAGCGTTGTAATGCTGAAACCCACTTAACGGCTCAGGCCTTGCGTCACGCGCTGATGCGCATGCACGGCGGCTTCAGTCATGAACAAAAGCCGTCGACGCTATGGTTGCAGGGGCAAAGTCTGGTCATGCTCAGTCTGGTGCTGGATGAACATCGCGAAGACGCCAGTTGCCTCTCCTGCCACTTCAACCCGATGGAACGCCAGAAACTGCTGCGGGCGAAGGATCTGCTGCTGGCTGATCTGACGCAAGCGCCGGGCGTCGCGGAGCTGGCCAGAGAGTCCGGTCTGAGCGTTCTCAAAATTAAGCGAGGCTTCCGCGTTCTGTTCAACAACAGCGTCTATGGCCTGTTTCAGGCTGAACGAATGCAGGAAGCCAGAAGACGCCTGGCCAACGGCAATACCTCCGTCATGACGGTGGCGGCCGATCTGGGCTATGCCAACGCCAGCCATTTCTCTGCCGCCTTCCAGAAACAGTTTGGCGTAACTCCTTCGACCTTTAAACGCGGGATGTAACCGGGGTCGCGCCCCCCTAAACTCCTCCCTGCCAGAGGCCCGGATACCCCATCCGGGCCTCTGTTCTTTCCGCCTGTTACCAACCCGAAAGGGGCATAAATAAACCCGTTTCGGGTAGCATCCAATTGTTAATAATTATTATTCTCATATGAGCAATGCTTTTCGGTAAGACGTGCCATCAGGAGGAAGAATGATTTCTGGCGCACCATCTCAGGATTCGCTGTTACCGGACAACCGCCACGCGGCTGATTACCAACAATTACGCGAGCGGCTCATACAGGAACTGAATTTAACGCCGCAGCAGTTACATGAAGAGAGCAACCTGATCCAGGCCGGCCTGGATTCCATAAGATTGATGAGATGGTTACACTGGTTTCGTAAAAATGGCTACCGCCTTACCCTTCGCGAGCTGTATGCCGCCCCCACGCTGGCGGCATGGAACCAGTTAATGCTCAGCCGGTCGCCGGAGAACGCGGAAGAAGAAACGCCGCCCGACGAATCATCCTGGCCGAACATGACCGAAAGTACGCCCTTCCCATTGACGCCAGTACAGCACGCCTACCTGACGGGCCGCATGCCGGGGCAGAAGCTTGGCGGCGTGGGTTGCCACCTGTATCAGGAGTTTGAAGGCCATTGTCTGACGGCGTCGCAGTTGGAGCAGGCCATCACGACCTTGCTGCAACGCCACCCAATGCTGCATATCGCCTTTCGCCCCGACGGGCAGCAGGTCTGGCTACCGCAACCTTACTGGAACGGCGTCACCGTTCATGATTTACGCCATAACGACGCTGAAAGCCGCCAGGCCTATCTGGACGCACTGCGCCAGCGCCTGAGCCACCGTCTTTTACGCGTGGAAATCGGCGAAACGTTTGATTTTCAGCTGACGCTCTTGCCGGACAATCACCACCGCCTCCATGTCAATATTGACCTGCTGATTATGGATGCCTCCAGCTTTACGCTTTTCTTCGATGAGCTTAACGCCCTGCTGGCCGGAGAATCGCTGCCGGCTATCGACACCCGCTATGATTTCCGCTCGTATTTGCTGCACCAGCAGAAGATCAATCAACCACTGAGAGACGACGCGCGCGCTTACTGGCTGGCGAAAGCATCGACGCTTCCCCCCGTGCCCGTCTTGCCGCTGGCCTGCGAACCCGCCACGCTACGTGAAGTCCGTAATACCCGACGCCGCATGATTGTCCCGGCAACACGCTGGCACGCCTTTAGCAACCGGGCCGGCGAGTATGGCGTGACGCCGACAATGGCGCTGGCGACCTGTTTTTCTGCCGTGCTGGCTCGCTGGGGCGGCCTGACGCGTCTGCTGCTTAACATCACCTTATTCGACCGCCAGCCGCTGCACCCGGCGGTTGGCGCGATGCTTGCCGACTTCACCAATATTCTTCTGCTGGATACCGCCTGCGATGGCGATACCGTCAGCAACCTGGCGCGTAAAAACCAGCTCACGTTTACGGAGGACTGGGAGCATCGCCACTGGTCCGGCGTCGAATTACTCCGTGAACTCAAACGCCAGCAGCGCTACCCCCACGGCGCCCCGGTGGTATTTACCAGCAATCTGGGGCGTTCTCTCTACAGCAGCCGCGCAGAATCGCCGTTGGGCGAGCCGGAATGGGGCATCTCGCAAACGCCGCAGGTCTGGATAGATCATCTGGCGTTCGAGCATCACGGCGAGGTCTGGCTACAATGGGACAGCAACGACGCGCTGTTCCCTCCGGCGTTAGTCGAAACATTGTTCGACGCCTACTGCCAGTTGATTAACCAACTCTGCGATGACGAAAGCGCCTGGCAAAAGCCGTTCGCAGATATGATGCCCGCCAGCCAGCGCGCGATACGCGAACGGGTCAACGCCACCGGCGCCCCCATTCCCGAAGGCTTGCTGCATGAAGGCATTTTCCGTATCGCTCTGCAACAGCCGCAGGCGCTGGCGGTAACGGACATGCGTTATCAGTGGAATTATCATGAGCTGACAGACTATGCCCGCCGTTGCGCGGGCAGGTTAATCGAGTGCGGGGTTCAGCCCGGCGATAATGTGGCTATCACGATGTCGAAAGGCGCAGGACAACTTGTTGCGGTTCTGGCCGTCCTGCTGGCCGGGGCGGTTTACGTTCCGGTTTCGCTGGATCAGCCTGCCGCACGGCGCGAGAAAATCTACGCTGACGCCAGCGTCCGGCTGGTGCTCATTTGTCAGCACGACGCCAGCGCCGGGTCAGACGATATTCCCGTCCTTGCCTGGCAGCAGGCCATTGAGGCGGAGCCGATCGCCAACCCGGTAGTACGCGCCCCCACGCAACCGGCCTACATTATCTACACCTCCGGCTCTACCGGTACGCCGAAAGGGGTAGTCATTTCTCACCGGGGAGCGCTTAACACCTGTTGCGATATCAATACCCGCTATCAGGTTGGCCCGCATGACAGGGTGCTGGCCCTCTCCGCCCTACATTTTGATTTATCGGTTTACGACATTTTTGGCGTACTGCGCGCGGGCGGCGCGCTGGTGATGGTGATGGAAAATCAACGGCGCGATCCTCACGCATGGTGTGAGCTGATCCAGCGCCATCAGGTCACGCTCTGGAACAGCGTCCCGGCGCTGTTCGATATGCTGCTGACCTGGTGTGAAGGTTTCGCCGACGCCACGCCGGAAAACCTGCGCGCAGTGATGCTTTCCGGCGACTGGATCGGGCTTGACCTCCCCGCCCGTTATCGGGCCTTCCGGCCACAAGGACAATTTATCGCGATGGGCGGCGCCACCGAGGCGTCTATCTGGTCTAACGCCTGCGAAATTCACGACGTCCCCGCCCACTGGCGCTCCATCCCTTACGGTTTTCCGCTAACCAACCAACGCTACCGGGTGGTGGATGAACAGGGCCGGGACTGCCCTGACTGGGTGCCGGGTGAATTATGGATTGGCGGCATTGGGGTCGCGGAAGGCTATTTCAACGATCCCCTGCGTAGCGAGCAGCAATTTTTGACGCTCCCGGACGAGCGCTGGTATCGCACCGGCGATCTCGGCTGCTACTGGCCAGATGGCACAATCGAGTTCCTCGGTCGTCGCGACAAGCAGGTCAAAGTCGGAGGATATCGCATCGAGCTGGGCGAAATCGAAAGCGCGCTCAGCCAGCTGGCGGGGGTGAAACAAGCAACCGTTCTGGCGATCGGCGAAAAAGAAAAAACGCTGGCGGCATACGTTGTTCCTCAGGGCGAGGCTTTTTGCGTTACCGATCATCGGAACCCGGCACTGCCGCAGGCGTGGCACACGCTTGCGGGAACGTTGCCCTGTTGCGCCATCTCGCCAGAGATCTCCGCAGAACAGGTAGCCGATTTCCTTCAGCATCGCCTGCTAAAACTGAAGCCGGGTCACACCGCTGGCGCCGATCCTCTCCCCCTGATGAACTCACTCGCTATCCAGCCGCGCTGGCAGGCCGTGGTGGAACGCTGGTTAGCATTTCTGGTGACACAACGGCGACTGAAGCCCGCTGCTGAAGGTTATCAGGTCTGCGCTGGTGAAGAACGCGAGGATGAGCACCCGCACTTCAGCGGACATGATTTAACGTTATCGCAAATTCTTCGCGGTGCCCGTAACGAACTGTCGTTACTGAACGACGCGCAGTGGTCGCCGGAAAGCCTGGCCTTTAACCATCCGGCCAGCGCCCCGTATATTCAGGAACTGGCGACAATTTGCCAACAGCTTGCACAGCGCTTACAGCGCCCGGTACGCCTGCTTGAGGTGGGAACCCGCACTGGCCGCGCCGCAGAATCGCTGTTAGCACAGCTCAACGCCGGACAGATTGAGTATGTCGGGCTTGAGCAGAGCCAGGAGATGCTGCTGAGCGCCCGGCAGAGGCTCGCCCCCTGGCCTGGCGCCCGTCTGTCCCTCTGGAATGCAGACACGCTGGCGGCGCACGCTCACTCGGCGGACATTATCTGGCTTAATAACGCCCTGCATCGTCTGCTGCCGGAAGATCCCGGGCTCCTTGCGACATTACAACAGCTTGCCGTTCCCGGCGCGCTGCTCTACGTGATGGAGTTTCGCCAGTTAACGCCGTCCGCCCTACTCAGCACGCTCCTGTTAACCAATGGGCAGCCGGAGGCCTTGCTGCATAACAGCGCCGACTGGGCGGCATTATTTAGCGCGGCCGCCTTCAACTGTCAGCATGGCGATGAGGTCGCGGGGTTACAACGCTTCCTCGTACAATGTCCTGACAGGCAGGTGCGCCGCGATCCCCGTCAACTTCAGGCCGCCCTCGCCGGGCGTCTGCCGGGGTGGATGGTGCCGCAACGGATCGTCTTCCTCGACGCCTTACCGCTGACGGCTAATGGGAAAATTGACTACCAGGCGCTGAAGCGTCGTCATACCCCTGAAGCGGAAAACCCGGCCGAAGCGGATTTACCCCAGGGCGACATTGAAAAACAGGTTGCCGCCCTCTGGCAGCAACTCTTATCAACTGGCAATGTCACCAGAGAAACCGACTTCTTCCAGCAAGGCGGCGATAGCCTGCTGGCGACCCGTCTGACCGGGCAACTTCATCAGGCAGGTTATGAAGCGCAATTAAGCGACCTGTTTAATCATCCCCGGCTGGCGGATTTTGCCGCCACGCTGCGGAAAACCGACGTCCCGGTCGAACAACCATTCGTCCACTCCCCTGAAGATCGCTACCAGCCCTTTGCGCTTACCGACGTGCAGCAGGCTTACCTGGTGGGGCGTCAGCCGGGCTTTGCCCTGGGCGGCGTCGGCTCACATTTCTTTGTTGAATTTGAAATTGCCGATCTGGACCTCACCCGGCTGGAGACGGTCTGGAACCGATTAATCGCCCGCCACGATATGCTGCGCGCCATCGTGCGTGATGGACAGCAACAGGTGCTCGAACAGACGCCCCCCTGGGTGATACCCGCACACACCCTCCATACGCCTGAAGAGGCGTTGCGGGTGCGCGAAAAACTGGCGCATCAGGTACTCAACCCCGAAGTGTGGCCGGTATTCGATCTCCAGGTCGGATACGTGGACGGGATGCCTGCCCGCCTGTGGCTGTGTCTGGATAACCTGTTGCTTGACGGTCTGAGCATGCAGATCCTGCTGGCGGAGCTGGAGCACGGCTACCGCTACCCGCAACAGCTGCTTCCGCCGCTGCCCGTCACCTTCAGGGATTATCTGCAACAACCCTCGCTACAGTCGCCCAATCCAGATTCTCTGGCATGGTGGCAGGCGCAGCTTGATGATATTCCTCCGGCGCCTGCGTTGCCGCTGCGCTGCTTGCCTCAGGAGGTTGAAACACCGCGCTTCGCCCGCCTGAACGGCGCACTGGACAGCACGCGCTGGCATCGGCTGAAAAAACGGGCGGCTGACGCCCATCTCACCCCGTCGGCCGTACTGTTGTCGGTGTGGTCAACGGTTCTCTCTGCATGGAGTGCACAGCCTGAGTTCACGCTTAACCTTACGCTTTTCGACAGGCGACCGCTGCACCCGCAAATCAACCAGATTCTGGGCGATTTCACCTCGCTGATGCTGCTGAGCTGGCATCCCGGCGAAAGCTGGCTGCACAGCGCGCAGTCACTACAGCAGCGGCTGAGCCAGAACCTCAACCACCGCGATGTGTCAGCCATCCGCGTGATGCGTCAACTGGCGCAACGGCAAAACGTGCCTGCCGTTCCGATGCCCGTCGTCTTTACCAGCGCACTGGGCTTTGAGCAGGATAACTTCCTCGCCCGGCGTAATCTGCTCAAACCGGTCTGGGGCATCTCCCAGACGCCGCAGGTCTGGCTCGATCACCAGATTTATGAATCCGAAGGCGAACTGCGCTTTAACTGGGATTTTGTCGCCGCGCTGTTTCCTGCCGGGCAGGTGGAGCGCCAGTTTGAACAGTATTGCGCATTGCTAAACCGAATGGCCGAGGATGAAAGCGGCTGGCAACTGCCGCTCGCCGCGCTGGTGCCTCCCGTTAAACACGCAGGGCAATGCGCAGAGCGCTCACCGCGCGTATGCCCTGAGCACTCTCAGCCACACATTGCGGCGGACGAGAGCACCGTCAGCCTGATTTGCGACGCCTTCCGCGAGGTGGTTGGCGAGTCTGTCACACCCGCAGAAAACTTCTTTGAGGCGGGCGCAACGTCGCTGAATCTGGTGCAACTGCATGTTTTGTTACAACGTCACGAATTTTCCACCCTGACGTTGCTTGACCTCTTCACCCACCCTTCTCCTGCTGCCCTGGCCGATTATCTGGCCGGCGTCGCCACGGTGGAGAAAACAAAACGACCTCGCCCTGTTCGCCGTCGTCAGCGGCGGATATAGCGCGAAGCAAACTGATTTTCCCCGGAACGCCATCGCGAACGCATGGCGTTCCATTGACTTTGTGAATCTTAGGAAACGGGACCGATTATGGATAACTTGCGCTTCTCTTCTGCGCCGACAGCAGATTCCATTGATGCATCGATCGCTCAACACTACCCGGACTGCGAACCTGTCGCGGTTATCGGCTACGCCTGCCATTTTCCTGAATCGCCGGATGGCGAAACGTTCTGGCAAAATCTGCTGGAAGGTCGTGAATGCAGCCGACGCTTTACGCGCGAAGAGCTTCTGGCCGTCGGTCTGGATGCCGCCATCATTGACGATCCTCATTATGTCAATATCGGTACGGTGTTAGACAACGCCGACTGCTTCGACGCCACCCTGTTTGGCTATTCGCGACAGGAAGCGGAGTCGATGGACCCGCAGCAGCGCCTGTTTTTGCAGGCGGTCTGGCATGCGCTGGAACATGCCGGTTATGCCCCCGGCGCCGTCCCCCATAAGACCGGCGTTTTCGCCTCTTCCCGGATGAGTACCTACCCCGGTCGCGAAGCATTGAACGTGACAGAAGTCGCGCAGGTAAAAGGTCTGCAATCTCTGATGGGCAATGATAAAGACTATATTGCCACCCGCGCCGCGTACAAACTCAACCTGCACGGCCCGGCGTTATCGGTACAGACCGCCTGCTCCAGCTCGCTGGTTGCCGTGCATCTGGCCTGTGAAAGCCTGCGCGCAGGCGAATCCGATATGGCGGTTGCCGGCGGCGTGGCGCTCTCTTTCCCCCAGCAGGCAGGCTACCGCTACCAGCCCGGAATGATTTTCTCTCCTGACGGTCACTGTCGTCCCTTTGACGCCTCGGCTGAGGGCACCTGGGCCGGTAACGGTCTCGGCTGCGTGGTGCTGCGTCGCCTGAGAGACGCGCTGCTGTCAGGCGATCCGATTATCTCGGTGATCCTCTCCAGCGCGGTCAATAACGACGGCAACAGAAAGGTCGGCTATACCGCCCCTTCCGTCGCCGGGCAGCAGGCGGTCATCGAAGAGGCGTTAATGCTGGCGGCCATCGACGACAGGCAGGTAGGTTACATTGAAACCCACGGCACCGGCACACCGCTGGGCGACGCGATTGAAATTGAAGCGTTACGCAACGTCTATGCGCCTCGCCCGCAGGATCAGCGCTGTGCGCTCGGTTCCGTGAAAAGTAACATGGGCCATCTGGATACCGCGGCGGGCATTGCCGGACTGCTGAAAACCGTTCTGGCAGTCAGTCGCGGGCAAATTCCTCCCTTACTGAATTTTCACACCCCCAACCCGGCGCTGAAACTTGAAGAGAGCCCCTTTACCATACCGGTGTCGGCACAGGCATGGCAGGACGAAATGCGCTATGCGGGCGTCTCCTCCTTTGGTATTGGCGGCACCAACTGCCATATGATCGTCGCCTCGCTGCCCGACGCGCTCAACGCGCGCCTCCCCAATACGGATAGCGGCAGAAAAAGTACCGCGCTGCTGCTCAGCGCCGCCAGCGACAGCGCGTTGCGGCGGCTGGCGACGGATTATGCCGGGGCGCTGAGAGAGAATGCGGATGCCAGCTCTCTGGCCTTCACAGCCCTGCACGCGCGCCGTCTCGATCTCCCCTTCCGCCTGGCGGCGCCATTAAACCGTGAAACCGCCGAGGCGCTCAGCGCCTGGGCCGGTGAGAAATCGGGGGCGCTGGTTTACAGCGGCCACGGCGCCAGCGGCAAGCAGGTGTGGCTGTTTACCGGCCAGGGCTCGCACTGGCGCACTATGGGTCAAACGATGTACCAGCACTCAACGGCGTTTGCCGACACGCTGGATCGCTGTTTTTCCGCCTGTAGCGAAATGCTCACGCCGTCACTGCGCGAAGCGATGTTTAACCCCGATTCGGCGCAGCTGGACAATATGGCCTGGGCGCAGCCGGCGATTGTCGCGTTTGAAATCGCGATGGCGGCGCACTGGCGTGCTGAAGGACTGAAGCCAGACTTCGCCATTGGGCATTCCGTCGGTGAATTTGCCGCTGCCGTTGTCTGCGGACACTATACGATTGAACAGGTCATGCCACTGGTTTGTCGGCGCGGCGCGCTAATGCAGCAGTGCGCAAGCGGCGCGATGGTGGCGGTATTTGCAGACGAAGACACGCTGATGCCGCTGGCTCGCCAGTTTGAGCTGGATCTCGCCGCCAACAACGGTACGCAACATACGGTATTTTCCGGGCCGGAAGCCCGTCTCGCGGTATTTTGCGCCACGCTCTCGCAGCATGACATTAACTATCGTCGCCTGAGCGTAACCGGTGCGGCGCACTCCGCTTTACTGGAGCCGATACTCGATCGGTTCCAGGACGCCTGCGCGGGACTGCACGCGGAGCCGGGGCAAATACCGATTATTTCCACGCTCACCGCCGACGTCATTGATGAGTCAACGCTCAACCAGGCGGATTACTGGCGCCGACACATGCGCCAGCCGGTGCGTTTTATCCAGAGTATTCAGGTGGCGCATCAGCTCGGCGCCCGCGTTTTTCTGGAGATGGGGCCCGATGCCCAGTTGGTTGCTTGCGGGCAGCGCGAATACCGCGATAACGCATACTGGATAGCCAGCGCCCGGCGTAACAAAGAGGCGAGCGATGTCCTCAATCAGGCCCTGCTCCAGCTTTACGCTGCCGGCGTCGCCCTACCGTGGGCCGACCTGCTGGCGGGCGATGGACAACGTATCGCTGCGCCATGTTATCCGTTTGATACTGAACGTTACTGGAAAGAGCGCGTCTCCCCGGCCTGCGAGCCTGCCGACGCAGCGCTGTCTGCCGGGCTGGAGGTGGCGAGTCGCGCCGCGACAGCGCTCGATCTCCCTCGCCTGGAAGCGCTTAAACAGTGCGCCACGCGACTGCACGCCATCTACGTCGATCAACTGGTACAACGCTGTACCGGCGATGCCATTGAGAACGGCGTGGACGCCATGACCATCATGCGCCGTGGACGTCTGCTGCCCCGCTACCAGCAGCTACTCCAGCGCCTGCTGAATAACTGCGTGGTCGACGGCGATTACCGCTGCACCGACGGGCGATACGTCCGCGCCCGCCCCATTGAACATCAACAGCGGGAATCACTGCTGACGGAACTTGCCGGTTATTGTGAAGGTTTTCAGGCTATTCCCGACACCATCGCCCGTGCCGGCGATCGGTTATATGAAATGATGAGCGGCGCGGAAGAACCGGTGGCGATTATCTTCCCGCAAAGCGCCTCCGACGGCGTGGAAGTGCTGTATCAGGAATTCAGCTTTGGCCGCTATTTCAACCAAATCGCCGCCGGGGTATTACGCGGCATTGTCCAGACGCGTCAGCCCCGCCAGCCGTTGCGTATTCTTGAAGTTGGCGGCGGAACCGGCGGCACCACCGCGTGGCTGCTGCCGGAACTCAACGGCGTTCCGGCACTGGAGTACCATTTCACCGATATCTCGGCGCTGTTCACCCGTCGCGCCCAGCAGAAATTCGCCGACTATGATTTTGTGAAGTATAGCGAGCTGGATCTCGAAAAAGAGGCGCAGTCTCAGGGTTTCCAGGCACAGTCTTACGATCTTATCGTGGCAGCGAACGTGATTCACGCCACCCGCCATATTGGCCGCACGCTCGATAATCTGCGCCCCCTGCTCAAGCCGGGCGGGCGCCTGCTGATGCGCGAAATCACCCAGCCAATGCGTCTGTTTGACTTCGTTTTCGGCCCGCTGGTTCTTCCGCTACAGGATCTCGACGCCCGCGAAGGTGAGTTATTCCTCACCACCGCTCAGTGGCAACAACAGTGCCGCCACGCCGGATTCAGCAAAGTGGCGTGGCTACCGCAGGATGGCAGCCCGACCGCCGAGATGAGCGAACATATCATTCTCGCCACGCTGCCCGGTCAGGCGGTTAGCGCCGTAACATTCACCGCGCCATCAGAACCCGTGTTGGGGCAGGCGCTGACGGATAACGGTGATTATCTCGCCGACTGGTCTGATTGCGCAGGTCAGCCCGAACGGTTTAACGCCCGCTGGCAGGAGGCCTGGCGTCTGCTTTCACAGCGTCATGGCGACGCTCTGCCTGTGGAACCGCCCCCCGTCGCCGCCCCGGAGTGGCTGGGGAAGGTTCGCTTAAGCTGGCAAAACGAAGCCTTTTCCCGCGGTCAGATGCGCGTTGAAGCCCGTCATCCTGCTGGCGAGTGGCTGCCGCTATCGCCCGCCGCGCCTCTTCCTGCGCCGCAGACGCATTATCAATGGCGCTGGACGCCCCTCAACGTCGCCAGCATTGACCATCCGCTTACCTTTAGCTTCAGCGCCGGTACGCTTGCGCGCAGCGACGAGCTGGCGCAATACGGCATCATTCACGATCCGCACGCCTCTTCACGACTGATGATTGTTGAGGAGAGCGAGGATACGCTGGCCTTAGCGGAGAAAGTGATAGCAGCGCTCACCGCCAGCGCAGCCGGATTGATTGTGGTTACTCGCCGCGCGTGGCGAGTCGAGGAAAATGAAGCACTCTCTGCATCCCATCACGCGCTATGGGCCTTGCTTCGCGTCGCGGCCAACGAACAGCCGGAACGGTTGCTTGCCGCCATCGATCTCGCCGAAAACCCCCCGTGGGAAACGCTGCATCAAGGGTTGAGCGCAGTCTCACTATCACAGCGCTGGCTCGCCGCACGGGGTGACACCCTTTGGCTCCCTTCACTGGCGCCCAATACGGGATGCGCCGCTGAATTACCGGCAAACGTGTTTACCGGCGATAGCCGCTGGCATCTGGTGACCGGAGCGTTTGGCGGATTAGGCCGCCTTGCCGTGAACTGGCTCAGAGAAAAAGGGGCGCGACGCATCGCCCTGCTGGCGCCGCGCGTGGATGAGTCATGGCTACGCGATGCGGAGGGCGGGCAGACGCGCGTCTGCCGTTGTGATGTGGGCGATGCCGGGCAACTGGCCACGGTTCTTGACGATCTGGCGGCCAACGGCGGCATTGCCGGAGCGATTCATGCCGCTGGCGTATTGGCTGACGCGCCCTTGCTGGAGCTTGACGACCACCAGCTGGCCACCGTTTTCGCGGTAAAAGCGCAGGCGGCAAGCCAGCTGTTGCAAACCCTGCGCAACCACGACGGACGCTATCTTATTCTCTACTCTTCCGCTGCCGCCACCCTCGGCGCGCCGGGTCAGAGCGCCCATGCGCTGGCCTGCGGCTACCTGGACGGGCTGGCCCAGCAGTTTTCCACCCTTGATGCGCCGAAAACGCTCTCTGTCGCCTGGGGCGCATGGGGAGAAAGCGGTCGGGCGGCCACGCCGGAAATGCTGGCGACGCTCGCCAGCCGTGGTATGGGCGCGTTAAGCGATGCCGAAGGCTGCTGGCACCTGGAACAGGCGGTGATGCGCGGCGCCCCGTGGCGACTGGCGATGCGCGTTTTTACCGACAAAATGCCCCCGTTACAACAGGCTCTGTTTAACATCAGCGCCACAGAAAAAGCCGCAACGCCTGTCATTCCTCCTGCTGATGACAACGCCTTTAACGGCAGCCTGAGCGATGAAACAGCGGTGATGGCATGGCTGAAAAAGCGGATTGCGGTTCAGCTAAGGCTGAGCGATCCGGCGTCACTGCATCCAAACCAGGATCTGTTGCAACTCGGCATGGACTCGCTGCTCTTCCTTGAACTCAGTAGCGATATTCAGCACTACCTGGGTGTACGCATCAATGCGGAACGGGCGTGGCAGGATCTGTCTCCTCATGGACTCACGCAGCTTATCTGTTCTAAGCCAGAGACGACGCCTGCCGCTTCGCAGCCGGAAGTGTTGCAGCACGACGCCGACGAGCGTTATGCGCCCTTCCCTTTGACGCCCATTCAGCACGCCTACTGGCTGGGGCGAACCCACCTCATTGGCTATGGCGGCGTCGCCTGTCACGTCCTGTTTGAGTGGGATAAACGCCACGATGAGTTCGATCTCGCCATACTGGAGAACGCATGGAACCAGCTTATCGCACGCCACGACATGTTGCGCATGGTGGTTGATGCCGACGGGCAGCAGCGAGTCCTGGCGACAACGCCGGAGTATCACATCCAGCGCGACGATCTGCGCGCGCTTTCCCCGGAAGAACAGCGCATCGCGCTGGAAAAACGGCGGCATGAACTGAGCTATCGCGTTTTGCCTGCCGACCAGTGGCCTCTTTTTGAGCTGGTGGTCAGCGAAATCGACGATTGCCATTACCGCCTGCACATGAACCTCGACCTTTTGCAGTTCGATGTGCAGAGTTTTAAAGTCATGATGGACGATCTGGCGCAGGTCTGGCGCGGTGAAACGCTGGCGCCGCTCGCTATCACCTTCCGTGATTATGTAATGGCTGAACAGGCGCGCCGACAGACATCGGCATGGCACGATGCCTGGGATTACTGGCAGGAAAAACTGCCGCAATTGCCTTTAGCGCCAGAGCTGCCGGTGGTTGAAACACCCCCGGAAACGCCACACTTCACCACCTTCAAATCGACGATCGGCAAGACAGAATGGCAGGCCGTGAAACAGCGCTGGCAGCAGCAAGGCGTCACACCGTCTGCCGCGCTGCTCACGCTGTTTGCCGCCACCCTTGAGCGCTGGAGCCGTACCACAACATTTACGCTGAACCTGACGTTCTTCAATCGCCAGCCAATCCATCCGCAAATCAACCAGTTGATTGGTGATTTTACCTCCGTCACGCTGGTTGATTTTAACTTCTCAGCGCCGGTGACGTTGCAAGAGCAGATGCAACAGACCCAACAGCGCCTCTGGCAAAACATGGCGCACAGTGAAATGAACGGTGTTGAGGTGATCCGTGAGCTGGGCCGCCTGCGCGGGTCACAACGTCAACCGCTAATGCCGGTGGTGTTTACCAGTATGCTGGGGATGACGCTGGAAGGCATGACTATCGATCAGGCGATGAGCCATCTGTTCGGCGAACCCTGCTATGTGTTCACGCAAACGCCGCAGGTCTGGCTGGATCATCAGGTCATGGAGAGCGACGGCGAGTTGATGTTTAGCTGGTACTGCATGGACAACGTGCTGGAACCCGGCGCTGCCGAGGCGATGTTTAATGACTATTGCGCCATCCTGCAAGCCGTCATCGCCGCCCCTGAAAGCCTGAAGACTCTCGCCAGCGGCATCGCCGGGCACATTCCCCGTCGACGCTGGCCGCTGAACGCGCAGGCGGACTACGACCTGCGGGATATTGAGCAGGCGACGCTCGAATACCCCGGCATCCGGCAGGCCAGAGCGGAAATAACCGAACAGGGCGCGTTGACGCTGGATATCGTGATGGCCGACGATCCTTCGCCATCAGCGGCGATGCCTGATGAGCACGAACTTACCCAACTGGCGCTGCCGTTGCCTGAGCAGGCGCAGCTTGATGAGCTGGAGGCGACCTGGCGCTGGCTGGAGGCGCGTGCGCTACAGGGGATCGCGGCTACGCTAAATCGTCACGGCCTGTTTACCACGCCGGAGATCGCCCATCGCTTTAGCGCAATAGTACAGGCGCTGTCCGCGCAAGCGTCTCACCAGCGTCTGCTGCGCCAGTGGCTACAGTGTCTGACGGAAAGAGAGTGGTTAATCCGCGAAGGTGAAAGCTGGCGCTGCCGCATTCCGCTCAGCGAGATTCCTGAGCCTCAGGAAGCGTGCCCGCAAAGCCAATGGAGCCAGGCGCTGGCGCAGTATCTGGAAACCTGCATCGCCCGGCACGACGCCCTCTTCTCCGGGCAGTGTTCTCCGCTGGAATTGCTGTTCAACGAGCAGCATCGCGTTACCGACGCGCTGTATCGCGACAACCCCGCCAGCGCCTGTCTGAATCGCTATACCGCGCAGATTGCCGCCTTGTGCGGCGCAGAACGGATTCTGGAGGTTGGCGCCGGAACCGCAGCCACTACCGCGCCGGTGCTGAAGGCCACGCGGAATACGCGACAGTCGTACCACTTCACGGACGTCTCCGCACAGTTCCTCAATGACGCCAGAGCCCGTTTCCATGATGAATCGCGGGTGTCTTATGCCTTGTTCGACATCAACCAGCCGCTGGATTTCACCGCCCACCCGGAAGCGGGTTACGACCTGATCGTTGCCGTCAATGTGCTCCACGACGCCAGCCATGTCGTCCAGACGTTGCGCAGATTAAAACTGTTGCTGAAAGCCGGCGGACGTTTGCTGATCGTTGAAGCGACGGAGCGAAACAGCGTATTCCAGCTGGCGAGCGTGGGCTTTATTGAGGGATTAAGCGGATACCGCGATTTCCGCCGCCGGGATGAGAAACCGATGCTCACCCGCTCCGCATGGCAGGAGGTTCTCGTTCAGGCCGGGTTTGCAAACGAGCTGGCGTGGCCCGCGCAGGAATCGTCGCCGCTGCGCCAGCATCTGCTGGTAGCGCGTTCGCCTGGCGTAAATCGCCCGGATAAAGAAGCCGTGAGCCGCTATTTACAGCAGCGCTTTGGCACCGGTCTGCCCATTTTACAGATCCGGCAAAGAGAAGCGTTATTTACGCCGCTGCATGCCCCGTCTGATGCGCCGACTGAGCCAGCCAAACCCACGCCAGTTGCCGGGGGGAATCCGGCGCTGGAAAAACAGGTGGCTGAACTCTGGCAATCGCTGCTGTCTCGCCCCGTGGCAAGGCATCACGACTTTTTCGAACTGGGCGGCGACAGCCTGATGGCGACAAGGATGGTCGCGCAGCTAAACCGGAGAGGGATTGCCAGGGCTAACCTTCAGGATCTGTTCAGCCATTCGACGCTGAGCGACTTCTGCGCCCATCTACAGGCGGCTACGTCAGGAGAGGACAACCCGATACCCCTTTGCCAGGGCGACGGTGAGGAAACCCTGTTTGTCTTCCACGCTTCAGACGGCGATATCAGCGCCTGGCTGCCGCTCGCCAGCGCGCTGAACAGGCGCGTTTTCGGCCTGCAAGCAAAATCGCCGCTGCGCTTTGCCACGCTCGACCAGATGATCGATGAGTATGTCGGGTGCATCCGTCGCCAGCAGCCTCACGGCCCTTATGTGCTGGCAGGTTGGTCGTATGGCGCGTTTCTTGCGGCGGGCGCCGCACAACGCCTGTACGCCAAAGGCGAGCAGGTTCGGATGGTGTTAATCGATCCCGTGTGCCGACAGGATTTCTGTTGCGAAAACCGGGCGGCCCTGCTGCGCCTGTTAGCCGAAGGACAAACGCCTCTGGCGCTGCCCGAACATTTCGACCAGCAGACGCCCGACAGCCAGCTTGCCGACTTTATCAGCCTCGCTAAAACGGCCGGTATGGTGTCGCAAAACCTGACGCTGCAAGCGGCAGAAACGTGGCTCGACAACATCGCGCATCTGCTGCGTTTACTGACTGAGCATACGCCGGGCGAAAGCGTTCCGGTCCCCTGTCTCATGGTGTATGCCGCCGGGAGACCCGCGCACTGGACGCCAGCAGAAACCGAGTGGCAGGGCTGGATAAACAACGCCGACGACGCTGTGATTGAAGCCAGCCACTGGCAAATCATGATGGAAGCCCCCCACGTTCAGGCTTGTGCGCAACACATTACGCGCTGGCTTTGCGCAACCTCAACGCAACCGGAGAACACGTTATGATGCCGTCCGCCTCCCCAAAACAACGCGTACTGATTGTGGGCGCCAAATTTGGCGAAATGTACCTGAATGCCTTTATGCAGCCCCCGGAGGGGCTGGAACTGGTTGGCCTGCTGGCGCAGGGAAGCGCCCGCTCAAGAGAGCTGGCCCATGCGTTTGGCATTCCGCTGTATACCTCGCCGGAACAGATAACCGGGATGCCGGATATCGCCTGTATTGTCGTGCGTTCGACCGTCGCCGGAGGAACCGGTACGCAGCTTGCCAGACACTTTCTGACGCGCGGCGTACACGTCATTCAGGAGCATCCCCTCCACCCGGATGACATCAGTTCCTTACAAACGCTGGCGCAGGAACAGGGCTGCTGCTATTGGATAAACACGTTTTATCCGCATACGCGCGCAGGACGTACATGGCTTCGCGATGCGCAGCAGGTGCGTCGCTGTCTGGCTAAGACGCCGCCGGTAGTCCACGCCACCACCAGCCGACAGTTGCTCTACTCCACGCTGGATTTGTTGTTGCTGGCTCTGGGCGTTGATGCCGCCGCCGTGGAGTGCGACGTGGTTGGCAGCTTTAGCGATTTTCACTGTCTGAGACTCTTCTGGCCGGAGGGAGAAGCCTGTCTGCTGCTTCAGCGCTATCTCGATCCTGACGATCCAGATATGCATAGCCTTATCATGCACCGCCTGCTGCTGGGCTGGCCGGAAGGTCATCTTTCGCTGGAGGCGAGCTACGGCCCCGTCATCTGGTCATCCAGCCTGTTTGTCGCAGACCATCAGGAGAACGCCCACAGCCTCTACCGCAGACCGGAGATCCTGCGCGATCCGCCGGGTCTGACGCGCAGCGCGGCGCCTCTGAGCTGGCGCGACTGCTGCGAAACCGTCGGGCCGGAGGGCGTCAGCTGGTTGCTACACCAGTTGCGCAGCCATCTGGCGGGCGAACATCCACCAGCGGCCTGCCAAAGCGTACATCAGATCGCGTTATCACGTTTATGGCAGCAGATTTTACGTAAGACCGGCAATGCGGAGATCAGACGCCTGACGCCGCCGCACCACGACCGGTTAGCCGGTTTCTACAACGATGATGATAAGGAGGCGCTGTGACGCAATCTGCAATGTGCATCCCGCTGTGGCCCGCCCGGAACGGCAATACTGCGCATCTGGTCATGTGCCCTTTCGCTGGCGGCAGCAGTAGCGCGTTTCGCCACTGGCAAGCTGAGCAACTGGCTGATTGCGCGCTTTCTCTGGTGACCTGGCCGGGGCGCGATCGCCTTCGCCATCTGGAACCGCTCAGAAACATTACACAACTGGCGGCACTGCTGGCGAACGAGCTGGAAGCATCCGTATCGCCTGACACGCCGCTTTTACTCGCCGGGCACAGCATGGGGGCGCAGGTGGCGTTTGAAACCTGCCGACTTCTGGAGCAACGGGGGCTTGCGCCACAAGGACTGATTATTTCCGGGTGCCATGCCCCGCATCTGCATTCTGAACGCCAGCTCAGCCATCGCGATGATGCCGACTTTATCGCTGAGCTGATAGACATTGGCGGATGTTCTCCTGAACTGCGGGAAAACCAGGAATTAATGTCGCTGTTTCTTCCTCTTCTGCGCGCTGATTTTTACGCCACCGAGAGCTATCACTACGACTCGCCCGACGTCTGTCCGCCGCTGCGCACGCCTGCGCTGTTATTGTGCGGCAGCCACGATCGCGAAGCCTCCTGGCAGCAGGTCGATGCCTGGCGTCAGTGGCTGAGCCACGTTACAGGCCCGGTGGTGATTGACGGCGATCATTTCTATCCCATTCAACAAGCCCGGTCCTTTTTTACGCAGATTGTCCGCCATTTTCCCCACGCATTTTCTGCAATGACCGCGTTGCAAAAACAGCCCAGTACTTCAGAAAGGTGACGCATGAATTCTTCCTTTAAATCTCTGATTGAACAGTATCCCTTACCCATTGCCGAACAGTTGCGCCACTGGGCGGCCCGTTATGCCTCGCGAATTGCCGTCGTTGATGCAAAGGGGTCGTTAACCTACAGCGCGCTTGATGCACAAGTTGACGAACTTGCCGCAGGTCTGTCATCACTGGGTTTGCGTTCGGGGGAGCATGTAATTGTGCAGCTTCCCAACGACAACGCGTTTGTTACCCTGCTGTTCGCCTTGTTAAGACTGGGCGTTATCCCCGTGCTGGCGATGCCCTCGCAACGGGCTCTGGATATCGACGCGCTGATTGAGCTGGCGCAACCCGTCGCTTACGTTATTCACGGGGAAAACCTCGCAGAGCTGGCCCGACAGATGGCGCACAAACACGCCTGCTTGCGTCATGTTCTGGTCGCTGGAGAGACCGTGAGCGACGATTTTACGCCGTTCTTCTCCCTTCACGGTGAGCGACAGGCATGGCCGCAGCCTGATGTTTCCGCCACCGCGTTGTTGTTGCTCTCAGGCGGCACAACCGGCACGCCCAAACTCATCCCGCGCCGACATGCCGACTATAGCTATAACTTCAGCGCTTCTGCTGAACTGTGCGGCATCAGCCAACAGAGCGTGTATCTCGCCGTCCTCCCGGTGGCGCATAACTTTCCGCTGGCCTGCCCCGGTATTCTGGGAACGCTTGCCTGCGGCGGAAAAGTGGTGCTGACCGACAGCGCCAGCTGTGATGAGGTGATGCCTTTAATCGCGCAGGAAAGAGTGACTCACGTCGCCCTGGTTCCGGCGCTGGCGCAATTATGGGTGCAGGCCAGGGAGTGGGAAGACAGCGACCTTTCGTCGCTGCGCGTCATTCAGGCAGGCGGCGCCCGGCTCGACCCGACGCTTGCTGAGCAGGTTATCGCCACCTTTGACTGTACCCTGCAACAGGTTTTCGGTATGGCGGAAGGCCTGCTCTGTTTTACCCGGCTGGACGATCCGCATGCCACCATTCTCCACAGCCAGGGGCGCCCGTTGTCCCCTCTGGATGAAATCCGCATCGTTGATCAAGACGAGAACGACGTCGCGCCGGGCGAAACCGGGCAATTGTTAACGCGCGGCCCTTATACCATTTCGGGCTATTACCGCGCCCCTGCCCACAACGCGCAGGCCTTTACCGCGCAAGGGTTTTACCGCACAGGCGACAATGTCAGGCTGGATGAGGTGGGGAACCTGCACGTTGAGGGACGCATAAAAGAGCAGATCAACCGCGCCGGAGAAAAAATAGCCGCGGCTGAAGTGGAATCGGCACTGCTGCGTTTAGCGGAAGTGCAAGATTGCGCGGTGGTCGCCGCGCCGGACACGCTGCTTGGCGAGCGGATTTGCGCGTTTATCATCGCGCAGCAGGTGCCAACTGACTATCAGCAGTTGCGTCAACAACTGACCCGTATGGGGCTCAGCGCGTGGAAAATTCCTGACCAAATCGAGTTTCTGGACCACTGGCCGCTCACCGCCGTCGGCAAGATAGACAAAAAACGCCTGACGGCTCTCGCCGTCGACCGTTATCGCCATTCTGCCCAATAAGCGCAAACCGACCCGAAACAGGTTGAAATAAACCCGTTTCGGGTAGCACCACTATTAGAAATAGTTATCATTTTCAATTCACCATTGTCGGTATTTTTGGCGTTTCGCCGTCTTACAGGGACTCACAACAATGAAAATGACACGGCTTTATCCTCTGGCCTTGGGGGGATTATTGCTCCCCGCCATTGCTAATGCCCAGACTTCACAGCAAGACGAAAGCACGCTGGTGGTTACCGCCAGTAAACAATCTTCCCGCTCGGCATCAGCCAACAACGTCTCGTCTACTGTTGTCAGCGCGCCGGAATTAAGCGACGCCGGCGTCACCGCCAGCGACAAACTCCCCAGAGTCTTGCCCGGGCTCAATATTGAAAATAGCGGCAACATGCTTTTTTCGACGATCTCGCTACGCGGCGTCTCTTCAGCGCAGGACTTCTATAACCCCGCCGTCACCCTGTATGTCGATGGCGTCCCTCAGCTTTCCACCAACACCATCCAGGCGCTTACCGATGTGCAAAGCGTGGAGTTGCTGCGAGGCCCACAGGGAACGTTATATGGCAAAAGCGCTCAGGGCGGGATCATCAACATCGTCACCCAGCAGCCGGACAGCACGCCGCGCGGCTATATTGAAGGCGGCGTCAGTAGCCGCGACAGTTATCGAAGTAAGTTCAACCTGAGCGGCCCCATTCAGGATGGCCTGCTGTACGGCAGCGTCACCCTGTTACGCCAGGTTGATGACGGCGACATGATTAACCCCGCGACGGGAAGCGATGACTTAGGCGGCACCCGCGCCAGCATAGGGAATGTGAAACTGCGTCTGGCGCCGGACGATCAGCCCTGGGAAATGGGCTTTGCCGCCTCACGCGAATGTACCCGCGCCACCCAGGACGCCTATGTGGGATGGAATGATATTAAGGGCCGTAAGCTGTCGATCAGCGATGGTTCACCAGACCCGTACATGCGGCGCTGCACTGACAGCCAGACCCTGAGTGGGAAATACACCACCGATGACTGGGTTTTCAACCTGATCAGCGCCTGGCAGCAGCAGCATTATTCGCGCACCTTCCCTTCCGGTTCGTTAATCGTCAATATGCCTCAGCGCTGGAATCAGGATGTGCAGGAGCTGCGCGCCGCAACCCTGGGCGATGCGCGTACCGTTGATATGGTGTTTGGGCTGTACCGGCAGAACACCCGCGAGAAGTTAAATTCAGCCTACGACATGCCGACAATGCCTTATTTAAGCAGTACCGGCTATACCACCGCTGAAACGCTGGCCGCATACAGTGACCTGACCTGGCATTTAACCGATCGTTTTGATATCGGCGGCGGCGTGCGCTTCTCGCATGATAAATCCAGTACACAATATCACGGCAGCATGCTCGGCAACCCGTTTGGCGACCAGGGTAAGAGCAATGACGATCAGGTGCTCGGGCAGCTATCCGCAGGCTATATGCTGACCGATGACTGGAGAGTGTATACCCGTGTAGCCCAGGGATATAAACCTTCCGGGTACAACATCGTGCCTACTGCGGGTCTTGATGCCAAACCGTTCGTCGCCGAGAAATCCATCAACTATGAACTTGGCACCCGCTACGAAACCGCTGACGTCACGCTGCAAGCCGCGACGTTTTATACCCACACCAAAGACATGCAGCTTTACTCTGGCCCGGTCGGGATGCAGACATTAAGCAATGCGGGTAAAGCCGACGCCACCGGCGTTGAGCTTGAAGCGAAGTGGCGGTTTGCGCCAGGCTGGTCATGGGATATCAATGGCAACGTGATCCGTTCCGAATTCACCAATGACAGTGAGTTGTATCACGGTAACCGGGTGCCGTTCGTACCACGTTATGGCGCGGGAAGCAGCGTGAACGGCGTGATTGATACGCGCTATGGCGCACTGATGCCCCGACTGGCGGTTAATCTGGTCGGGCCGCATTATTTCGATGGCGACAACCAGTTGCGGCAAGGCACCTATGCCACCCTGGACAGCAGCCTGGGCTGGCAGGCGACTGAACGGATGAACATTTCCGTCTATGTCGATAACCTGTTCGACCGTCGTTACCGTACCTATGGCTACATGAACGGCAGCAGCGCCGTCGCGCAGGTCAATATGGGTCGCACCGTCGGTATCAATACGCGAATTGATTTCTTCTGATTATTGTAAAAGGGATACCGAAAAGGTATCCCTTTTACACCACT
>ENA-UERS01000241-UERS01000241.1-human-gut-metagenome-genome-assembly--contig:-NODE-241-length-28744-cov-5.260474_pt1 | contig 28744 bp, 28 predicted proteins | sample MGYA00242991_ERZ507992 | MGnify/ENA primary metagenome ERZ507992 (study PRJEB26167, sample SAMN06115535) | human gut metagenome | host: Homo sapiens | place: China:Chongqing | collected 2015-10-24...
GACGAATGTCTCGCCCCCGCTGGCGTGGCTGGGCATCATCGCCTACAGTTTACAGCTCTACTTTGATTTTGCGGGCTACAGCGAGATGAGCAACGGCCTGGCCGCACTGCTCGGCTTTGACTGTCCGGCCAACTTCAACCTGCCGTATATTTCGGGCAGCATCACCGAGTTCTGGCGGCGCTGGCATATTACGCTGTCGGGCTGGTTCCGGGATTACATCTACATTCCCCTGGGCGGCAACCGCAAGGGCCTGAAGCGGCAGATCTTCAACCTGTTCGTGGTGGAGCTGCTCACTGGCATCTGGCACGGTGCAGACTGGAACTTTATCTGCTGGGGCCTGTACTACTTTGTCCTGCTGGCTATCGAAAAGCTGTTCCTGCTCAAGTATCTGGAAAAAGGCAGGATCTGGCCCCACATCTACACCATGTTCCTTGTGGTGGTGGGCTGGGCCATGTTTGTGGGCAACGAGGCCGGGGTGGGCTTCGGGCTGCTGTTCCGCAAGCTCTTCCTCCCCTCGGGCGGTGCGTCTCCGGTCTACTTCCTGCGCAACTACGGCGTACTGCTGGCGGTCAGCATCCTGTGCTGCACCCCGCTCATTGAAAAGCTCTGGAACGCCCTGCGCAAGCACACCGTGACCCGTGTGGCTGCGGTGCTGGTGCTGCTGGTGCTCTCCACGGCGTATGTGGTGGGCAGCACCAACAGCCCGTTCCTGTATTTCAACTTCTGAGGAGGGGATCTGAATGGACAAGCATACAAAGAAAACTCCCTCTCTGTTCCGGTACCCGGTACTGGTGGCCTTCGGGCTGTTCTTTATCGGGCTGTTCGTGCTGGATATGGCCACGCCTGACCGCGCGTACAGTGAACTGGAAAACACCACCCTGACCCAGCGGCCCAGGCTGACCGCTGTTTCCGCCGACGGGCTGAACAACTACTTCACCAGCTACACCCGATACGTCAAGGATCAGGTGTTTGGCCGCGACCAGTGGATCAGCCTGCAGAGCGCGGCGGAGACCACCCTCTTCCAAAAGACCCAGAGCGGCGGCATCCTGCTGGGCCGGGAGCACATGATGTTCGCCCGGCATTACAGCATCCTGAAAAATGAGGAAAAGGGGATGGCCAAGAACCTTGCCGCCGTCCAGAGCCTTGCCCAGCGCTACCCGGGCAGGGTGAACCTCATGCTGGTGCCGTCGGCCTCGGTGGTCTACCCTGAGAATATCCCGGCGGGGGCACCTCAGATCGATGAGAAGAGCATTCTGGAAGGCGTTGCCGCACAGGGGGAGGCCTACGGGCGGTTCATTGATGTCCTGCCCGCCCTGACGGAGCACAAAGGGGAATATCTCTACTACCGCACCGACCACCACTGGACGACGCTGGGGGCCTACTACGCCTACCAGCAGTTCTGTGAGACGCTGGGCCTGATCCCCTTTGACCGGGATGCCCACACGGCCGAGACCTGTGAGGATTTCTACGGCACCCACTACTCCAAGGCCCGCACCTGGAATGCCGAACCCGACACCATTACCTGGTACGACCTGCAGAACAGCCTGACGATCTGGAACGTCACCGGCCCGGGCCAGCCCACCGAGGGCACCACCACCGGCCTGTATGATCTGGACAAGCTGAAGGTGTATGATAAGTACGCCATGTTCCTGCACGGCAACAACGGCCTGAGCCGGGTGGAGGGTGACGGCGAGGGAAAGATCCTGGTCATTAAGGACAGCTATGCCAACAGCTTTGTGCCCTACCTGACAGCCAACTATGCGGCCATCGACGTGGTGGATTTCCGCAACTATAACTATGGGCTGGACCAGCTCATTGCGGCCAACGACTACGACCAGATCCTTGTGCTGTACAGCTATGCCAGCTTCACCACCGATCCGTATCTCTACCGCGCGGGCGTGGCAGGCTGAGTGGAAAATTATTGCAGTGCTTTTCACCAAACTTTCGTTTGTTTTTTCATGCGACTTTCCGATTTTTGATTGTTTTTCACAAAATCCATTGCATGAGACTGTGTGATGTAGTAATATAAGGCTGGAAACCAGATGGTAAATTGGGAAAGAAGACCATCGGTTCAAGCTGCTCAAAAAAGGAGTATGAGACCTATGAACAAGAACATGAATCTGCCTGCTGAATACGCAGTGCTTTCCGAAGAAGAGATGACCTATACCCAGGGCGGTTCCGATCTCGGCGGCTTTGCATCCACTGCCGCTACGGTCGTGGGTGCTGTGGTGCTGGGTGCCAGCTATATCTGGGGCATTTCCGTTTCCAAGGACTGGCTGAACAAGAAGAGCAACCGTGAGGGCAACCTCTTCACCGTTCTGGGCCGTGCCGCAGATGCTGTCGGCGAGGATATGTCCAAGTCCGCAGCCAATTTTGTCCGGGATGCCGTTTCCAGCACCATGGTGGTGGCTTTGGCTCCCCTGAGCGCTGTTCTGCTGATCCTGTAAGCCGGGAAAGTGGGATACCGGGTCTGTTTTCTGTAACCTGCGGTGTGCGATGCACCGTGCAATAAATGCTTTTGTAAAGGAGTATTATTATGGAAAAGAAGCTCATGCTGCCCGCGAACTACAACGTGATGAACGAAGAAGAAATGACCTATACCAGCGGCGGCGACGGTTTTACCGCTCCGTTTGCTGTGGGTTGGACGATCGGCGCAGTCATTTCTGTTGCAAACCTGATCTGGGGTCTGGATCAGACCCGTACCTGGATCAAGAACAACAAGAAGAACGGCGAGAATATCACCGATCTGGCAGCAAAGGGCATCAATGCCGCTGCCGATTACATGGGTAAGTCCATCGGCAACGCAATCGTTGGCGTTTACACCGCTCTGAACCTGACCGGCTGGTGGCCCGTTACCGCGATCGCCTGGGTCACGGCCTGATCGCTCTGACCAGACAACCCGGAGAACTCCAAAGAACAACACAGGGCAGCGGCTCTCCCCAAGCGGGCGGGCCGCCGCCTTTTTTGTTCACAGATTGTTTCTGGAAATATTCTGTCGTTTGGGGTATACTAGAGCCATAAGTAAGAATCACTCCTTCTTTTGAGGGAACTGACCGCCCCCGCAGAGGGTGCGGATAAAAAATGGAGGAAACCAATATGGCTGTTGTTACCATTACCAAAGAAAATTTTGAGGCAGAGGTGCTGCACAGCACAAAGCCTGTTCTGCTGGACTTCTGGGCCACCTGGTGCGGCCCCTGCCGGATGCTGAGCCCCATCGTGGACGAGGTGGCCGAGGAGCGCACCGATGTCAAGGTGGGCAAGGTCAATGTGGATGAACAGCCCGAGCTGGCCTCCCAGTTCGGCGTGATGAGCATCCCCACCCTGCTGGTGTTCCGCGACGGCAAGCTTGTGAATCAGGCTGTGGGTGCCCGCCCCAAGGCCGGTGTGCTGGCGCTGCTGGGCTAAAAGAAAAAAATCAAGCTGTATGGCCGCTGCCTGTTTTCGAATGGGCGGTGGCCTTTTTGCATCCCCGGTTTTCGCTCTCCATCATCTGTTTTGGCGCTGGGGTGAAATGATTTCGCCTTTCTGTACAAACGCACAGAAAAACGGTAAGATAGGGCTGAAAAGCTGTTACTTTCACGCTTTACAACTTTAGCTTGATAAAGTAAAATAAACAAAAGAAGAGGGAAATACGCAGAGAGGGAACGAGGAGATCGAGATGGAATTCAGTCTGGACAGTTTGCAGCCCAAGGAGCGGGCCTCCTTTGCGCTGCGGGCGCTGTATGAGGCGGCGGGCTGCCGCAAATATCACATGGGCCGTTTTGAGGAGTACGGGCTTTATCAGGAGAACCGGAGCTTTTTGTCCTCGGAGCAGGTCATCACCTTCACCGACCTGGATGGCCGTCTGCTGGCGCTCAAGCCGGACGTGACCCTGTCCATTGCCAAGACGGCCCAGCCCGCCCCCGGCGAGACCCTGCGGTATTACTACCATGAGAACGTCTACCGCCCCTCGGCAGAGAGCCACACCTTCCAGGAGATCTCCCAGATGGGCCTTGAGATGCTGGGCGCGGTGGGGGAAGCACAGGTGCAGCAGGCGGTCCGGCTGGCAGCGCAGAGCCTGGCCCAGCTGGGAGCCGCGTGGGTGCTGGAAGTCAGCCACATGGGCTATCTGTTCGGCCTGTTCGACGCACTGGGCGTGCCGGAGAATGCCCGCCCCGGCCTGCTGGAAAAGCTGCGGGAAAAGAATGCGCACGAGCTGCGCCGCGCCGCGCAGGCCGCCGGGCTGGATGCCGCCGGGGCCGCTGCCCTGACCGGCCTGCTGGAGCTTTCCGGCAGCTGCGAGGAAACGCTGGCAAAGGCAGAGAGTGCCTGCCGCAACGACCGGATGCGCGCCGCCGCCGCCGAGCTGCGGGCACTGGCCAAAACGCTGGAGGCCTCCGGCGGGGCGGTCCGCCTTGACCTGAGCCTTGCCGGTGAGATGGAATACTACAACGGGCTGGTCTTTCAGGGCTACCTGCAGGGCCTGCCGCGGCCCCTGCTCAAGGGCGGCCGCTACGACCTGCTGATGCAGAAGTTCACCCCCGGGGCCGGGGCCATCGGCTTTGCGGTCTATCTGGACGAGCTGGACCGCCTGAGCGCCCCCACCCCGCCGGTGCAGAGGAACAGCACGGACCGGGTCATGCTGAATGTGGCCCTGCCCAAGGGCCGTCTGGGCGACAGGATGTATGACCTGCTGGCCCGCATCGGCTACGGCTGCACCGAGGACTACAACGCCACCCGAAAGCTGGTGGTGGAGAACCCTGCGGCGGGCATCCGCTACTTCCTTGTCAAGCCCAGCGATGTGGCCATCTACGTTGAGCACGGCGCGGCAGATGTGGGCATCGTGGGCAAGGATATCCTCACCGAAGCCTCTGCCGATGTCTACGAGCTGCTGGATACCGGCCTTGGCAGGTGCCGGATGTGCGTGGCTGCCCCGGTGGATTACAAGGATGATCCCAGCCGCCCGGTGCGGGTGGCGACCAAATTCGTCAACATTGCAAAGAGCTACTATGCGTCCATCGGGCGGGATATCGATATCATCAAGCTGAACGGCTCCATTGAGCTGGCCCCCATTCTGGGCCTTTCCGATGTTATTGTGGATATCGTGGAGACCGGCACCACCCTGCGGGAGAACGGCCTGCGGGTGGTCACCGAGTTCATGCCCATCTCGGCCCGGTTCATTGCCAATAAGGCCAGCTACCAGTTCAAGCACAACGAGATGGATGCCATGCTGGAAGCGCTGCGCAAGACCTTGCAGGAGGAAACAAAATGATCAAGCTGTATAATTTTGATGAGCTCAGGCCCGAGGAGATCCTGAACCGGGACATCCGCGCGGAGAAAAACGTGGAGGATGTGGTGGACGGCATCATTGCCGAGGTCCGCGCCCGGGGCGATGAGGCGCTGAAGGAGTACGCGCTGAAATTTGACGGGGCAAAGATCGACGACCTGCAGGTGACGCAGGCGGAGATCGACGAGGCCTTTGCCAATATGGACCCCTATTTCCTTGAGACCCTGCGGGAGGCTGCCGCCAACATTGAGAGCTTCCACCGCCAGCAGGTGCACAAGAACTTTGTGATTAACGAGAAGCCCGGCATCGTGCTGGGCCAGAAATATACCCCCATTGAAAAGGCAGGCGTATATGTGCCCGGCGGCACGGCGGCCTATCCCTCCACCGTGCTGATGGATGTCATCCCGGCCAAGGTCGCGGGCGTGTCGGAGATCGTGATGACCACTCCCGCCGGAAAGGACGGCAGGGTGAATCCGGTCATCCTTGCCGCCGCCGCCACCGCCGGTGTGACCAAGATCTTCAAGACCGGCGGTGCACAGGCCGTGGCCGCGCTGGCCTACGGCACCCAGAGCATCCCGGCGGTGGACAAGATCGTTGGCCCCGGCAACATCTACGTTGCCACCGCCAAGCGGAAGGTGTTCGGCAAGGTGGGCATTGATATGATCGCCGGCCCCAGCGAGATCCTGGTGCTGGCCGACGGCGGCTGCAACCCCGCCTGGGTGGCGGCAGACCTGCTGAGCCAGGCCGAGCACGACAAGCTGGCCAGCCCTGTTCTTGTCACCGACAGTCCGGCGCTGGCCAGGGCCGTGCAGGCAGAGCTGGAGGTGCAGATCCCCCAGCTGCCCCGTGCCGCCATTGCCCGCGCCAGCGTGGACGACAACGGAAAGATCATCGTCTGCACCGACCTGCACAAGGCCATTGAGGCCTGCAACATCATTGCGCCGGAGCATCTGGAGGTCTGCGTGGAGGACCCCTTCGGGGTGCTGAACGAGATCAAAAACGCGGGCAGCATCTTCCTGGGCCGCAATGTGCCCGAGGCCCTGGGCGATTACTTTGCAGGCCCCAACCACACCCTGCCCACCAGCGGCACGGCCCGCTTCTCCAGCCCGCTGGGTGTGGACGACTTTGTGAAGAAGTCCAGCTTTCTCTACTACACCCGCGAGGCGCTGGGCGAGGTGGCGCCCCGCATTGCCGATTTTGCCGAGCGCGAGGGCCTGCACGCCCATGCGAAGAGTGTGACGATCCGGTATGAGGACAACAGCAATGAGTAAATATTTATCAGAGCGCTTGGCAGCTCTCACCCCCTACACCCCGGGGGAGCAGCCGCAGGACCAGCAATACATCAAGCTGAACACCAACGAGAGCCCCTATCTGCCCAGCCCGGCGGTGGTGGCGGCGGTGAGCGAGCATGAGGTGGAAAAGCTCCGTCTCTACTCCGACCCCGCCTGCACCGACCTGCTGAAAACGGCGGCGGCGCACTTTGGCCTGCAGCCGGATCAGATCATGCCCGGCAACGGCAGTGACGAGAACCTCTTTTTCGCCCTGCGGGCCTTCTGCGACGAGACCCACCCGCTGGCCTATGCCGACATCACCTACGGCTGTTACAGCGTCTGGTGCGGGCTGATGCATATCCCCAGCCATATCATCCCGCTGAAGGAGGATTTCACCCTTGACCCCGCCGATTACTACGGCCTGAACGAGACCATCGTCATCGCAAACCCCAACGCCCCCACCGGCTTGGCCCTGCCCCGCAGTGCCATCGAGGGCATCCTGAAAGCGAACCCTGACAATGTGGTCATTGTGGATGAGGCCTATGTGGACTTTGGCGGCGAGAGCTGCGTGCCGCTCATTGACCGGTACGACAACCTGCTGGTGGTGCAGACCTTCTCGAAATCCCGCCAGCTGGCCGGTGCGCGGCTGGGCCTTGCCATGGGCAGCGCCAGCCTCATCGCGGATCTGAACCGGGTCAAGTTCAGCCTGAACCCCTATAACATCAACCGCCTGACCTTGAAAGCAGGGCAGGCCGCGCTGGAAGATACCGTTTATTTTGAAAAGACCCGTGCCGCCATCGTGGACACCCGCGCATGGACAAAAGAGCAGCTGGAAGCCCGGGGCTTTGCGGTGCTGGACAGCCGCTCCAACTTCCTGTTTGCCTCTACACAAAAGAAAAACGGCGGCGAATTGTACCGAAAGTTGAAGAAAAAGGGCGTTCTGGTGCGCCACTTTGATGCCCCACGCATTGAAAACTGGCTGCGCATCACGATCGGCACGCCGAAGCAGATGCAGATCTTCCTGAACACCCTTGACAAAATAATGGAGGAATGACCCATGCGGGAAGTGACACTGGAACGCAACACCAACGAGACCCAGATCGAGCTGACCCTGAATCTGGACGGTGCGGGACGCTATGAGGTGGACACCGGCTGTGGGTTCCTGAACCACATGCTGGAGCTGTTTGCCCGCCATGGCCGGTTTGACCTGGTGCTCACCTGCCACGGGGATGTGGAGGTGGATTACCACCACACGGCTGAGGATATCGGCATTGCACTGGGGCAGGCCTTTGCCCGGGCGCTGGGCGAGATGCGGGGCATCCGGCGGTATGGCAGCTTCTACCTGCCCATGGATGAGGCGCTGGTGCTCTGCGCGGTAGACCTTTCGGGCCGGTGCACCCTGAACTGGGATGTCCACTGCAAGACCGAAAAGGTGGGCGATTTCGATGTGGAATGCGCCTCGGAGTTCTGGCTGGGCTTTGCCCGCAATGTGCCCGCTACGCTCCACTTTGTACAATTTGCAGGGGAAAATACCCACCACATCCTCGAAGCTTGCTTCAAGGGGGCAGGCCGCGCGCTGGCTGCGGCAGTCGCTGTTGATGCCGCCCACCGGGATGAGATCCCCTCCACGAAAGGACTGCTGGTATGATCGCGATCATCGATTACGGCGTGGGCAACCTGTTCAGCCTGCGCTCCAGCCTGACGCATCTGGGGCTGGAGGCTGTTGTGACCGCCGATGCACAGACCATCCGCAAGGCCGACCGGCTCATCCTGCCGGGGGTGGGGGCCTTTGGCGATGCCATGGACAAGCTCTCGGCCACCGGTCTGGTGCCGGTCATCCGGGAGCAGGCGGCGCAAAAGCCCCTGCTGGGCATCTGCCTGGGAATGCAGCTGCTCTTTGAAAAAAGCTATGAGTACGGCGAGCATGGGGGCCTGGGCTTTGTCAAAGGCGAGGTCTGCCCGCTGGAGCCTGACCTGAAAGACAAAACCCTCAAGGTGCCGCAGATCGGCTGGAATGCCCTGCACATCGTACGGGATGACCCGCTTTTCCGATACATCCGTGAGGGTGAGTATGTCTATTACGTCCACAGCTACTACGGCAAAAATTGTACCGAGAGTACACTTGCTGTCAGCGATTACTCCATCCCCGTGACCGGCGTGGTCAGGGCGGGCAGGGTGTACGGCACCCAGTTCCACCCCGAAAAGAGCGGGGAGACGGGGCTGCGGATCTTGAAGGCGTTTGCAGAATTGTAAACTGGCTCGCCCTCTCCGTCATCACTTGCGTGATGCCACCTCTCCCAAAGGGCGAGGCCTTGGCAGTACGGTAAACTTTCCGGTTTTGCCAAAGGCTCTCCCTTTGGGAGAGCTGCTGAGCGCAGCGAAGCTGAGAGGGTAAGGCCGCTAAAGGAGAAACTATGAATCTATTCCCAGCCATTGACCTGCGAGGCGGCAAAGTTGTCCGCCTGACGCAGGGAGATTATGACCGTATGACTGTTTACGGGGAGGACCCCTGTGCACAGGCCCGGCAGTTTGTGGAGGCCGGGGCCAGGTATCTCCACGTTGTGGATCTGGACGGCGCAAAGGACGGCACCCTTTCCAACTACGGATCCATTGCCGCGCTGGCAGAGCAGGGCGGCTTGTACATCGAGGTGGGCGGCGGCATCCGCACGGAGGAGCGCATTGAAAAATACCTTTCTCTGGGCGTGGATCGCTGCATCCTGGGCAGCGTGGCCGTGACGGATTTTGATTTCACGGCCCGGATGCTGAAACGCTACGGCGAGCGGATCGCCGTGGGAGTGGATGCCAAAGATGGATTTGTTGCCATCCATGGGTGGAAGGAGGTCAGCGCCGAAAAGGGCGTGGACTTCTGCAGGCGGCTGGCAGATGCCGGGTGTACGGCCATCATCTACACCGACATTGCCTGTGATGGTGCCATGCAGGGCACGAATCTGGCGCTGTACCGCCAGCTGGCGGCAGAGGTGCCGGGCGTGGCCTTTACGGCCAGCGGCGGCATCTCGTCGGAGGCCGAGCTGCTGGAACTGAAAAAGATGGGCACCGCTGCCGCGATCCTGGGCAAGAGCCTGTATACCGGGGCACTGGATCTGAAACGTTGTGTAGAACTGGTGCAGAATTAAACGGAGGGGAACGAAAATGATCACAAAACGCATCATTCCCTGTCTGGATGTCCGGAATGGCCGGGTGGTCAAGGGCACGAATTTTGAGGGCATCCGGGATGTGGCCGACCCGGTGGAGATGGCCCGGATGTACAACGCTGCCGGTGCCGACGAGCTGGTGTTCTACGATATCACCGCCAGCTTTGAGGGCCGTGCTCTGTTCACCGATATCCTGACCCGGGTGGCCAGTGAGATCTTCATCCCGCTGACCGTAGGCGGCGGCATCAACACGCTGGAGGACTTTGACCGGGTGCTGAAATGCGGTGCCGATAAGGTCAGCGTCAACTCGGGCGCTCTGCGGGACCCCAGCCTCATCCCGGCGGCGGCCCAGAAATACGGCGATCAGTGCGTGGTGCTCTCGGCGGACGTGAAGCGGGTGAACGGCCAGTTCCGGGTGTTCGCCAAGGGCGGGCGCGAGGATACCGGCCGGGACGCGCTGGAATGGATCAGCTGGTGCGTGGCGCATGGCGCGGGGGAGATCTGCCTGAACAGCATTGACACCGACGGTGTCCGCACCGGCTTCGATCTCGAGATGCTGGACGCGGTGGCTGCCCGGGTGAACGTACCTATCATCGCCAGCGGCGGCGCGGGCAAAAAGGAAGATTTCCTTGAGCTGTTCCACCACAAGGGCATCGACGCTGGCCTTGCGGCGGGCATTTTCCACCAGAAACTGCTGACCATCCACGACCTGAAAACCTATCTGAATGAAAATGGTGTCGAAATGCGGCTGTAAGCTCTTGCGTTTCGGGCAACTTTAGGATAAACTGTAAGTATCCCCTTTGGGGAGGGAGTATTGACCATGGAACTGAAATTTGATGAAAAGGGCCTCATTCCTGCCATCGTGCAGGATCACTACACCAAAGAGGTGCTTACCCTTGCCTACATGAACGCCGAGACGCTGGCACTGACCATTGCCGAGGGACGTACGGTGTTCTGGAGCCGGAGCCGTCAGGAGATCTGGCGCAAGGGCGATACCAGCGGCAATGTCCAGCATGTGGTGTCCATCACTGCAGACTGCGACAAGGACGCACTGGCGGTGGAGGTGGTCAAGGACGGCCCTGCCTGCCATACCGGTGCCGAGAGCTGCTTCTTCAATGAAGTGTATGTCTCGCCGGAGCTCAAGCAGTTCAGCTGGCAGGGGCTTTACGAACTCATCCAGGGCCGCAGGGATCGTCCCCAGGAAGGCAGCTACACCACCTACCTGTTCGAGAAGGGCAAGGAGAAGATCCTGAAAAAGGTGGGCGAGGAGTGCACCGAGGTCATCATTGCGGGAGAAAAAGAGGACAAGGCCGAGACCATCTATGAGATCAGCGACCTGGCTTACCATGTGCTGGTGCTGATGGTGCAGGCGGGCATCACGGTGGAAGAGATCACCCGTGAGCTGGAAAAACGACACGTCATTGACCACAAGGTCAAACAGGAAAGGATGCAGTGATTTAGTTATGGCAGATTATAAGAAGTCCAGTGTTCATTGCCACTCGACGATGTGCGATGGCAGAAATACCTTGCAGGAAATGGCCAGTGCCGCCTGTGCACAGGGCCTGACGACCCTGGGCTTCTCCGGCCATAGCTATACTCAGCGGGACCGTGAGTACTGCATGAGCCCAAGCCGCACCGCCCAGTACAAGGCCACCATTGCAAAGCTCAAGGCAGAGTACAAGGGCAAGGTGGACATCCTCTGCGGCATCGAGTGGGACAGCTTGAGCGAGGACAAGCCCGAGAACTACGATTACTGGATCGGTGCGGCCCATCACCTGTACGGCAAGAACACCGGCAAGTACTACGAGATCGACTTCCGCCCGCAGGATCTGCACGACTGCATCTTTGATGATTTCGACGGTGACCCTCTGGCCGCGGTGGAGGCCTACTTTGCAGAGGTGGAGAAGGTTGCCGCCAAGGGCCCGGACATTCTGGCCCACATCGACCTCATCAAGAAGCTGAACGGCGAGGGTGAGTTCTTTGATGAAGAGGCTCCCCGCTACCGGGCCGCTGCCCTCAAAGCCCTGAGCGCAGCCAAAGAGCACAACTGCCTGCTGGAAGTGAACACCGGCGGCGTTTACCGCGGCTACCGCAAGGACTTCTACCCCAGTGCATGGATGCTGGAGGAGTGGAACAAGATGGGCGGCAAGGTCATCATCACCTCCGACTCCCACGATGTTTCCAGCCTGACCTTCGGCTTTGAGGAAGCTGCCGCCGCCATCAAGGCAGCCGGTTTCACCAGCGTGGAGGTGCTGACCGGCCACGGCTTTGAGACCCAGGAGCTGTAAAAGAAAAATAAAGCACAACCCTCTCCGTTTTTGCTGTGCAATGCCGGGGAGGGTTGTTTTCCGTAAACTGTGAGGAACCTTATGACCCAAACTGCGAAAAAATCCCCCTTCAGCATGAATGTGGACCTGATGCACGGGCCCATTTTCAAAAACCTGCTGCTGTTCATGCTGCCCATCTTCATCTCCAGCCTGTTCCAGCAGCTCTATAACACCGTGGACACCATGATCGTGGGCAATGTGCTGGGCGATACCGCCCTTGCCGCCATTGGCTCCTGCGGCTCGATCTACGAGCTTCTGGTCGGTTTTGGCCTCGGTATCGGCAACGGTCTTGCAATCGTTGCAGCGCGCTCCTACGGGGCGCAGGATCACGATCTGCTCAAAAAGACCGTGGCAGGCTCACTGGTCATCGGTCTGGTGGCTTCCCTCTGCATTACGCTGGCAGGTGTGCTGGGCCTGCACCCGCTGCTTCTCATGCTGGACACCCCGGCGGAGATCCTGGACGATGCGTACCGCTACATCCTGACCATCGACCTGGGCGTGCTGGTCATGTTCGCCTATAACCTCTGCGCGGGCCTGCTGCGTGCCATTGGCAACAGCGTGATGCCGCTGGTGTTCCTGCTCATCTCCTCGGGCCTGAATGTGGTGCTGGATCTCCTGTTCATTGCAAGAATGGGCATGGGGGTGCAGGGAGCGGCTGTGGCAACGGTCATCTCGCAGGGCGTTTCGGTGGTGCTCTGCATCCTGTACATCTTCCTCAGAGTGAAGATCCTGCTGCCGGAAAAACAGCATTTCAGGGTGGGCAGCCACCTTTACTGGGAGCTGTTCAGCCAGAGCATCTCCATGGGCCTGATGAGCAGCATCGTCTCGGCTGGCTCGGTGGTGCTGCAGTACGGCATCAACGGGCTGGGCACGCTGGTCATCGCCGGTCACACCGCCGCCCGGAAGCTGTTCTCCTTTACCACCATGCCGGTCATGGCCATGGCATCGGCATGCTCCACGTTTGTTTCCCAGAACCGCGGCGCAAACCAGCCGGAGCGTGTCCGCAAGGGCATGAAGGAGATCGCCCTGTACAGCGTGGCGGTGGCCGTGCTGGCGATCTTTCTGATGCAGCTGGGCGCGGAGTGGATGGTGCGGCTCATCTCCGGCTCCAGTGAGTCTGTGGTGCTGGAAAACGGCGCACGGTATCTGCTCTGGAACGCGCCCTTCTACTCGGTGCTGGGTGTCCTGCTGGCCACCCGCTACGCCCTGCAGAGCCTGGGGCAGAAGGTCCTGCCCCTCTTCTCCAGTGTCATTGAGCTGGTGGGCAAGGTGGTATTCGTGCTCTTCTTCATTCCGAAGTTTGCCTATAACGCCGTCATCCTCTGTGAGCCCATCATCTGGTGCTTCATGGCGGCGTACCTCGTGCTGGTCTACCTGCACGACCCGTTTGTGTTCCCGAAAAAAGCAGAATAAGAAAAAGACCCGGCTGCCGATGACAGCCGGGTCTTTGTGTCTGCAGGAAGTGGATGAAACGGATCGGGCAATGGGGCTTACAGTGCCGAATAGCCGAAGCTGTTGACCAGTGCATCGATATGCTGGCCTGCCTTGCACATGGGGCACTCGCGGGAATCGAAGCTGGCGTAATCGGGCAGGTTGGAGGGGTCAAAAATAGAGGTGACCGGGATGCCCAGGCACTCGGTGGCGGTGGCGAAGATGGCGCTCAGGCCTGCCACAGTGCCGCCGTAGTAGTTGATCGCCTCGATCGCGGCCTGCACGGTGTAGCCGGTGGTGATGGAAGCAGCCAGGATCAGCACATGCTTGCCCTTGACCATGGGGGCCAGATTGTCGCGCAGGATGATCTGGCTGCCGGTGGTGTACTCCGGGGTGATGACATAGATGGTCTGGTGGGCATTCATGTTGGCAAAGCCGTCCTTGGTCAGCTCGTTGGCAAGGCAGGTGCCGATGACCTGTGTACCGTCCAGGCAGAGGACAGTATCCACGATGGTGTTGTGCTGGTAGGCAGCCACCAGCTCTTTTGCCACGGCCTTTGCCTCGGAAAGGCGGGACTTCTGGGTGGTGACATCGATATAGTAATTGATGTGGCTGTGGCTGGTTGCGAAATGGCCCTTTGCCACACGCAGGAACAGATTGCTCTTGTTGGTGGGAAGCTTTACCATGTTAATCATAACTGCAACACTCCTGTTCTGTCAAACTATAAGACCCATTGGCCTTTTTCAGGCGGAAACACAAACAGCGCGGCGGCCCCTGCCGCTGCGCTCCCCTTCTTTTCCATGAACCTATGGTATCAGAAAATGCAGGTGTGCACAAGATACAGAATTGCCGAAAATTTGAAGAAAAATTGAGATACTTTGCCAATACGACGGCGCAAAAAAGCCGCCCGGCTTTCCCGGACGGCTTAGGATGTACGTTGGGGAGATTACTTGGTGGTGGTAGAGCCGGAGCTCTCTTCCTTCTTGGCAGGGACGGTCAGCTTCCAGTTCAGAGAATACTCGTTGTACTGCAGGTCGGGGCAATAGGTCAACAGTACAGTACCCTCTTCTTCCAGACCGGACAAACCAGAAACCTTAATAGTGCCGCTGGCAGAAGCACCCTTTTTCAGGTTGGGATCACTCAGCTGGCCATCGAGGGACACGGGATACTTTTTCACAGTCTTGCCGTCCTTGCTGGCAACAGTAACTTTAAAGCTGTTGGGGTTAATGGCAATCGGGTTGTTACGGCCATTCTCGACCTTGAAGGGGAACGTGATCTCGGCGGTGGAAGTAGTCACCTCGGGGGCAACATACTTTTTATCAGTCTCATTATAAGTGCCCATGGTTGCAGTGACCTGCAGAATGGTCATGGAACCTGCACCTTCCTGGAGCAAATTATAGGAATCACCCTGCGGCTCACAGCCGGAGAAGAGGCTGGCACCCGCAACGGCCACAGCTGCAACAGCGGAGTATTTCAGGAAAGAGCGGCGAGAAAATGCTAACGACATAATCGTTCCTCCTTATAATGTGCAAAGCGCACGAAAATGCCAAAAGGCTCTGCCTATACAATAGGCGAAACGGGGGCGAATGTCAATGGTTTTCACAAATATTTTGTGAAATTTTCCCACCGCCGCCGTGCAAATCATACGAAATTTCGTCCTGCTTGATCAGGCTTTGGTCAGATCAGAGGCGTTGATGGTAAAGTTCAGGGTCTTGCCGGAAACAAAGGTCGGGGTGTAGGTCACACCGATCTGCTGCCAGGTGGTGGGCACCATGCAGACCAGCTCAATGTAGCCTGCACCCTGCGGGGGAATGGCAGAGGCCGTGGTAAAGCTCTCGGTGGCGCTGTCGTACAGCTGGACATAAGCGCCGCCCTCGGCTGCCTGACCGTCGCAGGTGAAGGAGAAGTCGGTGGTGGAAGCGGACAGAGCGTGGAAGTAACCGACAGTGTTGGCTGCGATCTGCTCCGGGGTATCCAGAGGATAGGCCTCGCCGATCTCCAGAATGTTCTGTGCGCCGATGGCAAAGGTGTCGCGGCTGGAACGGTTTGCAGAGGTGATCAGCATGGCAATGTACTCATAGCCCTCGGCATCGGGGGCACTTGCCAGAGTAAAGACGCTGGTCAGCTGGACCGCCAGATTGTTCCAGTTGCTGATCTTATCGCCGACCTTGACCTCGATGGAAGAGTTATCGCCGGCCTGGCAGCCGCCCAGCACAGCAGCAGCGCCCAGAGCAGCGGCAGAAGCACCGGTGACCTTGAGGAAGGTGCGGCGGGAAATCTTGTTCGACATAAAGCTTGCCTCCTTAATCAATGGCAGAAATCTTTTTTCTTCGCTGATTCGTTTATAGCATTTTTTACCGGAAATTGCAAGGCCCTGGGCACAGAATTAACAGGAGTTTCACACAGAAGCTCACTGGTTGGGGTCCAGGCCGCGCACATGGGTCTCACTGGTCTTGACCAGATTCAGCAGGCTGGGGGTGTACAGCGGGTATTCCCGGGTCAGGCTCTCGGTGGTCATGGCAAGGCAGGAGGGGTCTTTCACGCCCTCGGCACCGTTCAGGTCCTCACCGGCCAGCAGGTCCTCCACGTTGCTCTCGCTCATCCGCATCACGGCATCGGAGTAGCCGGGCCAGCGGCGGGCCTCCACACTGAACAGGCTCTGGGCGTTGTGGGGCTCGGCGGAGTAGAGAAGGCGGAACATCTTGGCCACGGCCATCATCAGGTAGGTGCTGACCTCGGTGGTCAGGGCCTTGCTGTGGCACTCGGCGATCTTGGCATACAGCACGTTCAGGCTGTTGGAGATCAGCTTTTTGTTCATGGTGGGCAGAACGCTGCCGTGGTAGACGTTGTCCTTCATCTTATCGGGGTTGGGCAGGTCATCGGCGTTCAGCATCATGCCGTTGCGCTCAGCCGAGCGGCCCAGCAGGTAATCGCAGGACACATTATAGTAATCCGCTACCCGGACAACAAAGTCCAGACCGCACTCGCGGATGCCCTTTTCGTAGTGGGAGAGCAGTGCCTGGGACACCCCAAGGTCCTCCGCGGCCTGCTTCTGGGTGATGCCGCGCTCCTTGCGCAGCAGCTTGATGATACGGTTGAATTCCATGATTTTGGACTCCTCAGTAGTGGAAATTGAACTTCTTTGAGTTTTGGTTTACAACATGTTGATTATACACAGTGGAAAACCAAAAGTAAAGCAAGAAAAGTGACGGAAATTCTCGTCATTTTTCGTCATTTTTGTCAAAAGGCTTGCCCCGGATACCATATCTATGCTAAACTAAAGACAATCAACGCATATTTTGTGGCGCACGGCCCGGGCAGGATGCCCGCTGCCGGTGCGAAATTTTACAGCAAAGAGGAACTCTTTGCCAGATAGAGGTGTTTTTTCCATGAAAACGTTCAAACTTCATCTCATCCGCCACGGCATGACGGCAGGTAATCTGCAGGGCCTGTACATCGGCAGCGGTACGGACATCCCCCTGTGTGATGAGGGCCGCGCCCAGCTGAAGGAGCTGAAGGAGCGGTTCGAGTATCCGCAGGTGGACACGGTGTTCTCCTCCCCGCTGGTGCGCGCTGTGGAGACAGCGAACATTCTGTTCCCCAATGCAGGCCACCAGTTCACAGTGCACGACCTGCGGGAAGCAGGCTTCGGCGTGTTTGAGAACCGCCCCGTGAAGGATCTGGTCAAGGAAGAGGATTTCAAGAAGTGGATCACCCCCGGCTCCGGCTTTGTGCCCGAGGGAGCAGAGCCTACCGAGCAGTTCCACGCCCGCTGCGCCGAGACCCTGCTCAAGCTGTTTGAGTATATGATCCGGATGGATGTGACCGAGGCTGCCTGCGTGACCCATGGCGGCGTGATCATGAGTATGCTGAGCCAGCGCGCGCTGCCCTCCCGCCACCCGGAACAGTGGATGGCCGACCCCGGCTGCGGCTATACCGTCCAGACCGACGTGCAGCTCTGGATGCGCGACCGTCTGGTGGAGGCCATCGACATCGTCCCCTTTGGCTACGCCGATACCCTGCGCGGGCAGGCGGAAGCCGAGGAAAACGAGGCATTTGAGTAAGAATCTTTGCCGCGCCGCTCTGAAAATATCCAAAACATGTAAAATCGCGGAAGAACAGGTAAAATTCCGGACAAATCTCTTGACAGAAAGCCAGGAATTTACTATTGTATAAAGAGAACTTATTTTCCCGTTAGGAGGAATCCCCGATGTCACAATCCCTGTCCCGCCGCTCGTTCCTGAAATATGCCGGTTCCGGTGCAGTCAGTCTGGCTGCTGCCCTGCTCACCGGTGTTTCGGGCGCGGCTCTGGCCCCCTGCTATGAGGGTGAACCTGCTCTGCTGGACGGCAAGGCGGCAGTGGAGCTGCTGGGCTATGCGCCTGCCCCGGAGCTGGACAGCACGCTGGTCTATCTGTCGGTGGAGAACCTCTCGGCCCGGCCGCTGGCTGTGGGGGCCAGCTACCTGCAGAGCCGCGGGCTGGACAGCAAGACTGCTCTGTATAGCCTGGGCACCGGCCTGACGGCTCTGTGTGACGGCAGACAGGTGCGGGTGGGCAGCTTTGCAGCTCCCCTCTACGGCGAGAATGCGGCAGATGCTTCTGCCTTTACCCTGAATCTTTCCGCAGGGCGGGGGGCGATGCTCCACTGCTTCTGCGAGACCCCGGCGGACTGGCAGACGCTGGAGCTGATCTATCAGCCTGACTTTGCCGCAGGCCAGACCGTCCATTTTGTGGTGCGCCGGGATGCCGATGAGGTTCATCTGGGTGCGGTGCCTGCCACCCTTGCCGAGGTGGGCAGCGTGGTCGATCTGTAAATAGCATAGCGTAAAAAGAGACGGTTCTGCATCGGATTGCAGGACCGTCTCTTTTGCTTATAACAGGTTTTCCCCGGTGGAGTTCTGCACGGTAAGCTCCTGCCCGGTCAGGCTGGATACCAGCGCCAGATAGCTGCGGCCTGCCGTCAGGGTCAGGGGGCGGCCGTTGGAATCATACAGGAAGAAGGTGGTCTCGCTGCCCTGCGTCCAGGTGATGTTCCACAGGTGGCCCTCGTTGAGCCAGACACCGCCGCCCATGGTCAGGTCGTAATCCAGCGTCACACCATCGTCACGCAGGGTGGATGCACTGAACAGGATGAGCAGGTTGTCGAAATCTGTCTGCTGGCCGTTGTTGGCATCCAGCTGTGGTGTGCCGTCCGCGTGGAGCATCCGGTAGGTCTTGCTGTCGGCATCGTAGGAGAAGCCGGTGGCGTTCTGTGCGTCAAACTGGACCCGGACACTCATTGCGTCCGAAGCATCTGCATCGGGCAGCTTGCCGTTTTCCTGCATGGGCAGCAGATTGGGCACGGAGAGGAGGGTGCCGCTTTCGCTGTCGGAGCTGCTGGAAGAGGTGTCCGTGACGCGGGATTCTGTCAGGGCCGGGGAGATGTTCAGGCTGCCAAGCACACCCGAAAGTGCTGCACCGCTGGTATGCCACAGCGGGACATTCTGCCAATTGGTCTCACAGGAAAAGGCATTGGTACCCACCTCCAGTGCGTCTACCGCGCGCAGAGAGTAGTAATCAAGGTAGTTCTGGTCAAACTGTCCGCCGCCCCGCTGCACCGGCAGTACTTGCTGGCCCACCAGCAGCCGCCAGTAGAGGTCCTGCCCGGCAGAGACAGGCCCGACCTGCGGCACAGCCCCCACGGCAGGGTAGACCAGACAGAGCCTAGTGGACTGCTGCTGTGCGGTCAGGGCTTCCAGCACCAGCGAGGCTGTGGAAAGCCCCCACTGAGTGGTGCTGGCGGCCGCGTTGTCAATGGTGATGGCGACCGGCCGCTGGCCCGGCCAGACAAGCTCCTGCCCGGTGAGCGGGTCAGTGGGACTTTCGGCGGGCTGGGAGCTGGGGCTGAGCGCACAGCCTGTCAGCAGTGCGGCGCTGAGCGCAAAACAGAGCAAAGCGCGCATCCAAAAGCGTTTCATCGGTTTCCCTCTTCTGCCCCGGAGGGCGGGTGATTTAGTAGCTGAAATTGCTCCACTCATCATTGTCCACCAGTGCCAGATAGGTCTTGCCCCGGTTCAGGGTCATCTCCTCGCCGGTTTCGGTGTAGAGCTTGAGCGGATGGGTGGGATGCGGCTTCTCCCAGCGGCCCACCTGCACGCCGCCCCGTGTGAAGAGGTACGCCTGCCCACCGGCCACATAGTTGACCGACTGGACATCGTGAGAATCGCCCGCATAGGCGGCGATATCGGCAAAGCAGACCACCACGTTGTCAAAGGTCAGCTGCTTTCCGGTCAGCTCGTCCACCGTGTTCTCATAGGCTTTTTTGGAGCGGTTGTACATTTCCAGCTTGTAGCTGCGGCCCCAGCTGTTGTAGGTCAGGCGGGTCCTGTAGCTCTCGGAGTGGGTGATGCTGATGGTTTTGGCCGCAGGGGCACCGGGAAGGTCATTGGAGGCTGCGGTGCGGTAATCGGCAAAGTGGAAGAAAGGCGTTTCGTTGGCGTAGGTCAGGCCGATGCCGGCATTACCGGCTGCCTGTTTGATCTCCTTGCCGGAGGTGAACTCGGTGTGTTCATAGGCTACATTGCGGCCGCGGCTGTCACGGTGGGCAACGTGGGGGTGGACCGGCGTGTTGAAGTAACTCTTGCCGCCGATGTTCAGGCCGGAGTAATCGTATACATTGATGAACTGGGTGCAGAAAATGCTCTCGCCATCGTGGTAATAGAGGGCCTGATGGGGCATGAGCAGCTGCAGGAACTGATCGCGGCCGGAGCGCAGCGGCCCGACCTCCGGGATGGTGTCCGCATCCCGGAACACGGCACACAGGCGGGTGATGCCGCCCTCCACCTTGCTCTCGATGAGCAGGTCTGCCGAGCCGATGCCGCGCTGGGGGCGTGCGTTCTGCTTTTCGGAGTTGGCGATGTTGTTGACCATCACACCCACCATCCGGCCGGTGCTCTTGCGGGCTTCGCCGGTCAGAGGGTCAGCGTCGTAGGCAGGCAGAAGGCTGAACGCAGAGCTTGCGGCTTCGCTGGACGCTGCCGAGGAGGCGGCTGCCTCACCAGCTGCGGCCTCACTGGCTGCGACCACAGAGGATGCAGCGGCCTCAGAAGAAGCGGAAGAGGATGCCGCCGAGCCGCAGAACAGGCTTTTCATCCAGTCGGGCAGGTCACCGCCCAGAATGGCACTGCCGGGGCTTGCAGAGCAGCCGGTGAGCGCCAGCAGCGCCGCCGTCAGCCCGGAATAGCGAAGTACGGACCGTCGAGAAATTTTCATGGAAAAAGCCCTCCTATCGGATCGGCTTGCCCGGCGCGGAAGTGCGCCCGGCAGGTCGGTTGCAGTTTTGTAATGAACTGCTTTGATTGTACTGGTTCTTGCCCGGTTTGTAAAGGGGCAGTTCGTGGCAAAATCTGCCCGATGACGGCTTTGGGAAAGTTTTTTGTGCAGAAAGCTTGCTTTTTGCCCGGGAGTATGGTAATATTATTCGGCAGTATCGTGTTATACTGCGCTTTATAATGTATGCGCTCGTAGCTCAGCCGGTAGAGCATCTGACTTTTAATCAGAGGGCCAGGGATTCGAGTTCCCTCGAGCGCACCAAAATCCCGCGAGGAATCGTAAGATTCCTCGTGGGATTTTCTTTTTATTCTCAAGCTGCACGGTCTCTGCACGGTCGTTGCATGGTTCGTATTTTCTGTGTCGGATTAGCGGCGGTCATTCTGGCGAAGCTCTGCGCTGAAACGGATGGCCGATACGCTGTGACAGGCGTTGTCCTCGCATCACTGCTTATAAATGTCGTAGAATTCCTTGGAGCTGATGGAGTAGTCCGTCTTGAAGCGGAAATAGCCCTCGGACACCATGAAGTCGATGACATTGTTGCTGCTGCGCTTGATGGTGTCTACGTTGGCGGCGGCTTTAGGGCTGACCGTAAATCGGAAATCATTCTGCACCAGCCGGTGCGGCCCTTCCAGACACCACAGCAGGATGCCCTCCAACTCGGCACACATCTTCTCCACAGGGAAGGGGTCGTCCGTGCAATCGGCAGGCTTGTCCTTGGTGGTCAGGATATGAGCAGCCTTGTGGAGCGTTTCGGTTTCACTGCAAAAGGCCCCACACACCGGCACTGGTCGGCATGCAGGGCGTATTTATGATTTGAGGGGAAATTACAGGGCGATCATTGCGTTACAGGTGCCAGCTCATACACACGGTCGAACTGCGCACGGCGCGCTGCCGACAGGTGGTGGCTGATGAGGATCAGTGTCAGGTCGGGATTGGTAAGCAGGCTCTTTTCCACAAGGTCGGCGTTTTTCTGATCCAGCGCACTGGTGCCCTCGTCCACCAGCAGGATGGAGCGATTGTGAATCAGGGCACGGGCAATGGCGACACGCTGCTTCTGACCGCCGGAAAGATTACTGCCATTCTCACCTACAACGGTGTCAAGGCCATCGGGCATGGCGGCCAAATCTGCGGCAAGGGCACTGCCCTGAATGGCCGCATGCAGCTGCTCTTCCGAGAAATCTTCACCCAGTGTGATGTTCTCCCGAATCGTAGTATTGAACAGGAACACATTCTGCTCAATGTAACTCATCTGTTGCTGGAGCTGAGCGGGTGTAACGGTGTGAATGTCCACATCGTCAAACGAAATCGTACCGGTGTAGTCCGGCAGCCAGCCCAAAAGCAGCTTGAGCAGAGTGGATTTTCCGCAGCCGGAGGGGCCTGTCAGGGCATACTTTTTGCCCTTTTCAAAGCGGAAGGAGGCATCTTTCAGGATGGGCTTTTTCTCATCATAGCAGAAAGAAACTCTATCTACCGTAATGGAGGCTTTCAGTGGTGACATAGGAGCAACCTCTTCCGATTTGGAATCAGTATCGACCGTTGGCAGCTTGCCAAAGTAAGGCTTGCTGGCTGAGAGGGAGAGACGCAAACCGGCCAAACTGTTAAAGCCGTTTGCCACGCCTCCGATCAGATTGACACCACCTGCAAGTGTGCCTGTGGTGACAAGCCCCATGCTGGTCAGCACAGCAATCAGCACAAGCGAACCGAGCTGAAGTGCGACGTTGATAAAGCCAATCAACGCCTCCATGCGAGATTTTTCATAGCTCAGCTGGCAACTGGGCTTTTCGATGTCATCGCTGATCCTATTTCCCTGCTGGAGAAAGAGATTTCCCCTGCCAAAAAACTGGAGTACGTCAAAGCCTGTCAGAAGGTCCTTCAAATGGTTGATGGCGGCAGTCTGCTGCACACCGCAGCTTTGCCCCAGTAGTTCCAACTTCTTCTGGAACAGTTTTGGGGAGAGCCAAAGGACAACTGCTGTGATCACGGAAAAAACAACCAGCGACCAATGCAAAAAGGCAAGTCCCAAAATGCTGAACACGATCTGCGCAATTCTGCCTACACAGCCGAAGAAGGGAATCCACGCAAGCTGTTCTAATTGCTTTATATCATTGGTCAGCCGGGCGAGATATTCTCCGGTGTCGGACTGATGAAAATCGGTATGGCTCTTGCGCAGGAAGGAGTGATACAGCCCATCTCGCACCGTATTGTTCAAAGCGCGAATTGTTTTGGTCTGACAATGCTCCTGTAAAGCAGTAAAAAGAAAATAGCCTCCCCAGCAGGTCAGATCAACTGCCGTCCAAAAGATAGTACTCCGCAGATCCAGCAATACCACGGCATCAAAAACCTTCATCAAGGCAAGCTGAATCAGAGCCTGTGCACCATAGGCGATGATGGCAAACAAGCAGGTGAGGGTACTGAGCCTCCATTGCTTTTTCAGATAGTGTATCATTGTTTCCTCCATGCGTATGTCAAAGAGCTTAGAATGCATTTCATCTGCTGTTTCTGTATTTTATCACAAAAGATTTCAATTGACCATATCGTCTGGTGTAATAAAAAATTACATGGGACGACAGGTTTGCACAAGAGACGCTTGCACACACGTACAAAACCTAGTATATTACAATTATGGCAATACTAAAGTTTGGAGGGAGTTGCTAAATGCAGAATTACAAATTGGGTGAGTATATCCGCCAGCGGCGTTTGGATCTCGGGTTGACACAGGAGCAGGTCTGTGCAGGCATTTGTGAATCCGTTACATTGTCCAGATTTGAAAACGGAAAACAGACCCCCAGCCGAAACCGAATCAATGCGATTCTGCAGCGCCTTGGTCTGCCGGATGACCGATATTATGCGTTGGTAACACCGGAAGAACTGGAAATAGAAGCACTCAAGAAGGAAATTGTTTCCTGTAATGCGCTAAAGTGCGTTGAGGAGGGCTTTGACAAAATAAGTCGGCTTGAGAAAATTGCAAAGCCGGATGATCAAATCACACAACAGTTTATTCTTCGATCGAAAGTCCTTTTGGGAGGATTGGATAAAAGATATTCAAATGACGAGCGGATTCAAATGTTGTTGCAAGCCATTCGGATGACCATACCGGATTTTCAACTGGACAAAATTGAAGACTTTCTCTTTACATTGGATGAAATGAAACTGGTTAATCAAATTGGAAATGCGTATTCTTTGAGCGGTGACAATGAAAAAGCAGCCGATATTTTCTATCGACTGCTTCAATATATAAGAAGGCATCTTCCGGAAACGGTTACTTCAAACAGGATGCTTCCCTTGGTTTTGTATAATTTTGCCAGATCGTTGGATTTGTCGCAAAAGTATGAGGAAGGCGCAAAGGTGGCAAGATACGGGAAAGAAGCATGTATAAAATATGGACATTATCAGGTGCTTCACTCGTGTTTGGAAATCGAAGCTGAATGCGACTTCTTTCTTGGAAAAAGGGAGGAGAGTGTCGAACGCTATCGGGAAGCTTTTTACATTTGCAAAGTCATGGGATATGAAGATGATTTGCAGATTATCCGCACAGAAGCAGAAAAGTATCTGAACATCTTATTTTGAATATCATGTAATGTCGTCCTGCGGTGTGGCGGCATCTGCGGATGGAGTAGGACATTCCAGCTTAGTCCTGTATGTAAACGGTGAGTACCGGGATGACTCTGACATTGGCAAACTGATGCACGACTTCAACTGTACCAGCGCCGATGATATGAATTTTGAGATCCTTGCCGAAAAGACCCGGTGTCTGAAGGAAAATCCGAAGGGAGTGAGCGAAATGTGTAAAGTGATGGAAGACCTGAGAGATGAAAGCTATGCAGAAGGTCATGCAGAGGGTCGGGAAGAACAGGCTCAGATGACGGCGAAGAACCTCTATGAGCAGGGTCTGACGATAGAGCAGATTGCAAGAGCGATTGGCCTGACAGGCGAAACAGTGGAAACGGCTGTCCACCTTCATGCTGGGGTGTTTATCCCCGTGGAAGGGACAGCACATCATACCGTTCCGGTTTACGGCGAAGCCGTACAGCTCCGCCGCCTGCCGGGTCGAGATAGCGCTTTTTACGTCCGAAAAGACAGAGGTGCTACCCTCCGTCCCAATGGGTGGGGTACAGGCGAAAGGACGAAGCCCGGTGAGGGGCGTGGGTGAGGTTGGGTTTATTCACACATCGATCCGTCAGAGTGTTGTTCATTTGACCTCCTGCTGCGGTACGGCGTGGCTGCGCTCTTCCTTGCGGAAGAAGGCTTCCACGTTCTGTTGTGCGGTGCGGAGTTCACGCAGTTCGATCTGCGCTTTCTTGTAGCGGGTGTAGAACCCGTTTTTCTCCGAGGAAAGGGTCTGGTATTCGGCATCCAGCTTTTTGAGGTCCGGCAGCGTCCTGAGCCCATTGGCCTTGAAATAGGCGCAAGCGGCCTCGTAAACAGCAAGCTCTGCACGGTGCTGCTCCTTGAACTTGGCGGGATTCCGCACAGTCTGGAGCTTCTGTGCAAGGGGCTTGTACTGCCGATAGACCACAAGATGCCCGCGCAGCTCCTTGAGGGAGACCATGCGGGCATCCATGTCTTTGACCACCGCCAGTGCATCGTCGTGCTGGGTTTGCAGTTCGGCAATGCGCTGGTTCAGGGCATCTTCGCTGAGCAGCTTTTTCTCCTGCAGGAGACACAGCGTCTGCGACCAGCGTTTGAGGTTGAACTTTTTCGCCCAACGCTCGTAGCCGATGCCCTTGCCCGCAGCAACGTTCGCCTGAATGTCAACCAGTTTCCTGATTTTATCCGGCTTCTGTTCGCAGGCGGGCTGGATGGCGGTTGCAAGCTGGATGTTCTGGGAGAGGGCGGTCAGCACCTGCTCCTTTTCCAGCTTCTTGCTCAGTTTCTTGGCGGTGATGAACTTTGTCCGGCCGGGCGGGCAGTAGCTCAACCGGCCTCGGCTCTCCTTCACGGCGATGCCGTGTTCCTGCATGAGCAATGCAGAAAATTCCTCGAAGGTGGTGGTCTTGTTCAGCACAGCGTAGATCTGCTTTCGCAGCTTGTCCAGTTCGGTCTGGTAGACGGTCTGGGTGGGCTGCTGCCCTTCGGCGGCAAGTTTGGCGTTGGCATGGTCGAGGCGGCGTTGTCCGCGCCGCTGCGCCCAATACTCGCGCTCGGAAACATGGTCGCCTTGGGCTTCCAGCAGATTGATCTGGTTCAGGTCGGCTTGCTCGCACATCTCCATGACAGCGACACGGAGGTGCCGGAGCATGGCAGAGGTGCAGCGGTGCTTCTTGCCCGCTTCCCAGTCGCACGGCTTGTCCATGAAGGGCTGCCGTTCCACGGTGCGGACACGCAAGCTGCCGATGACGATGTGGACGTGGATATTCCCGGCACTGTTGTGACCGTCCGGGTGGGTGCAGACGATGGCGGGATGACCGGGGAAGTTGTCCTTGCAGAACTGCAAGCCAAGGGCTTGCGCCCGCTCCATGGTCAGGTCGTTCTCTACTGCGTCCTTCGGGTCGAAGCTGATGATATAATGGTGGGTCTTCACGTCCTCCCGCCCGCCGTTCTTGCCGTACTTGCGATTGGCAATCAGGCAGGCCATAGCAAACGAAGATTCGCTGCACTCAAGGGTGTCGAGCAGGTACGAATCCCGCAGCTTGGGTCTGCCCTTCTCGTCCAGAATGGGCAGACCGGTGTACTCGTTGTGCTGAAAGGTGAGATAGCTTTCGGCGGCGGCATAGTTAGAGTTCTTCGAGCTTAAATGCTTGATGGTTGCCATACAGTTCACCAACCGTTTCTTCAGCTTTCAGCCGAAAGTTCGTGAGTGCGGACAGTTCCTCCAGAATCTGCGCCCGGAGCTGCTCGGTGTCTTTGCCGCCGGAGTTGAAGTGCCGTGCAAGCTGGTTGAGGTTGCTGCCTACCTTGCTGCACTGGGCAGACAAGGCGGCAAGCGCCGCCAGTGCATCCTCGCCGCCCTGCGCCACCACAACGGTGTGCTTGACGTTCACGCCGTACAGGACGCGGCGGACGAGTTCGGATTGGGTGAGGTGGAGTTCTTTGCAGGCGTATGCGATCCGCAGTTTTTCTTCTGCGGTCACCCTGACTTTGATGATGTGTGTCTTTCGTTTTCGCGGCGTGTCATTGCGGTTCTTTTTTGCGTGTGCGTTCGGACTTTTCATTTCAGTCATATTCGACCTCCTGTGAAAATGATAAATGCCCGCTCCGGGATGGAGAGGGCTATGTAATGCGACACGCCGCTTTTGCGCTGAAACCAGCGCAACGCTGGAGCAGGGTTTGGGGAAGGCACTCCCCAACAAGTGACAGACCATGTGACAGAACATTTTCAAGCATTGAAAATTTGTGGCCACAGGTCGATACTTGCTTTCGCCCTTTCCGTGCAACACTGAAAATTTCAGAAGTCGAACCGCAATGCACGTTGAAAATTTTGCAGAGCAAAACGTGTGAAAAGGCAAAGCCCCTGCTCATGGTCACCGTTCACACCGAACGCAGTTCCTGCCCCTGTTTTGCAGCGGCGTTGTCCGGCTCGCCCACAGAAAGTGTGAGGTCATGGCACAGTATCTCGTTCAGACGGCTTATGTAAGATTCAAGGTACAGTATGAAGAAAGCCGGACGCAGTGCGGACACTACAACCTGCTTCTTTCAAGCACAAGAATAACACTTTGCAGTTGTGCGGTCAACAACTAAAAACAAATTTTGGAAGATTGAACAACTACATAAGATTTTATTTGTGAAAAAGAAAAATACCGCCCACGCAGCGCAGCGATGATTTTGTCGGGTGAATCGGCGGCAAAATGAATCGGGTGTGTTGCGGGGCGGTAAAAATCTTCATGGGGAATAAATCCTCGCCGCTCTGTACTTTTCTACAAATTTGGTGGGATTTGCGATAAAGGGTATCACGGATTGCGGCGAGCGTCAAGATGGTTTTGCAAATTTTATTGCAGTAAAGCAGTGATAGTAGGACTTATCATCTAAAACCGCGCAGAAATCAGCTGTTCTGCGAATGCCGCCGCTGGTTTTATGGGCGTGTCAAAAGGGCTGCTGTACGACGGCTTTTTTTCTTTGCCGTCGCCCGGCAGTTGAAACAATACTGTTTATTTGATTTCCAATGAAATGGTTAGTGTATCATTTTCAATTTTAGCGAACACATTGCCGCCGAGCTTGTCAGTTAATAGTTTTACCACAGCAAGCCCCACTCCTGTACCGCTATTATGCCTTGATTTGTCCCCGGTATAAAATCTTTCAAATAGTCGGTTTGGGTCTATTTCCACCTTACTATCAATGGGATTTTCAATGATAAAAATAGCACTCTTTTCTTTGCCTTGCTTCAAATCAATTTTAATCGAGCCAGAGGAATATCGAATAGCATTTATAATAAGATTTTGAAAAATACGTTCTACCATACCATAGTCCGAATGGAGATAAACGGAATGATCTGGCAGACCAATTACAGGAGATATGCCTTTTGCTTCCAATGCTGGGGCGTTCTCTGTGATAAGATTTATCAGCAAATTTGTTAAGTTGAAATCTTCACGCACAGGAGTTACTTCTTTTGCGTCTATTACAGAAAGATCGTAAAAGGCTTGTATAAGCTCTTTCATTCTTTCTGCTTTATTATAAATGGTTTCTATACGCTGTGTTTGACCTGCTGATAAATTCTCCTTTTTTAATAATTGTAAATGGCCAAGTATTACCGTCAGAGGGGTACGCAAGTCATGTGAAATATTAGCAATGGACTCTTTCAAATACATTTCGTGCCGTAATGTGCTTGCAATGGACTGTCTTTGCTTTTCATTATACTGGTTTAATACTGCGGCCAGTTGTTCTATATCTTTATCAACAAGAGAGATGTCCAGCATCTTTTCCGATTTTCCAGTTGTAAGATCGGTCATTTGTTTCGATAGGTTACGGATTTGTCTTTTGATTTGCACATATTTGAAAAGCACTACTATCAAGACTGCGATAACTAAAATTAACAACAGCTTTATTCCAG
>ENA-UERS01000274-UERS01000274.1-human-gut-metagenome-genome-assembly--contig:-NODE-274-length-25874-cov-3.740086_pt1 | contig 25874 bp, 24 predicted proteins | sample MGYA00242991_ERZ507992 | MGnify/ENA primary metagenome ERZ507992 (study PRJEB26167, sample SAMN06115535) | human gut metagenome | host: Homo sapiens | place: China:Chongqing | collected 2015-10-24...
TTCTCGTGGATCCAGCGCGTCGAAATCGCTGGTGGTTTTCTGGTTCTCTTTTGACATCAAAAGAGAACAATCAGCCTGAAAGAAAGAGCGCTCTGACCCCGCGCGGAGCGCATTGCCATTTGACCGAAAAAGAAAACTCATCCCGCGCCACCGGCGCGTGAAGCCGCTTCCCTAAAAAATGAAACGAGGCGTTTCTATGAACTACGAATCCGCTTTGGAATACATCCACGCTGTCCAGTGGGCCGGCCACAAGCCGGGCCTCAGCCGCACCCGCACTCTGCTGGCGGCGCTGGGCGACCCCCACAAGAGGCTCCGCTTCGTCCATGTGGCGGGCACCAACGGCAAGGGCAGCACTGCCGCCATGCTGGCGTCCTGCCTGCAGGCGGCGGGGTATAGGGTGGGCCTGTACACTTCGCCTTTTATCAACCGCTTCAACGAGCGCATTCAGGTAAACGGCGAACAGATACCCGACGACGCGCTGGTGCGTCTGGTGGAGCGCGTCCGCCCGGCGGCAGACGCCATGGCTGACGTCCCTACCGAGTTCGAAATTATCACGGCCCTGGGGATGCTCTGGTTCGCGGAAGAAAAATGCGACATCGTGGTGCTGGAAGTGGGCCTCGGCGGTACGCTGGACTCTACCAACGTCATCGACCCGCCCGAGTGCGCGGTCATCACGGCGCTGGGCATGGACCATGTAAAAGAACTCGGCCCTACCATCGCGGACATCGCCGCCGCCAAGGCCGGCATCATCAAGCCGGGCAGTCCGGTGGTGAGTTACGGCGGTGTGCCGGAAGCGGACGCTGTCATCGCCCGTGTGGCCAAGGAGCAGAACGCGCCTCTCACGGTGGTGGATCTCTCCCGCCTCAAAGTGGAGGGCGGCGACCTCGACGCCGTCACTTTCGATTTCGACGGGCTGGACGGTGTCCGTCTGCCCCTCATCGGCAGCTATCAGCCGAAAAACGCCGCCCTCGCTATCACGGCCCTCCGTGTGCTGCGGGGCAGGGGATGGAACATCCCCGACAGCGCCATCCGCACCGGCCTCGAGCAGGTGAGCTGGCCGGGCCGGTTCGAGCTGCTGCGGCATTCGCCCGCTTTCCTGTTGGACGGCAGTCACAACGCCCACGGGATGCGGGCCACCGTCCAGAGCCTCCGGGACCGCTTCCCGGGGCAGAAGTTCGTCTTTCTGCTCAGCATCATGGCCGACAAGGATGTGGACGAGATGCTGGCGCTGCTGCTGCCGCTGGCAAAGCGGTTCGTCACGGTTGCAGCCCACACGCCCCGCGCCATGCCCGCTGAGACGCTGGCAGAGCACATCCGCGCCCGGGGCGGAAAGGCTGAGGCAGCGGCGGACATCCCGGCGGGCGTTGCCCGCGCGGTGGAGCTGGGCGGCGACGGCCCGGTGTGTGCGCTGGGGACTCTCTACTTCTCTGGCGACGTCCGGCAGGCGTTCGCCCGGCTGACTGCAGAATAAACGACAAAAAGAAAAGCGATGGCCCAGTGCAGATGGGCCATCGCTTTTTTGCCCTTTCGGGCAAGCAGGGTAAATGATAAGAAGGTAAATGAAGGAAATAGCAATAATAAGAAGGTAAAAACAAGAAGAAAACAAGGGCGGCGGAATGTTATGTATCCAACAGCCTGCCTTTGTTGGATACAACAATAGCACGATTACAGGAAAATTACAAGCCCTTTTTTGAAAAAACTTCTAAAAAAGGGGCGAAATGCTGTACTTTTGGCACAACGCACAAATCCCGGGGGAGATTCACCGGCAAATTGACGAAGCACGAAACGGCGGGGTGTTTCAAACAAGAACACTATAAATTTTCGTAAGCTGCTCTCCGGCTCTTGCACGGCGGAGAAGGCTGTGCTAAGATGATAGCGTAAAATGAGAAGTCTGCGCTGAAATAAAAAACAGATGTGATATTGCAAACGACAAAGGAGAATATAGATGGTAAAAAACGCGTCAGCTGGCGAAAAGGCCGGCTGGTTCAACGGGCGGACGCCGCTGTTTTCCCAGAAAGACCTGCTGCGGCTGGTGGGGCCGCTGCTCATCGAGCAGTTCCTGGCCGTGACGGTGGGCATGGCCGACACCATGATGGTCTCCCGCTGCGGCGAGGCAGCCATCTCGGGCGTCAGCCTCGTGGATATGATAAACAACCTCATCATCGTGCTGTTCGCGGCGCTGGCCACCGGCGGCGCGGTGGTGGTGAGCCAGTATCTGGGCGCGAAGGAGCAGGAAAAGGCAAATGCCAGTGCGGGTCAGCTCATCCTGCTGAGCGCTGTCCTGGGTACCGTGGTGGCTGCGCTCTGCATCCTTTTCGCCCGGCCCATGATAAGCGCCTGCTACGGCTCCATCGACGCGGACGTTCTGGACGCCGGCGTCCTCTACCTTAAAATAACCGCCCTGAGCTACCCTTTCCTCGCGCTGTACAACGCGGGCGCGGCCCTCTTCCGCAGCATGGGCAACTCCAAGATCTCTATGCAGATCAGCGTCCTCATGAACATCATCAACATTGTGGGCAACGCGGTCTGCATCTTCGGCCTGAAAATGGGCGTCGATGGCGTTGCATGGCCCAGTGTCGTCTCCCGTGTCATCGCAGCGGTGCTCATTCTGGGCCGCTGCTACCAGAAAGGCCATGCCCTCACGGTGCCGAGGACCGTTAAGCTCGATACCGGTATGGCCAAGCGCATCCTCGGCATCGGCGTGCCGTCGGCCTTTGAGAACAGTCTGTTCGAGGCGGGCCGCATCGTCGTGGTCAGCATGATCTCCACTTTCGGCACCGTCCAGATCGCCGCCAACGCCGTCGCCAACAACCTCGATGGTGTGGGCTGCATCCCGGGCAAGGCCATTGGCCTTGCCATGATAACCGTCGTGGGCCGCTGCATCGGCGCAGGGGATAACGAGCAGGCCGTCTATTATACAAAGAAGCTGTTGGGCTGGGCCTATCTCGTCATGGGTGTGCTGAATGGACTGATCCTGCTTTTTGTCCGGCCTCTGGTGGGCATTTACGAGCTTTCGGGCGAGACGATGGAGCTCTCCATCATTCTGGCCTGCATCCACGCGGGCTTTGCAATGCTGCTCTGGCCTCTCTCCTTCGTGCTGCCCAACGCCCTGCGCGCCGCCAACGACGTCAAGTTCACGATGATCGTCTCCATCGCCAGCATGGCCTGCTGGCGTGTGGGCTTCAGCTATATCATCGGTGTGCGGATGGGCATGGGTGCTATCGGCGTCTGGATCGCCATGGTGGTGGACTGGGTCTGCCGCGTGACCTGCTTCGTGACCCGCTTCCGCAGCGGCGTCTGGAAAGAAAAATATAAGGCCTGACAACAGAAAGGGACGTTACATGAAACTCATCAGCTGGAACGTGAACGGGCTGCGCGCCTGTCTGACCCACGATTTTGCCGCGAGCTTCGCCGCGCTGGACGCGGACGTGTTCTCGGTGCAGGAGACCAAGATGCAGCCCGGGCAGGCCGATTTCGCCCCCGAGGGCTACACGGAATATACATACTCGGCGGAGAAGAAGGGCTACTCCGGCACAGCCTGCTGGTGCAAGACCGCGCCGCTGAGCGTGACCACCGGCATCGGCATTGAAGAGCACGACCACGAGGGCCGTGTGCTGACGCTGGAATACCCGGAGTTTTACCTCGTCAACTGCTACACCCCCAACAGTCAGGACGGCCTCAAGCGGCTGGACTACCGGATGACATGGGAGGATGCCTTCCGCGCCTACCTGCTGGAGCTGGATGCCAAAAAGCCGGTCATCCTCTGCGGCGATCTGAACGTGGCCCATCAGGAAATTGATATTAAAAATGCCAGGACAAACCGGATGAGCGCCGGTTTTACTGACCAGGAGCGGGCCAAGATGACTGAGCTGCTGGCGGCGGGCTTCACCGACAGCTTCCGCGCCATCCATCCGGACGAGGTGAAATACAGCTGGTGGAGCTACCGCTTCCACGCCCGGGAAAAGAACGCGGGCTGGCGCATCGACTATTTCATCGTCTCGAACCGCATTGCGGACAAGATAAAAGCCGCCGAGATACACAACGAGGTGTTTGGCTCCGACCACTGCCCGGTAGAGCTGGACATCGACTTATAAGGAGGGCTCTATGCTCAAAAGCTATCTCATCGTATTCTTTATCTCAATGCTGCCCCTCATCGAGCTGCGCGGCGCCATCCCGGTGGGCATCGGGATGGGGCTGCCCATCCTGCCGACCTATCTGGTCTGTGTGGTGGGCAATATGCTGCCGGTGCCGTTCATCTATCTGTTCGCCCGTAAAGTTCTCATCTGGGGCTACCACAAACCCATCATCGGCCCCTTTTGCCGTTTCTGCATCGTCAAGGGCGAAAAAGGGGGTCGTGCGCTGGAAGCCAAGGCCGGGCGCGGCCTCGTGGCGGCACTGCTGCTCTTCGTGGGCATCCCGCTGCCGGGTACCGGCGCATGGACCGGTACGCTGGCCGCGTCCATCCTCGACATGAAGTTCAAAGATGTGCTCATCGCCTGCATGGGCGGCGTGCTGCTGGCTGGGATCATCATGGGTCTGGCAAGCGCAGGTCTTTTGGGAGCGCTGAGCGGTCTGTTTGCGGTGTAAGGCTGGTTTTCCATCGCAAAGTGTGCTAAAATAACAACAGTGTGTCTTGAGTAAAGACGAAGAAAGGACGAATCAAAGATGCAAGAGGCTTTGAACCAGAAAATCGACGCATTTGTTGCGGCGAACAAAGAGCAGATCCTGAAAGACATTGCCACGCTGGTGTCCATCAACAGCGTGGAGGGTGCCCCGGAAGAGGGCGCACCCTACGGCGCAGGCCCCCGTGCCGCACTGGACAAGACGCTGGAGCTGGCCGCAGGCATGGGCCTTGCGACCCGCAACTGCGAGAACCATATCGGCTACGCCGAGTTGGCCGGTGCCGATGCCGAGAAGTATCTGGCTACCATCTGCCATGTGGACGTGGTGCCGGAGGGCAACGGCTGGACGGAAGACCCCTTCAAGATGGAGATCCGCGACGGGTGGATGATCGGCCGCGGTGTCGCTGACGACAAAGGTCCCATGGTCGCCACCCTGTACGCCCTGAAGTTCCTCAAAGAGGAGGGCGTCTCCCTGCGCTATCCCATCCGCGCCCTCGTCGGCGACAACGAGGAGACTCACATGCACGATGTGGACTACTACCTCGCCAACTACCCGGCCCCTGTGTTCTGCTTCACCCCGGACGCAGAGTTCCCGGTCTGCAATGGCGAGAAGGGCCACTTCGACGGCAAGCTGGTCAGCCCCGTCTGCAACGGCGTCATCAAGGACTTCGTGGGCGGCGTCGCCACCAACGCTGTGCCTGACCGCGCCAGCGCTTTCGTGGCCACCGACATCACCAAGCTGCGCAACGCCCCCAACATCACCCTCGAGCCGGAAGGCGACGGTGTCCGCATCCGCGGCTGGGGCAAGTCCGGCCACGCTGCCATGCCGGAAGGCACTGTCAACGCCATCGGTCTGGTGGTGAACTATCTGCTGGACAATGGCCTCTGCAACGACGCCGAACGCGCCTATCTGGAAGCCGTCAAGAAGCTGCACGACTCCACCGCAGGCGTGGGCCTCGGCATCGACTGCGCCGACGGACCCTTCGGCCCGCTGACCATCATCGGCGGCAAGATGTCCATGGTGGATGGCCGGATGGTCCAGACCATGGACAGCCGTTACCCCACCTGCACCGACGGCGACACCATCGCAAAGCAGATCCGTGCCGCCATCGGCACCGGCGCAGAGCTGACGGATGTGGGCAGCGCAAAGCCTTTCTACATCGAGGCTGACACCCCCGCCATCGCCGATGCGGGGCGGGGCCACGACGAGGATGTTGGGAGCCTTGGTACCCCAGCAGTCCACGCTCTTGGCCTTGAGGATCAGCCGTTCCATACCCGCGCCGATGCAGGCGGCATTGGCGTTGAACCGCTCTTTGACGTCGTTGGTACCCAGCATGATGATGAGCAGATCGATGACTTCATGGCTCTTGAGGAGCGAATAAGCCACGCTCAGAGCGTCCATTGACTCATGGATGGGGTCCACGAAAACGGTCGTCCGGCCCGAAAGGCCCTCTTCCGTCACGAGATAGTCGCTGCCAAGCGCCGTCTGCAGGCGGCAGGTCCAGCGCTCGTCCTCATTGAAGCGGATGCCGTGGTCGGCACAGTCCGCCGGGTCGGCGCAGTAGCCATGGGTGTTGGAATCGCCCAGACAAAGGATATGTTTTTTCATCGTCTCTTTCCCTTTCAGATCTCGCCCCGCGACTGGCGGAAATAGTAGACTGCACCCACCATGCCGGCGTCGTTGTGGAGCTGGGCGGCGCGGATCTCCAGTCCTTCCGCAAAAGCGGGCATCACGGAGGCACGCACTTTCTTGGCGAGGGGGTCTATCAGCAGCTCCTGCTGTGCGCTGACGCCGCCGCCGATGAGGATGAGCTGCGGGTTGAAGATATGCACCATGCCTGCAAGGCCCTGAGCGATCTCATCCGTCCAATCGTCCAGAAGCGCCAGGATGGTGGGGTCGCCTGCATGGGCCGATTCAAAGATAGCGCGGCCATCCTTCCACTTCGGGTTCCGGGGCTGTGCGCCCCGCACCAGAGCGGTGGTTGCGGCGTACCGCTCCCAGCAGCCCGACGCACCGCAGGTGCAGAGCACGCCATCCAGCGCGTGGGTGCGGAAGTGTCCCAGCTCACCGCCGAGACCCCGCGCACCTTCCAGCAGGCGGCCTCCGGTGAGGATGCCGCCGCCGACGCCGGTCCCCAGCGTGACACCGATGACGTCCGTGTAACCCTTCGCGCCGCCGACCCAGACTTCACCCAGCGTCATGCAGTTGGCGTCGTTGGCGACAGTGGTCGGCAGGCCGAACTTTGCTTCCAGCTCCGCTTTAATGGGGCTTCCGATGTAGTTGGGCAGGTTGCCGCAGGTCCCGGCCACGATGCCCTTTCGGGTGTCGATTTGTCCTGCGGCGGAAACGCCGATGCCCGCAAGGCCCTGCGGTTCAACAGCCTGCTCCTTGAGGAATTGTTCGGCAGCAGACAGCACCGTGGTGAGGATGGGCGTCTCGTAGTTGTCGAAGCAGACGCTCTGCTCCGTTTTGGAGAGCACACGGCCCTCTTCGTCCACGATGCCCAGTTTGACGGCAGTGCCGCCAATATCAATGGCAAGATACTGTTTCATGATCGTATCTCCGTATCATTTGTGCATGGCGTTGATGGCACCGGTGAAGCGGGCGGTGATCTCCGCCGGGCGGGTGATGGCACCGCCGACGACGAGGGCAAAAGCTCCGGCTTCCAGCGCCTTGACAGCCTGCTCAGGGTAATGGATATGACCCTCGGCGATGATCTTCGCCGGGCATTCCGCGGCCAGCTTGTGGACAAACTCAAAATCAATATCGTTGATCCCCTGCGTCTCGGGGGTGTAGCCGCGCATGGTGGTACCCACAAAATCAGCACCGGCCTCGGCGCAGAGCATGGCGTTCTCGAAATTATCGCAGTCAGCCATAATCAGCTGGTCGGGATATTTCGCCTTGATGGCGCGGATGAACTGAGCCGAAGTAGAGCCGTCGGGGCGGATGGCGGCAGTACCCTGCACGGCGAGGATGTCCACGCCGCAGGCCACCAGCTCATCCACCTCTTTCATGGTGACGGTGATGTACATGGGGGTGCCGGGGTAATCCTTTTTGATGATGCCGATGACGGGCAGGTCCACCACCTGTTTGATCTGGGTGATGTCGCGGACGGTGTTGGCGCGGATGCCCACGGCTCCGCTCATGGCGGCGGCTTTCGCCATCAGGGGCATGATGCCGCCCTCTTTGGTGTAAAGAGGCTCCGTCTCAAGTGCCTGACAGGAGACGATGAGGCCGCCTTTGATTTGCTCAAACAGTGTTTCTTTCTCCATATCCATCAATCCTCCATCCTGATTTTGATGACCACTTTGCGCACATGAGCACAGCCGGGGCGTGCCACGCCGGGCTTGTGCAGCTCGCCGGGGAAAAACAGGACGAACCGCCCCTCGCCCAGTGTGCCGCTGACGGCATCCGGACTGGTCCTGAAACCAATATCTCCCGTAAACTCCCCTGCCTCTTCGCCGGGCAAAGTCGTATAGCCCCAGCCCTCGCCGCCGGTCAAATCGATTTGAAGGTCAGCGTACTTTTTGTGGTATTCGAGGCGGGTGCTGTCGGGGCTCAAATCAGCTTCCATCACATTGATGAAGACGTTCTCGCCGTCCACCTCGGTGCGGCCCAGCGGCAGATCGCTCAAATCGTGGGCCACATGGTAGGCGGTAAGATAGTCGATGGCGGTGTCAAGATTCCGGTGGAGCCCGCAATAACGATCCAGGTGCTCCAGTGCGTCGCAGATCATGTTGATTTTCTCCTAACTAAGTGTTTTTTAACAAAAGCACAAAGAGCGCCTGCCCTCTCCCCCTCATTGAGAGACGGAGAGGGGGCGCTTTTTGATCTTTCAGAGTTTTGCGATAGCGGCTTCGATCATGGCCTGTGCTTCGGCCACGATGGCCTCATCCTCGGGGATCAGGCTGGGCATGGGCTCACGCACGCCGCCCAGCTCCAGACCGTACATCCGGCGCAGGATCTCTTTCTGCACGGCGTACAGGTTGCCGTGGGCCTCACACATCTTGTAGATGATGCGGTCGGCCTCATACTGGAGGGCCTGTGCCTCCTTGATCTCGCCCTTGTTGATGTGCTCGTTCATGGCCAGATACAGCTCAGGCATCACGGCGTAGGTGCCGCCGATGCCGCCGTCTGCGCCGATGACGCGGCCGGAGACGAACTGCTCATCGGGGCCGTTAAAGACCACAAAGTTGCCTTCGCCGCGGGCAGCGATGCCGGCATCCTTGAACATCTGGATGTCCTGGGTGGGCATGGAGCTGTTCTTGACAGCCACCACATTGGGGTTCTTGAGCATCTCCTTCAGCAGGCTCATGGTCAGGCCGGTGCCAGCCAGCTGGGGAATGTTGTAGATGACGAATTCGGTATTGGGAGCAGCAGCGGACATGTCGTTCCAGTATTTTGCAATGGCATACTCGGGCAGGTGGAAGTAGATGGGGGGGATGGAGGCGATGGCATCCACACCCACGCTCTCGGCATGGCGGGCCAGCTCCACGCTGTCGGCGGTGTTGTTGCAGCCAACATGTGCAATGACGGTCAGCTTGCCTTTGGCTTCGCTCATCACTGCCTCCAGCACGGCCTTGCGCTCGTCCACATGCTGGTAGATGCACTCACCGGAGGAACCGCCGACATACACGCCCTTGACACCCTTGGCGATCAGGTGGCGGGTGAGGGCCTTGACACCCTCGGTGGAAATATTGCCCTCTGCGTCGTAGCAGGCGTAGAAAGCGGGGATAACGCCCTGGTACTTAGTGATATCTTTCATGGTTTGTCTCCTTAAGCTCCTATATGCTTATTTGTTCTGTTCACTGCATCAGCGCCCTCTTGCGGTGCCCTGCATCCGCTTCGACCCTTGGGCGGGTCTCGCGTCTTGCAGACCGCTGCGCCAAAAATTGCTCCCTGAACATCAAGCTCCAACGCTTTTCGTTCGGTCAACGGGATCAGCGCCCTCTTGCGGTGCCCAGCGTCTGCTTCGGCCCTTGGGCGGGCCTCGCATCCTGCTGACCGCTGCGCCAAAAATCCCTCCCTGTTCCCGCCGCAGGCGGCGGTCGGGATTTTAGCCCTTAACAGCACCCATTGCGATGCCTTTGGTGAAGTACTTCTGGAAGATAAGGAAGATGATGATGATAGGCACAGCAGCCAGTGCAGCACCTGCCATGATCAGACCGAAGTCGGTGCTGTTTTCCGCCTGCAGCTTTGCAATGCCCAGAGAAATGGTCAGGTTGCTGGTGCTGGACAGCATGATCAACTGCATGAAGTAATCGTTCCAGCTGTTGATAAAGGTGAAGATGGCCAGAGCACCGATGCCCGGCTTGACCATGGGCAGCACGATGCTGATAAAGGTCTTGGCTTCACTTGCGCCGTCAATGCGGGCGGCCTCCAGCATTTCTGTGGGGATGCCCTCACTGAACTGTTTCATCAGGAACACACCGAATGGCCAGCCGACGATGGGGAAGATGACGGCCCAGATGGTGTTGTAGAGGTTCAGGGCACTCATCTCACGCAGCAGGGGGATCAGAATGACCTGCTTGGGCAGAGCCATTGCGCACACGATCAGGGTGAACAGGAGCTGACGGCCCACAAAGCGCTTCTTGGCCAGTGCATAACCGGCCATGGCGGCGGTGATGCAGGTCAGGATCATGGAGACAACAGCCATGAACACGGTGTTGATCATCCAGCGCAGGGCAGCAGGAGCGGTGGGACCCACCGAGAAATAGATGGGCTCGCCGTCGGCACTGAAGCGTGCACTGAAGGGGATGGCCAGCTGCCACAGCGGAGCGCTCTTTCCGGCAAACAGCTTCTGGTAGTTGGTCAGCACCCACTCATGGGGCCACCACTCGGGGGTGGTGGAGTTGATGGCTGCACCGGTTTTGAAGGAACCGGTGATGATCCAGTACAGCGGGAACGCAAAGGTCACGGCCACGATGCTGATCAGGATCAGGGTCAGGATGGTATAGGCGCTGGCCTGCTTGAGCTTGCTGGGGTGACGCTTCAAGGGCTTTTGCTTTTTTGCGGTTGCAGCAGTTGCACTCATTGTTACGCACCTCCTCAATTGTTCTGGTTGCCAACCTTGAACTGGATAGCAGACAGGATGGCAATGATGATGGCAAGCACAACACCCATGGCGTTGCCATAGCCGTAGCGGTACAGCTTGAACGCGGTGTAGTAGATGTAGTACATGATGGTATCGGTGCTGTGGTTGGGGCCGCCGGAAGTCAGCAGCTGGATCAGCGCAAAGCACTGGAAGGAGTTGATGGTAGTGATGACCAGGATGTACAGAGTGGTGGGCATGATGGCGGGCCACTTGATCTTCCAGAAGCACTGGAAATCGGTCGCGCCGTCCACTTCAGCAGCTTCTACGATGGATTGATCCACGTTGCCCAGGGCAGAAACATACAGAACGATGGGCTGGCCCACAGAGGTGGTCAGCAGGATGAGGATGATGCAGCCCAGAGCGAACCGCTCATCGCCCAGCCAGTTGATGTTCTTGTCGATCAGCCCCAGCGTCTTGCCCAGATAGTTGAAGATGCCGTAGTAATTGTTGTACATCCACTTCCAGACAACGGTAACGGCAACGGAACCGGTGACAACGGGCAGGTAGAACACGCAGCGGAAAAGGCTGGTGGCCCACTCGGGCAGATCCACGATGGCGGAGCTGACCCACAGCGAGAAGGCGCAGGTCACAGGCACCGACACGATGACGATGATGAAGGTGTTCTTCAGAGCGCCCAGGAAGATCTTATCGGCGAACAGCTCTTTGTAGTTTGCAAGGCCGACAAAGACATCGGCGCGGTTCATGGTGGAATCAAAGAAGCTCGTGACCACGCAGAGGATCATGGGATAGATGACGAACCCCAGAAAGAAGATCAGGCTGGGCAGAAGGAAGAGGTAGGATGCGATGGTCTCCTGCCGGACCAGTGCGCGGCTGCGCTTTGGCTCTTTGACTTTTACGGTGGTAGCAGCCAAGAAAATCACCAAACCTTTCGTTTAGCTCCGGTAAAATGACCGGCTCCCGACGGAACTTGCAAAAAGAACGCCCCTCCCTCGCCGGGATTATCGAGGAAGGGGCAAGGTTTATAACGTTACGATGAAAAACTCAGGTGGTGCGCTTATGCCTCGGCAGCAGCGGCAGCATTTGCATTCTCGATAAAGGTAGCAACGGCCTGCTCAACGGGCTCGCCGGTGCCAACGCGCTGCAGCATGTTCCACCACTCGGTACGAGCAGTTGCCCAGCCCGGGGTGATCTGGTAGTAATCGCCCAGGAAGCCCATGAACTTGGTGTACTCGCTCATAATGTCGTTGCCGGCGTAGATGTCGCCAACGCTCTCGCGAACGGGGAAGTAGGTGGAAGCCAGAACGCTTGCGCCAACCTGATCGGGGTCAGCAGCGATGAAGTCGATAAAGGTCTTGGCTGCCTCGATCTTGGCCTCGTCGCCGTTGTCGAAGATGCCAAAGCCCCAGATGCCGCCGCACAGCTTGGGATCGCCACTCTCGGTGGGGAAGGCCATGGGGAAGATCTCGTCGCCGCTGTTGGTCAGGCCGGCATCGTTGTTGTCGGAGTTCAGCTGCTGTGCAATGTTCCAGCAGAATGCCATCTGCAGAGTGCCGTTGCGGAACAGGGTGATCTCCTCGCCGCCGTTGATGGAAGCATCAAAGTTCACGCCCTTGGCATCGTACAGAGCCTGGATGGCCTTGATGTTCTCGGGGGAGTCAGCGGTGTACTTGGTGTGCTCAGCATCGGTGAAGGTGCCGCCGTACATGTTGTTGATGATCGCGCGGGTGCCCTGGTCGCCGCCCTGGCCGCTGCAGTAGATGGCTGCAACATTCTCATAACCGCCATTGTACAGTGCGTCAACGGTCTTGAGGAAGCCGTCGGTGCTCCAGGTGTGCTTATCAGTATCAATGTACTGGTCTGCGCCCACTTCCTTGACCTTGGTCATGTTCACGGCCATGCAGTGTGCGGTCATGCACAGAGGATACTCATAGTAGTCACCGGCATCGTTCCTGCAGGCGGACTCAACGGAAGCGTAGATGTCCTTCTTGGCATCGTCGGTCCACAGGTCATTCAGGGGAGCCATAACGCCCTTCTTGCCCCAGTTGGCAACCAGACGCTCGGGGCCTTCCATGATCAGGTCGGGTGCGCTGCCACCCTCGATGGCGGTGTTGACCTGGTCATCACCATTGGTGTAATCCAGGTACTCAACGGTGACCTTGATGTCGGGATATTTTGCGTTGAAGCTGGAGATCAGCTCCTGCACAGTCTCGTCCTTGCCCCAGCCGCCGATGGGATATGTCCACAGCTTGATGTTTGCGCCAGCTGCGGTGCTTGCCGCTGCAGAAGCTGCAGTGGAGGAAGCAGCAGTGCTGCTGGAGGAGCTGCCGCCGCATGCGGCCAGTGCACCGGCTGCACTCAGGGCACCCACGGCCTTCAGGAAAGAGCGGCGAGAGATACTGTTTTTCATAAGAAACTTCTCCTTACTCATTGATGTAGTGCGATTCTGCTCTGCGGCCCTCGTGTGGGAACCGCTTCTATTGGCCTTATTATAGAAAAATATTTTCATTTTGTCTATCGGCTGTCTGCCCAATAATGAAAGGATTTTCTTGTGGATGTCGCACAATTTTAGCGAAAAGACTGGCCTTTTGGGCAGGATTCACGGAAATTTTGAAAGTTGTAGCTATTTTGTAACCATTATAGAAAAACCACACTTTTTGTCGGTGAAAATAGTTTTCACTCAAAAAAGAGAGGGAAATCCGGTAAATTGAAAATGATTTTCACAAATAAGTCATACTAATGCGGCGGATTTGGGCGCTCTGCACAGAAACGAACCTGAATTTGTAGTCAAAGCCCCTCTTGCCAAGCGGCAGGGATTCTTTTATACTTTCCTTAAAGGAAAACTTCCCGACAATGGTGTTGGCGTGTGCGGCCGGCCCTTCCGGCGGGAAATGGAGCAGGAAAAAGGAGACCATCATGTCTACGACCACAAACTTCTGGGAGCTGCTGCAGCAAAGGCAGGATGAACTGACAAAATCCGGCCGTGCTGTAGCAGATTACCTTGTCCACCATGCCGACGAGGCACAGTACCTTTCCATTTCCTCCCTTGCGCGGGAATGCAAGGTAGCAGAGGCAACGGTGTTCCGCTTCTGCCGGGCATTGGGCTTTGAGGGCTACCATGAGATGCGCATTTCGCTGGCGCAGGCCAACGCCACCGGTGCGCTGGTCAACCAGCATGAGCCGGAGCCAGGCGCTACCACCGCCAGCCTGTGTGAGCACGCCAGCGGCCTGTTTCTCACTGCCATCAACGGCACCCAGAATTCTCTTTCGCCCGAAGCCGTGGAGCAGGCTGTGGACCTGATGCGTGCCGCGCGGCAGGTGTTCTGCCTGGGTCAGGGCGGCAGTATGCTGCTGGCCAACGATATCTGCGCCCGCTTTTCCAGCCTGTCCAATAAGTTCCGCACCGCAGGGGACAGTCATCTCCAGATCCTGGCTGCCAGTCTGATGGGCCCGGAGGATGTGGTGCTCTTTATCTCCTATTCCGGCGCGACCCGCGATATGCTGGAAACGCTGCGCACGGCCAAGGCATCCGGCGCAAAGATCATTCTGCTCACCCATTATGAGGATTCGCCCGGCGCAGCCATGGCAGATGTGGTGCTGCGGTGCGGTGCGCAGGAGAGCCCGCTGGATTCCGGCAGCATCCCCATCAAGGTGGCGGTGCTTTATGTGGGCGAGGTGCTTCTGCTCCGCTATATGCTGGATGACCCCGAGCATACCAACGAAGCCCAGGATCGCACCAGCGAGGCAGTGGCCATCAAGTTGATCTGAACAGTAAAACAGGCGGCATCCAACTTCGGTTGGTGCCGCCTGTCTTTTCGTTATAAGAGCGCTATAGTTTCATCCGGGAACTGCTTCTGGTAGTAGGTCACCTTCCACCGGATATTTTCCGGTTCCACCGGCGCAAAGTGGAGCGAGGAACAGGCGGTGCGGGTATCACCCTGCTGCTTTCCGCTCACAAAGATCGCCGTTGGGCCGTCTGCCCCGCCGATGATGCCAATGGCTCCATCTTCCGTGGGTGCGTCGCTTTTCCGGATGGGCTTATCACTAGAGGCGCAGTCGTTCACCTGCACCCAGCCGGTGGTCACGGCGGGGGTCAGGGTGTAAGTCATTTCCACAAATTCCCGGGGCCATTCCATGGGTGGCCCCATGTGGGGGAGGTCATTCTCCGGCAGCCGGGCCGGTTTCAGGTCTTTGACCGTCAGCACGCAGGGCACACCGGTGACGGGGTGGGCAAACTCCACGGTCTTCCCGGGCGCTGCCGTGAACTGCACCGCTTCGGCAGGCTGTTCCCGCTGGGTGAGGGTCAGTGTCAGGCTGGTGATGTGGGCCGGCCTGCGCTTTGTCGCCCAGGGAAAGCTCCACTGCCGGAGATCCCAGCCTTGTTCCGGGTCAAGCCCGTAGTGCTTCACGATGTCCCGCGCGGCCTGTTCACCGCTGCAAACGATCTCCTCTTCGGAGCGGAGGGGGTTATAATATTCCCCGGCACCGCGGCTGTACTCCACGGTTTTGCCGTTGATGGCTACACTTGGCAGATAGTCAAAAGAACCAAACGGGTCCTCGGCTTCGGCCAGTTCAACAACTTCCGGCGGGCATTCGTCAATATCCATCCCTTCATAAGCGGCCAACTTCTGGTAATGCGCTTCGATCGCTTCACGCTCCACCCGGCGGCAGATATCTACAACCAGCCCTTTTCCACAAAGGTAAATCGCAGGGATGATGAAATGCTGCCCGCCCCACACCGAGTGTGCCCCGCAGGACACTTCCTGCCCGGGGCGGCCCCGATGCGGGCGGTGACAGCCCGGATTGTCCTCAAAATAAACTTTCCACTCCATTTGCGTTCCACCTTTCTGCTCAATTTTTCTCTATTGTAGCGCAGAGGGATTTTTCCGTCAACCGACGCTTTTTCGCTAGGTGCCGCTCATATCCTGCCGCCTGTCCGAATAGACTGTTTCCGAGAAGCAGACGCAGAAGGTGCGGCCTTGCCGCCCGGTGCGGACGGGAGAGAGGAGAGAGCAATTTGGAAAAACAGGAGTGTTTGGAAGCCACTGTCTGCCGGGAGATCGGGGCACGCACCGGCGGGGAGATCCTGATTGGCGTGGTGGGGCCGGTGCGCACCGGCAAGAGCACCCTCATCAAGCAGTTTATGGAGCAGCTGGTGCTGCCTGCCATCGGCCCGGCGGATGCAAAGCTCCGGGCCCGAGATGAGCTGCCGCAGTCGGCGGCAGGGCGAACGATCATGACCACAGAGCCGAAGTTCATCCCGGAGCAGGCCGTGCCGCTCCAACTGGAGGGCGGCGGGGAATGCCGTATCCGGCTCATCGACTGTGTGGGCTATATGGTGGAGGGAGCCATGGGCCACGAGGAGGACGAGAAGCCCCGTATGGTCAAAAGCCCCTGGTTCGAGGAAGAGATCCCCTTTGACCTTGCCGCTGAGACCGGTACCCGCAAGGTCATCCGGGATCACTCCACCATTGGCATCGTGGTCACCACCGATGGCTCCATCAGCGAGATCCCCCGGGAAAACTACCTGCCCGCCGAAAAGCGGGTGGTGGAAGAGCTGGAAGCGCTGGGCAAACCCTTTGTCATCCTGCTCAACAGTACCCGCCCGGATGCTCCGGAGACAAAGGCTCTGGCTGCAGAGCTGGAACAAGCCTACGGACGCACGGTCCTGCCGGTGAGCTGTCTGGATCTGCAGAAAGATGACCTGCTGTCCATCCTGCAGCGTGTCCTCTACGAATTTCCGGTGCGGGAGCTGGATTTTGCCATTCCCCGCTGGGTGACGATGCTGGAAAAGGGCCACTGGCTCCAGAACGAGATCTACACGGCGGCACTCCAGTTTTCAGAGAAGATCAGCCGGATGAAGGATGTTCCGGCCCAGAACAGTGCCGGAGCGCTGGCCGGGGATTCGGTGCAGGAGTCCGCCCTGAGCGGCATGAACCTTTCCGACGGTGTGGTGCGGGTGACCGTTCTGCTGAAGCCAGAGGTGTTCTACCGCGTCCTCAGTGAGCAGACGGGGCTGGAAATTGGCGACGAAGCAGGCCTGATGCCCTGCATCATTGAGCTTTCCCGGGCAAAGCGGGAGTACGAGAAGATCCGCAGTGCACTGGAACAGGTGGAAGCCACCGGCTACGGCATCGTGATGCCCAGCATTGAGGAGCTCTCGCTGGAGGAACCGGAGATCGTCCGGCAGGGCGGACGGTACGGTGTCCGGCTGGAAGCCAGCGCACCCTCCATCCATATGATGAAAGCCGTCATCCACACCGAAATCAGCCCCATTGTGGGCACCGAGAAGCAGAGCGAGGATCTGGTGCAGAGTTTGCTGGGCGATTTTGAAGCAGACCCGGAGAGGCTGTGGGAATCGAACATCTTTGGCAAGAGCCTGCATGAACTGGTGAATGAGGGACTGCAGAACAAGCTCCTCCACATGCCGCAGGAAGCCCGCACCCGCCTGCAGGAAACGCTGGAACAGGTCATCAACGATGGCTGCACCGGATTGATCTGTATTCTGCTGTAACATAAAACGACCCTCTCAGTCACGCTGACGCGTGCCAGCTCCCCCGAAGGGGGAGCCAACGCATCTGACAGGAAGAAAACTGCTGATTTGCAGAATCTTACCTCGAAGCTGCAATTGCCTCTCCCTTTGGGAGAGGTGGCAATGCGGAGCATTGGCGGAGAGGGTCGTTCTTATTTTTGATAAAACCTCAAACAGCCTTCAAAACTGCTCAACGTATCATTAAATCGGATCCCCTGTGCGGCCAGCTTTGAGCTGTCCATCACAAGGTTGCGGGAGAAATCAGCAGGCTCGATCTGCACCTGCACGCCCAGCGCTTCGGCAAACTGCCGGGCCGTTGTGACCATGTCGGCATCGTTCCCGCTGCCAAAATTGTATACACCGCCGGGCAGCTGCAAGGCGGGGAGGAGATGTTCCACCACTTCCCGCACCCAGCTGACACCCCGGTGGTCGTGTGGCGAAAAGCGAACGGGAGTACCGTTTTGTGCGGCCTGCAGCAGGTTCAGCGGCAGATTGCCCCGGAGGGGCAGGCCATCACCGGGCAGATCGTACATCCACGGGGCCCGCAGAAGAACCGCTTCCGGGCAGAGCGAAAGGACCCGCTCCTCGGCTTCCAGTTTGTGGCGGCCATAGGTGTTGGCGGGGGAGAGCGGCAGCGTTTCAGGCAGGGGGCCGGGCCGGGCCACGCCGGCATACACCTGATCCGAGCTGAATGAGATCAGTTTGGCCCCGGTGTCCCGTGCGGCCTTTGCCATCCAGATGGGCAGTTCGACGTTGGCACGCTGGGATTCCTCCGGGTGCTGCTGGCAGTAGCCGGTATCGGACAATGCCGCCAGATGCAGGATGACATCCGGCTGCACGGTTTCCGCAAAACGGCGAATGGCGGATTCATCGGCAGCAGCCAGAGATCCGCGCGGGAAGGTAATAAGCTCTGCACGGCCCTGCCACTGGTGCAGTACCCGGGAACCCACAAAGCCGGAGGAGCCGGAAATTAAGATTTTTTTCATGATGTTTTTCTTGCGCGTACTTTTGCAAAACGCACTTGTTCTAAAAGAATGCTGATGGTCTTGGAAGTATCAGTCCACGAGAAACCGTCATCGTAACGGGTCAGCGTTGCATCATCTGCCAGAATGTCAATCAGTTCATCCTGCTCTGGCATGAGCCGGGCGGCCCGCAGGGTCAAATAGGTGTCCCGCGTAACAAACAGCGTGTAAGGACTTGAAACCTCAAACCAGATAGGCTCGTTGTTTTTACTGAACGTGCGCATCAGGGCTTCCCACCGGGTCTGTGTGACGCTCAGAAACACAATGGGGCTGTCCCTGTAATAACGTACCTGATAGCCGACTGTGGTGTAATAAACTCCTGTCTTTGCATTCCTGACTGCATTTTTCTGAATGGTGCGGATAGACCCGTAGGAATCAGAGGGAAGTACTTCACGGGTCTCTTCTACTACAAGATCTTCGGCAGGCAGGTCCACATAAGAGTGCATCATCCAGTAGCGCCAGCCAAAGAAAGCGCAGATCAGGGCCAGCAGCCCGCCCACAGCGGCCAGCGTGATTTTTACCTGCCGGGTGCGCAGATTCTTTTTTACGGTGCTCAGGGCCTCAGCGGCCTCAGCGGCCTGCTCTTCCTGTACCGCAGTTTCCTGGGGCGGAGCGTCCATTTCAGCCAGCAGGGCAGAGCAGGCGGCACAGTCGCTCAGGTGCTCTGCCACATCGGCGGAAGTCTGTTCGTCGCAGACGTGATCTTTATAAAGCGGCAGAAGGTCCTGAACCAGGTAGCAGGGTAGTTTCATAAGATGGCCTCCTTCATTTTCATTCGGGCGCGGTAAAAGGTCACCCGCGCCCAGCTTTCGGTCTTGTGGTGCAGTGCGGCGATCTCTGCAAAGGTCAGTTCGCCGTAGACCCGCAGCCAGAATACCTCCCGGTACGGTTCGGGCAGGGCATGAAGCTTCTGGTAAAGGCTCAGTGCTCCTTCCCGCTGCTCCAGTTCCTCCCCCGGCAGGGGGGCGGGGCTGGGCACATCCGTCAGAGTGTCGTCCAGCGGGGGCAGTTCCCGCTTCTGCCGCCGGTATGTATCCGTCAGGGTGTTTTTGGCAATCTGACACAGCCAGACATTCAGTGCACAGCCGCCCTTGAACCCGTCAATGGCATCCAGCGCCTTGTAAAAGGTCTCCTGGGTCAGTTCTGCTGCCAGTTCCTCGTTTTGGCACAATGTCATCAGGTAAGCGTACACGGGCTTGTAATACTGCAGATAAATCTGCTCAAAACTGCGGTGCTCCATGTGCGCATCCCTCCTTTTTGGTGTGTTTTGGAACCGGTTCGCCCATAAGACGGCAAAACCGCCGGAACGTTACAAGTTTTCCGAAAAAATTTTCAAAGACCAAAAAGCCGCCATGGCCTACCCAGAACCACAGCGGCAGAAAGCTCAGTGCACCAAAAACAGTTCCAGCACAAGCACCACGGCACAGCAGGAGACGGACACCTGAAACAGACTGGCTCCGAACCATGCAGCGGCGATGCCCACTACCAGCGCGGCAGCACCGGCAATGGGGCTCTGGGTGGCGTTGATGATGGCCGGGAAGGTCATCACGGCCAGCGTTACATAGGGCACATAGTAGAGGAAGGACTGGATGAACTGGTTTTTGATGGGTTTGCGGATAAGGGTCAGCGGCAGCACACGGATGGTGTAAGAAACGGCGGCCATCACGGCGATATAGACCCAATTATTGTAGGTCATGCCTGCACCTCCTCAATTCCGGCAGTTTCCGGTGCTTCGGGTGTAACAGGGAACAGAACGGCTGCCCCGCAGGAGATCAGCACCGTCAGCAGGATGGTGCGGGTGCCGTCCGAAAGGGAAGCGATGCCGGGCAGGCAGCCGCAGGCGAAGCTCAGGGCAAAGCTCAGCATCACCAGCACGGCAACGACTCTGTTCTTCCGGGCGGGGGGAATTATGATGGCCAGGAACATGCCGTACAGGGCCACGCTCAGGGCGCTGACCACACGCACCGGCAGCAGGTTGCCTGCAACGATGCCCAGCGCCGTGCCCATGGCCCAGGCGGGGGCCGCCAGCGCAATGGCACCGTAGGTGTAGAACGGGTTCAGATAGCCGGGCCGTGCGATCGTGATGCCAAACAGCTCGTCGGTGACATCGTAGCCGATGATGAGCCGGTGGAAGAACGGCGTGCCTGGGGCAAATTTCTGGGCCAGAGCACAGCTCATCAGCAGGTAGCGCGCGTTGGCGATCAGGGTAATGATGGCAACTTCCAAATAGGTGGCACCGGCAGCGATCAGCGAAAAGGCTGCATACTCACCGGCAGAAGCATTGTTGAACAGGCTTGCAAAAAAGCCCTGAATGGGGGTCAGCCCCGCATTACGGGCTGCAATGCCCAATGAGAACGAGACAGCAAAATAGCCCAGCGCAATGGGCACACCATCCCGCATCCCTTCGCAGAATACCTTGCGACTGAATGCGTAGGGCTTTTGAGTGGTTTCCATGAGTGGTTACTCCTTTCCTACTTCAAGACACAAAAATAAGTATAGCACATCCGGTAGGAATTGACAAAAGAAAAAGGCTCAGGTTTTTGATCGAAACCTGAGCCTTTTTCAAAGAAGGGAGCGTGGCTTAATCCACAACATCCTCAAACTGGCTGTTGTACAGGTCAGCGTAGAAACCGCCGGCCTCAATAAGCTGGTCGTGGGTGCCCTGCTCCACAATGTCGCCGTCCCGCATGACCAGGATCAGGTCGGCATCCCTGATGGTGGACAGGCGGTGGGCGATGACAAAGCTGGTACGGCCCCGCATCAGGTTGTCCATAGCAGTCTGGATGCGCTGCTCGGTGCGGGTGTCCACGCTGCTGGTGGCCTCGTCCAAGATCAGGATGCGGTTGTCGGCCAGAATGGCCCGGGCGATCGTCAGCAGCTGCTTCTGGCCCTGACTGACGTTGGAAGCGTCCTCGTTCAGCTCCATCTGGTAGCCGCCGGGCAGGGTGCGGATGAAGTGGTCGGCATTGGCGGCTTTGGCGGCGGCAATGACCTCTTCGTCGGTGGCATCCAGACGGCCATAGCGGATATTCTCCATGATGGTGCCCTTGAACAGCCAGGTGTCCTGCAGCACCATGCCGAAGCCCTCGCGCAGGGCACTGCGGTCAAAGTCGCGGATGTCGTGGCCGTTCAGGGTGATGGAGCCGGAATCCACATCGTAGAACCGCATGAGCAGCTTGACCATGGTGGTCTTGCCGGCACCGGTGGGGCCAACGATGGCGACCTTCTGGCCGGGCTGAACATTGCAGCTGAAATCGTGGATGATGGTCTTTTCGGGCACATAACCGAACCGGACATGGTCAAAGGTGACCTGACCATCAATGCAGGCGGGGTCTGCCCGGCGGGTGGGATCGGCCAGCTGATCCTCTTCGGGCTCGTTCAGGAACTCGAACACGCGCTCGGCAGCGGCGGTCATGCTCTGCAGCATGTTGGACACCTGTGCCAGCTGCTGGATGGGCTGGGTGAAATTGCGGACATACTGGATAAAAGCCTGGATATCGCCGATGGTGATGATGCCGTTGGCGGCAAAGATGCTGCCGACGATGGCAACAGCCACATAGCCCAGGTTGCCCACAAAGTTCATAATGGGCTGCATCAGGCCGGAAAGGAACTGGCTCTTCCAGGCAGATTCAAACAGTTTGTCGTTGGCGGCGTTGAAGTCCTCCAGCACGGCAGCCTCCCGGTTGAAGGCCTTGATGACATTGTGGCCGGAGTAGACCTCCTCCACCTGACCGTTCACAACGCCCAGGGTGGCCTGCTGGGCCTTGAAGTATTTCTGGCTGAACCTGACCACCAGCATCACCAGCACCAGAGAGACGGGCAGGATGAGCAGTGCGATCAGGGTCATTTTGGGGCTGATGGACAGCATCATGATCAGCACGCCGATCATGGTGGTAATGCTGGTGATGAGCTGGGTCACGCTCTGGTTCAGGCTCTGGCCCAGGGTGTCCACATCGTTGGTGATGCGGGAAAGCACCTCGCCGACCGTCCGCTTTTCAAAGTAGGCCAGCGGCAGGCGGTTGATCTTCTCGCTGATCTGGCGGCGGAAATCATAGCAGACCTTCTGGGAAAGGCCGGTCATCAGCCAGCCCTGGATAAAGCTGAATGCTGCGGAGCAGAGGTACATGGCCAGCAGGATGAGCAGGATCTTGCCGATGTAGGCAAAGTCGATGCTGCCGATCCCCCGCAGCTTGGCGATCCAGCCGGTGGCAAGGGCCGTGGTGGCCTTGGCCAGAATTTTGGGGCCTACGATATTGAAGATGGTGGAAAGGATGGCAAAGACCATCACAACGATGAGGGAAAGCTTATACTGGCGCAATGCGCTGAGGAGCTGCCGCAGAGTGCCCTTGAAATCCTTGGCGCGCTCGGTGGTCTGTTTTCCGGGTCTCGGCATATCACTCATCCTCCTTTCCGGTGTTCAGGTCTTGCAGGTTGAGCTCCTTCTGGCTCAGCTGGCTCCTGGCAATCTCCTGATATTCAGGGCAGTTGGCCATGAGCTGAGCATGAGTGCCCTTGCCCACCAGCCTGCCGTCGTCCAGCACCAGGATCTGATTGGCGTGGAGGACGGTGGAAATGCGCTGTGCCACGATGATCACAGTGGCATTGTCAGTTTCTTCCTTCAGCGCACGGCGCAGGGTGACATCCGTCTTGTAGTCAAGGGCAGAGAAGCTGTCGTCGAACAGATAGATCTTCGGCTCCTTGGCAATGGCGCGGGCGATGGAGAGCCGCTGCTTCTGGCCGCCGGATACATTGGAGCCGCCCTGTGCAATGGGGCTTGCATAGCCCTCGGGCTTTGCGTCGATGAACTCGGTGGCCTGTGCGATGGAAGCCGCCTTCTTCATGCCCGCATCGGTGATCTGTGCACCGCCGAATTTCAGGTTGCTCTCGATGGTGCCGCTGAACAGAATGCCCTTCTGGGGAACATAGCCCAAAAGGCTGTGGAGCTGCTCCTGCGGCATCTCCCGCACATCGATGCCGTCGATGGTCACGCGGCCGCCGGTGACATCATAAAAGCGGGGGATGAGGTTGAGCAGGCTGGATTTGCCGCAGCCGGTGGAGCCGATGATGGCTGTGGTCTCGCCGGGGTTTGCGGTAAAGCTGATGTGCTCCAGCGCGTCGCTGTCGGCACCGGGGAAGCGGAAGCTGACATCCTCGAACCGGACCACGCCATCCCAGTCCTTCTTTTCAAGGGCGGGCTTTGCGGCGGCAGCGTCGGGATCATGGATGGAAGCCTTGGTGCGGCAGACCTCGTCAATGCGGTCGGCGGCCACACCGGCACGAGGAAGCATCACGGCCACCATGGCCAGCATCAGGAAAGACATGACGATCTGCATGGTGTAGGTGATGAATGCGATCATCTCGCCCACCTGCATGTTTCCTGCATCCATGGCCTTGCCGCCGAACCAGACGATGAGCAGGCTGGTGCCGTTCATGATCAGGGTCATAAAGGGCATCATGGCCACCATGGCGCGGTTGGTGAACAGCTGGGTTCCCATCAGCTCCCGGCTGGCAGCATCAAAACGCTTTTCCTCAAAGGATTCGCGGCTGAATGCACGCACCGGCATCACGCCGGTCAGAATCTCGCGGCTGACGAGGTTCAGCTTGTCCACCAGGGTCTGCATGATTTTGAACTTGGGCATGGCGACGCTCATCAGAACCGTGATGAGCAGAAGCAGAGCGGCCACGTCCAGCACGATGATCCAGGCAAGGCCGGTGTTGCCCTGGGTGACGTGCATCACGCCGCCGATGCCCAGAATGGGAGCGTAGGCCACCATGCGCAGCAGGATGACACAGGTAAACTGCACCTGCTGGATATCGTTGGTGGTGCGGGTGATCAGGGAAGCGGTGGAGAAATTCTCGATCTCTGCGTTGGAAAAATGGATGACCGAGGAGAAGGTCTCTCTGCGCAGCTCCCGGCCGATGGAAGCTGAGACGCGGGAGGCGATCAGGCCCACCAGAATGGCAACGACCACCATCAGCAGGGTCAGGGCCAGCATCTGGCCACCCACCCGGAAGAGGTAGGCCATCTGCACATCATGGGAAACGCCCTGTGCCTCATATTCCAGGCTGACCAGCAGAGTGGCCTGACTTGCCATGCTGGAAAGGGTGGTCTCGTCCACCTGTTCCATGGCGCTGGCCAGTTGCTGCTGGATCATTTCCCGGGAAAAGCCGGGCATCTGGGCCATAGCTGCAAACTGGGCACAAACGGCATCCAGATCTTCTGCCGTAGGAGCAGCGGTCATGGCTTCTGCTTCATCCCCGGCAGGGGCATTGGCATTCTGCGCCGCCGCCATATACAGCACGATATCCGGTGTGGTAACGGCCTCCTCCAGAGCGGTGCGCTCAGCATCGGTCAGGTCGCTGCGGAGTTTCAGAACACCGTTGTCCTGAAGATAATATCCGTAGGCATTCTGCAGTGCAGCCGCATCCTCTTCGCTCATCAAAAGCGAGAGGGCATCCAGTGTGCTTTGGCGCACAGTCTCCGGCAGGGGGCTTTCAATGCCGCCCTGCTGGATGCCGGTGTCCACGATCCTGCTCGTGTAATCCGGCAGGGAAAGGTCGCAGTAGGCTTGCACGAACAGCAGAGCCACCACGGCAAGGCAGGCGGCCCAGTGGCGGGCTAGCTGCTTGAAAATTTTACCCATTTTCGTTTTCTCCCTTCAATTTTGCTTGTTGCTCCGCATTTTCCGCTTCCACAGCCTCCAGCAGTACACCGGTCAGGGAGAACAGCTGCTCCCGCTGCTCTTCCGGAATGCGGCGGATGACCCGCTCAAAGTAACGGCTGATGGCAGTTTCGACCTGGCGGCTGGCATCCAACCCCTTTTCCGTGGGGCGCACCAGCGTTTTGCGGCGGTCATTGGGGTCTGTGATCCGCTCAATGAGTCCATCCTGCTCCAGCTGGCGCAGCGCGCGGGAAACAGCGGGCAGGGGCTGTTTGACGGCGGCAGCCAGATCGGAAACATAGATGGTGCCGTTTTGGCCATGCTCTTCAATGGTCATCAGCACGCCTTCCAGCATGATGAAATGACACTTGGGGCAGCTTTCCAGTGCCATTTTGGCACCGCGTTTGCCTTCCGTGCTCAGCCGATGCAGATAATGGATCGCGGCGAACAGTTCCGGCGCACTCTTCTGCGGCATACGAATCCTCCCTATCACTTGACAGATGTAAATACTTAACGCATGATAACTGTTTGCTGATGACAATAATATACCCGCCTGCATCGGAATGCAAGCGGGTAAAAATGAACTTTTTGAAAACTCTGAAGATCCTGCGCATCAAGGAGAAAAAATCACTCGTGGAGCTGACGTTCTTCCACCAGACTCTCTCGTTTGCTGCTGATACGTCCCAGCCCGTAGGCCAAAAACGTGGCGCAAAGCAGGTTCAGCCATGCCAGCGATGCACCGCTGAAGGTGTTGGTAACGCCTATGAGAAGGTTTGCCAGACAGAGCAGCCTCACCATCTGTCCAATTTTGTTCAGGTGGGAGATACGGGAATCCACATCCGAAAACATATCAAAGGGACCTAGCTGGGCGCTGCGGCGGAAATATCCCCAACTGAAGCAATGCCCAACGCTCTGTGCTTCCAACTCTTCCATGAAACTTTCAAAATCCGGGGAACTGTCCAGCATGGCAAGCCGGATGATGT
>ENA-UERS01000281-UERS01000281.1-human-gut-metagenome-genome-assembly--contig:-NODE-281-length-25632-cov-2.869928_pt1 | contig 25632 bp, 20 predicted proteins | sample MGYA00242991_ERZ507992 | MGnify/ENA primary metagenome ERZ507992 (study PRJEB26167, sample SAMN06115535) | human gut metagenome | host: Homo sapiens | place: China:Chongqing | collected 2015-10-24...
AATACGCAGCCTATCGCAAAGCGTTGCAAGGCCCTGGGCATTTCTCCTGCGGTCATGGGCTATGCAAAGAAGAATACTACCCGCAACTCCAATGGCAACATGCGCAAGAAGCAGTCTGAGTACGCTACTCAGCTGAAGGAGAAGCAGAAGGTCAAGTTCATCTACGGCGTTCTGGAGAAGCAGTTCCACAACGCTTACCTGAAGGCTGAGGCTATGCCCGGCAAGACCGGTGAGAACCTGCTCCAGCTCATGGAGCGCCGTCTGGACAACGTCGTGTTCCGTCTGGGCTTTGCTCAGACCCGCCGCGACGCTCGTCAGCTGGTCTCTCACGCTCACTTCACCGTCAACGGCAAGAAGGTCAACATTCCTTCCTACCTCGTCAAGGCCGGCGATGTGATCGAGGTCGCGGAGAGCAGCCGCTCTTCCGAGGTCTTCAAGCGCCTGATGGGTCAGGACGCTCCCGTGTTCCTGGTCCCCACCTGGATGGAGCGCGATAAGAACAGCCTCAAGGGCACCGTGGTTCGCCTTCCCGCCCGCGAAGAAATTGATGTTCCCGTTGAGGAGCACCTCATCGTTGAGTTGTACTCCAAGTAATCGGCGGCGAGCCCTCAACAGACACACGCAGAATTTTGGTGTGGACTTTGAGACCACAGAATGGAAATGGAGGGTAACTGCATGATTGAAATTGAAAAGCCCAAGATCGAGTGCGTGGAAGACCCCGCGAACGGCACCTACGGCAAGTTCACCGTGGAGCCACTTGAGCGCGGCTACGGTATCACGCTCGGCAATGCGCTGCGCCGCATTATGCTCTCGTCCCTGCCCGGCACCGCGGCGACCTCTATCAAGATCGCCGGCGTGCAGCACGAGTTCTCCACCATCCCCGGCGTCAAGGAGGATGTGACCGAGATCGTGCTGAACGTCAAGAGCCTCATCACCCGCCTGCACAATACCGACGGCATCAAGACCGTCTATATTGAGGCTGTGGGCCCGTGCGAGGTCAAGGCCGGCGACATCAAGGGCGACAGCGAGGTCGAGGTCCTCAACCCCGACCTGCACATCGCAACGCTGGACGCCGGTGCGACGCTCAACATGGAGCTGACGCTTTCTCACGGCCGCGGCTATGTGTCCGCCGACCGCAACAAGACCGCGCAGACTGCCATCGGCGTCATTCCCGTTGACTCGATCTACACGCCCGTGTACAAGGTCAACTACACCGTGGAAAACACCCGCGTGGGCAACATGACCGACTTCGACAAGCTGACGCTTGAGGTCTGGACGGATGGCACCATGAGTCCGCGTGACGCCGTCTCTCTCGGTGCCAAGATCCTCTGCGATCACTTCTCGCTCTTCACCGACCTTTCCGACGCGATGGGCAGCAAGTCCACCGTCGTGGAGAAGGCCGAGGCGCAGCGCGACAAGGTGCTCGAGCTGACGATCGAGGAGCTCGATCTCAGCGTGCGCAGCTTCAACTGCCTCAAGCGTGCCAATATCAACACGGTCGAGGATCTGATTTCCAAGACCGAGGACGATATGATGAAGGTGAGAAACCTCGGCCGCAAGAGTCTCGAAGAGGTCATCAACAAGCTGGCCATGATGGGCCTGTCCCTCGCCAGCGAAGACAACAACTAAGACCGGCACCCTACGCCCACGCGTAGAACGACGGCCGACAACTTATCCTTACAAGGAGGAAAACCACTATGCCCGGAACTCGTAAGCTCGGTAAGACTACCGATCAGCGTATGGCGATGCTCCGTCAGCAGGTCACCGATTTCCTGGATAACGGCAAGATGGAGACCACGGTCACCCGTGCCAAGGAGATCAAGCCCGTGGCTGAGAAGATGATCACCCTCGGCAAGAAGGGCGATCTGGCAGCTTACCGCCAGGCGATGAGCTTCATCACCCGCGAGGATGTCTGCAAGAAGCTGTTCAAGGAGATCGCTCCCGGCTATGCTGAGCGCAACGGCGGCTACACCCGCATCGTTCGCACCGGCGTCCGCCGCGGCGACGCCGCCGAGACCGCGATGATCGAGTTGGTCTAAACCAACCCCGCAGTCGAAAGCTGAATTATAAGTAAAAAGCCCTTTTGTATGGCAGATCGCGAAGCCATACAAAAGGGCTTTTTATCGTTTGGAAAAGGATTGACCAATCAGGCGGAATGGCGTCGGAACGCACAGCGCAGTGCGACTTGCAGATAGTAACAATTCCCGCCATTTGCAGCAGTATTTCAAAGATGCAAAAGAAGAGCGGAAGCATTGCTCCCGCTCTTCTTTATTATGGATTCGTTTGCTCTTACAGCATGTTCAGCACGAGCGTCAGGACGATGAACGCAGCGCCGACCCACTTGGTGGCACGCGCAAGACGGGCATCCGTGCTCTTGGCCTTGTTCTTGGCCATGAAGGAATCGGCCACGCCGCCGATCGCACCGCTTAAGCCAGCGGACTTGCCGCTCTGGAACAGGACGATGCCGATGACGATGAGACCGCAGAGAAGCTGAAGAATCGTAACGAATAAAGTCATAGTGAAAACCTCCAAATTGTTGAACGTGTGATCACGCTATATTCACAGGTACTCATAATACCATAGAAAGGTGCGGAAAGCAAGCCTATTTTTCAATTTCTGCCGCTTTCTGCGCTCAGAGCATTGCGACCTTGGGGTGCGGCAGGCTGATGGACGGAGCCTCGGGCGGCTGCGGCTTTTTCGGGGTGGCCTCCTGCGCGTGCAGCGCGCGCTGCGCCGCGGTGAGCATCAGCTTGATGCGGTTGAGCTGGTTCACTTCGCTCGCGCCGGGGTCATAGTCGACAGCGACAATGTTCGCGCCGGGATAGGCCGCGCGCAGCGCCTTGATGACGCCCTTGCCGACGACATGATTCGGCAGGCACGCAAAGGGCTGAATGCACACGATGTTCGGCGTGCCGGAGGTGATGAGCTCTGCCATTTCTCCTGCGAGGAACCAACCCTCACCGTACTGATTGCCGATCGAGAGGAAGGGCTTGGCAAGCTCGGCGACATGACCGATGGCCATGGGCGGGGTAAAGCGCTTGCTGGCTTTGAGCGCCTCAATGGCAGGCCGGCGCATGCGCTGAAGTGCCGGAATGCCGAGCTTGGCGCTGGCCGAAGCAGTCCACCCCTTTCCGAGGTGGGTGTGCTTGAAGTCCTGCTCATAGATGGTGGCGGCAAAGAAATCGAGAAGATCGGGAACGACCGCCTCTGCGCCCTCGCGCTCCAAAAGGTCGACAACGTGGTTGTTGGCAAGGGGCATGTATTTGACCAGAATCTCGCCGACAACGCCGACGCGCGGCTTTTTGAGCGTTTCGTCGATGGGCAGCGCGTCGAAATCCTCGACAATGCCGTGGCAGAGCTGGGCGTAGCGGTACTTGGGATGCTCGCTCGTGAGCGAGTCGATGCAGATGTCGCGCCACTTGCGGTGCAGCGCGTTCGCGCTGCCTTTTTCGAGCTCATACGGGCGCACGCGATATAGGCAGCGCATCAGCAGGTCACCCAGCACGACACCGTGCGCGGCGTCCAACAGCAGCGACGGCGAAATACGGAAGCCCTCGTTCGTTTCCATGCCGTTGGCGTTGAGCGAGATGACGGGGATGTGCTCAAGCCCTGCCTTTTTGAGTGCGCGGCGGATGAAGGCGATGTAGTTGCTCGCGCGGCAGCAGCCGCCGGTCTGCGACATGATGAGGGCGAGGTGGTCGGTGTCGTACCGGCCGGAGGTCACGGCCTCCATCAGCTGGCCGACCGCCGTGATCGAGGGGTAGCAGGCGTCGTTGTTGACGTACTTGAGGCCCGCGTCGATGGCGGCGCGGTCGTCGTTTTGCAGTACCTCAAAATTATAGCCGTGGTGGCGGAAGATAGGCTCGAGGATGTCAAAATGGATGGGACTCATCTGGGGGGCGAGGATGGTGTAGTGCTGCTTCTGCATCTCCTTGGTGTAGTAGACGCGTTCGAACGGCTGTACGTGAGAGGTCGAATGGATCCCGCGCTCGCGCCGCATGGCGACGGCGGCGAGCAGCGAGCGGATGCGGATGCGCACCGCGCCGAGGTTGTTGACCTCGTCGATCTTGAGGCAGGTGTAGAGCTTGCCGCCCTGCTCCAAAAGCTCGCAGACCTCGTCGGTCGTGACGGCGTCAAGGCCGCAGCCGAACGAGTTGAGCTGGATGAGCTCAAGATCGTCGCGCCCGCAGACGAATTCCGCCGCAGTGTAGAGGCGGGAGTGATAGACCCACTGGTCATTCACGCGCACGGGGCGCTTGGGGACAAAGTCGATGGGCAGGCAATCCTCGGTCAGCACCGTCAGGCCGTAGGCCGCGATGAGCTCGGGGATGCCGTGGTTAATCTCGGGGTCGACGTGGTAGGGACGTCCGGCGAGCACAATGCCGCTGCCGCCGTTTTTCTCCATGTCGGCGAGTGCCTTCGCGCCCGCGGCGCGGACGTCGGCCTTGGCCCTGCGCTGCTCTTCCCACGCGAGGTGGGCGGCATGGCGCGTTTCCTTTTCGGGAATGTTCCATACTTCCTTACAGAACTGGACGAGGCGGTCGGACGCGACCTTCTCATTTGTAAAAGCGAGGAAGGGATGGAGATAACGCACAGAGCCATCGGTCACGGCTTCGACATTGTTCTTGATATTCTCGGGATACGAGACGACGATCGGGCAGTTGAAGTGGTTCTGCGCGCCCGGCACCTCCTGATGCTCGTAGAACACGCAGGGATGGAAGATGGTCTTGATGCCGTGGTCGATGAGCCACTGGGCGTGTCCGTGGGCGAGCTTGGCGGGATAGCACTCGGATTCCGACGGGATGCTCTCCATGCCCAGCTCGTAGATCGCGCGCGTGGAGAACGGGGAGAGGATGATGCGGAAGCCGAGGTCGCGGAAGAACGTCGCCCAGAACGGGTAGTTTTCATACATGTTCAGCACGCGCGGGATGCCGATCTCGCCGCGCGGCGCATTTTCCGGCTCGAGCGGGGGATAGGCGAATATGCGCTCGCGCTTGTAGGCGAAGATATTTTCACCGGGTTTGGCGGCACTTTCGCCGCGCAGGGCTTTTTCGCAGCGGTTGCCGCTCACATGGCGGCGGCCGCCGGGGAAGATGCTGACCGTGAGCATGCAGTGATTCTGGCAGCCCTGGCAGCGCGCGGCAGAGGTCTTGTAGGTGAGCTGCTCGATCTCCTCGAGCGGCAGCATCGTGGTTTTCTGGCCATGGTAGCGGTCGCGCGCAAGCAGCGCCGCGCCGAACGCGCCCATGATGCCCGCAATGTCGGGGCAGGTCACCTGCGCGCCGGAGATGCGCTCAAACGCGCGCAGCACGGCCTCGTTGAAGAACGTGCCGCCCTGCACGACGACGTGCGAACCAAGCTCGCTCGCGTCGGAGAGCTTGATGACCTTGTAGAGCGCGTTTTTGATGACGGAGTAGGCAAGACCGGCGGAGATGTCGGACACGCTTGCGCCCTCTTTCTGCGCCTGTTTGACGTTGGAGTTCATAAACACCGTGCAGCGCGTGCCGAGGTCGACAGGGGCCTTGGCAAAGAGTGCTTCGTGCGCGAATTCCTGCGCTGTCATGCCAAGAGAGTTGGCGAAATTCTCGAGGAACGAGCCGCAGCCGGACGAGCAGGCCTCGTTCAGAAGCACCGTGTCGACCGCGCCATCCTTGAGCTTGATGCACTTCATGTCCTGCCCGCCGATATCCAGCACGCAGTCGACCTTCGGGTCGAAGAACGACGCGGCGGTGCAGTGGGCGATGGTCTCGACCTCGCCCTCGTCGAGCGAGAACGCGGACTTGAGCAGCGTTTCGCCGTAGCCTGTGGAGCAGGAGCGCGCAATATGCGCGCCCGCGGGAAGCGCTTCGCGCAGCGTATGTACCGCCTGCATGGCAGTCTTGATGGGATTGCCCTGATTGTTGGCGTAGAACGAGTACAAAAGCTCGCCCTTTTCGCCAACTAACGCGAGCTTTGTCGTCGTCGAGCCCGCGTCGAAGCCGAGAAAGCAGTCGCCATTATACGTTGCAAGATCGCCGCGCGGCACGACTGCCGTGTGGTGACGGGTGCGGAAGGCTTCAAGGTCGGCTTCGTCTTCAAAGAGCGCCGGCAGGCGCTTTAATTCAAAATCCATCTGCACGCCGCTGTCGAGACGCTTGATGAGCGCGCTGAGCGGCTGCGCCTCGGCGGGCGTTTCGTCGATGGCCGCGCCGGTGGCGGCGAAGAGATGGGAATTTTCGGGGTCGATGGTCGTCTCATCCGTCAGCTTCAGCGTGCGGATGAACGCGGCCTTGAGTTGGGGGAGGAAGTGCAGCGGCCCACCTAAGAACGCGACATGGCCGCGGATGGGTTTGCCGCAGGCAAGCCCCGAGATCGTCTGGTTGACGACCGCCTGAAAGATCGAGGCGGCAAGGTCGGCCTTCGTCGCGCCCTCGTTGATGAGGGGCTGGATATCCGTCTTGGCGAACACGCCGCAACGCGCGGCGATGGGGTAGATCTGCTGATAGTGCGCGGCCTCGCGGTCGAGACCCGAGGCATCGGTCTGCAGCAGGGCGGCCATCTGGTCGATAAACGAGCCGGTGCCGCCGGCGCAGACGCCGTTCATGCGCTCTTCGAGCCCACCTTTGAAGTAGATGATCTTGGCATCCTCGCCGCCGAGTTCGATGGCGACATCCACCTGCGGCGCGACGCGCTCGAGCGCCTGCGCGACGGCGACGACCTCCTGCACGAACGGGATGCCGAGCGCCTTGGCAAGGTTGATCGCGCCGGAGCCCGTGGCGCGCAATTCGAGCGCGCACTCGCCGAGCGCTGCGCGCGCCTGCTTGAGTAAGTCGGACAGTGCGCGCTGTGTGTGGGACAGATGGCGCTGGTACTGCCCGAAGATCATTTGTCCGTTTTCATCCAGCACGACGAGCTTGACCGTGGTGGAGCCTACGTCGATGCCTGCTTGATACGTTTTCATGGGGAACCTCTCTTTTCATGTCGATGCGATTTGGCGGTAAAAGAGTCCCGCCGGATTTTCAGATTGTTATTATAATTGTATGCCGCAAAAGGACAAGAAGTAAAGTTTAGGGTCTGTTAAGAAAATGAACAAAAATTTACAAATATTTTTGGCTTGACATACCTCGTAACTCTATGTATACTACAAGCATAGATACTCTATGTATCATCGGAGGTGCAACATGAAGAAAAAGAGCATTGACCACACGCAGCTTCTACTGCTCAAGCTCCTCTCGACCGAGGACATGTACGGCTACCAGATCATTTTAGAGCTGGCGCGCCGCTCGAGCAATGTCTTCGAGATGAAAGAGGGCACGCTCTACCCCGTGCTGCACGGGATGGAGCGCGAGGGGTATGTGGAAGCCTATGAAAAGGCGGCGCCCACCGGTCGGATGCGCAAGTATTATCACCTGACGCGTGCCGGCCGGGCCGCGCTCACAGAAGAGGAGAAAGCCTGGCAGGAGTACAGCGGCGCGGTGAACGCCGTGCTGCACTTTGCTTAAAAAAGGGTGAGGCTATGAACAGAAACGAGTATTGCGATCGCGTGCTCGCACAGGTCGGCCGGCTGACGAGCGATGAAGCAAACGATCTGAGAAATGAGCTCGCCGGTCACATCGAAGACCACGCCGAAGCGCTGGTCGAGCACGGCTATACGGAAGAGGACGCCGCTGCGCGCGCCGTGGAGCTGATGGGCGACCCGGAGGAGACGGGCAAAGCCCTGCGCGAACAGTACCGCCACTTCTGGCTCGTCATCGTGCAGCGCGCCGCGATTTTCGTCACGATCGTCGCCTGCGTGCAGGGCTTTTTTATGCTGCCGATGCTCGGCGGCGTGTACGAGAGCATCCGCGAGCGCGTTAGTCCGGCGGTGAACAGTATTTCATGGGAAGAGCTTGACGGCGCGGCAGACCTGCACGAGCGCATCCCTATCGGGGACGATATCGTGCAGCTGAACCGCATCGAATACGGTGTGCGCGAGGGAGAGCGGCAGGCGGTGCTTTGGGTGAGCAGCTATGACCGCATCCCGGGAAGAAGAGTCTATGAGCGCCTGTTCGAGACGATGTCACTGCAAAACGAGCGCGGCAAGACGGTGTACGATAGGGATGGTGTCCGGTATTCCAGTTGTTGGGGCAGCAGCGGCAGTTTATATGTACACTATGGCCAGCATACCGTGCCGCTTGAAGAGGGTGATACTTACGTGACGTTCGTCTACGACCGCTTCGGCGAGTGCATCGAGACGAGGATCGAGCTTCCGGAAGGGGGAACGCAGCCATGAAAAAGCAGAAGATCGAAAAGCGGCCGACGAGAGCGCGCCGCGCGGTCAAGAGCGTTGTCATCATGTTCTGCGCGCTGCTCATCTGCAATATGCTCAGCGGCGGACACCTGACGCGCGCCATGGCTCTGCGCGATGGCGAACAGCGCTACGGCGTGTATGAAAAGACGCACGAGATCACATCCCTTCCCGCCGAGAACATCTATAAGACGCTGCGCGTCACGCTGATGGCCAGCGAGAATGTGACCTATTGCGGCGCGAGCCATTTCTACACCTTGCTTGGCTGGCAGGACGATTTCGGTGTGCCGCTTGACTGCTCAGACGGTGAGAGCATTCACGCGGGCTGGTGGGATATGGCGCGCAACGGCGTCGTAAGGGATATCTTTTACTGGGGACGCGTCGACGATGCCGCAGTCGATAGCGCCGTGATCGAGCGATACCGCGCGGTTTCACAGGATGAAAACGGGGACTACACCTTTGGGAAACGTGAAGCATTCGCCGCTGAGTTGATTGAAGACGGCGATTATCGGTATTTCCTCACTGGCGGAGTGGCGACAGAGGCCAACTATGGCGACTATGGATGGGATCGGGTGTATTTTGTCGGATACGACGCCTCGGGCGCAGAAGTGCTGCGCTATGAGATCGAGCGGCAGATGAGTACATCGTTCGCTTAAAAGGAAATCGGAGTGCGCTGCGGCATCGCCGCGGCGCTCTTTTTGCCGAATAGTAAACAAAGATGAACTTTCGGTGAATTCTCGACCGCGCCGGTTGACGGTAAAAGGTCAAAATGATATCCTACTCTGGAATTCTTATTCATTCATTTCCTCAGAAAGAAGGCAGACTATGCTGAAGCTGCAACGAATCGTCAAGGATTACCAGGCGGGCGACACCACCGTCCACGCGCTGCGCGGCGTGAGCCTACAGTTCCGCGAGAGCGAGTTTGTCGCCATCCTCGGCCATTCGGGCTGCGGCAAGACGACGATGCTCAACATCATCGGCGGTCTCGACCACTATACGAGCGGCGATCTCATCATCAACGGCAAGTCGACGAAGGACTTTTCCGACGCCGACTGGGACAGCTACCGCAACCACTCCATCGGCTTTGTCTTCCAGAGCTATAACCTCATTCCGCACCAAAGTGTGCTAAGCAACGTGGAGCTGGCGCTCACGCTCTCGGGTGTGAGCAAGAGCGAGCGCCGCGAGCGCGCGGTCAGGGCGCTTGAGAGCGTTGGCCTTGGCGACCAGCTCGACAAAAAGCCGAACCAGATGTCTGGCGGCCAGATGCAGCGCGTCGCCATCGCGCGAGCGCTCGTCAACGATCCGGACATTCTGCTCGCCGACGAGCCGACCGGCGCGCTCGACAGCGAGACGAGCGTGCAGGTGATGGAGATCTTGAAGAACATCTCCAAGGACCGCCTCATCATCATGGTTACGCACAACCCTGAGCTCGCCGAGACCTACGCGAGCCGCATTGTGCGCTTAAAGGACGGCGAGATCGTGGACGACAGCGCGCCGTATGAGGAGGCTGTGGAAGAAAAGCCCGCCGCGGGCAAGAGCAAAAAGACCTCGATGAGCTTCGGGACGGCGCTGTCGCTGTCGCTCAACAACCTGATGACGAAAAAGGGACGGACGTTTTTAACGGCCTTTGCCGGCAGCATCGGTATTATCGGCATCGCGCTCATTCTGTCGCTGAGCAATGGCATCCAGACCTATATCGACCGTGTGCAGGAGGATACGCTATCGAGCTATCCCTTGACCATCGAGGCTGAGAGCATGGACATGTCCAGCATGGTCAGTTCGATGATGGGCGTCCATGCGCAGGACGAGGGCGACGGGGAGCAGCATGACCTCGACGCCGTGTACTCCAACAACATTATGTACGACATGATGAGCTCGTTTGCCTCGGCGGAGACGCAGACGAACAACTTGAAGGATTTCAAGACCTACCTCGAGGGCGACAACGAGCTTTCAAGCCACATCAGCTCCATTTCCTATGACTACGATCTCGGCATGAGCATCTATGCCAAAGACACCGACGGCAAGGTCTTCAAGTCCGACGTGACGGAGCTTTTGCAGACCTGCATGAGCGAGCTCTACGGCGGCGATTACAGCAGCTATTTCGAGCGCTTCGGCTCGGCCTACTCCGCGATGGAGACCTGGGAGCAGATGCTCCCGCCGCAGGATAGTGAGAGCGGCGAGCTCGTGGGAGACCTTCTGCACGAGCAGTATGACCTCATTTACGGCTCCTGGCCGCAGAATTATGACGAGGTCATGCTCATCGTCAACAAGGACAACGAAATTTCCGACCTTGTCATCTATTCGCTCGGTCTGAGTGCGCAGGATGAGGTCGTGGAATCGATGCAGCACATGCTCGACGGCTCGGAATTCGACAGCAAGGACATCCAGAGCTGGAGCTATGAAGACCTCTGCAATATGAGCTTCAAGATCGTCCTGCCCGCCGAGCGCTACCAGTACGACTCCGCGAGCGGCACATATACCGACGTCAGCACGACGGATACGGGGCTCGACTTCCTCTATAACTCCGACGACGTCGGCACGCGCGTGAAGATCGTCGGCATCCTGCGCCCGAACGAAAACGCGGTATCCTCGATGCTCTCCGGCGCGATCGGCTATACGTCTGCGCTGACGGACTATCTCGTCGAAAAGGCGGGGCAGACCGAGATTTTACGCAAGCAGAAGGCCGACCCCGCGACCGACGTCATCCTCGGCCTGCCGTTCCTGACGGACGACTACTCCGTGAGCGACGAGCAGAAGGAAGCGGACGTGACGGACTATCTCGAAACGCTTTCCGTCACCGAGCGCGCCGCAGCCTACACCGCGATGATGAGCGTGCCGAGCGAAGAGTATCTCTCCGCCATCGTGGACCAGCAGATGGGCTCGCTCGACCGCGCGAGCATCGAGCAGATGGTGATCTCGACCTACGCCCAGCAGATGAGCGTGGATGAGGCGACCGTCAAGTCCTACATCGCGCAGATGGACGACAAGACGCTTTTCGGCTACGTGGAGCAGTCTATCCGCGAGCAGGTGACGGAGCAGTACGCCGCGGGTGTGCAGGCGAGACTTTCCAACATGACGAGCGACCAGCTCGCCATGGCGCTTGATTTGGCGCTCGAAAAATCGCCCGCTGTCACGCCGCTGACGAGCGAGCAGTACAACTGGCTTTATGATAACTACATGCCTGCGACGGTCTCGAACGGCACGTATGAGGACAATTTGAAGCTGCTTGGCGACGTCGACCTCGCAAGTCCCAAGACCATCAACATCTACGCCTCGACCTTTGCCGACAAGGACGCCATCGCCGATGCAATCGAGCAGTACAACAGCGCCGTCTCCGAGGATGACCGGATCGAGTATACCGACTATGTGGCGCTTCTCATGAGCTCGGTCACGACGATCATCAACGCCATCAGCTATGTGCTTATCGCATTCGTCGCGATCTCACTCGTCGTGTCGAGCATTATGATCGGCATCATCACGTATATCTCCGTGCTCGAGCGCACGAAGGAGATCGGCATTCTGCGCGCCATCGGCGCGAGCAAGCGCGACATCTCACGCGTGTTCAACGCGGAGACGCTCATTGAGGGCTTCTGCTCCGGTGCCATCGGCATCGGCATCACGCTGCTGCTCATCATTCCGATCAATCTTGTCGTGCACCACCTGACGGGCATCGAGAGCCTGAACGCCATCTTGCCGGTGGCGGGCGGCGTGGCGCTCGTGGTCATCAGCATGGCGCTCACATTCATCGCGGGCCTCATTCCCTCCGGCATCGCCGCGCGCAAGGACCCTGTCGAAGCGCTGCGCACCGAATAACACGATATTTGACCTTCAAAAAGGACGTTTTCCGACGGAAAACGTCCTTTTTCTCTTTTACCGCGATTTTACAAAAGGCGACTTTCTGATTTTACAACCTGTCTTTATGATGGCAAATGTAGCAAGGAACAACATCTTGGAAAAATTGAAAGGAAGTATTTCAAATGAAAAAGTTTCTCACTCTTGCGCTGACTGCTGTCATGGCGCTGAGCCTGCTGACCGCCTGCGGCAGCAAGAACGACAACAGCGCCGACACCAACACTGACGGCAGCAACACCGAAACGACCCTCTCCGGCACCGTCTCGACCGACGGCTCCACCTCGATGGAAAAGGTCATCAACTCTCTTGGCGAATCCTTCATGGCCATGAACAAGGACGTGAAGTTCACCTATAACCCCACCGGCTCGGGCTCCGGCATTCAGGCCGTTAGCGAAGGCCGCTGCGACATCGGCCTTTCGAGCCGTGCGCTCAAGGATGACGAAAAGGCCTCCGGCCTTGTTGAGACCGTCGTCGCGCTCGACGGCATCGCCATTGTCGTGAACCCCGAGAACCCTGTCTCCGATCTCGACATTGACACCATCGCCAAGATCTACACCGGCGAGATCACCAACTGGAAGGACGTCGGCGGCAACGACGCCGAGATCGTGCTCATCGGCCGTGAGGCCGGCTCCGGCACGCGTGACGGCTTCGAGTCCATCACCGACGCCAAGGACGCCTGCCAGTACCGTCAGGAGCTCACCTCCACGGGCGACGTCATCAACACCGTGTCCCAGAACCCCGACGCCATCGGCTATGCCTCCCTCTCCGCGGTCGGCGACAGCGTCAAGGCGCTGACAGTCGGCGGTGTGGAAGCCACGGAGGCGACCGTCAAGGACGGCAGCTATGTGGTCCAGCGTCCGTTCGTGCTCGTCACGAAGGAGGGCGCCGAGCTTTCCCCCGCGGCACAGGCCTTCTTCGACTACGCGCTGTCCGCTGACGCGGCAAGCATCATCGCCGCTGCCGGTGCGGTCGCAGCCAACTAACAGAACACAGGAACCATCACGGGAGGCGGCGTGAGCCGTCTCCCGCTGACAGCAAAAAGAGGAAACAATTATGGCGCAGAGGAAAAAAATGTTTGAAGCCGTCGTCCACGGTATTTTTCTGCTTCTCGGCCTCATTACGGTCGGATGCGTGCTGCTGATCACGGTGTATCTCGTCATCTCCGGCATCCCGGCCATTCAGAAGATCGGCCTTGTGCCGTTTCTCACGGGCAAGGTGTGGTCGTCGACGTCGGCGGAGCCGAAGTACGGCATTCTGCCCTTTATTTTAACGAGTGTTTACGGCACGGCAGGCGCGATCGTCCTCGGCGTGCCCATCGGTTTTTTGACGGCGGTGTACCTCTCCAAGGTCGCGCCCAAGAAGGTCCGCACCGTGCTGGAGGCCGCCGTCAGCCTGCTCGCGGGGATCCCGTCGGTCGTGTACGGCCTTGTCGGTATGCTGGTGCTCGTGCCTGCCATCCGCAAGACGTTCCACCTGCCGGACGGCGCAAGCCTGTTTGCGGCCATCATCGTGCTGGCCGTCATGATCCTGCCGTCGATCATCAAGGTGAGCGTCACGGCGCTCGAGGCCGTTCCGCATGAATATGAGGACGCCTCGCTTGCCCTCGGTGCGACTGAGGTCGAGACCTATTTCCGCGTCTCCGTTCCGGCGGCAAAGAGCGGCATCGCCGCGGCGGTCGTGCTCGGCGTGGGCCGCGCCATCGGCGAAGCGATGGCGGTGATGATGGTCTCGGGCAACGCGCCGAACATGCCCGGCTCGATCTTTGAGAGCGTCCGCTTTCTCACGACGGCGGTCGCGAGCGAGATGTCGTATTCGAGCGGCTTGCAGCGTCAGGCGCTCTTTTCCATCGCGCTCGTGCTGTATCTTTTCATCCTGCTCATCAATGCGGCGCTCAACTTCTTCTTGAAGCGCGACAAGGAGGGTAACTGATGCTGAAAATGCAGTCCTCGGCCCGCCGCAAGGCCTATATCACGGCGATGAAGCTCCTGATGGGCGTCGCCGCAGTATTGACTTGCGCGCTCGTAGTCGGTATGATTGGTTATATATTGGGCAACGGCATTCCGAACATCACCTGGGAGATGCTCTCCACCGCGCCGAGCTATCTTGCCAACCGCGTCGGCATCCTGCCGGACATCCTGAGCACGCTCTACATCGTCATCGCGACGCTTTTAATCGTGCTGCCGCTCGGCGTGGGCGCGGCCATCTACTTAAATGAATACGCCGCGAACAAAAAGCTCGTCTCCATCATCGAATACGCGTCCGAAACGCTCTCCGGTATCCCGTCGATCATCTACGGCCTTGTCGGCATGCTGATCTTCTGCAAAAACGGCACGTCGCTTCTTGCGGGTGCGCTGACGCTGACGATCATGAACCTGCCGACCATCATGCGAACGACACAGGAGAGCCTCAAGACCGTACCGCAGAGCTACCGCGAGGGCGCGTTCGGCCTGGGCGCGGGCAAATGGCGCACCATCCGCACGGTGGTGCTGCCAAGCTGCGTGGATGGTATCGTGACGGGCTGTATCCTGTCGATCGGACGCATCCTCGGCGAGTCGGCGGCGCTCTTATTCACGGCGGGCTCGGCGCACATGCTCTACAACTTCTTTGAGGGCATGCACAACGCGGGCGCGACGCTGACGGTGGCGCTGTACTTCTACGCCAAGGAGTCGAGCGATACGGGGGTGGTGTTCGCCATCGCGGCCATTTTGATGCTGCTGACGATGCTCATTAACCTCATCGCCGATCTGGTCGGCCGATACTTCAGGAGGAAACAGCAATGATACGACCTGTCAACGGAAGCGGCATGAAGCGCATGGCGCTCTTAAATGACCTTTCCTGCTTCGGCAAGTGTTCGCTGAGCGTGGCCATGCCCATCCTCTCTTCCTACGGGGTGGAGACGGTACCGCTGCCGACGGCCATTTTATCGACGCACACGGCGGACGGCTTCGGCAGCTACGTCATGCGCGATATGACGGACGAGATGAAGGCCTTTGCCGCGCACTGGAGACAGCTTCAAATCAAATTCGACGGCATCTGCATGGGCTTTTTTGGCTCGGTGGAGCAGATGCATTTTGCAAAAGATTTCCTCCGCGACTTTGCGGGGGAGGATACCATCGTTGTGGTCGACCCCGTGCTCGGCGACAACGGCGCGCTGTACGGCTGCTTTACCGAAGAGTACGTGCAGGCGATGCGCGCGCTGTGCGAGAGCGCACAGCTCATCACGCCTAACCGCACGGAGGCGGCGCTTCTCGCGGGCTGCGGGATGGACGCACCGATAGAAACGCTTCTTAATGCGCTCACGGTGGAAAATGTCATCATCACCGGCGGCCACCGCGGGGAGGAGATCGGCTACTGCGCGCGGCTGAACGGGCAGTATATGGAAATTTTCAAGCCCTGCCTTCCGCAGACGCTGCATGGCACGGGTGATGTGTTCGTCTCCGCCCTGTGCGGCGAGCTGATGAACGGTAAAGACATGCCGCAAGCCCTGAAAGACGCGGCGGAATTCTGCGACGACTGCGTGCAGAAAACGGCAAAACGCGGCGAGAGCCACTGGTACGGCCTCGCCTTTGAAGACAAATTGAAAGAGGGGAGAGGGCTATGAACAACATCCTTTCCGTTGAGAACCTGTGTCTGTGGTACGGGAGCCATCAGGCGCTCAAGGACATCAACATTGAAATTCCCGAAAAAAGCATTACGGCGCTCATCGGCCCGAGTGGCTGCGGCAAGTCGACGTTTTTAAAGACGCTCGACCGCATGAACGATTTGATCCCCGATGTGAAGATCACGGGCAGCGTCCTCTATAAGGGCGAGGACATTTTTGACTCGTCCGTCGATGTGAGCGAGCTTAGGCGTCAGGTGGGTATGGTGTTCCAGAAGCCGAACCCCTTCCCGATGTCCATCTACGACAACATCGCCTACGGCCCGCGCACCCACGGCATCCATAATAAAGCGCAGCTGGATGAGATCGTGGAAAGATCCCTGCGCGGCGCGGCCATCTGGGACGAGGTCAAGGACCGCCTGAACAAGAGCGCCCTGGGCATGTCGGGCGGCCAGCAGCAGCGCCTCTGCATTGCGCGCGCCCTGGCCGTTGAGCCCGAGGTCCTGCTGATGGATGAGCCGACGAGCGCCCTGGACCCCATCTCGACGTCCAAGGTCGAGGAGCTGGCCACGGAGCTGAAAGAAAATTACACCATCGTCATGGTCACCCACAACATGCAGCAGGCCGCGCGTATCAGTGATAAGACGGCATTTTTCCTGCTGGGTGAGCTGGTGGAGATGGGCCCGACGGAGCGTGTGTTCGCCACGCCCGTGGACAAGCGCACCGAGGATTACATCTCGGGCCGCTTCGGCTAAGGAGGTACGACAAATGGGTACGAGTGTACGAAAAATGTACGACGCCGAGCTGCTGCAGCTTGACACGATGCTGGCCCGCATGGGCCACGCCGCCGGCGGCGCGATCGAGAGCGCCATGACCGCCCTGCGCTCCGGCGACACCGAGCTGGCCCGCAGCGTTATTGCCCGGGACAGCGAAATCGACTCCGCCGAGCATGAGATCGAGCACCGCTGCTTAACGCTGTTTCTGCGCCAGCAGCCCGTGGCGGGCGACCTGCGCAAGGTCTCCACGGCGCTGAAGATGGTCACCGACATTGAGCGCATCGCCGACCAGGCCAGCGACATTGCCGAGATAACGCTCCATCTCCACCCGGACGGCGCACGCACCGTCGGCGTGCTGGACGACCTGTACGCGATGGGCGACATTGCCCTGCACATGGTCAAGGACGCCATTGCCGCCTACGTGCAGGTGGACCTGTCCACCGCCGCGCAGGTCATTGCCCGCGACGACGACTGCGACGCGATGTTCAGCCGCATTTCCAAGGAAATTGCGGCCTACATCGCCGCCCACCCCAGTGATGCCGAGACGGCGCTGGACTTATTTATGATCGATAAGTACCTTGAGCGCCTGGGCGACCACGCCGTGAACATTGCGGAATGGGTCGAGTTCCTCAAGACCGGCGTCCACAAATCCCGCAAGATCGTGTAATGCGGGGATAAACAAGCCATTTTCTTATTATTTTCCTATACCAACCAAAACGGGACCTGCCGAAAAGCGGGCCCCGTTTTGGCGTGGAGGGGCTTTCGTAGGGGCCGAGCATGCCCGGCCCGGAGGTCGGCCCGGCCACCCTTGCACGCGCAATCGCCTTTAACGCCGCTGGCCGGGCATGCCCGGCCCCTACCGCGCGGCAGACATCGCTCGGCTGCCCGGAGGGGTCAAGACCCCTCCCTACAAGGCACCCGTGAGCGGCAGTTCGTAGGGAGCGGTCTTGACCGCTCCGGGTGCTTTGCGGCAGCGTCAGCTTCCCTGTAGGGGCCGCGCGGCAGCAAAAAAGCAGCCGTCCCTTTCCGGAACGGCTGCTTGCTATCATTTCGCCCCTTTCCCTGCGAACACAACGTAAATCGTTTTGAACAAAATCTTTACGTCGCCCCAGAGGGACCAGTTGTCGATGTAGGCTACGTCGAGCTTGACGACCTCCTCAAAATCCTCGATGTCGCTGCGCCCGCTGACCTGCCACAGGCCGGTGATGCCCGGCTTCATCGACAGGCGGCGCTTGTGGTGGCTCTCGTACTGCTTGTACTCGTCCACCGTCGGCGGGCGGGTGCCCACAAGGCTCATATCGCCCCGCAGCACGTCAAAAAACTGCGGCAGCTCGTCAATGCTGGTGCGGCGGATGAATTTACCCACCTTGGTCACGCGGGGGTCATCCTCCATTTTGAACATCAGGCCGTTCATTTCATTCTGGGCCATCAGCTCCTTCTTGCGGGCCTCGGCGTCCACGTACATGCTGCGCAGCTTGTGGATGTAAAAATACCGCCCGTTGCGGCCCACACGCTTTTGTTTAAAAAACAGCGGGCCGGGGCTTTCGAGCTTGAGCGGGATGGCGACCACCGCGATGATCGGGATGCTGATGATACAGCCGATGACAGCGCCCACCACGTCCATGCAGCGCTTGGCGATCTGGTCGCGCAGCTGCAATTCAACGGTGCCCATCGTGACGATGTTGCCCCCGGCGCAGCGCCCCAGGGAACGGCTCAGCCGCGCGGCGCTCGTCTCGTCGCAGCAGGCTTCCTCAATGCGGTCCAGCAGCGGCAGACGGAAGTGCACGGTCAGGCCCATGCTCTCCATCTCGTCCAGATAGGGGATGAAGCTCTCGCCGCTGTCCATCGGCACATCGACATAGACCTCGTCGAGCGCCTCGCGCCGGATCCAGTCCATGAAGTCGTCGAACGTCGCCTTGACCTCGACGCCGCAGACTCTGGTGGAGATCGCGGCGGGCGTGGCCTCCAGCAGCGAGACGCCCACGACCCGGCGGGACCAGTCCTTTTGGATCTCGGGGATCAGCCGCTCGGCCCGGTCCGACGTTGTGACGACGCCGACGAGCGTCTCCATGCCCCAGCTGCGCTGGAACCGGATGAGCAGCCGCTTTAAAATCGCATGGGAGAACGGCAGCAGCACCGCGTTGACCGCGGGCACTGTGACCGCAAAATAACGGGAGTCCAGCATCGTGGCCTTGGCCAGCAGCATGCAGCCTGCATAAACAAGGCCGAGCGCGATGTTGAACCGGAGAGAAAGGCTGATTTCCTCGTTTTCAGACCGTGTTACGATGTTTTTGTCCTGGTCAAAGAAGAAGAAGGTGACGACGAAGGCCACAAACAGCAGGCACAGGGTCTGCAGCCAATCGGTGCTGGTGTAGGGGATCAGCACGCCGAACAGCCCGTCGGTGATGAGCCACGCCAGCAGCACGCTGACGGCCATCGTGAGCAGATCGGCGAAAAATACATAAGCGTATTGCAGCTTTTCGCGTTTACTTGTCATGAAGAAGGAGAAGTCCTCTCTAATAGTTATCTTCTTATTTTACCATAGACAGAGGATATTTTCAACAGAATCCGCAATATCATAACAATTACACAATTTATAGTGGCGCGGTAGGGGGAGGGCATGCCCGGCCCGCAGGTGTCCCACAGGCGGGCGCTTGCGGAAAGGCGCAGGGCCGGGCATGCCCGGCCCCTACGGCGATGCAAATTTTACGAATCTTCGTTCTCCCGCCCGACGATCTCGGCCTTTAAGACGTCCTGAATTTCCACCAGGCATTCCAGCAGCAGGGGGTTGAACTGCCCGCAGTCGCCGTGCAGGATCATCTGCACCGCGGTGTCCGGTGAGTAGGCGGCCTTGTAAACGCGCTTGCTGACCAGCGCGTCGTAGACGTCCGCCATCGAGACGATCTGTGCCGAGATCGGGATGTCGTCCCCGGCCAGGCCGTCGGGGTAGCCGCGGCCGTCCCAGCGCTCGTGGTGCCAGCGGCAGATGTCGTGGGCGGTCTTGACAAGCGCTTCGTTTTTATAGCGGCCCAGATGGTCCAGCATGTTCGCGCCCACAACGGTGTGGGTTTTCATAAGATCGAACTCCTCCGGGGTAAGCCGCCCGGGCTTGTTCAGGATCTTATCGTCTATCGCAACCTTGCCGATGTCGTGCAGCGCCGATGCCATGACGATCAGCTCCTGCGTTTCGGGCGGCAGGTCATACCTGTCGGTTTTCTGCGTCAGCCGCTCCAGAAGGCGCTGGGTCAGCGTGCCGATGTGCAGCACGTGCTGGCCGCTCTCGCCGTTGCGGAACTCGACGACCTCGCTCAGGATCGAGATCATCATCTTGGTGTTTTTCTCTTTTTCCTTGATCTGGCTCGTCACCAGCGAGGCGAGCCGCCGCTGCTTGGCGTAGAGCTTGATCGTGTTGAAAACGCGGCGGTAGACGACGCCCGCATCGAACGGGCGGCTGACATAGTCCGAGACGCCCAGCTCATAGGCGCGGCGCACAACGGTGTCGGCGTCCTCGCTCGAGATCATGATGACGGGGATGTCCTCGATCCAGTGGCTGCGGTTCATCTCGCTCAGCACCGCAAAGCCGTCCATGACCGGCATGACGATGTCCAGCAGGATCAGCGCAATGCCGGTGTCGTACTGCTCCAGCATGGCCAGACATTCCCTGCCGTTCGCCGCCTCCAGAATGTTGTAGTCGCTGCCCAGGATCTCCGCCAGAATGGCGCGGTTCATCTCGGAGTCGTCCACAATTAAAATGCTCTGGCGGGTCTGGCTTTCGCGCCCGGCAGCGCTCAAAGCGCCGTCCCGGGCGTTGTCCTCGGTCACGACCATGTTTTTGCGGTTCTTGGCCTGGTACATCAGCTTGTCGGCGCGGGAGACTGCCTGCTCCACGGTCTCGCCGGGCTGCGTTATCACGCCGCCGATGCTGGCGGACAGCTGCAGACGGGAATACCCCGGCACGCTGGCAGTGTGCAGCTGCTCCCGGATGCGGTCCAGCTTGGCCAGGAACGCCGCGCGCTCAATGCCCGGCAGCACCAGCAGGAACTCGTCGCCGCCGTAGCGGATGAGCACGTCCGATTTGCGGATGCAGGCGCGCACCACGTCAACGCAGGTGCGCAGCGCTATGTCGCCGGCCTGATGGCCGTAGGTGTCGTTGATCAATTTAAAGTCGTCCTGATCCAGCACGGCCACACCGGCGGGGTCGGTCTTGTCCTTGAGCGCGTCCTCAAAGTAGAGGCGGTTGTAGCTGTCGGTCAGTGCATCGTGGTAGAGCTTGGTGTGGTAGCTCGCGATGCTGTCTATCAGGCGTTCCCCGTTTTCGGGGTCAATGAGGGTCTCGCCGTCCAGCTTCTGGATCAGCTCCATGACACAGGGAACGCCGTCGACCTCGCGGTAGACGGCGGTGACCTGAAAGACCTCGCTGCCCATGTATTCCAGCTTGGTGCGCTGGCGGTGATCCTCCAGCACCTGCCGGGAGATGCAGTTCCGGCAGGGGGTGTTTTTGCCCCAATAGCTGTAGCAGCTGCAAAAGCTGTCGACGGACTCCTCGCCGCCGACCTGCGCAGCATCCAGCAGCCGCACCACAGTAAAAATGGTGCGGTATTGGGCCATTTCCGTTTCGACCTGTTCTCTGGTCATAATGCTTCCGCCTTTGTGTGAAGGAATGGGTAGATAAAAACTGTGTTACATATAAAAACATTATAGCATTGCAAGGCGTTTTTTGTCAATGTGGCAAAGGGGGACCCCATGCCCGCCCGGCAACGGATAGCCTCCCGGCGGCCCTGTCCTACCCGCTGCCCGCCCCGCATATACATACCGCAGGAGGTACATGCCATGCGTCGGATCGGATTCTACTTATTTATAATGGCCGTCTTTCTGCTTGCGCCGCTGCTTGCACTGCCGCAAAAGGCTGTCCCGCCCCCCGCCGTGGCGCCGACCCCCACCCCAACCGCCGTCGCCCGGGCCGCCGCGCCCTACCGCGCTGTGTGGGTCAGCTATCTGGAATGGGAGCAGGTCGATTTCTCGTCGGCGGAGGCGTTCACGCAGGCAATCGGCACAATGCTGGACAATATACAGTCGATTGGCGCAACAGTCGTGCTGGCGCAGGTGCGGCCCTTCGGCGATGCGCTCTACCCCAGCGACTACTTTCCGTTCAGCCACCTCTGCACCGGCACGCAGGGGCAGGACCCTGGGTTTGACCCGCTGGCACTGCTGGTGGACGCCGCCCACGCGCGGGGCTTACAGCTGGAAGCCTGGGTCAACCCTTACCGCATCCAGGCCGGGCAGACCCCGGCGCTGTGCGGCGCAAGCCCGGCGCGGCTGCACCCGGACTGGGTCAGGTACACCGACACCGGCGCGTATCTCGACCCCGCCAACGCGGACGTGCGGCAGTACATTGCCGACGGGGTGGGGGAGCTGTGCGCAAGGTACGCTGTGGACGGCATCCACTTTGACGACTATTTTTACCCCACCACCGACCCGGCCTTTGACGCGGCGGACTACACGGCCAGCGGCAGCACACTGACGCAGGACGACTGGCGGCGGGAGAACGTGAACGCCCTGATGGAGCTTTGCCACGCCGCGGCCCGGCGGTACGGCGTGCGGTTCGGCGCAGCCCCGGCGGGCGACCCGGAGCAGAACTACACCCTGCAATACAGCGACGCGGCCCGCTGGCTGCGGCAAGGGACTGTGGATTACCTGATGCCCCAGCTTTATTGGGGGCAGGAATATATAAAAAACGGCGATGCGTCGCGCAGCTTTGCGCAGCTGGCCGCCGCGTGGGCCGCACTGCCCCGCGCGGCGGGCGTGAAGCTGTACGCCGGGCTGGGGGCCTACCGCGTCGGCGCAGGGGATGGGTCCGATGCCGGCTCCGAGTGGTTTTCCGGCCATGCGCTGGCCGACCAGCTTGCTTTGCTTGCCCGTTTAGGGGTGCAGGGCGCGGGGCTCTACCGCTATGGCAGCCTGTTTGCCAATTCCGGCGCCCCGGCGCTGGCGGAAAGTGAAGCGGAGGCAATAAAAGGTGTCTGGCAGGGCTGACCGGAAAATCCGGCGGTGCCGACAATGATTTGGTACTTGCAAAAGCGGTAAAAATGCAAGATAATAGAGAGGCGGGGCGGCTTGCGGCTGTCCGCAGGACCCAAGGGAAGATAAAGGAGAAACTCCATGAACAATACAAACGACCTCTATAACCGCTGGCTTGCCCAGCCGGATCTGGACGACGCCGTCAAAGCCGAGCTCGTCTCCATCGCGGGCGACAGCGACGCCGTCACGGACCGCTTTTACCGCGATCTGGAATTCGGCACCGGCGGCCTGCGCGGCGTGATCGGCGCGGGCACGAACCGGATGAACCTCTACACCGTGCGCAAGGCAACGCAGGGGCTGGCGGACTACCTCAATGCGTCCGGCCTGCCCAAAAAGGTAGCCATCGCCCACGACAGCCGCCATAACGGTGCGCTGTTCGCCCGCGAGACCGCCCGCGTGCTGGCCGCGAACGGCATTACCGCCTGCATGTACCCCCGGCTTGAGCCGACCCCGGCGCTTTCGTGGGCGGTGCGGTACCTCGGCTGCGGCGCGGGCGTCTGCGTGACGGCCAGCCACAACCCCGCTAAGTACAACGGCTACAAGGTCTACGGCGCGGACGGCTGCCAGATCACGCTGGAGGCTGCCGAGAAAATTCTGGCAGCTATCGAAAAAATTGATTGCTTTGACGATGTCCGGCTGGCAGATTTTGACGCTGCCGCCGCCGCGGGCCGCATTGTGACAATTGACGAAAAATGCCTCGATGATTTTGTGCAGGCTGTCTATGACCAGCGCGTCGGCGACGGCGCGGGCATCGACGCGCTCAAGCTCGTCTACACCCCGCTGAACGGCACGGGTCTGGAATGTGTGAAAAAGCTGCTGAAAAAGCTCGGCGTGACCCATGTGACCGTTGTGCCCGAGCAGGAAAAGCCCGACGGAGACTTCCCGACCTGCCCCTACCCGAACCCCGAGATCCGCGAAGCTATGCAAAAAGGCTTGGAGCTGTGCGACAAGGTCCGCCCCGATCTGCTGCTGGGCACCGACCCCGACTGTGACCGCTGCGGCACCGCCGTGCCCGACGGCAAGGGCGGCTACCGCCTGATTACCGGCAATGAGATGGGTATCATCCTGCTGGACTATATCTGCCGCACCCGTCTGGCACAGGGCACGATGCCCGCCGACCCCGTGGCGGTAACGACGATTGTCTCCACCGATATGGCAGCGCCGGTGGCAAAAAAATACGGCGTCGAGCTGCGCCGCACCCTGACCGGCTTTAAGTTCATCGGGGAGCAGATCGGCAAGCTGGAGGCCGAGGGGCGTCCCGAACGCTATATCTTCGGCTTTGAGGAGAGCTACGGCTACCTGTCCGGCGGCCACGTCCGCGACAAGGACGCTGTCAACGCGACGCTGCTGGTCTGCGAGGCCGCGGCCTGGTACGCCCAGCAGGGCAAGACGCTGCTGGACGCCATCGAGGCATTGTACAGGGAGTTCGGTTACTACCGCAATGCGCTGTGCAGCTTTGCCTTTGAGGGCGAGAGCGGCATGCACACGATGCAGGAGCTGATGAAGAAGCTGCGCGCCAACGCCCCGGAGGACATTGCCGGGTACAAGGTGGAGTCCGTCGTGGACTACGACACCGACGGCACCGGCCTGCCCCGCGCCAACGTGCTGGAATACCATCTGGACGGCGGGCATAAGCTGATGGTCCGCCCCTCCGGCACCGAGCCGAAAATCAAAGTTTATCTTTCCGCCGTTGGCGACAGTGAGGCAGCCGCCGATGCCGTGAACGCCGCGCTGGCCAAAGCCGCTGCAGACATGATGAAAGCGTGAACGGTATGGCAATTCTGAAATTGACCCCGAGCTGCCAGGATTATCTGTGGGGCGGCAGCCGCCTGCGCACCGATTTCGGCATCAAGAGCGACCTTGAACCGCTGGCCGAAGCGTGGGTGCTGTCCTGCCACCCGGACGGCCCGAGCTATCTGCCCGACGGCACGACGCTGGCGGCGTACATTGCCGCGCACCCCGGCAGCCTTGGCACCGACTGTGATCAATTCGAGCAGTTCCCGATTCTGACAAAATTTATTGATGCCAAGCAGAACCTGTCCGTTCAGGTGCATCCGTCCAACGAGTACGCGCTTGAAAAAGAACACCAGTACGGCAAAACCGAGATGTGGTATGTGCTGGACTGCGTGCCGGGCGCGTACCTCTACTACGGCTTTACGCACGAAATTTCCAAAGAGGAGCTTGCGGAGCGCATCAAAAATAACACCCTGACCGAGGTCCTGAACGCCGTACCGGTACATAAAGGGGACTGCTTTTTTATCCCGTCCGGCACGCTGCACGCCATCTGCCAGGGCATCGTCGTGGCCGAGGTGCAGCAAAACTCCAACGTGACCTACCGTGTGTACGATTACGGGCGCGTGGGTGCGGACGGCAAGCCCCGCGCCCTGCACATTGAAAAGGCGCTGGACGTGACCCGCCGCACGCCGCCGCAAAAGCACGACTTCGGTAGCCATCTCGCGCAGTGCGAGTATTTTACCGTTGACGTCAAAAGCGGGAATTTCAACGGTACAACGGGCGAAAAGTCCTTTGTGTCGCTGCTTATCACCGATGGAATCGGCACATTGACCTGCGGCGGCGAAACCGTCTGTGTCCAAAAAGGCGAGAGTTATTTCCTGCCCGCAGGCAGCGGTGCGTATCGCATAGAAGGTCCCTGTGAAACGCTTGTTACGACTGTCTGAATTTTGAAAAGAGAAACCGCCCGTGTTGCCTGTCAGCAGCGAAAGACTCGCAAAGAGGGGCGGGATATTTCTACAGTACGGTCATTCTTTTCTAATGCAAGTTGATTGTAGCTTTCGATTTTTGGCAATAGATTGACCACTAACTGACCACCGGCAGTGATTTTTGCTGCTGGTGGTCAGTTTTTATCGTTGACACATTGTTTTATATTACTCGTGTTAAGCGTCGCAGAGCAGTGCAGAACCAACAAAAAAGTGCAGTATATCATCAACTTATGCGCCGCGTCGTAGTTCTCCGACCGAATGCCTATAAGTAACTGCGCTATCCTGTATAGATTTCCAAAATGCAGCGTTACATCGTCCGTTTCTATTTTCTTGCCCGGCTTT
>ENA-UERS01000299-UERS01000299.1-human-gut-metagenome-genome-assembly--contig:-NODE-299-length-24134-cov-3.397140_pt1 | contig 24134 bp, 18 predicted proteins | sample MGYA00242991_ERZ507992 | MGnify/ENA primary metagenome ERZ507992 (study PRJEB26167, sample SAMN06115535) | human gut metagenome | host: Homo sapiens | place: China:Chongqing | collected 2015-10-24...
GCTGGTCCCCAATGTGAAACGGGACAAGAACAACCGCCGCGTGTTCGACGAGCGGGACGTAGCATGGATCGGCAGCCTGACCTGCCTGAAAAAGTGCGGCATGAGCATCCAGGAGATGAAGGAATATCTGGCCATGTGCTTACAGGGAGAGGCCAGCATTCCCCAGCGCAAGGAAATGCTGGCGCAGAAGCAGGCAGCCCTGCGGGAAACCATTCGAGAATTGCAGGACAGCGTTGCCTACATCGACTGGAAGCAGAATTTTTACGACGAGGTGCTCTCCGGTAAGCGCCCCTACGAAAGCAATCTGATCCCTGTGGAATAAGAAGTGTTGAAAGAAACAGTGCCTGATGAGATGCCCCGGATCGAGCAAGCCGCACGATCCGGGGCACTTTATCGTTATTTTCCGGATCAGTGGAATTTCGTCTATGTCCACTTCAGAAGGGCTCGTTGCGCTTCGTGCCGGTGAGACGGATCACCGGGAGAAAAATGTGCACCTGACTCTGAAGGGAAAACAATACGCCAAAGAACTTTTGGCCTCCTCTTTTGTATGGAAGCTATGACAGTTCGTGGATGAACTCCAGCACGCAGTCCCGCAGGCGCAGGATCTCTGCCGGGGTATTTTTTTGCAGGTGCATCCCCATGCCCAGTTCCCGCCCCGCCTGGGGGCTGACCGGCAGGGTTTTGACGCCGTGGGTCCTGCCCCGCATCATGATCTCCGTCATCATGGTGATGCCCAGGCCCTTGCTGACCATACGGATCACCGTCTCGTCATCCACATAGCAGGGCCGGATGATGGGCTTAACCCCTTTGGGGCTGAGGGCGGCGTTCACATCGATATCGAACCGGCCGTAGGGCATCAGGAACTCTTTCCCATCAAATTCCTCGATGGGAAAGGTCTTTCGGTCACCGATGGGATAATCCTCCGGCAAGATTGCATACATGGCATCGCTGTAAAGGGGTGTCCAGTCGCAGTTGATGTGGCTCTGCCGGGCGGCGAAAATCACATCGGTGCGGCCCTCCTCCAGCAGTTCAAAGGGCTCCAACTCATGGTCCACCATCCGCAGGTCCACATCGATATCCGGGCACACCCGCCGGAAGCGGTAGAGGATCTCCGGCATCCAGTGCATGGCAAGGCTCGCATAGGCGGCAATGCGGATGGTCTCCGGTTTTTTCTGGGCAATGGCGGCGATCTGGTTTTCCAGCTTGGCCGTTGCACTGAGATACTCCCGGATGGCCGGCAGAAGGGCCTGGCCTGCCTCCGTCAGCGTGACGCCGCTGTGGTCCCGCTGAATGAGCTTCATGCCGATCTCCCGTTCCAGGCCGTTCATCAGGTGGGTCAGGCCAGACTGGGTGTAGCCCACTACCTCCGCCGCCTTGGAAAAGCTGCCGAGATTGACGGCCGTCATCAGAATCTCAAATTTTTTGCTGTCCATAGAGGCCTCCTTTACGTGGGTATTACGATTTGTCATATACCCATTATAACCAAGCGTTTCACTTTTGCAAGCGCATCGTGTATGATTTCAGCATAAAGGAGTTGATTTTTCTATGACTAAAAGGCTGACGATCCAGCAGAGACTGCTTGTGGCCGGAACGCTGTTCGGCATGTTCTTTGGCGCCGGAAACCTGATCTTCCCCGTTCACCTGGGCCAGATGGCCGGCAGCAATGCCATAGCCGCCACCATCGGCTTTATCATCACCGCGGTTGGCATCCCCATTTTTGGCGTAGCCGCCATCGCCATCACTCATTCCGACGGCTTGCAGACCCTGTCCAGTAAGGTAGGCAAGGGCTACGGCATTTTCTTCACCTGCCTGCTCTATCTGACCATCGGCCCCCTGTTCGCCATTCCCAGATGCGCCACCGTCTCCTTCACCACCGGCATTGCGCCCCTGCTGGCGGAAAATACCCCAGAATGGCCGTTTCTGCTGGTTTTCTCTGCGGTGTTCTTCGGCTTTGTCCTCTTTTTCTCCCTGCGACCCGGTAAGATCACCGTCTGGATCGGCAAGATCATCAACCCGCTCTTTCTGATTTTCTTTGCCGTGCTGGTCATTGCGGCCCTGCTCTCTCCCGGCGCCCCGGTCTCTTCCATCGAGCCCATCGAGTCCTACCGCAGCAATGCCTTCTTCCCTGCGCTGATCGAGGGCTACGGCACCATGGACGCCATTGCGGGCCTGGCTTTCGGCATCGTGGTCATCGACGTCATCCGCCGCATGGACATCAACGATGATGACGCCATCGCCAAGGATGTGCTCTCCTCCGGCGTCTTCACCGGCTTGCTGATGATCCTGATCTACGTGGTGTCCATTTTGATGGGTGCCCAGTCCCGGGGGCTCTTCGAGCTCTCCGAAAACGGCGGCATCGCCCTGACCCAGATCGCCAACCACTACCTGGGCGGCGTGGGCCAGTTCATCCTGGCTTTCACCATCACCTTTGCCTGCCTCAAGACCTCCATCGGCCTTGTCACCGCCTGCGCGGAGACCTTTGTCAAGATGACGAACGGCAAGATCCCTTACCGCACCTGGGCCATTCTCTTTACGTTCTTCTCCTTTGCCGTTTCCAATGTGGGCCTGAGCGCCATTATCAGCTACTCCATCCCTATGCTGATGCTGATTTATCCCCCTGCCATTGCCCTGATCGTCCTGGCTTTCATCGGAAAATTCTTCCAGCATGACCGGGCCGTGTATATCGCCACCATGATCGGCACCTGGGCCGCCGCCATTTTCGACTGCATAAAGTCCCTGCCCGCATCGGTCCAGACCGCCTTCCACATGGATACCCTGGTCAGCTTCGCCGCCAAGTACCTGCCCTTGTTTGACAAGAATCTGGGCTGGCTGCTGCCCGCGCTGATCGGATTTGTGATCGGCATCATCTTCCACCTGAGCCGGGTGCGTGTCTCCCCCGCTGTTAAATAACCGATCTGCTTTGAAAAGCGCCGTGGAAAAACCACGGCGCTTTTTCGTTTTTCTACCCCGCCGCGTTCCGGTCCGATTTGCAGATTTGGTGCTGTATGCAGGTCTTGGAAAACACACCGCGTCATTCAACGCGCAGGCCTACCATTCAAATATCCATCAAATCGTGATAACCTGCTATCACGCGGGAGGAGGGTGATGACCGGTTTCCCGTGTCATCGCCCTCCTCATGGAGCATTCCCGTGGTCTCAGTTCTGAGCAGTCTCTCTATTTACTTGTAATAAGTAGAATGATCGCTCAGTGCTCAAACTTGCTCCAGTCGGGAGCAGTGTTCAGATCGGTCCACGCCTCGTAGATGCTGCCGCTCTTGGCCTTGTAGTCGTGGGAGTTGGTGGCCTCCTGGATGGCCAGGTAGCACCAATCGCCCTCGGCGCAGTCGGTGAAGCTGGTCACGCCCTTCAGCAGATCAGCATTCTCCTCTGGCATACGGCACAGCACCCGGTTGATCATCGTGACGACCTGGGCGCGGGTCACAGGGGTGTTGGGACGGACGGTGCCGTCGGCATAGCCCTGAATATACGCAAAGTGGTCCTCGCCGTTGAGGCCGGCAGGCACGGTAGACGCCGTCCAGCCTGCGTACAGGGTCACGGTGCTGCTGTTGACCTTCACATCGTCGGTGACTTCCTTCTTCAGTGCGGAGTCATAGTACCAGCCGTCGAACCGGTAGCCGGCCTTGGTGGGCGCGGTGGGCTCAGCAGCCTTTTCACCGTGCTTCACGGTGGCAGTGGTGGCCTCGGTACCGTTATCGGCATTGAAGGTCACAGTGTGGGAATCCAGCTTGTAATAGGCCTTGAGAACCAGCAGGTTCGTCAGTTTGCCGTCCACCAGTTCAGGCTTGGTAACGGGGCCGGAGATAACATTTCCCTCATTCTCAGCATCAAACACATGGTGCTCGGGAGCCGTTGTGGTATCAACAGTGACCGTCTCGTTCAGCTTGCCGCTCTTTGTGTCGGTGCCGGTCAGCAGGAAGGTGCCGTCAGCCTGCTCCACATAGGTCTCTACCTGGTAGGCAGCGGCCACGGGGGTGACAGGCTCGGTGGTCTTATCCCACTTGGCGGTCAGGGTGATGTCCTCGGTGATCTTGGTGCCGAAGTCAAACTTCTCATCACCGTTGTACCAGCCCTGGAACTTGAAGCCATCCTTGGTAGGATCAGCGGGAGCGGCAACAGTGCCGCCACACTTCACGTCCGCCGTGGTCAGGCCGGTGCCGTTGTCCGCGTTGAAGTTGACAATGTGCTCGTCCAGATCGTAGTACAGCTCCAGAGTCAAGATATTGAGCTTGCCGTCCGTCACAGAGGGCTTCACGACCGTGCCGGTGGTGGTGCTCTTCTCCGTATTCAGGGTGTAGTGGCCGTCTGCCGTGTAGTTCTTGGCGGCGGCCGTCACAGTGGCGCCCTCGGCGGCGAAGAACCGCTCGGTGTCAGCCACGGTGTAGCTGCCGTCAGGCTGCTGCTTGTTGTGGTTCACCACATAGCCCATCACGATGGGATCCAGGGGGGAAGGAGTCTTGTCCCAGCCCGCATAGACGGTGGTCTTGTGGATGATGGGCTTACTGAAGTCAGATTTAGCAGAGAAGTATTTTCTTAAAAAACATTTGAACTTCTCCTTCGTATCCGCTATAATAAATTTACAACGTGTGGCGTTTCTGCGTAAATCCGGTTGCAGAAACGCCGCACGTCTTTTTGCGGGAATGGGTAAAAGTTCATAAGCAAATCGTGTAGCAGAAATGCGTAAGTCCGGGTTTGGCGGACTTGCGCATTTCTTATTTTTTGAAAGAAAGGTGAATGGAATGGATACAGGAAATCAGTTTTTGGGGACAGAGCGTATTGGAAAGCTCATGGGGCAGTACGCCGTCCCCTGCATCATCTCGCTGCTGGTGGGCGCACTTTACAACATCGTTGACCAGATTTTTATCGCCAACGCCAGCTACCTCGGCTCTTACGGTAACGCCGCCAATACGGTGGTGTTCCCGCTGACGGTGGTGGCGCTGGCCATTGCCGTCATGGTGGGCGACGGTTGCTGCGCCTTTGTCAGCATGGCGCTGGGCAGAAATGAGGTGGACAAGGCCAAGCGCAGTGTCGGCAACGCGGTGGTGTTAAGCGTCGCCAGCAGTCTTGTCCTGACGGCGATATATCTCATTTTCGCAAACACTATCATCGCCATGTTCGGCGGCACGGTGAATGAGGAGACCTTCCACCACTCGCAGGAATACTTCTTCTATATCACCCTGGGCATCCCGTTCTATATGTTTGGTCAGGCTATGAACCCTGTCATCCGTGCCGACGGCAATCCCAAGTTCGCCATGATCTCCACATTGGCAGGTGCCGTCATCAACATCATCCTCGACCCCATTTTCATCTTCGTCTTCAAATGGGGTATGATGGGCGCAGCCGTTGCCACGGTCATCGGTCAGGTAGCAACAGCGTTCCTTGCTGTGTGGTATCTGCTGCACATGAAGATCATCAAGCCTGCATCCGGCGATTATGCCCTGCGTGGAAGTGTCTGCGGACGAATGCTGACGCTGGGTATCACCAGTTTTCTTTCGCAGATCAGTCTGGTGGCGGCCATGGCGGCCATCAACAATATGCTCCGCAAATATGGCGCGATGGACGCTGTGTTTGGACAGGAGCAATACGCGCAGATTCCTATGGCTGTGGTGGGCATTGTGATGAAATTCTTCCAGATCGTCATTTCTATCGTGGTCGGCATGGCGGCAGGCTGCATCCCCATCGTGGGCTATAACATGGGTGCGGAGAAGAAGCTGCGTGTTCGGGACTTGTTCACTAAGCTGCTGATTGCCGAAGCACTGGTGGGTGCGGTGGCGCTGGTACTGGCAGAGGGCTTCCCCCGGCAGCTCATCGCCATTTTCGGTGCTGCCAATGAGAGCAGCTACTATACGGACTTTGCTATTAAGGCGTTCCGCACCTATCTTTGCATGATGGTGCTGGCCTGCGTCAACAAGGCGTGCTTTATCTTCTTGCAGGCAGTCGGCAAGGCGCTCTCGTCCACGCTGCTGTCTATGTTCCGTGAGGTGGTGTTCGGCGTGGGCTTTGCCCTGCTGCTGCCTGTGTTCTTCGGCTTGGACGGCGTACTGTATTCCATGCCGGTGTCGGATATACTGACCTTTATGATTTCAGCGGTTATTATTGTAAAAACATATCGAGATCTCAATACAGAAGGAGTGCAGAAAGTATGAAAAATAGAGTTATTACCATCAGCCGTGAATTTGGCAGCGGCGGACGCACCATCGGCAAAAAGGTTGCGGAAAAGCTGGGCATCCCGTGCTATGATTCTGAGATCATTCAGGAAATGGCAAAGGAAGCAGGTTTTGCGCCAGACTATGTAAAAGAAGCAGGAGAGTACGCGCCGGGGAGCTTCCTATCGTCAGCTTTCTCTAACCGAATGTTCGGCCCCACCAATGAGGATATTCTGTGGGAGCATCAGTGCAATACGATCACCGCTCTTGCGGAAAAAGGCCCCTGCGTTATTGTTGGCCGCTGTGCCGACTACATTTTGCAGGACAAAGCGGATTGCTTGAAAGTCTTTATCCACGCAGATATGAAGTTCCGGGCTGAGCGCATCGTCAAAGTGTATGGTGAACGGGAGCAGTCCCCGGAGGAGCGTCTCCGGGACAAGGATAAACGCCGGGCCGCCTATCACCGCTTCTACACCAACATGAAGTGGGGTCACGCCCAGAACTACCACCTGACGCTGGACAGCGGTGTGCTGGGGCTGGACAAGTGCGTGGAGATCATCGCGGACCTATATTAAAACGCAGGCGGCAGAAAACAGGCCCCGGTACAGCCTCCAAAGGGGCTGCACCGGGGCCTTCAGCGTGTCGAAAAAGCCCTTTCTCCCCGCTGAGTAAGTTTTCAGAAAGTTGTTTGCTTATCCCCGCTTCAGGAAGCGTTCCCGGGCCTCCGTGACCTGCTGGATGTGGCTGGCCACCGTCTGGCAGCAGCCGCCGACAGCGGAAGCCCCCTCCTCCATCCACCGGTAGGCATAGTCCCCGAAGCGGACGCCGTCCTTGGTGCCGGACCAGGTCTTGGTGATGGGGTCATAGGTCTCGCCGGAATTGGGATACACGCCGATAGGCAGGCCGCAGCCCGCTTTCAGATTTTCAATCAGGCTGGACACCAAATGGGGCGCCACGCAGTTCACGCCGATCATCTTCAGGTGAGGATGGTTTTCAGAAAGGGCCTTGGCGCAGTCCCGAATGTCGTCGCCCTCCCAGGTATGGGCGTCGTCCCCGCAGGTAAAGCTGATCCAGTAGTCCGCCCCCAGCTGCTCGGCCAGGTCGGCTTCCAGCAGCGCCTCCTGCAAAGAAGGCTGGGTCTCGATGAGCAGGATGTCGGCCCCGGCGTTCCACAACAGCTCCATCCGGCGGGCATGGAACTGGCGCAGCACCTCCTTAGACACGCCGTAGCGGCCCCGGTATTCCGCGCCATTGGCCAGATACGCACCGTAGGGTCCGATACCGGCCAGGCAGAGGGGATACACCCTACCCTGCTCCCGGCCCTCGCTCTGCCACCAGTTTTCCCGGACCTCGTTGAAAAGCTCCACGGAGCGGACAATGAGGGCCTCCGCCTCGGCATCGGTAATGTTCTGTAGCTGGATTTGCGTTTTAGCATCATCAGCTTCGTGCCACACCCCGTTTAAAACAGGCCTGTGATAACACCGTTTTCGTCAACATCGATCCGTTCGGCGGCAGGCACCTTTGGCAGTCCCGGCATGGTCATGATATCGCCCGTCAGTGCAACGATGAAGCCTGCACCCGCAGAGACCTTGACATTGCGAATCGTCACGGTGAAGTGCTCAGGCACACCCAGCTTTGCCGCGTCATCCGAAAAGCTGTACTGGGTCTTGGCCATGCAGACGGGGAGGTCCCCGAATCCCAGCGCCGTCAGGCGGTCGATCTGCTTGCGGGCGGCTGGGAGGACGGAAATGCCGTCGCCGCCGTAGATGCGCTGCACAATCGCAGTGATTTTGTCGTCGATGCTGCCCTCAAGGGGGTAGCTATAAGAAAAGGCGCTGCTGTCCTGCTCACACAGGCGAACAACCTCGTGTGCAAGCGCCTCACCGCCCTTGCCGCCCTCGGCCCAGACGGTCGAAAGTACGGTGTTCACGCCCAGTTCACGGCATTTCTTGATGATGAAGTCGATCTCTGCGTCCGTATCCGTCGGAAAGCGGTTCACCGCCACCACGCACGGCAGGTGATAGACCTGCTTAATGTTCTTCACATGACGCAGCAGATTCGGAATGCCGCGATCCAGCGCACCGAGATTCTCCTGTGCAAGCTCCTTTTTCGGAAGGCCCCCGTGCATCTTCAGCGCGCGCACCGTCGCGACCACTACGACGGCGGAGGGCGCCAGCCCCGCCGCACGGCACTTGATATCGAGGAATTTCTCCGCACCGAGATCGGCGCCGAAGCCCGCTTCCGTGACGGTGTAGTCGCCCATTTTCAGCGCCATCTTCGTTGCGATGACGGAGTTGCAGCCGTGTGCGATGTTTGCGAATGGGCCGCCGTGGACGAATGCGGGTGTCCCCTCCAGCGTCTGGACGAGGTTGGGCTTGATGGCGTCCTTGAGCAGGGCTGTCATTGCGCCTTGCGCGTGCAGCTGCCCGCAGGTAACGGGCTCATCGCCGTAGGTATAGCCGACGATCATACGCGCCAGACGTTCCTTGAGGTCGGTGATGGACGTTGCAAGGCACAGCACGGCCATAATTTCGCTGGCAACCGTGATGTCGAAGCCGTCCTCCCGCGGGGTGCCGTTGACCTTGCCGCCGAGGCCATCGACGATGCTGCGCAGCTGGCGGTCGTTCATGTCGACGCAGCGCTTCCATGTGATGCGCCGGGGGTCGATGCCAAGAGCGTTGCCTTGCTGAATGTGGTTGTCGAGCATGGCGGCAAGCAGATTGTTTGCCGCGCCAATGGCGTGGAAGTCGCCGGTAAAGTGCAGGTTGATGTCCTCCATCGGCACGACCTGCGCCCAGCCGCCGCCGGCCGCGCCGCCCTTGATGCCGAACACCGGTCCGAGGGACGGCTCGCGCAGCGCAACCGTCACGTCCTTGCCAATCCGGCGCAGGCCGTCGGCAAGGCCAATTGTGGTCGTGGTTTTGCCCTCGCCGGCGGGCGTGGGGGTGATGGCCGTAACCAAAATGAGCTTGCCGTCCGGGCGTTTGCTCTCCCGCAGAAGCGAGAGGTCGATCTTAGCCTTATAGCGGCCATACTGCTCCAGGTATTTTTCGTCGACGTGCGCAGTCGCCGCAATCTCGGTAATCGGCTTCATGACGCACTGCTGCGCAATCTCAATATCTGTCATCATGGGCTGTTTCCTCCTTTTCTCTCTTGCGTGGGTAGGGATCGTAATACCGTCCGCTCAGCGGAAATACCGTACAGCGGAGGCGAACATCTTCATGTTATACTCCCCCGGCACATTCTTATACAGACCCGCACCCGTTCTCTCGGCGTGACCCATCTTGCCGAACACGCGCCCGTCGGGAGAGGTGATTCCTTCCACTGCGAAAAGCGAGCCGTTCGGGTTAAAGTGTATATCATCGGTGGTCCTGCCGTCAAGATCGACATACTGTGTGGCGATCTGACCGTTTGCGGCGAGTTGACGGATAAGCGTCTCGTCAGCGAGGAAACGGCCCTCGCCGTGCGAGATGGGGACGCTGTAGACGTCGCCGACCTGCGTCGCCGCGAGCCACGGGGAGCGGTTCGAGGCCACGCGCACGCGCACGATGCGGGACTGGTGGCGTGCAATGTTGTTGAACGTTAGCGTCGGGCAGGCGGCATCGGTATCGATGATGCGGCCATAGGGCACAAGGCCCAGCTTGATGAGCGCCTGAAAGCCGTTGCAGATGCCGCACATCAGGCCATCACGCCGCTCGAGCAGCGCCGTGACCTCTTCCTTCACCGCGGCGTTGCGGAAGAATGCGGTGATGAACTTGCCGGAGCCGTCCGGCTCGTCGCCGCCGGAGAAACCGCCGGGGATAAAGACCATCTGCGCATCCCGCAGCGCCTGTGCGAAGCTCTCCACGCTGCGGGCGATACCGTCCGCAGTGCGGTTGTTGAGCACGATAATCTGCGCTTCGGCGCCTGCGTCGGTCATGGCGCGTGCGCTGTCGTATTCGCAGTTCGTGCCGGGGAAGACCGGGATCAGCACGCGCGGGCACGCCGTCTTGACTGCGGGTGCTCTGCGCTCTGTCTCCGGAGCGCTGAACGTTTCCATAGGGATCTTTTCCGCGGGCGCCTGCGTCGGGTAAACGCTCTCAAGCCGCTTCTCATAAAGTGTGAACAACTCGCCGCAGGCAACGCTCTCCGCGCCGCGTGAGAAAGCGCCGTCGTCCGTCACGCAGCCGAGGATCGTCCCCTCTTCCACCTCGGGCAGCACCTCCAGCACGAACGCGCCGTACCGGTATCCAAAGAGCGTTTCCAGCGGGAAAGATTCCTCGAAGCGGCAGCCGAAGCCGTTGCCGATACACATCTTCAGCACGGCCTCCGCCGCGCCGCCAAAGCCCGGCGTATATGCCGCCACGGCCTTGCCGGAGGAGAACAGCGCGTGTACTTTTTCATACACCGCAAGCAGAGATCCCGTCTCGGGCAGGCCGTCCGCGCCGTAAACCGGATTGAGGAGCACCAGCTTGTCGCCTGCGTGCTTGCACTCGTTGGAAACAATTGCGCCGGTCTTCTCCGTTGTCACGGCGAAGGACACAAGCGTCGGGGGAACGTCCATCTGCTCAAACGAGCCGCTCATGGAGTCCTTGCCGCCCACAGCACCGATGCCGAGCGCCATCTGCGCGGCAAACGCGCCCAGCAGCGCCGCAAGGGGCTTGCCCCAGCGGGCGGGCTCGCGCCGCAGCCGCTCGAAATACTCCTGGAACGTCAGGTAAACGTCCTCAAACGCCGTGCCGGTGGCAATGAGCTTGCTCACGCTCTCGACCACGGCAAGATAGGCCCCGCGGTAGGGATCCTTCTCGGAGATATAGGGATTATATCCCCAGGACATGAGCGAGCAGTCGTCCGTGTGACCGCGCTCAAGGGAGATTTTCTGTACCATCGCCTGCACGGGCGTGCGCTGGTCACGTCCGCCAAAGGGCATGAGTACCGTGCCCGCGCCGATGGTGGAGTCGAACCGCTCGGAAAGGCCCTGCCGCGAGCAGACGTTCAGATCCTGCGCCAGATCGCGCAGGCCGCCGCAGAAATCCGCAGGGATGGATTTATCGAAAGCCCAAGGCTTTTCGACGAGGACGTCGATATGCTTTTCCGCACCATTGGAGTTGAGGAAAGCACGGCTGACATCCACGATCGTATTGCCGTTCCAGTGCATGACAAGGCGCGGATCCTCTGTCACATGCGCGACGATCGTTGCCTCAAGGTTTTCACCGTCGGCGATGGCGAGGAAGCGCCCGGCATCCTCCGCCGCGACCACAACGGCCATGCGCTCCTGTGATTCGCTGATTGCGAGCTCCGTGCCGTCGAGGCCCTCATACTTCTTCGGCACTGCGTTGAGGTCGATGTCCAGTCCGTCGGCCAGTTCACCGATGGCAACGGACACACCGCCCGCACCGAAGTCGTTGCAGCGCTTGATCATGCGGCAGGCCTCGGCGCTGCGGAATAGGCGCTGGAGCTTGCGCTCCTCGGGTGCGTTGCCCTTCTGCACCTCTGCGCCGCAGCTCTCGAGCGACTGCACCGTGTGCGACTTGGAGGAGCCCGTTGCACCGCCGCAGCCGTCGCGGCCTGTGCGCCCGCCGAGCAAAATCACAACGTCGCCGCTCTGCGGCCGCTCACGGCGAACGTTGGCCGCCGGAGCTGCGGCAATGACCGCGCCGATCTCCATGCGTTTGGCCGCATATCCGGGGTGGTAGAGCTCATCGACGATGCCGGTGGCAAGGCCGATCTGGTTGCCGTAGGAAGCATAACCTGCTGCGGCGGTTTGGCAGATCGTCCGCTGGGGGAGCTTGCCGGGGAGTGTTTCGCTCACGGGCTGCAGGGGGCTGGCCGCACCCGTCAGGCGCATCGCACCGTAGACATACGAGCGGCCGGAAAGCGGGTCACGGATCGCACCGCCGATGCAGGTCGCCGCGCCGCCGAAGGGTTCGATCTCCGTGGGGTGATTGTGCGTTTCGTTCTTAAATAGCAGCAGCCACGGCTCGGTCTTTCCATCGACTTCGACAGTGATCTTCACTGTGCAGGCGTTGATCTCCTCGGACTCATCGAGCTTGTCGAGCTTGCCAATTTTGCGCAGGTACTTCACCGCAAGCGTTGCCACGTCCATGAGGTTCACGGGTTTCGTACGGCCGAGCTGTTCGCGGGTTTTGAGATAGTTTTGATACGTTTTCTCCGCCAGCGGATCCTCGAAGGTCACGCGGTCGAGTGTAGTGGAGAACGTCGTGTGACGGCAATGATCGGACCAGTAGGTATCGATCATGCGCAGCTCCGTGATGGTCGGATCACGCTGCTCCGTGCGGAAATAGTCGCGGCAGCAGCGGATATCGTCGAGATCCATCGCAAGGCCCCGCTTGTCGATCAGCTGCGCAAGCTCCTCGTCAGTGCAGGTGCGGAAACCCGTGAGCGTCTCAACCGTTGTGGGGATCTCATAACGGATCTCCAACGTCTCGGGCAGCGTCAGAGACGCCTCGCGAGAGTCTACGGGGTTGATGACGTGCTTTTTGATGGCCGCGAGCTCCGCATCTGTCAGTGCGCCATAGAGCAGATATACGCGTGCCGTACGCACGTCCGGGCGTTCGCCCTGCGAGATGATCTGGATGCACTGCGCGGCGGAGTCCGCCCGCTGGTCGAACTGACCCGGCAGATACTCCACAGCGAACACGCTTGCCCCGTCCGTGTCAACCTCGCGCATCACAAGATCCACCTGCGGCTCTGAGAACACCGTCTTCACAGCATAGTCAAACAGCTCCGGCGTGATGTGCTCTACATCATAGCGGTTCAGGATACGGACCCGTTCCAGATGCTCCACACCGAGCAGCTGCTTTGCCTCGTTCAGCAGGCTGCGTGCGTCATTGGCCAGCTCCGGCTTTTTTTCCACAAGTACACGGTATACCATGTCACTTTTCCTCCCTGAGCGCCTGCAGCGCGCGTGCGCCGATGTCGCGGCGGTAATATGCGTTTTCAAAGTGAACGTGCCCAACACGCTCGTAGGCAGCCTGAACAGCCTGTTCAAGCGTAGGCTGTACGGCGGTGACGCCCGCCACGCGCCCGCCGGAGGTGACGAGCACCCCATCCTCGCGCAGCTTTGCGCCGGCGACGAACGTGTGCGCCGCAGCGTCGGTGTCCATCGTGATTGGGAAGCCCGTTTTATAGCTCTGCGGATAGCCCTGCGAGGCCATGACGACGCAGCAGCATGCGCTCCCGGTCTTGAAGCGCACGGGTGTGTCCTTCAATGTGCCGTTCGTTGTCGCCTGCATGACAGTGAGCAGATCACTCTCGAGCAGGGGGAGCACCACCTGCGTCTCGGGGTCGCCAAAGCGGCAGTTATACTCGATGACCTTTGGACCGTCCGGCGTCAGCATCAGGCCAAAATACAGGCAGCCCCGGAACGTGCGCCCTTCGGCGCGCATGGCGCGGATCGTCGGCAGAAAGATCTTTTCCATGCACGCGGCCGCGATCTCGTCCGTATAGAACGGGTTCGGTGCGATCGTGCCCATACCGCCGGTATTCAGGCCCTCATCGCCGTCAAGCGCGCGCTTGTGATCCATTGAGGACACCATGGGCACCAGCGTCTCCCCGTCCGTGAACGACAGCACCGATACCTCCGGCCCTGTCAAAAATTCCTCGATCACGATGTGGCGGCCGCTCTCGCCGAAGCGCCCATCGCGCATCATAGAAACGACAGCCTCCTTTGCCTCCTCACGGCTCTGCGCAATGATGACGCCCTTGCCGAGGGCGAGTCCGTCCGCTTTCACGACGACCGGCACCGGAGCCGTGTCGAGATAGGCAAGCGCCGCATCCATGTCGTCAAATGTCTCATAGGCCGCCGTGGGGATGCCGTATTTCTTCATAAGGTGCTTAGAGAAGACCTTACTGCCCTCGATGACGGCTGCTGCACGGGTTGGGCCAAAGCATGGGATACCCGCCGCCGTCAGCGCGTCCACCGCGCCAAGCACCAGCGGGTCGTCCGGCGCGACCACGGCATAGTCGACCCGCTCGCGCTGCGCGAGGGCGACCAGTCCGTCGATATCCTTTGCCCCAATCGGTACGCACACCGCATCGGCGGCGATGCCGCCGTTGCCGGGCGCGGCAATGATCTGCGTCACGGAGGGGTTCTCTTTCAGTTTTTTGATAATCGCGTGCTCGCGTCCGCCGCCGCCTACAACCAGAAGCTTCATTCCGGCACTCCTTTCCCTCTGTCCGTTAATGGTGGAATAGCCGCAGACCCGTAAAGGCCATGACCATTCCGTACTTGTCACAACAGTCGATCACCGCGTCATCGCGGATGGAGCCGCCTGGCTGGACAATGTAGCGCACGCCGCTGCGGTGAGCGCGCTCAATGTTGTCGCTGAAGGGGAAAAACGCATCCGAACCCAGCGCCACACCGTCGATCCCGGCGAGATAAGCCGCAGCCTCCTCAGCGGTCAGCGGTTCGGGGCGGGTCTGGAAGTACTTCTGCCAGATGCCCTCGGCACAAACGTCCTCTTCGTTCTTGTTGATATAGCCGTCGATGACGTTGTCACGCTCGGCGCGGCCGAGCTGCGGCAGAAACGGCAGGTTCAGCACCTTATCACACTGGCGCAGGTGCCAGGTGTCGGCCTTGCCGCCGGCAAGGCGCGTGCAGTGGATACGAGACTGCTGCCCCGCACCGACGCCGATGGCCTGTCCGTCCACCGCGTAGCACACGGAGTTCGACTGGGTGTATTTCAGCGTGATGAGGGCTACGAGCAGGTCGCGGCGCGCGCTCTCGGGCAGGTCGGTGTTCTTCGTCACAAGCTTTTCAAGAAGCGTCCCGTCGATGCGGCAGCTGTTGTGCCCCTGCTCAAACGTCACGCCGAACACCTGCTTGCGCTCAAGTGCGGCGGGTTCATAATCGGGATCGACCTGCACAATGTTGTAGCTGCCCTTGCGCTTGGCGCGCAGGATCTCAAGCGCCTCCGCCTCATAGCCCGGAGCAATGATGCCGTCGGACACCTCGCGCTTGATGAGCTTTGCCGTTGTCACGTCGCACACGTCCGACAGGGCGATCCAGTCGCCAAAGGAACTCATGCGGTCCGTGCCGCGGGCGCGGGCATAGGCGCAGGCAAGGGGCGAGTCGTCCAGTCCCTCAATGTCCGCAACGAAGCAGGCGCGCTTGAGCTTTTCCGGCAGCGGCAGACCCAGCGCCGCACTCGTGGGACTGACGTGCTTGAACGAGGCTGCGCAGGGCAGCCCCGTCGCCGCGCGCAGTTCGCGCACAAGCTGCCATGAATTGAATGCGTCAAGAAAGTTGATATATCCCGGACGGCCGCAGAGGATCTGCACTGGAAGCTCCGCGCCGCCCTCCATATAGATGCGGGCAGGCTTCTGGTTGGGGTTGCAGCCGTATTTCAGTTCAAATTCCTTCATGAATGGCTCTCCTTTCCGATTTAGACGCTCAGTTCCGCGTGAATCTCTCCGCCGTTATAGCGGTCGAGGATGGGCCGCGCCACGCCGCGCAGGAATTCCTCTACCTGCGAGACGCTGCGCCCAATGTAGAGCGCCGGGTCAAGTTGGGAAACGATTTCCTCACGGCTCAGCGGGAAGATCGGGTCGGCCGCGATGCGGTCAATGAGGTCGTTTGCTCCGCCCTCAAGCTTGACGCGCCGCGCCGCCGCGTGGGAATGGACACGCAGCGCTTCGTGCAGCTCCTGGCGGTTGCCGCCGCGTTTGACGCTCTCCATCATGATGTTCTCGGTCGCCATGAAGGGGAGCTTTTCCATCACACGGCGCGTCACGACGCGGTCATAGACAACGAGCCCCTGCGTAATGTTGATATAGATGTTCAAAATGGCGTCTACGGCCAGGAAAGCCTCGGATACCGAGATGCGCTTATTCGCGCTGTCGTCAAGCGTGCGCTCGAACCACTGGGTACCGGCCGTCATGGCCGGGTTGAGGCTGTCGGCGATCACATAGCGCGCCAGTGACGAGATGCGCTCTCTGCGCATGGGGTTTCGCTTGTAGGGCATGGCGCTCGAGCCGATCTGGTGCGCCTCGAACGGCTCCTCCATCTCCTCGAATGACTGCAGCAGACGCATGTCGTTAGAGAATTTATATGCGCTCTGGGCAAAGCCGGAGAGAACTGAGAGAAAATACGCGTCGACCTTGCGCGAGTACGTCTGGCCGGAAACGGGGACGCAGGCCGCAAAGCCCATCTCCTCTGCGATGAGCTGCTCAAGACGGCGTACCTTCTCCTCATCCCCCGCAAACAGCTCCATAAAGCTTGCCTGTGTGCCGGTGGTGCCCTTGCTGCCGAGCAGCCGCAGCCGCTCGAGCTGGAATTCAAGATTTTCAATGTCCTGCGTCAGCTCATACATCCAAAGCGTCGCACGCTTGCCGACAGTCGTGAGCTGCGCGGGCTGGAGGTGGGTATAGGCAAGGCACGGCAGCGCCTTATACTGTTCGGCGAATGCCGCAAGATTGCGCAGTACCTGCGCCGCCTTGCGCAGCAAAAGCTGTGACGCTTCGCGCAGAATAATGACATCTGTATTGTCGCCGACGTAGCAGCTCGTTGCACCGAGGTGGATAATCGGCTCAGCCTTGGGGCACTGCTTACCGAAGGCGTAAACATGTGCCATCACATCGTGGCGCACTTCCTTCTCGCGCGCTTCCGCCACAGCATAGTCGATGTCGTCCTTGTGCGCATCCATCTCGGCGATCTGCTCGTCCGTAATATCGAGTCCCTGCGTCTGCTCAGCGTGTGCCAGCGCGATCCAGAGCCGCCGCCAGGTACGGAACTTGAAGTTTTCGGAGAAAATATGCTGCATCTCCGCGCTTGCATAGCGCGTGGAGAGGGGGGAGATGTAGCTGTCCTTGTTATTTGCCACAGCAAGCACCTCCCGAACCGTTCTTGTTGATCAGGCGGTGCTCGGTGCGGCCATTCTCCAGATCCACCGTCTCCACATAGAGGGAAATGCGGTTGTCCTCATCAAGGCTGTCCCACAGTTGCTGCGTCAGCTCATCGATGTCCTGCGGGATGGCCATGCGCTCAGGCTCACCCTGAAATGTCGGAAGAGGATCGCCATCGCCGACATAGGTGTGCAGGAAGTGGCCTACGCCCGGCAGCGCCGGGTAGCAGAAGTGATAGCGGCTGCAGGCGCTGCCTTCGGCGTCCGCACTCTTGAGGATGCTCATCTCATATTGGAAGTCCTTGCCGGCAAAGGTGAGCATACCGCTGATGCGGGGGGTAAAGTTCGGTGCATCGGGCTCAAAGCAGCGGCTTTCCAGCGCCTGTTCAAATTGCTGGCCATGTGCAAGGCCCTCGCAGATCGTGTCAGTCTGGTCACCGTTCGTCACGATGAGGTGGGCGCCCATGCGGCGCACCGCCGCATAAATAATGAGCGACGGGTCCTCAACCTTCGACTCGTCGAAGGGGCGGGTGTAGACTGTGCCGCCGTCCTCGGTGAAGATGCGGTTACGGCTGTTGGCACTGCGCCCCATGATGAAATAGGCCACGGCGGCCTTCTTGCCGTCCGGGGTCTTGCCGATGACGATGCCGCGGCCGGCATAGCTGTTGCCCGCGAGCAGCTCGCGCGGGGTTTTCAGTTCGTATACGTTCATGCCCTGCTCCCTTCTTTTTCCGCCCGCAGCCGCGCGGCAACCATCTCTGCCGCCTGCGGAAGCAGGATCCATTCAGCCTGTTCCATCACCCGCCGCTGCAGCGTCTGCGGCGTGTCGCCCGGCAGCACCTCAACCGCCTTCTGCAGCAGGATCCGGCCGCCGTCCGGAATTTCATTGACATAGTGTACGGTCGCGCCCGTCACCTTCACGCCGCGCGCCAGCGCTGCCTCGTGGACACGCAGGCCATAATAGCCCTTGCCGCAAAATGCGGGGATCAGGGATGGGTGGACATTGAGGATGCGTTCGGGCCACTCGGCCGTAAACGCTTCGCTCAAGATACTCATAAAGCCGGCGAGGATGATCATTTCTGCGCCGCTTTCGCGCAGCGCACAGCGCAGCGCCGCCTCGAAGTCCTCCTGGCTGCCGCAGGCGCGCCGCTCGACGATGACGCTCTTCACGCCCGCGCGTGCAGCGCGCTCCAGGGCGTATGCCTTAGGGTTGCTCGCCGCGACAAGGACGATCTCGCCGCTTGGGATTTTTCCGGCCGCCTGCGCATCGAGCAGGGCCTGCAGGTTCGTTCCACCGCCGGAGACGAACACTGCGATCCGCGTTTTCAGCATAGGACCACCTTTTCTTCACCCTCGGTGATCTCGCCGATGACATAGGCGTCCTCGCCGTTTGCACGGAGGATCTCCAGCGCACGCTGCGCGTCCTCTGCCGCAGCGACCACGCTCATGCCGACGCCCATGTTGAAGGTGTTGAACATGTCGCGTTCGGGGATGCCGCCCGTGCGGGCGATCAGGTCAAACACCGGCAGCACGCGCACGGCGCTGCGTGTAATGCGCGCGCAGAGACCATCGGGGATGCTGCGGGGGATATTTTCATAGAAGCCGCCGCCCGTGATGTGGGAGACACCCTTCACGCGCACAGCGTCGAAAAGGGCAAGCATAGGCTTCACATAGATTTTCGTCGGGGCAAGCAGCGCCTCGCCGAGGCTCTTGCCGCAAAGCTCCGCACGGGGGCTTTTAAGGTCAGCGTGCTCAACATCAAAGACTTTGCGCACGAGGGAGAAGCCGTTGGAGTGAACGCCGCTCGAAGGCAGTGCGATCACAACATCGCCGGGGCGCATCGTTGTTTTATCAAGAATTTTTGCCTTGTCAACAACACCCACGGCAAAACCCGCAAGGTCATACTCCTCCGCCGGGTAGAACCCCGGCATCTCCGCCGTCTCGCCGCCGATGAGCGCCGCACCGCTCTGCACGCAGCCCTCAGCCACGCCGCTGACGATCTCAGCGATGCGCTCGGGGACATTTTTGCCGCAGGCGATATAGTCCAGGAACAGCAGGGGCTTTGCGCCGCAGCAGATGATGTCGTTGACGCACATGGCCACGCAGTCGATACCGACGGTGTCGTGTTTGTCCATAAGGAAGGCAAGCTTCAGCTTCGTACCGACGCCGTCCGTGCCGCTGACGAGCACGGGGTGCTCGATGTTGGACGTATCCAGCTCAAACAAACCACCGAAGCCGCCGATATCGGAACAGACGCCTGCGGTCATAGTGCGTGCGATGTGGCTTTTCATCAACTCAACGGCCCGGTATCCGGCAGTGATGTCTACCCCGGCGGCCGCGTAACTTTCCGAACGGGAATTATGATTCATGGGAGGTACCCTTGCCTTTCGAAATTTTTTCTTCAAAACGGTTCTTGTGCGTCTCACTGGGAATCTCCGTGGGATAGGCCCCGTCGAAACACGCCGTACAGTAGCCCTTGCCGTTGACGCCGCAGGCCAGGCGTTTTGCGCTCTCAACGCTCAGATAGCCCAGCGAGTCTGCGCCGATGATTTTGCTGATCTCCTCCACGGTATGGTGGCAGGCGATCAGATGCTCGCGGGAGTCGATATCCGTACCGTAATAGCAAGGGTTAAGGAAGGGCGGTGCGGAGATACGCATATGGATCTCCGTGGCGCCCGCCGAGCGCAGAAGCTTTACGATCCGTGCGCTCGTTGTGCCGCGCACAATGGAGTCGTCGATCAGCACGACGCGCTTGCCGCGCACGACATCGGAGATGGGGTTGAGCTTAATGCGTACCTTATCCTCGCGGCTCTTCTGGCCGGGGGCGATGAAGGTTCGGCCAATGTACTTGTTCTTGATGAAGCCAAGCGCATAAGGGATGCCAGACTGGCGTGAATAGCCGATGGCCGCGTCAAGGCCGGAGTCCGGCACACCAATGACGACGTCCGCCTGCACAGGGTGCTCAAGCGCAAGAAACGAACCTGCGCGCACGCGCGCCGTATGCACCTGGCAGCCGTCAATCACAGAGTCGGGGCGGGCAAAGTAGATATACTCGAATACACACAGCGACTGCGGCTGCTTTTCGCAGTGGTTGCGGATGCTGCGCACGCCCTGTTTGTCAAAGACGAGGATCTCGCCCGGCTCGACATCGCGAATGAAGGCCGCCCCCACCGCATCGAGTGCGCAGGATTCGGAGGCAATGACGTAGCGTCCGTCCGCCGTCTGCCCGTAGCAGAGCGGGCGGAAGCCATGCTCATCACGGGCGGCGATGAGCTTCGAGGGGGACATGATGGCGAGCGAATAGGCTCCCTTCAGTTTGTCCATCGCGCGGTTGACGGCCTCTTCAATCGAACCGGACGTCAGGCGCTCCTTCGTAATGATGTAGGAAATGACCTCGGTGTCGCTTGTCGTGTGGAAGATGGATCCCTCGAGTTCCAGCTTTGAGCGCAGTTCATAGCTGTTGACGAGGTTGCCGTTGTGCGCGAGAGCCATGCGGCCCTTCACATGGTTGACGACGATCGGCTGGGCGTTGTTGCGGTCATTGCTTCCGGTCGTGCCGTAGCGCACATGGCCGACAGCGATGCTGCCGGTGCCGAGTGCGTCGAGCCGCTCAGGCGTGAATACATCGTTGACGAGGCCCACATCCTTATACGCGGCGAACAGTCCGTCATCGTTGACGACGATGCCGCAGGACTCCTGCCCGCGGTGCTGCAGCGAAAACAGTCCGTAGTACGTCATGCGCGCCACATCGTAATTATCGGGGCTGAAAACGCCAAATACGCCGCATTCTTCGTGAATATTGCTCATGTCGTTCTTCAGCGCCTTATTCGCCAAACACACGGTGCATCATCTCACGGTAGGCGTCCTCCACGCCGCCCATGTCGCGGCGGAAGCGGTCCTTGTCGAGCTTTTCGTTTGTCTTGAGATCCCAGAAACGGCAGGTGTCAGGGGAAATCTCATCGGCGAGGACGAGCGTGCCGTCGGCCAGACGCCCAAACTCGAGCTTGAAGTCGACCAGACGCACGCCGAGGGTGCGGAAGTATTCGGTCAACACCTCGTTGACGCGGAAAGCCATGGTCTTGATCGTCTCGATCTCCTGGCGGGTCGCGAGCTTCAGGGCAATCGCGTGATAGGCGTTGAGCAAGGGATCGTGCAGATCGTCGTTCTTGTAGGAGAACTCGATGGTCGGCTCGTCAAAAACGATCCCCTCCTCCACGCCGTAGCGCTGGGCGAAGTGACCGGCGGAGACGTTGCGGATGATGACCTCCAGCGGCACGATGGACACCTTCTTCACGGCCGTTTCGCGGTCGTTCAGTTCCTGAATGAAATGGGTGGACACACCGTTCTTCTCCAACAGCTGCATGAGGAAGTTCGTCATACGGTTGTTGACCACACCCTTGCCGGCGATGGTGCCCTTCTTCAGGCCATCGAGGGCGGTGGCATCGTCCTTATAGGACACGATCACAACTGCGGGATCCTCTGTTGCGTAAACCTTCTTTGCCTTGCCCTCATAGAGCTGTGCCATCTTTTCCATGATAAAAATCCTCCTCACAAAATCTGTTATATACTTTATGGTGTCAATGCGTATTGCTTCATTCATCCGCCAGCAGGCGCGCCTCAACGGCGGCGTCGCGGGCACGTACCTTGTCGGCGTCGGCCTTGCGGCGCTGCGCGAGCTTTTCGGCCAGCGCCGCGTCCTCCACGGCAAGGATCTGTGCGGCCAAAAGAGCGGCATTGGCTGCCCCATCAATCGCAACAGTTGCCACGGGGATACCCGTCGGCATTTGAACTGTGGAAAGAAGGGCATCCATGCCGCCCAGCTGTGCCGACCGAATCGGAATTCCGATAACCGGCAGCGTTGTATTGGCCGCGATCGCACCGGCCAGATGTGCAGCCATCCCGGCTGCGGCGATCAGCACACCGAACCCATTCTCGCGAGCCTGCGACGCGAAGCGGCTGGACTCCTCGGGGGTACGGTGTGCAGAATAGACATGCGCCTCATAGGGAATGCCCAGTGCGCGGAGCGTGTCTGCAGCTTTGCGGACAACCGGCAAATCGCTGTCGCTGCCCATGATGATTCCGACTTTTTTCATTGTGCGCCTCCTGAAAAAGAAAATGAAGGCGCACGGCACCCTCGGTTTGCGTATGGCATGTCCCTTAGTGCAGTGCGCCCAGACGGTCGGCAAATACATTTTCCGGGTCCACGTGGTGCTCCACTTCAAAACCGTCAGGCCCCGGAAAACAGTTCTCTTGTCGCTATTCAGCATAGCACGCACGATGCGCGGGTGTCAAGAAACTGGGGGTATTCGTATGATATTATTTACAAATCTATACCATTAGTTTTGGTGATAACGCTGTTCGCCGCGCACCTTGTCCCATTGCAGGAGGCGGGGCAGCGGCACTGTGCCTTGCGCAGTCGCAAAATGCTGAATTGCAATCAAATTCGGTTCGTAGAAATGACATAGGAATAAACGTAACGGCATTTCCGCTCAGCGATACGTCCGCGCTGAGGCTGAAGATCAGGACCAGACCAGGCGGGACTGGGCAGATGTAATGAATAATGTGCCCATCAAATAACACTAAGCAGCGGACCAACTTCGTTGGTCCGCCGCTGTCTTTTTACTGTAAAATTCTGTCCTGCCAGATGGATCCCGCTCTGCGGTACATTACAGGTTCACATGCTCCATCAGGTCAATGAGCACCCGGATCCCCTGCAGATAGGCCCGCACCGGGATACGCTCGTTGGTCCCATGGACACCGGCGGCCGCCTCCTCCGGCTCCGCCATAAAGGGGCTGCACCGCAGACAGGTGTCGCAGATCTGCTCATAATGGTGGGCATCCGTCGCCCCCACGGTCATGGACGGCAAAAACACCACGCCGGGGTAATAACGCTGCATGCTCTCCACCACCGTGCGGTAGCCGTAGCCGTCCCGCCGGGCGGTGGCGGAGGGATCATTTGCCTGCAAATAGCGCATTTCAACAGTGGGGTCCTGGACCGCCTCCCGGCAGTGGGCCATGACGCCCTCCACCGTGTCGCCGTCCGCCAGGCGGAAGTTGATGACCGCCTGCATATCCTGGGGCATCACGTTGCAGGCCTTGCTGCTGCCCTGGATGATGGTTGGGGCCATTGTGGTGGTGACGAAGGGAAACAGCGTCCGGTCCCGGAGACAGTAAGCGGCGATGGCGTCCGCGTTGGCCTCCACATCCTGCACCAGGGTTTTCAGCGGCTCCGCGGTGATGTAGGGAGCCAGCGTTTCAAAGGCACCTTTCATCACGGGGCTGAGCCGCACCGGAAAGGGTCTGCGGGTGATATCCGCAATGGCACAGGCCAGGTGCTCCAGAGACGTGCCGCCGTAGGGGCGGCTGGAATGGCCGCCGATGGAGCGGACAGACAGTTCCAGGTCCGCATAGCCCTTCTCCATCAGGTCCACATGGGCGATGGAAATATCCGGAGCACCGAAGGCCGCGCCGGACTCGATCTTGCCGCCGCCCTCGTCCAGAGCAAATTCTAAAGTCACGCCCTGGGCCTTGAGGTGGTCGGAGATGGCCTTGGCCCCTAGATTCAGAGTTTCCTCATCGTCGCCGAAGGCCAGATAGGCCGTGCGGGCAAATGTTCTGCCGTGGGCCAGCAGGTACTCTGCCGCCTCCAGGATGCCGAACACCTGGTTTTTGATGTCCAGAGTCCCCCGGCCCCAGATGTAACCCTCCGCCACCGCGCCGGAAAAAGCGGGATAGGTCCAGTCCTGCTCCGTGCCCTCCACCACCGGCACCACGTCCTGGTGGGACATGTACAGGCTGGGCCGCAGGCTGGGATCGGTTCCTGGGATCGTAACGAGGACCGCGTGGTGGCCGATCCGCTCAAAGCTGCCGGCCGCCATGACGTGGGGATAACCGGCGTGCATCAGGGCGTGGAGCTTATCGAATTCCCCATAGTCCGTCAGGCTGTGGTCCGCGTAATTGACGGTGTTGCATTGAATGGCCTGGGAAAGGCGGGCTACCGCCCCCTCCCGGTCAAAATCCGGGTAATCCGTCTCCCGGGCAAAGAAATCGGAAACTGCTTTCATGCCATTTTGTCCTCCAGATACCTGCTCAGGAACTCCCGGGTGCGGGCTTCCTTCGGGCTGCCG
>ENA-UERS01000311-UERS01000311.1-human-gut-metagenome-genome-assembly--contig:-NODE-311-length-23867-cov-4.395040_pt1 | contig 23867 bp, 19 predicted proteins | sample MGYA00242991_ERZ507992 | MGnify/ENA primary metagenome ERZ507992 (study PRJEB26167, sample SAMN06115535) | human gut metagenome | host: Homo sapiens | place: China:Chongqing | collected 2015-10-24...
TGGTGTTCTTGAGGATGGAGATGTGCAAAAACCGCTTGAAGCTGATCTTCAGGATGCCCAGGCTGCCGTCCACGATGAACACCAGCGCGGCCAACAGGAAGGCGAAGGGGTGGCTGCTCTTGAGGGCCAGGACAGCCAGGAAGAAGCCCATGGCGCGGCTGCCCGCGTCACCCATCAGCAGGGTGGAAGGCTTGGCGTTCTGCCACAGGTAGGCCAGCAGGGCACCAATGAACACGATGCCGGCTGTGGCGTAATCCCCCAGCTCCTCCCAGTAGGCCAGCAGGAAGGTGCCGATGCTGACCACGGCAAGGCTGGCAGAAAGACCGTCCACGCCATCGGTGCAGTTGACCACGTTGATGCTGGCCCAGATCAGGACGATGATCAGGATAAGGTAGACGGCATAGGGCAGGCTGAAGCTCCAGCTCAGGAAGTTGACCTCCGTGCCGTTGAAGTTCAGGTAGGTCACGCCCGCCACAACGGCGATGACCAGATCGATCAGACCCTTTTTGTACTCGTTCCAGGCAGTCTCGGCGGCATCGTCAAAATAGCCGGAGAGCATGGACGCAATGAGCAGGACGGTGTAGATGACATACTCTGCTTTAAAGGGCACCACGGCCAGCGTGACCAGTGCGATGCAGAGTACAAAAATGAGGCCGGAACCCCGGGCCTTGCCCTTGGAGAGTTCGCCGTTCACGGCAAACGCGCGGCCATGGTCGTGGGGGAGCTTATCGTGGAACACCGAGTCCATCAGCGCGGTCAGCGCAAATGCAAGCAGAAAGCCCAGCGCATCCACGGTGCGCGGGTTGCCAGAAAGCAGTTGAAGCATAGTTTTTTCCTCTTTCCCGGAGCGGCAGAGGCCGTTCCTGTTCTTTCACGGCTGGATACAAATGAAGTGTATCACGCCCGGGCCAAAAAATCAATCTCTGGGGCAATGGCTCCCCCATGGGCTGATGGGTTGACATTTTTCGCCCCCCTGTCTATAATGGGAGGACAAACGCCCTTTCGAGGGTATTTTTTTGTCTCACAGGAAAATCGGAGAAAAAGGAGAAGACATGAAACTTTCACTTGAACAGCTTTCGGCCCGGATGCGGCAGGGTGAGACCATCCCCTCCCGCCAGACGGCCCAGGTGGCTCTGGCGCTGAGCATCCCCTCCATTCTGGAGCAGCTGGTGGTCACTGCCATGGGATACATCGACGCTGCCATGGTGGGCCACATCGGTGCAGAAGCTACCGCTTCCATCGGCATCGTCAGCTCCAGCACCTGGCTGCTCCACGGTGTTCTGGTGGGCCTGTACACTGCCCTCTCCCTCCAGATCGCCCAGTATCTGGGGGCCGACCGGCAGGATGATGCCCGCAGCGTACTGCGGCAGGCCATGCTATTCAATGTGATCCTGGGCGTGGGTGCCGCCCTCTTCGGCCTGGGCATCAGCCCCTTTCTGCCGGGGTGGCTGGGAGCTGACCCCTCCCTGCGGGCAAACGCCACAGCCTACTTTGCCATCTGGTCAGCGGCGCTGCCCTTCACCATGGCCATGGGCTTGTACCTCTCCATCCTCCGGGCGGCAGGCTACGCCCTGACCGCCAGCCTCATCAGCGTGCTGGTCTGCGTGCTGGATGCCATCTTCAACTTCTTCCTCATCAACCCCACCCGGACGCTGTGGGGCATCACCGTCTGGGGTGCCGGGCTGGGTGTGCCCGGCGCAGCCCTGGGCACCGCCCTGGCCACTGTGGTGGGCGGCCTGCTGGCTTTGGCCATCCTGCTGCTGCGGAAAGGCCCCCTCTGCATCCGGAAGCCTGCCCCCTGGAAGATCACCCGCTCCTGCCTGCGGAACCTGCTGTGGGTGGGCGTACCTCTGGCGGGAGAGCGCGCCGCCATCTCTCTGGCGCAGGTGGTGCTAGTGCGCATCGTGGCCGGCCTGGGTACCGTGGCCATTGCCGCCAACAGCCTGGCTGTCAACGCCGAGGGCCTGTGCTACATGGCAGGCTACGGCATCCAGAGCGCAGCTGTCACCCTCATCGGCCAGGCCGTGGGTGCCAACCGGAAGGATATGGCCAAGCGGTTTGCCTGGCTGTGCACCGGCCTTGGCATGGGGGTCATGGCCCTTTCCGGCGTTGGCCTGTGGATCTTTGCCCCCACCCTGATGAGCCTTTTCACCACCGATGCGGCTGTCATCGCTCTGGGTGCTCAGGTTTTGCGCATCGAAGCCTGGGCCGAGCCCATGTTCGGCGCTTCCATCGTGGCCAGCGGTGCCATGCAGGGTGCGGGCGACAGCACCTCCTGTTTTGTGCTGAACATATTCAGCATGTGGTGCATCCGGCTGACGCTGGCGTTCCTGCTGGCTCCCCGGCTGGGCCTGATGGGCGTTTGGGGTGCCATGTGCTGCGAACTGAGCATCCGGGGCCTGCTGTTCCTTATCCGCCTTGCCCGGGGCAAGTGGCTGGAAAAGGGCGCGCTGTCTTAAATCGAATCGATAAAAGCAAAAAAGAAAGGACGCTCTCGCGTCCTTTCTTTTTTGTTCTGTCACTCACTTCCGGCCATGCAGGATGGGAGAGAGCGGCTTATAGATCAACATGCAGAGCAGGGCATCCAGCAGGCCCTTGACCAGAGTGAAGGGCATATTGAAGATGACCAGGCACTTGATAAGGCTGTTGGCAGAGGGCAGGATAGCCTGATACATACCCAGGATGGCTTCCAGCGGCATGTGGTAGAACTTGACGTAGGCCGGGTAGGTGATGAAGTAGTTGGACGGCACACTGAACAGGGCCATGGCCACGGCACCGGCCACGGCACCGATGATGGCGTTCTTGCGGCTCTTGTGGTGCTTGTAGAGGTAACCGGCCAGTGCGGAGAACACCGCACCCAGCATGAAGTTGCACAGCTCACCCACCAGTGCGGTAGAGGTACCCTTGATGACCACATGGAGCAGGTTCTTCATAAAGCTGATGATCACACCGTACACCGGGCCAAGGGCAAAGGCACCCAGCAGAGCGGGCAGGTCGGAGAAGTCCATCTTAACAAAGGATGGGATGAGCATCGGGAGCGGGAACTCGATGAACATCAGGATAAAGGCCACCGCGCTGAGCATGGCGGCAACGGTCAGGTTGCGGGTCGTGTTTTTCTTCATGGTAATATCCTCCCGGGGCGTTTTTGCCCCAAATCATAGATTGGAAAGCCCCTTTCGCATGGTTCGGAACCGGGAAGACAATCAAAAACGCGCCCTGCCGCAGCAAACACTGCAACAGGGCGCGTAGACAAATCGTATTGCCTGCCGTTTCTTGCATCCGGACTATACCGTTGGCCCCGGAGTCTCACCGGGTCAGCACCCTTGCGGGTGGTCGCGGGCTGTACCGCCAGTGGGGATTCTCACCCCGCCCTGAAACGAACTTTCTGGCCAAGAGTATAACGCGGCTGCACCGCCTTGTCAACCCCTTTTTTATTTGCCCTGCACGGGCCGGATATGGTATACTGTGGGACAGGATGTTACAATTTTTGATACAAGGAGCTTTTTGCCATGATTTTTACCGTTCGTGACCTCGGGTTTGAGATCGGGCCTTTTTTGCTGGAGGGCTGGTGGGCACTGGCTGCCCGGGCTGTCTGCGCCGCTGTCATCGTTTTTGCGGGGCTCCTGCTCGGCTGGCTGCTGCGCCGGAAGATCTTTCCCGCTCTGCTGGCCCGCAGCTGGCACTTTGCCGCCACGCCCATCCTCCTGCGCAGCTTACAGGGCCCTTTGGAGCGGATGGCCTTTTACAGCGGCCTGTATCTGGCCCTGACCAGCCTGCCGTGGGCCATTCCGGGCCTGACAAAGTTTCTGTTCACGGCCTATAAGATCGCAGCGACTCTCCTGTTTTGCCAGGGCCTGTACAACGCTTCTGAGGTAGCCGACCTGCTGCTGGCCTCCTGCAGCCCGGAGATCCGGAGCAACAAGACCCTGCGCTCCCTGCTGGACACCACTTACAAGGTGCTGGTCATCATTCTGGGCGCTGCCACCTGCGCGCAGATCGTCGGCTTCCCCATCGGCAGCATCGTAGCCGGTGCCGGCCTTGTGGGCCTGACCATCTCGCTGGCCGCGCAGGAAAGCGCCAGCAACCTGTTCAGCGGCATCGTCATCCTGCTGGACAAACCCTTTTCCATCGGCGATTGGATCACCGTGGGCAACGTGGAGGGCGAGGTCATCGACATCAACTTCCGCTCCACCCGCATCCGCTCCATGGACCACAGCGTAGTCATTATCACCAACAGCCAGATCTGCGCCTCCACTGTCCAGAACGCGGCCCTGCGCACCATGCGGCCCTATAAGTTCACGCTGGGCGTCACCTACGGCACCACCCGTGCCCAGCTGGAAAAGCTGATGGCTGACCTGCAGGCCATGCTGGACAACAGCCCTTACACCAACAAGGGCACCAACATCGTCCGGCTGACCAGCTTTGGCGATTCCAGCATCAACATCCTCATCTCGGCCTACCTGACCACCAACGTCTATGCCACCTTCCTGCAGCAGCAGAATGATCTGAACCTGAACATCATGGACGTGATGCAGGCAGACGGCGTGGACTTCGCCTTCCCCTCCACCAGCGTCTACATCGAAAAGAATTGAGCATACCAGAACGCCCCCTGTGTGCCTGCTGCGGCGCACAGGGGGCGTTTTTGTCATACGTCATTCCCGGGTCCTGATCTCGATCGTTCTGCCGCCAAGATTTTCATAGACGCGGTGGGAGACGGAGAGCACCGTGCGGCCCGCGGAGGCACGGCGCAGAGCCTCCAGCACGCGGGCCTCCGTTTCGGCATCCAGATTGGCGGTGATCTCATCCAGCAGCAGCACGGCGGGGTCTGCGGCAGCGGCACGGGCAATGGACAGCAGCTGCCACTCTCCCTGCGAGAAGATACCCTCGGTGCAGACAGCGTCATAGCCCTCCGGCAGAGCCCGGATGGCAGCATCGATCCCAGCCAGCGCGGCGGCATCCCTTGCCATTTCCCCGGTGATCTGCGGGTCTCCCAGCGTGATCTGTTCCAGCACGGTGCCCGGCACGCGGGAGAAATGCTGTTCCACACAGCCGATGCAGGTGCGGCGCTCCCGGTCGGTGATGTCCCCCACATTCACGCCGCCGATGGTCACCGTACCGGTCTCCGGCTGATACAGGCCCAGCAGGAGCTTGAACACGGTGCTCTTGCCCGCACCGGTGCAGCCCACCAGCGTGACCTGCTCCCCCTGTTTCACGTTCATGGAAAAATCCTTCAGAACGTGCCGTTCCCCATAGCCGAAGGTGACGTGCGCAAATTCCACATCGCCCCGGGCAGCCTCCCTGCGCGCGGAAGGGATCCTGCGCTCCGGCTGGTCGAGAAAGGCATCGATGCGCCTGACACCCGCCATGGCCGACTGGATGGTCTGGATCTCCATGCCCAGGCTTTCGATGGGGGCGAAGATGCGGGAGATGTAGTTGATGACGGCCACCGAAGTGCCAACCGACATACCGAACAGGGTCAGGAGCTGTGCGTTCCCCGAAGCGGAGAGCAGCATCACGATGCCGACCACAACGGCATTCAGCAGCAGCACCACCGGCGAATAGACGGCATCATAAAAATTGGTGCGCTCCATGGCGGCATAGCTGTCACCGATGCACCGGTCATACCGGCGCTCCATGTAATCCTCCAGACCCAGCGCCCGGATGGTGCGGATGTTGTGCAGGGTCTCGGGCACCTGCCCGGAGACAGCGGCGACCGCGCGGCGGTTGTCCAGCTGCGCGGCCAGCATCCGCTTCTGAACGTAACGGGTAAACACGGCAAACAGCGGCAGCACCAGCAGCAGGATCAGCGCAAGGCCGGTGTTTTTCACCGCAATGACCCCCATGGTGGAGACGATGCGGCAGGCATCTGCTGCCATGCTGATGATGCCGGAAGTGAACAGGGCTTCCACCGTGTCCACATCGCCCGAAAAGCGGGCGGCCACCTCGCCGGGATTCTGCTCTGCCAGTGTGCCGGCGGGCAGGCGGCTCAGCTTCCGGGACATTTCCGAGCGCAGGGCATGGGTCATCCTCTGGCCAAAGAGCACCAGCAGGCTTTCCTGCGCCGAGGTGAGCACACCTTCCAGTGCAAGGCTGCCGAAGTAGAGCAGCACGGCCAGAAAGGACAGCGGGAGGCCCGCGGTCAGGCGGTCGATGACCCGGGCCAGCAGCAGGGGCGGCAGCAGGGATGCCGCCACCGAAGCTGCCACACACAACACCGTGCCCACCGTGAGAAGGCGGTGCGAAGCCGCTGCCATCCGGACGGCAGCAAACACGCCGTGGTCATTTTGCTTTTTCATGCGCCCTCTCCCCCTTTCAGGCCGGTCTGGCTTTCATACAGCTGGCGGTAGACCGGAACCGCTGCCATCAGCGCCTCGTGGGTGCCAACGGTGGTCCTGCCGCCCTCCATAAAGATGATCTGCTGCATCTGCGGAAAATGGTACAGCCGGTGGGAGATCAGGAACACCACCTTATCCCTGGCATACGCCTGCAGCTCGGCAAAGATCGCATCCTCGGTGCTGCGGTCCAGTGCCGAGAAGGGGTCATCCAGCACCAGCACCGGGCGAGGATGGGCCAGCGTCCGGGCCAGTGCCAGACGCTGTGCCTGCCCGCCGGAAAGGCGGGTACCGCCGCTGCCGATGACCGTCTCCGTGCCCTTTTCCATGGCCAGCACTTCCTCCTTCAGGGCAGCGGCTGTAAGCCACGGCATGACATCCTGTTCGCTGCCGCAGAGGACATTATTCTGCACGGTGTCGGCGCTCAGTTCCGGGTCATGGCCCAGATACCCGACCGTGGCGGCGATCTGGCGCGGGGTCAGGGTGGAAAGCTCTCTGCCGCCAAAGCAGACCGAGCCTTGATAGGGCGTTTCGCAGAGGAATACGCGGCCAAGGGTGGATTTTCCGCAGGCGACCGGACCGGTAATGCCGATGATATCGCCGGGGTGGGCCGTCAGGCTCAGGCCGGAAAAGACAGGCTCTTCGCCATAGGAGAAGGCGAGTTCTTTCAGCGTCACATCCTGTGCCGCCGGGATCTGCAGGGCATCCAGCTGCTCGGGCGTTTTCATCAGGGGTCTGATGCGCTTCCAGGAGACCTCTGCCTTCTGCACCGCGTTGAAGAGCTTGGCCACCTTGGAGGATTTGACCACCAGCTTGGTGAAACAGGAGAGGAAGGTGGTGAAGGCGGCGATATCCCAGCTGCTCCAGCCGGTGCCCAGCACATTCTTTGTGCCGAACCACAGGATGAAGAGGGTCCCTGCCTCGGATGCCGCCAGATAAAGCGGCGGCAGAGCGGACTGCCACACGTCGTTCCGCACGGCAGTCTTTTCATAAAGGCTCAGGACCTCCTCGTATTTTTCCATCCGGGCCTCCTCGCAGCCGTAGATGCGGTAGGTCACGGCATTCCGGGCACGGTCCAGCGTGGCACTGCTCAGGGCACCGGCTGCCTTTTTATAGGCCGCACCGGCGCGCTGCACCGATTTTTTCATTCCTGCCGCGCAGACATAGGACACCGGAGTAAAAAGCAGGCCCAGGATCGCCAGCCGCCAATCGTATACCAGCAGCATGACCGCATAGCCCGCCAGCGCCACACCGGTGTCGAACACCTCCGTGGTGAACTTGCGCATTCCCTCCACACAGTCGTCCACATCGGAGATGGCCTTGGTCATCAGCTCACCGGCCCCCTCTTTTTCCAGCGCTGCCCGGCTCTGCCGCACCAGATTGGCGTACAGGATGCCCTTCATCCGGCGGTTGATGTTGTTGGCAAAGCGGCGCACATAAAAACGTTTGATGAAGCGCGCCGCCTGCACCAGCAGTGTGACCGCAATGTAGGCCAGCACCAGCAGCGCCATTTGGGCAGCAGTCTCACTGCCGCCCAGGATATCCGCCAGGCACTGGGCCAACCGGCCCTCGAACCACGGCGCGGCTAGCAGACCGATGTTATAGACAAGGCCCGAAAGGGTCACAAGGAGCAGCGGGAACCACTCCACCCTGAAATAGGAGAGGACCCGGTCCGGGCGGAACGATTTATCTTTTTTCATGGGGCATTTTACCTCCTGCGGGTGTTCCATTCAGTATACCATGGTACAAAAAGCATCTGGACAGCTTTGTTCAGAAAAAAGCCATGACAGCAGGAACAAAATGCAAGATCATTGCAATGGTCACCGCTGTCATGGCGATCGGTTTTCTTTGTATGAAAAATGCTCCCATCGGCAGGATCTGCATTGCAGTGGTGTGGGTCTGCCATCTTCTGTATTTCACCTTGCGGGTCAAGACCATCAAGCCCACAGAGCAGACTCAGGAAAGTGCAGAATAGATCCCCCTGGGATACCATCAGATTGCAGGCATCCATGGCCCGCAGGGATACAGTTGCGTTCTTATCGGTTCACGAAATTCAGCGCCAGCACAAGCAGCAGCATGTGTACCGGGTAAAAGGCGTAGCAGGCATACTGGAACGGCTTGCTGTGGCAGCCCTGCCGCCCGCGATACAGCCAGATGGGCACCAGCGCCAGCAGCGCAAGCCCCTGCTGACACAGCTCAAACTCCATGCCGAACAGCCGGATGGGGTACATCAGCCCGCCCAGAAGCACCACGTTGATCCAGTACAGGGTCAGCACCTGTCCCAGCAGGCACCACCATTTCCGGCCCCGGAAAATGTAAAAAGCGAACACGGTCAGCACACCGGCACCGTAGTAATCCGTCATGCCCAGCGTTCCCAGCAGCGCCCCTGCTGCTGCCACTGCGGCGCACACCGGCAGCGAGACCCAGAGCTTTTGCTTTTTGCGCACCGTTTCCATCAGATGCACCCCCAGAAGCCCCAGCAGCAGCGTCCAGATCACATTCTGATGCACCGGGTAGAACCATGTCCCGCCATACATCAGATCAAAGGGAATCTCCGAGAGCAGAGCAAACAAAAGCAGCCGCAGGGTGTATTTTTTCAGGTCATGGGTATGGAAATAGCCTTCCACTGTCATAAATGCAAAGATAGGGAACGCCAGCCGCCCGGCACAAGTCAGCCAGTCCTGCGCCGGCAGAAGGGTCGCCCACAGGTGATCCATCAGCATCAGCGCCATGGCAATGATATGAAGCGCTGCTGCACTCAGGTCAATGCAATTTGCGGCAGCGGAACAAATCGGTTTGGTTGACATGATCATACCTCGTCTTTGTCGAAATTCAGTTGCTTTGTCTGGAATACGAACGACTCCCTCCAAGAATTGCAGCCCCGGCAGTTTTTTTACCGCCGGGGCTGCAGCACTTCATCGCTTATCCCTCCGGTTTTGCACCGGCCATTTTGGATACGGCAAGCATCCAGGGCAGCTTCTGCCATTTGCTCTGCCTGCAAAATGGGGGATGCAGTGCACCCGCACCGCAGGCGGAAAAATGCTCCCGCAGAAGATCTGCGGGACAATTCAGAAAGGGTGGCTTGCCTGCCTGCCCATGGAGACGTAAGCACGGTAGCAGGAATGCGGGAAAGGGCAAGGGACGGTTTCGGCGGAAAAGCGTCTGGCGGTGGCGGAAAAGCCGAACGCAAGATTTTTTCAATTATGCTGGCTCGTAAGGTGAACCGGACCGAAACTTCCTTGCGGAACTGTGCAGCGTTATCGTTCATCTGCACCTGAACCGGCAGCCGCGTCCCCGGCGCTTGCCGCACCCAAAATGGCCGGTTGGCGGCGTGTCACCCTTTGGCGTTTTCCAGATAGGTCTCAAATGCTTCGGCAAAGCTGGCGTTCACATCAAAGGGAACTGCATAGTCCACCCGGGAGGTCACAAGGCACAGGTCGATTCGGTTGGAGGTCTCGTCCGCCTGCCGGTTCAGCTTGCCCAGAGCAGCGTGGATGACCTTGCGGTCATAGTTGATGGTGGTCACCCGCTTCACATCACAGCGGTAGGCGATCTGGTTGCCCTCCGCATTGAAACGGTAGCCGGTACCACCGCCGGAAAGCAGCTGCTCGGAGCTGCGCAGGTCGTTCATTCGCTTGAAGGTGCGGGCCACGCTCTGCCGCGCAGCGTTCAGACTGACCTCGCTGTCCATATCCATGTCCAGCGCATCCTTTGCCTTGCGGATGGCAGCGAACAGGCGGCCCTTCTCCTCCAGCAGATAGAGCATGAACCGGGCAATATCGGTGATCTGCTGGGCATATTCAGTCTGGGGCAGGTCCAGGATCGTCTCGTCCTCAGCCTCTGCCATGACCTTGTGGCGCAGATAGGTGTTGGCCACATTCGTCACGTTGGAATCGCAGTCCAGAATACCCTGGGCCTCGTCCAAAAGGGCCTGCAGCTTGTTCTGATAGCGGAATGCTTCTTTCAGATTCATTGTATCCACCTCGTTTTGTCTTGGTCGCTGTGCGTTCCCGCCTGTTTTCCTCTATTGAACCATATTTTCCGGCAAAGCACAAGCCGCCCACCAAAAGTGCATCAAAATGCAAAGCGCCCCAACATGTTCTTTACTACACGTTGGAGCGCTATTTTCTGGAGCAGGATACGGGACTCGAACCCGCCGCCTACTGCTTGGGAAGCAGTCGCTCTACCGGATGAGCTAACCCTGCAGGACTGCTCCATTAGTGTAGCAAAGTGCGGCGGTTTTGTCAACAGTTTTTTCTGTCGGAACGCGGCAGGCGGAAAAAACTTGCTTTTTGCGCCAGTTGCTTTATAATGAAAGATAGATTATCACAATGGAAGGAATTCTACATGATCTTTGTGCCCATGCTGCACTATCTGCAGAACAAAAACTCATTCAGCGGCAACGAGGACGGGATGCGTTACCTCATCACCCCGGGCAAGCGCTCCGTCCCCGACCCGGACGGCGGCGAGGAGGCCAAAAAAGAAGAGGCCATCCTCACGGTGGATCTCTGGCCCGAACCGTGGACGCTGGACAAGACCGATCCGGCCCTGCGGCGGCGGGAGATCTTCCCGATGACCGAGGAGGGCCGCACCGCAGTCGCCCAATATCTGAACGATGCCTACAACGCCGAACCGGAACGCTGGAGCGCCCACCCGTCCATCCTGGACTGTGAGCCATGGACACCGCCCGCACCGGAACCGGATGCCGAAACACAACACTGAGGTGCACCATGATCTATCGACTGAAAGAATTCAAGGGTGACACCATCCCGGTGCCGCAGCTGGTCTTTTCCAAGCTGGGCATTGCGGAGGAATATAACGTCCGGGTGGCTCTGTATGTGCTGGCCACCGGCATCACTGACCCGGAGAAGCTCTGCGCCGACTTAAAGCTCCGCAGCAAGATGACCGCCGAGAGTGCCCTGTCCTTCTGGGCCGGTGCAGGTCTGCTGGAACGGTACGAGGAGAACGCCGCCCCGGGCGAGGAGCCCACAGCCCCTGCCCCCATGACCTGGAGCGAGATCGCAGCGGCCAGCCGCACCGACCCCATGATCTCCTCCCTCATCGACTGCGCCCAGACCAGCTTTGCCCGTCCGCTGACCCACCCCGAAATGGAAAAGCTGGTGAATTTCTATGTGCAGGAGGCCTTTGCACCCGAGACCGTCATGCTCTGTGTGGCCTATGTGGCCAGCCGGGGCAAGCGGACGATGGGTGCCGTCAGCCACGAATTGAAGGTCTGGCGGGCCGAGGGTGTGGAGACCGGCGAACAGGCCGACGCACACCTCCAGCTGCTGGCCCTGCGCGCCCAGCGGGAGCAGTACGTCAGCGGCCTGCTGGGCATTGCCGACACCGAGCTGACCCTTGGCGGGCGCAAGGCCATTGCCCGCTGGTACGAGGTCTACGGCTACGATGATGCCATGGTGCAGGAGGCCGCCGTGCAGGCCGGGCCCAAGCGGGATCTCTGGTACTGGAACAGCATCCTCAAGACCTGGAACGCCAAGGGCCTGCGCACCGTCCACGATGTGCGGGGCCCGGTGGCCGGGATGGGTGCCAGCCGGAACCTCCGGGTGGACCGCACCGAGCCCAGCGGAAACGATTTTCTCAAGAACGCTGCCCGCCGCCGTCCGCTCCGCAAAAAGACGGACACGCCTGCAGAATAAGGAGCTTTTATGCGTACCAAACAGGAACTGTATCAAGCCGCCCTGCGCACGGTGGCTCTGCGGCGGCAGACCGCCCGCGCCAATGCCGAGGATGCCCGGCTGGAGGCGGAGGCCGCCATCCCGGCCCTGCGCCACGCTGAGGACGAGGTGCGGGTGCGGGGCATTCGCTGCGCGCTGGCAGGCGCTGCCGGAAAAGACCGCACCGAAGCCGCCGCCGCACTGAGCAAAGCCCGGCAGGAGCTCACCGCCCTGCTGGCCGCCAGCGGCCGCCCTGCGGATGCGCTGGAGCCAAAATTTACCTGCAAGCTGTGCCAGGATACCGGCAGCGTGCAGGGCCGCACCTGCACCTGCGTTCACAAGCTGATGCAGGGTCTGCGCCGTGCGGAGATCGAGGCGCTGTCCAGCCTGTCCATTTCCAGCTTTGACACCATGGAGCTGCGGTACTACCCCAACGCCATGGACGAGAAGCTGGGCGAGCCTGTCCGCACCTACATGGGCGGCCTGCTGGAGGATCTGCGCAGCTACGCTGAGGAATTCGACCACAACAGCGAGAGCCTGATGCTTTTCGGCAACGCGGGGCTGGGCAAGACCCACGCCGCCCTCGCCATTGCGGGCATCGTGCTGCAAAAGGATTTTGACGTGATCTACGTTTCCAGTCCGGACTTCTTCGGCAAGCTGGAAAACGCCCGCTTCGACTCCTCCGAGGATGCCGAGACCCTGCTGCGCACCGCCTCTGCCGCCGATCTGCTGATCCTGGACGATCTGGGCACCGAGTTCGTCACCCCCTACTTCATCACCACTTTTTACAGCCTGCTGAACAACCGCCTGGGAGCCGGTCTGCCCACCATCGTCACCACCAACATTGCGGATGGCTCCCTGCTGGAAAAGCGATACACCGAAAAGATCTCCAGCCGTCTTTCCTCCTTTGTCCCCTGCCTGTTTGCGGGCGAGGACATCCGGGGCCTGAAAGCGGCGGAGTAAGACAAGGAGGTTTCCCCATGAGCTTTGAGCGCACCACGCCCTGCGGCGTGATCTCCGGCACGGCTTGCCAGTGGCCGGGCATTGCCGCTTACAAGGGCATTCGCTACGCCACCGCCGGGCGGTGGGAGTCCCCCATCCCCGTCACCCACTGGGACGGTGTCTACGATGCCACCCAATACGGTGCCTGCTGCTACCAGCCCCGCGCCTTCTATGACGAAGCCGCCGCACCCGGAAAAGCCTTCTACTACAACGAGTTCCGCAAGGGCGAAACGTACACCTACAGCGAGGACTGCCTGTTCCTGAACATCTGGACCCCTGCCGATGCAGCTCCCGAGGACAAGCTGCCGGTCATCTTCTACATTCACGGCGGCGGCTTTACCGGCGGCTGCGGCCACGAGAAGCACTTCGACGGCCCCGTCTGGCCCACCAAAGGCTGCGTGGCTGTGACCATCAACTACCGGCTCGGCCCCATGGGCTTTGTCTGCCTGCCCGCGCTGGCTGATGAGGCCGGATCCACCGGTAACTATGCCTTTCTGGACCAGTTGGCGGCCCTGCAGTGGGTGCGTGCCAATATCGCTGCCTTTGGCGGCGATCCCAACAACATCACCATCATGGGCCAGAGCGCCGGTGCCATGAGCGTCCAGCAGCTCGTCCTCTCCCCCATCACCAGGGGGCTGTTCTCCAAGGCCGTGATGAGCAGCGGCGGCGGCGTGAGCCAGATGCTGACGGCCAAGCCTGCCGCGGCCCACTACCCGTTCTGGAAGCAGGTCATGGAGACCGCCGGGTGCAGCACGCTGGCCGAGTTCCGTGCCCTCGCCCCCGCCAGACTGTTTGCAGCCTGGGATGCCGTCCGCACCCAGCCCCAGTTCAAGGGTCTGGGCTGCGAGCCCGTGGTGGATGGCCGTTTTCAGGTCAAGACCGGCCCCGAGACGCTGGCTGCCGACGAACAGCACCATATTCCTTACCTCATTGGCTTCACCAGTGAGGATATCGTTCCACCCTACCTCTACCAGATGGCCCAGGACTGGTGCGCCCGGAACGCCGACAGTTACGGCTGGTTCTTCGACCGCCAGCTCCCCGGTGATGACCGTGGTGCCTGGCATTCCAGCGACCTGTGGTACTGGTTCGGCACGCTGGCTCACTGCTGGCGGCCCTTCACTGAGAAGGACACCGCCCTCAGCGCTCAGATGGTGGATTACCTGACCAACTTTGCCAAGACCGGCGACCCCAACGGCGCAAACCTGCCCCAGTGGCAGACTGTTACCGCCCAGCAGACCGATTTTCTTCGTTTGGGTGAGGAACCCACCCACATGGGCAGCGTGGATGTCCAGAAGCTCCTCTGGACGATGCAGAACGTCCCCGCCGTGGGGGAGTAAGCCCCCGCTCGAATCACCTCAAATCCCAGAAAAAACAATATCCCCCGCTGCAGACGTGCCATAACACGCTTTGCAGCGGGGGATATTTTATGTTCTCTTCTTCAAATAATACCCAATGCCGATGGCATCTGCCAGTGCCCAGCCGATGGGCACACTGAGCCAGATGCCGGTAACGCCCAGCGGCGTGGCAGAAAGCAGATAGGCCAGCGCCACACGGGTGCCAAGGGAGGCAATGGTCAGGATGACCGACATCCCCGGCTGGTTGACCGCCCGGTAGTAGCCGTAGAGCAGAAAGAGCACGCCAATGCCGATGTAGCATGCACCCTCGATGCGGAGGTATTGCACGCCCGCCGCGATGATCTCGGTCTGAGCCGGGTCGATAAAAATCCCCATAAGCGGGGCGGCAAAGGCGCAGACCAGCACGCTGATGACGATGCAGAACACCGCGCTTGTCAGCCCGGCACTGCAGATCCCTTTTTTGATGCGGTCAGGCTGGTTGGCTCCGTAGTTCTGGGCCACATAGGTCGAGAAGGCGTTGCCAAAATCCTGCACCGGCATATAGGCAAAGGAATCGATCTTCACCGCCGCCGCAAAGGCCGCCATGATAACCGTGCCGAAGCTGTTGACCAGACCCTGCACCATCAGGATGCCAAAATTCATAATGGACTGCTGAACGCTGGTCATCACCGAAAGATTCAGGATATTGGCAAGGTTCTTCCGGTCCCACCTGCAGTCTGTCCGTTTCGGGCAGAGCTGCGGGAACTTTTTCAGGGTGTACAAGCCGATGCCCACCCCGGACACATACTGAGAAAAAACAGTTGCCACGGCGGCACCCTTCACGCCCCAGTCAAGCACAAGGACACAGACCAGATCCAGGATCACGTTCAGGATGGCTGATACAGCCAGAAACGCCAGCGGCACCACGGAATTGCCGATGGCCCGCAGGAGGTTTGCGAAATAGTTATACAAAAAGGTGGCCGCAATGCCCAGAAAGATGATGAGCAGGTAGTCCTTCATCAGCGAGCAAAGCTCTGCGGGCACCCGCAGCAGCCACAGGATGCCGTTCAGCCCCAGATAGACCAGCAGGTTGAGCACCAGGGCGATGCCCGCAATGAGCAGGAAAGACTGGAACACGCTCTGCCGCATCTTCCCGGTCTCGCCGCTGCCGTACTGCATGGACACAGCCGCGCCGCTGCCCATGCACAGGCCCAGCAGGATCGAGGTCAGGAAGGTCATCAGGGTATAGGAGGAGCCCACCGCCGCCAGCGCATCCGCGCCGAGGAAGCGGCCCACCACCCAGGTGTCGGCAATGTTGTACATCTGCTGCAGCAGGTTGCCGAACATCAGCGGCAGGGCAAACAGCAGGATATTCTTTGTAATGGGGCCTTGGGTCAGACTGTGCTGCATGGGGATCATTTCCTCCGATTCCTATCTCAGACATTTCAGCAGAATTTTGCGCGGTATTCCTTGGGTGTGCAGTGCTTGATCTCCCGAAAAGTCTTGATGAAGTAGCTGCCATCTGCAAAGCCGCACTCCATCCCGATCTCGCCCGTCTTGAGCCGGGTGGAGCGGAGCAGCTCGGCGGCCTTCTCCACCCGGAACTGCTTGACATACTGAATGGGCGTGATGCCCAGCATCTGCCGGAAGCTGCGCAGGCAGGCGCTCTCGCTCAGGGCCACGCTGGCCGCGATGCGTTCCACGGTCAGCTCCTCAGCGTAGTGCTCCTCCACAAAGCGGAGCATCTGCTTCATCCGCTCGGAGGCGATCTGCTCCTGCTGGGAGACCTTGGTCCTGCCGCCCACGCACTGGGTGCTCAGCAGCCGCAGTGCCGCAGAGAGATAATATCGCACCCGGTTCTCGTAATCAAAGGGCTCCACGGCAACCGCCTGCCAGGCTTCCCGCAGGCAGGCAAGCACCTGCGCCTGCCAGGGCACTGCCCCATCCAGCAGAAAAAACGCCGGGGCATCCGGCTGGAGCATGGGTCGGATGAGCTTCTGCCAGAAGATGGTGTCCATTCCGCCCACCAGCCGGGGGTGGAACACGCCCGAGTGGAGCAGAGCCTCCCCTTTTTCCGCCTGCTCCACCGCGTGGAGGATGCCGGAGTTCAGGAACACGCCCTGATTCGTCTGCAGGGTCACCCGGGTCTTGTTCACGTCCACCGTCAGGGGGCCCTTCATGGCCAGTATGTACTCAAACTCCTCGTGCCAGTGCCAGGCCACCGAATAGCTTTTCAGGTTCTCCGCGTAGCAGGCAATGGGAAACAGGGCGCTGCCATGCTGGACCAGTTCCCGCCCCTCGGCATCGGCCATAACATCCTGCTGGAAGGTCAGCCCGGTAACGATATTGGCAGCAGAGACACAGCTTGTCTGAAACGCCATATTGAACAATTCCTTTCCGCAATACTTTGAATATTTTTTGTCAAAGCCGATTTTGTTGTACAAATCGGGTGTTTTTATTCTATCTATCGTGCCAGTTTCGTGGTATTATTTCATCAGAACCAGCAAGCACAGTATAACACCGCAGGGGGCGGAAAACAACCCCCGGCGCGGCTTGATCCGGTTCCCGAGAAGCGTCCCTCTTGGGCAGCCTGGCCCGGGGGACTCTTCCAGAATAAAACATTTCTTTGTGGGAGGTATTTTTATGCTTCGCATCCAGTATCTTGATAAAGACCGTTTCATGCAGCAGGTAGCCGCCAGCCGCGGCAGTGTGCTCCTGCACCTGGACAATGGCGAGACCTGCGACCTGAAAAAGGACAACGCCGCCACCGAGCTGTTCCAGATGATGGACGCTCCCTCCAAGGGCTTTGACATCTCTGTCACCGACCCTGCTGATGTCACCGGCTTCCTGCACTACATGCTTGAGGCCGGCCGCAGAGATCGCGCCGCCTGCTGACCCTTCGACATTCTCCTTTTTTCGCATATTACAGCAATGTAAAACGCCCGCTCCGGGGTCAGAAGCCGGAACGGGCGTTTTACGTTTGTTCTGTTACAGGATGCACCGGCTGATGGCCCGTGCCACCGCCAGCAGCTCATCCTGCCCGATGAAGCCGAACTTTGCCTCGTGCTCATCCGCAAAGCAGACCGTCAGCTCCGAGGTCTGCAGCGGGTCACCGAAGCCTGCCGTCTTGATGCCGTAATGCAGGATCTTGCGGTAGGGCAGCACAAAGATCTCCTGCCGGGTGCCGGTCATCCCCTGCATATCCACCATAAAAATGCGGTGGGTGGTGAACACAGCCTGATCGCGCACGGTCTTGTAAGCCCCCACGATCTGCTCACCGTCCAGCAGCAGCTCCTGCACATTTTTGCAGATCTCCTTTTCCTTGATGCGGATGAGGTTCTGCATCGGCTTGTCCCGAAATTCCATAACACACTCCCCTTTCGGCTTGTCCGGATGTTTGGTCAGCCCCATTGTAGCATCTCAGACGGCGGTTGACAAGCCTTTGCGCTCCCTCTCGCCTTTTTGTTCCGGATGTGCTATACTGGGCAGGAACATCACAATCACCCGGGAAATGAGGTTTTGACCCATGGAGATCATCATCCATCAGGCAATTTTGCATGTGCTGGACACCACGCTGGACGCGCCGGTGCTCAGCGGCGGCGGCATGGAGCTGACTGCCGAAAAGACCGCCTACTTACAGAATCATATCGAAAAGCTGCTGGCCAGCGATGAGATCCGCCAGTGCCGCCCCCTGCCGGATTCGGCTTTCCGGAACGAGCTGGAGCACAATCAGGATTTCATTGATCTGTCCTGCCGCATTGCGGGGGTGCTGTTCGATTACATGCACGCCCACACCACCATCCCCGGGGCGGACCTGGCCGTGGTGGATTTCACCCGGGACGGCGCGCCCTGGCTGGGCATCCTCAAGCTGAACTATAAAAACGGCTACACCCACTACACCGAAACCGTGGAAGGTGCCCCGGTCAACTCCATCATCCAGCAGCGGGCCTGCCTGCCCACCCAGAGCGGCAAGGTGGAGGAGGGTGCGCTCGTCAACCTGACGGACTACTCCATGCGCCTGCTGGAAAAGAAATACGACATCGACGGCCACAAGGAGTTCTACCTCTCCTCTGTTGTGTTCCAGTATACCCAGGCCGAGCCCGAGAAAAAGAAGCTGCAGGCCATTCAGGAGGCCGCCGCACAGGCTGTGAGGGATGCCTATGAGGATGAGCCCCATGCCGACGCGCAGGTGGCCATGCTCATTGCCAACCAGGCTGCCGACAACGACAATCAGGTATCGGTGGAGCAGGTGCGCCAGCAGTTGGCCGAGGAATACCCGCTGGCCGCTGTGCCCTTTGATGACTATGTGGAGAAGAGCGAGGTGCTGGAAGAGGCAGCCGCCCCTGTCACCGTGACCCCCGCCCGCATCCGCCGGATGGAGAGCCGGAGCATCCGCACCGCCAACGGCATCGAGGTCAAGATCCCCACCGAGCTGCTGAACTCCGATTCCGAGCTGGAGTTCCTCCACGATCCGGACGGCAGCGTTTCCCTGCTCATCAAAAATGTGATCCTGTAAGCCGCCGCAGATGGTGTTTTCCCTCTCTGCGCGCTGGTGCTCACCGCCCTGATGTAACAGATCACCAAAACAGCCTCAGCCCTTTGAGATCGGGCTGAGGCTGTTTTTTCGTCCGTATTATCAGCGGTTTTTGCGCTTGTTCCGGTACATATCCCGGTCGGCAGCATGGTAGACTGCGATATAATCAAAGGGGCCTTCTGTCACGGTGTGGTATCCAAAGGCAACATCCAGCTTGAGGCGGTCGTCGCTCTGGCGGGCCAGTTCCAAGTGCAGCCTTTCGATCAGCTGTTCGGCCTCTTCTGCAGAGAAGTGGTTGCAGGCAATGAGGAATTCATCGCCGCCCATCCGCAGGGCCACGCTCTCGGGCGGCAGGTTTTCCCGGATCACCCGGCCCACCCGCTTGAGCAGCAGGTCGCCGTACTCGTGGCCGTAGGCATCATTCACACGCTTCAGGTAGTTACAGTCACCCATAATGATCGTGACGGGCATGGTGGTTTTCTTCAACTGCTCTGCGCCCTTTACCTTCAGGTAGTTGCGGTTATACAGACCGGTCAGTTCATCGTGGATGGCCCAGTTCTCGGCCTGTTTTTCCAGCCGCACCCGTTCGGTGATATCACCAATAAGCCCCACGATGCCGATGATCTTTCCCTCCAGCACAACGGGGTTCTTTTTGATCTGATAGTATGCCGTCCCATCCTTCCGGGGCACCTCGGTGATAAAGCTGGTTCCCTTGCCGGTGGCAAGCACCTTCTGGTCCTGCTCGTAATAAAAGCGGGCCTGTTCCTCGCTGCTCCAGATCTCCAGATCTGTCTTGCCCAGCACATCCTCTTCCTGTCCTTCTCCGTAGGGGAAGAAAGTCCTAACGTCCGAAATAAAAAGGTAACGGCATTCCGTATCCTTGAAAAAGAGGTTCGCCGGTGTACTGCGCAGAAAGGTCATCACTTCTTCATAGCCGAGCGCATCGATCCACTGCATCCTGTGGCCCCTCCTTTCCATTTCTCTTTTTTATTATTTTACCACATTCTATTATACGAGCGATGCACCTGTTTTGCAAGTGTTAATTGCGTTCCCTCAACGATCCGGAAGCGGACGACTCCACCCCCGGTGCAGACAGAAAAGGCCGCTGACCCATCTCAGGTCAACGGCCTTTCTGTCTGTGCTTATTCGGCTGCGTTCAGCTGCGCCTTGTGGTATTGCAGGGTGTACAGCTGGTAGTAGCGGCCATGCCGGGCCAGCAGCTGCTGGTGGGTGCCCTGCTCCAGAATTTTACCGTGGGACAGCACGATGATGTTGTCCGCATGCTGGATGGTGGACAACCGGTGGGCCACAATGAGCATGGTGCCCACGGTGCGCATCTTTTCCAGCGAATCCTGAATGAGCAGCTCAGTCTCGGTGTCGATGTTGGCGGTAGCCTCGTCCAGGATCATCACGCTGGGCTTGTGGATGATGGTGCGGGCAAAGCTGAGCAGCTGCCGCTGTCCGGCGGAGAAGTTGTTGCCGCGCTCACGCACCTCTTCGTCCAGCCCGTGGTCCAGCTTGTTGATGAACTTGTCGGCGTTGACGTAGCGGCACACCTCCATGATCTCGCTGTCGGGGATGTCCTCTCCCCGCAGGACGATGTTGGAGCGGATGGTACCCGAGAACAGGAACACATCCTGCAGCATCTGGCCGAAGTGCCTGCGCAGGGAGGAGATCTTGATCTTGCGGATGTCGATACCGTCGATCAGGATCTGGCCCTTCTGGAACTCGTAGTTCCGGCAGATCAGGGAGAGGATGGTGCTCTTGCCGGAGCCAGTGGAACCCACAAAGGCCACGGTCTGGCGGGCATCCACATGGAAAGAAACGCCCTGCAGCACCCACTCGCCGGGAACGTAGCTGAACCACACGTCCCGGAACTCGATCTCGCCCTTCACCTCGTCCAGCTCAATGGCATCGGGGGCATCCTGCATTCGGGGCTGGATGTCCATGATGGAGAACACCTTTTCTGCCGATGCCAGCGCCGACTGCAGCCAGTTGAACTGCTCGGCCAGGTTCTGGATGGGGGTAAAGAACTTGGAGATGTACATATAAAAGGTGACGATGGTGCCGCTGGAAATGGTCTGACCCAGAAAGCTGACGTTGTTCAGGTGACCCATGCCGCCCAGATAGAACAGGCACAGGATCGAGCTGACATAGAGCATATACACCAGCGGACGGAACACGCTGAACACGAAGATCTGCTCCTGATTGGCCCGGGCCAGCTTCTGGCTCTTTTGGCGGAAGTCCTCCATCTTTTCGTCCTCCCGGCCAAAGATCTGGGTGACCTTGATGCCGGACAGGTTTTCGGACAGATAGGTATTGATATCGGTGGTCGCGTTCTTGAGCTTGCGGTTGGCGCGGCGGGAGAACTTGCGGAAGATGACCGTGAAGATCACGATGAAGGGCACAAAGCAGAGCACCATCAACGTCAGCTCGTAGTTCAGGCAGAGCATGGCCACCAGAATGCCCAGAATGACAAAGCTGTTCTTGGTCAGCTGGACCAAGAGGTTGGTGAACATCATGGAGATGGCGTTGGTATCGTTGGTCACTCGGGTGACCAGCTTGCCCACCGGGATCTCGTTGAGCTGCTCGTGTGCCAAAGATTCAATGTGGCTGAACAGATCCTCGCGCAGATCGGAGATGATGCGCTGGCCCACCCGCTGCAAAATCACGGCCTGCAGGTAGGTGCTGCCCATAGAGAACACCAGCACGCCTGCATACACTGACACGCCCAGGAAGAGGGCGCGGAGTTCAAACTCCCCGGCCACCAGCTCCTCGATGCGGCCCACGATGAGGGGTGAAATGATATCGTAGGCAATGGAGAAGAGCATCAGCAGGCCCACAATGAGGAATTTGCTCAGGTAGGGCCGGGCATAGCGGGCAAGGCGGCGCATGATCTCGCCGTCCTCCATGTTGCGCTCAAAGCCCATGGCGGTCTTTTTGTCCTTGACTGCGGCATAAGCTGCCACCAGCAGGGCGGTGATCACGCCGATGACAGCGCCCACCAGAACCAACGGATTCAGATGCATCATGCGTTTTCGCCTCCCTTCGTCTCATCCTCCAGCCGCTGCAGATCGACCATCCGGCGGTACTCCGGGCAGGAAGCATACAGCTGGTCGTGGGGGCCGACGGCTTCCACCCGGCCATCGTTGAGGAAGATGATCTTGTCCAGCCGCTCCACCGTGGAAATGCGGTGGGCAATGAGCAGGGTGGTCTTGCCTGCCCGGCTGTTCTTGAGGTTGTCCAGAATGATCTTCTCGGTGCTGGTATCCACCGCCGAGACGGAGTCGTCCAGGATCAGGATGGGCGCGTCCTTGAGCAGGGCGCGGGCGATGGAGATGCGCTGCTTCTGACCACCGGACACCGTCACGCCGCGCTCGCCCAGAACGGTCTCGTAGCCGTCCTTGAAATCCACGATATTATCCCGCACATCGGCCATGCTTGCCGCCCGCTCGATGTCCTCGGGGGTGGCATCGTCCACACCAAAGGCAATGTTGTGGGCGATGGTGTCCGAGAACAGGAAATTATCCTGCGGAACGTAGGCACAGGCATTGCGCACCGAGTGGATGGAGAGGCTGTTCACATCCCTGCCGTCCACAAACAGGGTACCGTCCGGCACATTATAGGTGCGCAGCAGCAGGTCCACCAGCGCGGTCTTGCCCGCACCGGTCTTGCCCACGATGCCCACGCTCTCGCCGGGCGCAATGGTAAAGGAGATATCCCGCAGCACATCGTACTCGCCGTCCGGGTAGCGGAAGTTCAGGTGGCGGAACTCGATGCCGCCTTTGGGGGCGGTCAGGTCGGCCACGCCGGGGCGGTCGGCCACATCGATGGGGGCATCCAGCAGCTCAGTGATGCGGTTCAGGGAGGCCTTGCCGCGGCTGGTCTTTTCGATCAGCATGGACACAGCCATGATGGGCCAGACGATGGCCTCAAAGTAGCCGATGTACTCCACCAGCTGGCCGGCGTTGAACCGGCCCTGATAGACCAGATAGCCGCCGTAACCCAGAATGATGCAGACCACGGACTCCACGAACAGGGTCACCAGCACCTCCAGCAGGGTGGCGATCTTCGTGTAGGTCACGTTGATCTCCTCATTTTCCTTGTTCAGCTTCCGGAAGGCCTGCAGCTCCTTGTATTCCTTGACAAAGGCCTTGATGACCGCAATGCCGGAAAAGTTCTCCTGCGCGAAATCGGAAAGGCCGGAGAAGGCCTCCTGCCGCTCCTCCCAGCGCCGGGTCATCACCTTGCTCATCTGGGTGCCGATGGCAAACATGATCAGGGCCGGGATCAGGGCCAGCAGGGTCAGCCGCACGTCCATGGTCCACATCTTATAAAGGGCCAGCAGACCCAGGGTCAGCGCGTCGAAGAACATCAGCACGCCGTCGCCGAAGCACTCCTGAATGGTGTCCAGGTCGTTGGTGTACAGGCTCATCAGGTTGCCGACCTTGTTCACCTGATAGTACTGCTGGGACAGCCTGCGGCTGTGGTCGAACATCCGTTCCCGCAGGTCTGCCGCGACCCGCACCGCCGAGCCGAAGAAACAGATGCGCCACAAAAAGCGCCCAATGACCATCAGCACCACGATCCAGATCATGGGCAGGCAGATGTGCTGCAGCAGCACCTCTTTGGTAAAGAGCAGCGTCTCCCCGTTCACCACCACCTGGCCAAGGTTCACCCCGTTGATGACCAGCCGGTAGAGCTGCGGGATCAAAAGCTGGATGTAATCCACCGTCAGCAGGGCAGCAAGGCCCAGCAGCAGTACGGGAGCATGCTTGAGGTAATACCGGTTGATGTACTTGCCGAATATCACTGCGTTTTTCCCTCCTTTTCCAATTCCAAAAAAGCTTTCAACGTACAAAAAAGCCGCTGCATCACACGACGAATCATGTTTTGCAGTGGCTTGTTTTGTCTGGAGCGGCCGACGAGGCTCGAACTCGCTACCTCCACCTTGGCAAGGTGGCGCTCTACCAGATGAGCTACGGCCGCA
>ENA-UERS01000314-UERS01000314.1-human-gut-metagenome-genome-assembly--contig:-NODE-314-length-23789-cov-3.726257_pt1 | contig 23789 bp, 17 predicted proteins | sample MGYA00242991_ERZ507992 | MGnify/ENA primary metagenome ERZ507992 (study PRJEB26167, sample SAMN06115535) | human gut metagenome | host: Homo sapiens | place: China:Chongqing | collected 2015-10-24...
TCTCGCTGTCCATGCCGAGGTCCAGCACGAGGCGGGCCACGGCCAGCGGGTGGCAGATATAGGGCTCACCGCTGCGGCGGCAGACCCCCTTGTGGGCGTCGTTGGCCATATTGTAGGCTTTTTCGATCATGGCCATGTTGTAGGCCTTGCCGCTGGCCTTGATGGCCTCCACCAGCTTCTCCCAGGTCACGATCTCGGGCCGCACCTCCGAGGGAAGGGTCCCCTCAGGGGCGTTGGCCGGCAGAGCCGTTGCGGCCACGGTAGCCATCTCCGTCACCGGCACGGGCTGATGGAGATGGGTCTTTGCAGAATAGCTGTCCTCTTTCGCCGCAGCCGATGCTGCGGGCGCGGGGACGACAGGTTTCTTTCCCTCAGGCATCTTTATCGTTCCTCCAGACATTTCAGGATGGGCGCATCGGCAAGGTTCTTCTTGCCGGTGGCAGGCACGAGTTCCCAGAACTTTGCCCCGCCCCGGTCAGCCGCTGTGATGAGGCCGACCTGTTCCAGCGCGGCGACGGCCACCAGCGTCCGGCCGGTGTTCTCCTCGCCGAGTTTTGCAAACAGGGGCTGCAGATCTTCGGCGTGCCAGCGCCGCGCCTGCAGCTCCCGATAAACGGTGATGATATGGCTGCGCTCCGGGGCGATGCTCTCCTTCTGCTCCGGCGTCAGGGGCGTACCCCGGCGCAGCGCCTGCACCAGCGCGGCCTGCTCTGCAGCTGTGTTGCCGAGGCCCGCCGGATGCAGCTCGATGATGCGGCCCGACAGCTGTGCGCCCCGGGGCGAATCGTAGACCGAAAGGCTGATGGCTGCGTCCACGACGTCGCCCGTCGAGTAAGGCACCTGTTCCGGGTGCATCCCGAACCAGACGGCGTAGATGCTGGAATTGCCCTGCCGCAGACGCAGGCGGCAGTGCTTGCCTTCCGAGACGGCGTAGACGCCCTCCACGACAGCCATTTCCAGCACGAAGACCGGGCTGGGGTTGTCGGCACCGTAGGGTGCCAGCTGGTCGAGGCGGCGGACGCTCTCCACCGTCAGGCGGTCGAGGTGGACGGACAGATCGCATTCCAGCGGCGGGGTGCGCAGCACGGGACACTCCCGGGCTGCCCAGTCGTTGAGCCGCTGGCGGAGCGTCTGCAGATCCTCTTCCCGCACCGAGAGGCCCGCTGCCATGGCGTGGCCGCCGAAGCGGAGCAGGATGTCGGCGCAGGAGGCGATGCACTCGTGCAGGTTGAAGCCCTGCACGCTGCGGCCGCTGCCCTTGCCCTCGCCGTGCTCATCTACCGACACCACGATGACCGGGCGTCCGGTCTTTTCCACAAGGCGGGAGGCCACGATGCCGATGACGCCGGGGTGCCAGTCTTTGCCCCAGAGCAGGATGACCCGATCTTCGAGGCGTTCCGGCTCAGCGTCCAGCAGCTCCTGCGCGGCTTTGACGATCTCCATCTCCGTCTCCTGCCGCTGGATGTTGATGTCACTCAGCTTATGAGCCAATTCGACCGCCCGGTCTTCGTCTTCACAGAGCACCAGCTGCAAAGCGGTCACGGCGCTGTCCATCCTGCCCGCCGCATTGATGCGGGGTGCGATGGCGTAGCTGATGTTCTCTGCCGTCACCGGCTTGCCTGCAAGGCCCACTTCTTCCAAAAGGGCGCAGAAGCCGGGTCTGTCCGTATTTTGCAGCTGGCGCAGACCGGCTTTGACGATGGTGCGGTTCTCCCCTGTCAGGGGCATGACGTCGGCCACGGTGCCAACAGCGGCGAGGTCGCCGCAGTATTCCAGCATCTCTTCCGGCGGGCAGCCATCCAGCGCGGCGCAGAGCTTGAAGGCCACACCCGCGCCGCACAGGCCCTTGAAGGGGCTGTGGTCGTCGGCACGGCGGGGGTCCACGATGGCCACTGCCTGGGGCAGGGTGTCGTGGGGCAGATGGTGGTCTGTGATGATGAGGTCGATGCCGAGGCTGGCCGCGAATGCGGCTTCCTCTACGGCAGAGATGCCGTTGTCCACCGTGACGATGAGGCGGCAGCCCTTATCGTAAATCGACTGGATAGCGTTCTTCGAGAGGCCGTAGCCGTCGCCCTCCCGGCTGGGCAGCATACACTTGACGGCGGCACCCATCCCTTTCAGGTGCTGATAGAGCAGGGCCGTGGCGGTCACACCGTCCACGTCGTAGTCGCCGAAGACGACGATCGTCTCCCCTTCGTCGATGGCCCGCAGGATGCGCTCACAGGCTTTATCCATATCGGTCAGGAGCATGGGGTCGCTCAGCTCTTCTTCGCCCGCCAGAAGGGTCAGCGCCTCGGCGGGGTCGGTGATGCCCCGGGCAGCGAGGATGCCGGCCAGCAGGCCGGCTTCTTTCTGCTGGGCCGCGAGGACAGAGCGGTACTTTTCCTCGCTCCACTCTTCGTCCATGTTCTGGTATTCCAGCTCTTCGGTGTTCTGCTGGGCGATGGCCGCTGTCAGCTCTTTCAGGGCGGCGCGGTCAACGGTCTTGGTGTTCCAGGCCCGGTAGGTCATCGCAATCCCTCCCCGGCCAGACCATCGTTCGCCAGCATCCCCTGCAGCGCAGCGATCTCGCTGGAAACGTCCAGCGCCACGTCCGACAAAAGCTTATCGTAGAGGTTATCATAAGCCTGATTCAAGGTGTGCAGGATGCCCGCAATATCCCGGCGGATGGCCTCCGCGTTCTCGCCCTGCTGGCTCTGCACGTCGTTGTAGGTATGCAGGAGCTTGAGGGTGGTGGGGATATAGTATTCCGCAAAGCGGCGGGCCTTGGGCAGGCTCTCGGGGTGGGCTTCCAGCCAGGCACAGATGGACTCGGTGGTCTTCTGCATATGCTGCAGCTCCTCCACAGCCCGCTCATCCTCCATGAGTTCCTGCTCCTTCTCGAGCACCTGCGCAAAGCGGCGGGTCGTCTCGAGGTTCAGAGGGACTTCTCCGGCCTGTTCCGGCGCTTTTTCCGGTTCGGGCTGGGGCTGATTTTCCTGTGCGGCGCGGTAGTCCTCTGCCGTCAGGTAGAGCTTGTCGTTTTTCTCGTCCAGCCAGGCACTGAGCCAGCCCTTGTGGATGAATTTCCGCAGCATCTTGAGAGCCTTGGTCTTCTTTTTATGCGTCAGGTCGGCCAGCATGGAGAGGGACAGGCCCTTGTGCCAGTCGAAGCCCTCGGCGGTATCGGCGTAGAGCTCCAGGGTCTTGGCGGCCTTCATACGGGACGCGCCCGCTGCGGTCAGCCAGCCGAACACAGCGGTCACAGCGGCAGAGCACCACCCCGTCGCCGCGATAGCACCCAGTGCGAGATCGCCGATAGCATTGAGGAACGTATCCGCGGTTTCGGCGGCTGCTCCCAGCACCAGCTCATCGACCGCCATCACGCTGCCGGACGTGAACGCCCCCGCCGTGCCAAAGCAGGCGATGGCCGTGATGCCGAAGATGACGGCGAAGGTGATGCCGGTCGTCAGCATGGCGACGCCTGCGCTGTGGCGTTTTTTGGCGCTGGTGCGGATATTCTCGATGGCCGTCGGTTCCGGCTTCTTTGCAAAGAAATTGCGCGCCCAGTCGGCCATCCCGCCGGCGTTCTCCCCGCTCGGGGCTGCGTTCCGGGCCTCCTCGGCCCGCTTCTGATACTTCTGCTTCCCGGCCTGAAAGGCCCGGCCTGCCTCCGAGATGCCGTAACCGGCGGCGTTCACCGCAGCGCGGCCCACATCCCACACACGGTCGCCGATCTCCTCGCCCCGGCCCTCAAAGCCGTGGCGGAAGGAGTCGGACATGGTGTCGCCCAGCTCGCGGAGCTGGCGTTCCAGCTCCTGCTGCACCTGACGGCCCTTGCCGTCCTGCGCCGTGCGGTTAAAATCGTTTTCACGATCAGTCATTCAACTTCTCACCCTTCTGCCGGGCTGTACCGGCTGATGATGGCGCGGGCCACCCGCAGGCCATCGACGGCGGCACTCATGATGCCGCCCGCATATCCGGCACCCTCGCCGCAGGGATACAATCCTGCCAGCTGGGCGCATTCAAAATTTTCTTCCCGTTTCAGCCGCACCGGGCTGCTGGTACGGGTCTCGAGGCCGGTCAGAATGGCCTCGGGGGCGGTGTAACCCGCAATTTTCCGCTCGTAAGCCCGCAGACCGGCTCGCAGGGTGTCGGCCAGTTCGGTCGGCAGCAACGCGCCGAGATCCGCAGCAACGACGCCCCGGTCATAGGTGGGCTGGACGCGGCCAATGTTCAGTCGGCCCCTGCCCTCCAAAAAGCTCTGGATGTTCTCCGCCGGGGCAGCATACTCTCCGCCGGGACGGCCTGCCGCATAGGCCCGGGCTTCCAGCTCCCGCTGGAAGGCGATGGCCTTCCGGGGGTCGTTGCCGAAGTCTTCACCGCCCACGCTGACCACCACGGCCGCGTTGGCATTCCTGCCGCTGCGGGCGTGGTAGCTCATGCCGTTGGTCACGACGCGTCCCTTTTCGCTGGCCGAAGCCACCACCTGGCCGCCCGGACACATACAGAACGTATAAACGCACCGTTTTTCAACGTGCTGCGAAAGCTGATATTCGCCGCGCGGCAGGGCCGGATGGCCCGCCGCCTCGTGGTAGAGGCTCTTTTCGATCTCCGATTGGAGATGCTCTGCCCGGAAGCCGACGCTGAAGGGCTTGCACTCCAGCACGAGGCCGCTGTCCATCAGCATCCCGAAGGTGTCGCGGGCCGAGTGGCCCACCGCGAACACCAGCGCCTCACAGGGGAACGCACCGTCCGTGGTCTGGATGCCGACGAGCTGGCCGTCCCGCCGCTCGAAGCCGGTGAGGGCTGTGTTGAAGTGGACTTCCCCGCCCAGCGACTCGATCTCTTTTCGGATCGAAGTGATGACGCCCCGCAGCAGGTCGGTGCCGACATGGGGCTTCTGCTGCCAGGCGATTTCCTTCGGCGCGCCGTGCTCGAGGAACACTTCGGTCACGAAGCCGCAGAGCTCGTCGCCGATGCGGGTGGTGAGCTTACCGTCCGAGAAGGTTCCGGCGCCGCCCTCGCCGAACTGGATGTTGGCGTTTTCGTCCAGCTCACCGGTGGTGGAGAAATGCTCCACGGCCTTGACGCGCTCGTCCAGCGCCGGGCCGCGTTCCAGCACGATGGGCCGGTATCCCTGACGGGCCAGCAGCAGCGCCGCAAAGAGGCCCGCCGGGCCGAGGCCGCAGACCACAGGCCGGTGCGTCAGCGGCAGAGTGCCGTTCTGCACCGAGAGATCGGTCTTGCCCCGGACGGTGACGCTGCGGGAAGCACCCGCACAGGCGGCCTCTTCCCTCTCCTCTTTCAGGGTCACGGCCACAGTATACACCAGCTTGGGCTGGCCATGGCGGGCGTCCACCGAGAGCCGGGCGATGCCCAGATGGCTCACCTTTCCCCGGGGGATACGGGCGAGGCGGAGGGCTTTTTCGTAGGCCTGCGGCTCCCCGGCGGAGAGGGGCAGGCGAATATCATGGATCAGGATCATATACTCAGTTACTTTCTATCTTGCACTGCACCACATAGCTGCCCAGCGCAAAAATTTTGTCGTTGGCCGGCACATAGAGGCGGCAGGCGATGTTCTGCTGGCCGATGGCGACATAGAAGTCGTCGGCGTCGATCTCAATGACCACCTGTTCCGGATTCAGTGCTTCCAGCGAACCGGCCGGGCCGCAGAGGGTGACGTTCATCAGCCGCTCCGTCTCCACGGTCAGGGTGTAGGTGGAGGGCAGGTTCATGGCCTGCACACAGCTGGCGGGCAGGTTCATGGTCTTGGTTTCCAGACGGGAGCTGTCGAAGCTGACCGTGATGCTGGAGATGTTGTCCAGCAGACGGATGCCGCTGGGCAGTTCGATGGGCATTTCGTACACCTTATCCAGTGCAAAGGTGGAAAGGTCGATAGTACCCACCGACAGGGTGGACAGACGGTCGATCTGGGACTCCGGGCCGGCCACATTGAGGGTCTTTTTGCTCAGGGAGTAGACCAGCACCGAGGGGTCAAAGTCGCGGGGCGCGTTGATAAAGCTGACTTCCACCGGCAGGGTGGCCAGCTTATACACCTGCAGCGTGACCTCGACGCTGTCCGTTTCCAGAGTAGTATACTCAAATTCCACCTCCCTGCCGCTGCGGGTGTAAAAACGCAGGCTGGTGTCCAGAGTGACGGGGCTGGTCAGCTCGCCGTTGTAGGTCACCTCGGCGGTGCAGGTCTCCACCTTGCTCAGCTCGGTGCTGGGTCCGGAGAGAGTCACCGTCTCCTTCGAGATGTCGGTGCCGTAGAGGATATAGCCGTCTGCTATCTTCAGGTAATTCGTCGTCACCTGGATGGGCAGGGTCTTTTCTTCCACTACATCGAACACCACGTCCACGGTGTTGTCGCCGTCGATGGAGACAGACACACCGGTGAGCAGGGTGCTCTGGCTCCGCACCTGAAGGCGCAGGCTCTTTTCGCCGCTGTCGCGGACGCTGGACCAGTCGGGGTAGACGACAAAGTCGTTGGCCGACAGGCTGCCGATGGTGTAGCCGTCGCCGGAAAGTTTCAGGTTGACCGTTTTTTCCTCTGCATTGACGATGCTCAGGCCCCGGGAAGTGTAGGCAGCCGAATCATAGGTAAAGTCCACCGGAACATTATAGATGGTGGTGGTGGTGCCGGGCTGCACGACGATGGTGACAGCCATCCACGCGATGACTGCACCCAGCAAAGAAAGCAGGAGCCGGATGCGGCGGTCGTTCAGCAGATTGCGCTTGGGGGGTACGGCAGGCTTGCCGTTGTTCTGCTCAGTGCTCATTGCTGCTCATCCTCCTCCTTGTTGTTCACCCAGTTCAGCAGGCGCTTGCCCCGGGCCTTCCAGCCCTCGGCAGCGCTCTTCTCGCTGGCGGTCTCCTTGGGTATCATCTCATCCACCAGCCGGGTATAAAGGGTCTGACGGTCAAAGTGGCGCATGAGTACACCGTTTTTCGCCATCGAGATGATGCCTGTCTCCTCGCTGACCACGATGGCGATGGCGTCGGAGTTCTCGGCGATGCCGAGGCAGGCGCGGTGGCGGGTGCCCATGTCCTTGCCCAGGTCCAGGTTGTTGGAAAGGGGCAGCACACAGCCTGCGGCCTTGATACGGCCATCCTCGATGATGGCTGCGCCGTCGTGGAGGGGGGTACCCTCGTAGAAGATGGTACCCAGCACCTCGAGGTTGACTGCGCTGTTCACGGGCGTGCCGGTGCGGACGATCTCAGAAAGGTTGGTGTTCCGTTCCAGCACGATCAGCGCGCCGGTCTTGGTCTCCGAAAAGCGCTCTGCCGCGTCGCAGATGGCGATGATGGCACTGCGCCACGCGCCCTTGAGGCTGGTGTCGTTGTAGCGGTTTTTATTGAAGAAGCGATAGGCCCACTGGTCGGTCTGGCCCATCCGCTCCAGCGCACGCCGTATCTCGGGCTGGAACAGCACCACCAGCGTCAGCAGACCGACTTGCAGCAGCGAGTTGAGCAGCCAGGTGACGGTGCGCATATTCAGGATGTTCGCCACCAGATAGACCGCCATGACGATGAGCGCGCCCTTGGCCAGCTGGCCGGCGCGGGTGCGGTTGACGAAGCCCAGCAGCTGGTAGATGAGGAACGCGATGATCAGGATGTCCAGCAGGTCTACCAGCTTGAAGGTCTGGAAGTTTGCTACGATAGAGTTCAGAGTCATGGGTCACATTCTCCCGTTCACACTGCTTCGATGAGGGCGACGGCGTGGGCCGCGATGCCCAGCCCCTCGCCGGTAAAGCCCAGATGCTCCTCGGTGGTGGCTTTGACGCTCACGGCGTCCACCGGCATCCCGAAAGCCTCGGCCAGCTTTGCCCGCATGGCCGGGATGTGGGGGGCCAGCTTCGGGCGCTGGCAGAGGATGGTGGCGTCGATGTTCTCGATGCCCCAGCCGTGCTCGGTCATGATTTCTGCCACACGGCGGGCCAGCATGAGGCTGTCGGCCCCGGCGTACTCTTCCGCCGTATCGGGGAAGTGCTGGCCGATGTCGCCCAGCGCCGCTGCGCCCAGCACGGCGTCCATGACCGCATGGGCCAGCACGTCGGCGTCCGAGTGGCCCAGCAGACCCTTTTCATACGGCACTTCCACGCCGCCCAGGATGAGCTTGCGGCCCTCCACCAGACGGTGGACGTCGTAACCATGACCAATGCGCATTTTCTTTCCTCCGTTCTCTGCCCGGGGCAGATCCTCCCGGGTGGTTATCTTGATGTTTGCGTAGTCGCCCCGGACCAGCTCCACCGGACGGCCCGTCAGCTCGAACAGGCTGCAGTCGTCGGTGACGAGGCGGGCGCTGGCCTCGTCCAGTTCATCCAGCGCCGCCAGATAGGCGGCCCGGTCGAAGCACTGGGGCGTCTGCACCGCATAAAGGGTGCTGCGGTCAGGGGTGTTCTCCACCATGCAGCCTTCCGGCACAGTCTTGCCGTCGCCGCCCTTCGCCTGCTTGACGGTGTCCTTCACCGGCACTGCCGGGGCGGCGGCACCGCAGCGGGCAGCGGCCGCTATCGTGTCGGCGATAACGCTCTGGCTCACGAAGGGCCGGGCCGCGTCGTGGACGGCCACCAGTCTGCCGTGGGCAGCAGCCACGCCGCTGCGGGCGCTCTCGGCGCGGGTCGAGCCGCCCTTCACCAGCCGCACCGGCTTTTTGCAGCGGGCAACGGCCCGCTGGGCATTCTCACTGGACGCGCCGGTCACGATCACCAGTTCGTCCACCTCCGGACACTCGTCAAAGGCCCGGACGCTCCGTTCCAAGACGGTCTCACTGCCCAGATCGAAGCTCAGTTTATCAAATCCCATCCGGGTGGAAGAACCCGCCGCCACCAGGACTGCCGTTACACGATGTTCCAATTTCTTACACCTGCCCCATTTTATTCCTGCCCTGCGCCGCACTGCACAGAGCATATTATTATTCATTGAATATTATAGCGTATCCACCCACAAACTGCAACTGCCCGCGCCCATCAAAAATGCCCCCGTGCAGCACTTTTGGCGCTGTACGGGGGCATAAATTTTCTATGAAATTTCTGCGTTATGCGAGGATGGGCTCGATGGCAGCTGCCAGAGCATCCTTCTGAGCCTGAGCCTCGGCCAGGTCCTTGCCCAGAGTGGTGAAGTAGGTCTTGATCTTCGGCTCAGTGCCGGAGGGACGGACGACCACGGTAGCGCCGTTGTCCAGAGAGTAGATAAGGACGTTTGCGGCGGGCAGGCCGGTCTCCTCGGGCTTCTTGTAGTCGGTGACCTTGACCACCTTGTGGCCAGCCAGCTCGGTGAGGGGCTCGTCACGCAGCTTCTGCATGATGGAGGCCATCTTCTCCATGCCGGTCAGGCCGGGGAACTCGAAGCTGTCCACCTTGTTCAGGTAGCGGCCATACTCCTTGTAGATCTCTTCCAGACGCTCCTTGATGGAGGAACCGATGCTGCGGTAGTAAGCGGCCATCTCGCAGATGAGCATGGAGCCGATGATGGCATCCTTATCACGGACATAAGGACCGGCCAGATAGCCGTAGCTCTCCTCGAAGCCGAAGATGAAGCGGTCCACTTCACCGGCAGCTTCCAGATTTGCGATCTGGTCGCCGATCCACTTGAAGCCGGTCAGCACGCTGCGCATCTCCACGCCGTAGTGGGCGGCGATGGCATCGGCCAGCGGGGTGGAGACGATGGACTTGACGGCGACGGGGTCCTTGGGCATGGTACCCTTCTCGATGCGGCCAGCGCAGATGTAATCCAGCAGCAGAGCGCCCATCTCGTTGCCGGAGACCAGCTCATAGCTGCCGTCCGGACACTTCATGGCGATACCCACGCGGTCGGCGTCGGGGTCGGTGGCCAGCATCAGGTCGGCGCCGGTCTTGGTGGCGAGGTCGAGGCCCAGCTTCAGAGCCTCGAAGATCTCAGGGTTGGGGTAGGAGCAGGTGGTGAAGTAGCCGTTGGGGTACTCCTGCTCCGGCACGATGGTGATGTCGGTGATGCCCATGTCGTTCAGAACGTGGGTGACCGGCACCAGACCAGAACCGTTCAGCGGGCTGTAGACCAGCTTCAGGCCGGCGGTCTTGCACAGGCCCGGGCGCACCTGACGTGCCTCAATGGCGGCGTAGAGGGCGTTCTTGCAGTCGTCGCCCACAAAGCGGATGAGGCCCTGCTCGACGCCTTCGGCAAAGGAGATGTACTTTGCGCCGGTCAGGACATCGGTCTTCTGGATCTCGTCATAGACGATGGCGGCGGCGTCATCGGTCATCTGGCAGCCGTCGGGGCCGTAGGCCTTGTAGCCGTTGTACTTGGCGGGGTTATGAGAAGCGGTGACCATGATGCCCGCATTGCACTCATAGTAACGGGTGGCAAAGCTCAGGGCCGGGACAGGCATCAGAGCATCATAAATGCGCACCTTGATGCCGTTTGCGGCCAGAACGCCGGCGGCAGTCTTGGCAAAGATGTCGCTCTTCAGGCGGCTGTCGTAGCTGATGGCCACGGTCTGGCTGCCGCCCTGGGTCTTGACCCAGTTTGCCAGACCCTGGGTAGCCTGACGCACGACGTAGATGTTCATGCGGTTGGTGCCAGCGCCCAGCACGCCGCGCAGGCCGGCGGTGCCGAACTTCAGTGCAACGGCAAAGCGGTCCTTGATCTCGTCGTCGTTTCCCTCGATCCTGGCCAGCTCCGGCTTCAGATCTGCGTCCTCCAGATCCGCTGCCAGCCAGCGCTTATACTCATCCAGATACATATTGCACACCTTACCTTTGTAATTTTTGACCATAATGGACAAATTCATCCAAGTCTACTTATAATATAAGCTTTTATATGCTTTGTGTCAATTCAGGATTATGTACCAAGTTTTCCCCCTCAAAACCAGCAAATGCCACAAATCGTGCAGGCTTTCCGCTCTCCTGCTGCCCATTTGCAGCCGTGCAGGACCAGTACACCTGCCCTGCGTCGTCCAGTACATCCAGCCAGTGGCCCAGCCCTACTCCATTTTCGCACAGATACCGCATCAGGGACATCATCCGCCCGAAGTCGCCCACCGGGCAGATGACCTGCTCCGTGACACACTCTTCTCCCTGCTGCCGCCGCACTGCCAATACAACTCCCTCTTCCTCTACGCTTGCGCTGTAGTACATCGTGTGTGCAAGCTGAAAGCCTTCGATACTGGAATAGGGCCTGGTGTAACAGCAGTACTCTTTCGCAACCATAAGATTCTCCCTCCAATTACAGATGGTTCGCGTTTCGTTGACATCTCACATGCCCTTTAATATAATAGATTCAAACAGAAAATTGTGTCGAACTTGGGCATCTGCGCCCTGTCTTTACCATTTCTTAGTCAGTTCTTAGCCAACTATTTCATTCCTTTTGTCTGTTATCTTAGAAGAAATTTCGAAGCACCGCAAAAAGTCCTATTGTTCCCTTTTATGGATGGTTTCTGCCGCCCCATCGGGCAGAAAGGAGCGCCCATGTACGCAGTCCTCAAGAGCTTCGGCCTCAAGGGCCTCAACGGCTTCCCCGTGGAAGTCGAGGCCGACATCTCGGGCGGGATGCCCGCCCTCTCCATCGTCGGCCTGCCGGACTCCGCCGTCCGGGAGAGCGGCGACCGCGTCCACGCAGCCCTGAAAAATCTGGGCTTCAAGTGGCCTGACCGCCGCATCACCATCAACCTCGCTCCCGCCGACGTCCGCAAGACCGGCCCGGTGTATGACCTGCCCCTGCTGCTGGCGGTGCTGGCCGCTTCCGGGCAGCTGGAGCCGCCGCCGAAGGACACGGCCTTTCTGGGGGAGCTGGCGCTGGACGGCAGTCTCCGCCCGGTGTCCGGCGTCCTGCCCATGGCGCTGGAGGCTGCCGCCAGCGGTGTGCGGGCGCTCTATGTCCCTGCCGAGAACGCTGCCGAAGCCGCTGAAGCCTGCGGCAGCGAGATGCAGGTATACCCTGCCGCAACGGCCCGTCAGGTCGTGGATGCGCTGCGGGGCGTCCAGCCCATCCTGCCTACGACGCCTGTCCCTTTCGACCCTGCCGATGCGTGGAACCACGTTCCCGATTTCGCTGACGTCTGCGGCCAGCCGCTGGCCCGCCGGGCGATGGTCATCGCGGCTGCGGGCGGACACAACGTCCTGCTCGTCGGTGCTCCCGGCACCGGCAAATCCATGCTGGCCCGCCGCCTGCCCGGCATCCTGCCGCCCCTGACCCGGAAAGAAGCCGTGGAGACGACGAAAATTTATTCCATCGCCGGGCAGATGCCCGCAGGCCGGGGCCTCGTGACGGCACGGCCTTTCCGCAGCCCCCACCACTCGGCCAGTTCGGCTGCGCTGGCGGGCGGCGGGGCACAGTTCCGCCCCGGCGAGTGCAGTCTGGCCAACTGCGGCGTCCTCTTCCTCGACGAACTGCCCGAGTTCTCCCGCGAGAGCCTCGAAGTGCTGCGCCAGCCCCTCGAGGACGGCTGCATCACGGTCAGCCGAGCCGCCGGAAGCGCCACTTATCCCAGCCGCTTCCAGCTCGTCGCCGCCATGAACCCCTGCAAATGCGGCTACTACGGCCACCCTACCCGAGCCTGCACCTGTTCGCCCAGCGCGGTGCGGCAGTACCGCAGCCGGGTGTCCGGCCCGCTGCTGGACCGCATCGACCTCTGCGTCGAGATGGACCCGGTGGCCTTCGATGAACTGCATGGCGCTGCCCCTTCCGAGAGCAGCGCCGAGCTGCGGAAACAAGTCCTTGCTGCCCGGGCCATCCAGGCCCAGCGGTACGCTGCTCCCGGCTACGAGGATGTGCGCTGCAACGCCCAGCTCACCGCCGGGCAGGTGCGGCGCATCTGCCGGATGACCCCCGCTGCTGAACAGCTCCTGCGGGCCTCCTACGAGTGGCCCGCACCATTGCCGACCTCTCCGGCAAGCGCCTCCTCGACGAGGATTCGCTGCTCGAGGCTCTGCAATACCGTGCGCAGGAAAAGGTCGATCTGACGTTCTGATACAGACAAAAATCCCCCGGCTGGACCGGGGGATCTTTTGCGTTATAAAACTTTTAGAATCTTCTCCACGCATCGGGCAGGAAGAGCACCAGCATCGGGAAAATTTCCAGACGACCGGCCAGCATATCGAAGATGAGCACCAGCTTTGCAAAGTTGGAGTAGGCCCCGAAGTTCATCATGGGACCCACCTGATTGAGGCCGGGGCCGATGTTGTTCAGGGTGGCGGCGACGGAGGTGAAGTTCGTCACCATGTCAAAGCCGTCCAGACTGACAAGCATGAAACTCGCCGCAAAGATGAAGATGTAGGCCGCCAGAAAGACGTTGGTGGTGCGGATGGTCTCATGATTGACCAGCTTGCCGTCCATCCGGACAGGGGCCACCACCTGCGGGTGGAGGGCCTGCTTCAGCTCCTTGCCCAGCGTCTTTCCCATCAGGAGGAAGCGGCTGACTTTGATGCCGCCGCCAGTGCTGCCCGCGCAGGCGCCCACGAACATCAGCAGCACCAGCACCTCTTTTGCCAGCGTGGGCCAGAGGTCAAAATCACAGCTGGAAAAGCCGGTGGTGGTAATGATGGAGCCGACCTGGAAGGCCGCATGGCGCAGCGCCTCGCCGAAGGTGCCGTAGAGGCTGCGGATGTTCACCGTGATGACGGCCACCGCCGCCAGAATGATGGCGAGATAGGCGCGGACTTCCTCGCTGGACGCTGCGCGGCGGAACCGGCGCAGCAGCAGCAGGAAATACGCGTTGAAGTTGACGCCGAAGAGGATCATAAAGACGGTCACGACCCACTGGATGTAGGGCGAGAAGCTGGCAAAGCTGTCGTTCTTGAAGCCGAAGCCGCCAGTACCCGCCGTGCCAAAGGCCGTGAGCAGAGAGTTGAACACATTCATTCCGCCCGCCAGCAGGAAGCAGAACTCCACCACCGTGAGCGCGAAATAGATGCCGTACAGGATCTTGGCCGTAGACTGCACCTTCGGCACCAGCTTGTCCACCTGCGGGCCGGGGCTTTCCGCCTTCATCAGGTTGACGTGGGAGCCGCCGGTCAGGGGCAGCAGGGAGAGCAGGAACACCAGAACGCCCATGCCGCCGATCCAATGGGTGAAGCTGCGCCAGAACAGGATGCCGTTGGGCAGGCCCTCCACACCGGGCAGGATGCTGGCACCGGTGGTGGTGAAGCCGGAAACGGTCTCAAACATGGCATCCACCGGGTTGGGGATACTGCCCGTGAGCACAAAGGGCACCGCGCCCACCACACTGATGAGCAGCCAGCAGAGCGCCGTGGTGGCAAAGCCCTCCCGCATATAGAAGATCTGGCTCTTGGGCTTGATGCGGTGGAGCAGAGCGCCCGCCACCGCAGAAAGCGCTGCCGTGAGCAGGAACACGCCCAGCACCATCCACTCACCGTAGATCAGGCTGGCCATGGCGGGCAGCAGAAGCAGCGCGGCTTCGCAATAGAGGATGTAGCTCAGCAGCCGCAGAACGATCGCATAATTCATGCCGCGCCTCCGTTAATCTTCCACGATATCCCGCAGGTCATGCAGGCCGTGCTCCAGCGTGACCACGATGACGTTGTCGCCCACCTGGATCTCATCGCCGCCGCGCGGGATCTTGATCTCGTTGCCGCGGGTGATGCAGCAGAGCAGCAGGTTTTTTTTCAGGTGGAGCTGGCTCAGGGGCACACCGGTGGCGCGGCTCTTCTCATGGACCGTGAATTCCAATGCCTCCACGCGGTCGTCCAGAATGCGGTACAGGGTCTTGATGTTGCTGCCTGCCTCGTTCTGCAAAGCGCGCACATACTGCACGATGTAATCGCAGGTCATGTACTTGGGGTAGACGATGCTGCCCAGATCAAGCCCGGCCAGGATATCGTCAAATTCCAGGCGGTTGATCTTGGTGACCAGCTTGCCGTTGGAATGCTTCTTGGCAAACAGGGTCAGCAGAACATTTTCCTCGTCGATGTTGGTCAGGGCCACAAAGGCCTCGGTAGAGGTCAGGCCCTCGGAGAGCAGGAACTCGCGGTTGGAGCCGTCCTCACACAGGATCTGTGCTTCGGGCAGGGCCTGGGCCAGCACATCGCAGCGGGCGGGGTCCCGCTCCACGATCCGCACCCGGACATGGTTTTCCAGCAGCTCCTGGCTCAGATAGAAGGCAATGGCACCGCCGCCCACGATGAGGGCATTGCGCACCGGGCGCACGGCCAGATGGATGCGCTGGAAGAACGCGTGGGCCTTTTCCTGCGTTGCAAGAAAAGTGACCTGATCGCCGGTCTGGAGCACAAAATTACCGTTGGGGATGATGACCCCGCCGTCGCGCTCCACGGCGCAGACCAGAATATCGCTCTTGAGCCGGGTGGGGATCTCCCGGATGGCCACGCCGTCCAGTGCCTGTGCCTCGGTCAGGGTGAACTTGATCAGCCGCACCCGGCCTTCCGCAAAGGTATCGATCTTGCTGGCACCGGGGAAACGCAGCAGGTGGGAGATCTCCCGCGCCGCCGCCATCTCCGGGTTGATGATGGCCGAAATGCCGATCTGCTTTTTGATGAAGTCCAGCTCATGGCTGTAGGAGGGGTTGCGCACACGGGCAATGGCGTGGCAGTGGCCCGCCTTTTTGGCAAACATGCAGCAAAGCAGGTTCAGCTCGTCCGAGCCGGTGACTGCAATGAACACGTCCGCCTCCTCGATCCCTGCCTCGGACAGCGTTGTGATGGAGGAGCCGTTGCCGGTAATGCCCATCACGTCATAGGATTCGCTGATATGCTCCACACGGGCCTTGTTGGTATCGATGATCGTGACATTGTGGCCTTCCTCGCTGAGCTGTCGTGCCAGCGCTGTGCCGACTTTGCCGCAGCCCACCAGAATGATCTTCATAGAAAATGTCCTTTCCGTCCCTCCCGCCTTGCGGGAAGGATGCTTTCTCAGTAGCGCTCCACGCCGTCCTTGGTGACCAGGGCGTAGACCAGCGGGGCCTCCTCGGGCTTTTCCGCACCATAGACCAGACCGCTGCGGTACTCCGCAGCAGCGGCCTCAAACTTATCTGCCGCACCGTAGAAGGTGGCCAGGCTTTCGCCCTTGTGCACATAGTCACCGCGCTTTTTGTGCAGGGTGATGCCGGCCGCAAAGTCCAGCGGGTCTCCCTTCTTCTGGCGGCCAGCGCCCAGCAGCACACTGGCAGAGCCGATCTTTTCGGCATCGTTGGCCACGATGTAGCCGTCCTGCTCAGCCAGCAGCTCAAAGCTGGCTGCGGGCTGCTCAAACAGGCTGTAATCGTCCAGCACACGGGTGTCGCCGCCCTGGGCCGCAAACATCTCCTTGCACTTGGCAAAGGCCGAGCCGTCCGCGATCACAGCCTCGGCCATGGCGCGGCACGCATCGCGGCTCCCCTTGCCTGCCAGCACCAGCATATTGGCGGCCAGCTGCAGACAGACCTCGGTCAGGTCGGCAGGGCCCCTGCCCTTGAGCACGTCCATGCTCTCCATGACCTCAAGGCTGTTGCCGATGTTGCGGCCCAGCGGGGTGTCCATATCGGTGATCATAGCGGCCACCCGGCGGCCATGGTGGGTGCCGATGGCGACCATCAGCTTAGCCAGCTCAATGCTCTGGTCCACGGTCTTCATAAAGGCACCGGTGCCGGTGGTCACATCCAGCAGGATGGCATCGGAGCCGGAGGCCAGCTTCTTGGACATGATGGAAGAGGCGATCAGCGGGATGCAGCTGACCGTGGCGGTCACATCCCGCAGGGCGTACATCTTCTTATCCGCCACGGCAATGCCCTCGCTCTGGCCAATGACCGACAGCCCGATCTTGTTCACCTGGGCAAAGAACTCCTCCTGCGAAAGGGCAGTTCTGGTGCCGGGCACGCTCTCCATTTTATCAATGGTGCCGCCGGTATGGCCCAGGCCGCGGCCACTCATCTTGGCGATCTTTACACCGCAGGCCGCCACCACAGGGGCGATCACAAGGGTGGTCTTATCGCCCACGCCGCCGGTGGAGTGCTTATCCACCTTGATGCCGGGGATGGGGGAAAGATCGACCATCACGCCGCTGTGGGCCATCACATCCGTCAGCTCGGCTGTTTCTTCGTTGGTCATGCCGCGCAGGTAGACCGCCATCATCCAGGCAGCCATCTGGTAATCGGCCACTTCCCCGCTGACAAAGCCGTTGACAATGGCCTCCAGCTCTTCCCGGGTGTGGGTACCGCCATCGCGCTTTTTCGCGATCAGATCATAAATACGCATCGCAATTCTCCTGTCTGACAGTATGACTTTCAGTAAATTCCATTATAACAGACTTTTTGACAAAGGCAATCCACATTCCGTCTCCTTTGTCGGGTTTTGAACACCAAGGGCGCAGCTGCCCGGAAAAGCAGCTGCGCCCTTGGAACAAACCTCGCTCAGCGGGAACCCTTGTCGTAAGGGATACCCTCAGCCTTGGGGGCCATGCTGTTTTTGGAGGTAAAGGCCAGAATGATCATGGATGCGATGAACGGCATCATGTTATAGATGTTGCTGGACCAGTGGAGCTGCGCCAGGAAGGTGGAGTCCGCAATGTTTGCCAGGCTCTTGAACACGGCAAAGAACATGGCGGCGGCACAGATGTTGAAGGGCTTCCACTGACCAAAGATCATAACAGCCAGTGCAAGGAAGCCCGCGCCAGCCACGCCGACCTCAAAGTTCCAGGTCTGCACCGGGGGCACGATATATGCCAGACCGCCGATAGCGCCCAGCGCACCGGAAAGCAGCACACCCGCGTAGCGCATCTTGTAGACGTTGATGCCCACAGAATCGGCTGCCTGAGGATGTTCGCCGCAGGCGCGCAGGCGCAGACCGAAGCGGGTCTTGTACAGCACCACATAGCTGATGACGAGCAGCACGATGCCCAACGGCACAAAGATGCTCAGCTCCAGGCCGCCGATGCTGAACAGGAACGGCTTGTTGGAATAGTTCAGCTTGGCGCTGCCGCTGTCGCTGAAATACTTGGCAATGACCACGGCAATGGCGGTGGCCAGCAGGTTCAGGGCCGTGCCGCCGATGGTCTGGTCCGCTTTCAGGTTGATGGAAGCAAAGGCCAGAAGCAGGCTGTACACGATACCGGCCAGCGCAGCCACCAGGACCGAGATCAGCACCACCAGGAACGGCGACATGTCGGCCGGAAGCATGGTCAGGGTCAGAACACCCGCCACACCGCCGATGACCATGATGCCTTCCAGCGCGATGTTGATGATGCCGGAGTGCTCACTGAACATACCGCCCAGTGCCACCAGCATCAGGACGATGCCATACAGCAGAGTATATTTGATCAAAAGCAGCATCTTACTTGCCCTCCTTCTTCGCGTTGGCCTTTTCCGCCGGGGCAGGCTCTGCGTTCACATTGGTCTTGTCCGCATTCTTGAACAGCAGCTTCTGGATCTTGCCGCGGAACAGCATGGAGAATGCACACAGGTAGATGATGATGCCGCTGATCAGGTCGGCGATCTCCGTGGGATAATACTTGGTGGAAAGGAAGGTGCCGCCCACCGAGATGTGGGAGATGAACAGGGCCGAGAAGATGGTGCCAATGGGGTTGGAGCTTGCCAGCAGGGCAACGGAGATGCCGTTGAAGCCCATGGCGGGCAGGCTGGTGGAGTTCAGCGGGTTCCACTGGCCCACGTTGGACAGATAGAACAGGCCCGCGCCAAAGCCTGCCAGCGCACCGGCAATGGCCATGGAGAGGATGATGTTCTTCTTTTCGTTGATACCGGCGTAGCGGGCAGCACTCTTATTCAGGCCGACCGCCTTCAGCTCATAGCCAAAGGTGGTCTTGTTCAGCACCACCCAGATCAGGATGGCCACCACAGCGGCCAGGAAGATGGCGATGGTAGTGCTGTTGGTCTGGAACAGCTTGTTCAGGCCGAAGTCCGGGATAACGGACTGGGCGAGATCCGCGTTCTTGCCCAGGTTCAGGGTGCGGGTGTTGCGCACATCGTACATGGGGCCGGTGCCGTTCTGGTAGACCAGCTCATTGACAAGGTACAGGCCGATCCAGTTGAACATGATGGAGGTGATGACCTCGTTGATGTTGAAGTAGGCCTTGAAGAAACCGGGGATGGCACCCCACAGACCGCCCAGAACAGCCGCAGCCAGCAGGCAGACGAACCAGGGCAGCTTGAGCATGATGGCGCAGTAGAGGGCACCGTAAGCGCCCAGCGTGTACTGACCGGCGGCACCGATGTTGAACAGGCCGGTCTTGAAGGCGAAGCCTACGGAAAGGCCGGTCATGATCAGGGGCGCGGCGTTGGCCAGCTCCTTGCCGACACCATAGGGGGCATCATGGAAGCCGCCCTTGAGGATGCGGACAAAACCGTCTGCCCATGCGTGGGCCGGGTTGATGGCCAGCAGTACGAGGAAGCCCACAAACAGACCGATCAGGATGCACAGCAGAGCAGCCATCACGCTGGTGACAGAACCCTGCAGCCCGTTGTGGGAAAGTTTTTTGTTTTTCATTTCTGCTTACTCCTTTCCCTGCTTGCGGGCACCGGCCATGTACAGGCCCAGCTCCTGGACTGTGGTGGTCTTGGGGTCAAACTCACCCACGATCTCACCCTCGTACATCACAAGGATCCGGTCAGAGAGGTTCATCACCTCATCCAGCTCCAGACTGACCAGCAGCACGGCCTTGCCTCTGTCGCGCTCATCCACGATCTGCTTGTGGATATACTCAATGGCACCGACATCCAGGCCGCGGGTGGGCTGCACTGCCACCAGCAGCTTGGGGTCTTTGTCGATCTCACGGGCAATGATCGCCTTCTGCTGGTTGCCGCCGGACATGCTGCGCACGATGGTAGCGCTGCCCTGGCCGCTGCGCACATCATACTGGGCGATCAGCTTATCGGAATACTCCCGCACCTTTTCACTGCGGATAAAGCCGTTGTGCTGGAACTCGGGCTGCCAGTAGCGCTGGAGCACCATATTGTTCTCCAGGCTGTAATCCAGCACCAGACCGTGTTTGTGGCGGTCCTCAGGGATATGGCTCATGCCGTCCTTGGAGCGCTGGCGGATGCTCTCGTTGGTGATCTCCTTGCCGTCCAGCAGCACCTTGCCGCTGTTGAACTTTTCCAGACCGGTCAGGCCGTAGACAAACTCTGTCTGGCCGTTGCCCTCGATGCCCGCCAGACAGACGATCTCACCGCCACGCACCTGGAAGGAGACGTTCTTGACGGCATCCTTCTTGTGCTGGGCGTTGTGCATGGTAACGTTCTGCACATCCAGCACCACCTCGCCGGGGGCGGCGGGCTTTTTGTCCACCTGCAGCTGAACATCGCGGCCGACCATCATGCGGGAAAGCTCTTCCTTGGTGGTGTCCTTGATGTCCACAGTGCCCATATACTTGCCCTTGCGCAGAACCGTGCAGCGGTCTGCCACTGCCATGATCTCGTTGAGCTTGTGGGTGATGAAGAGGATGGATTTGCCTTCCTTCTTGAACCCGCGCATGATCTCCATCAGCTCGTCGATCTCCTGCGGGGTCAGAACAGCGGTGGGCTCATCAAAGATCAGGATCTCGTTGTCGCGGTAGAGCATCTTCAGGATCTCCACACGCTGCTGCATACCAACAGAGATATCACTGATGAGTGCATCGGGGTCCACACGCAGGCCGTACTTCTCGCTCAGGGCCACGACCTTCTTGCGGGCCTCAGCCTTCTGCAAAAAGCCCAGCTTATTGGGCTCCACGCCCAGAATGATGTTATCCAGCACGCTGAAGCATTCCACCAGCTTGAAGTGCTGGTGCACCATGCCGATGCCCAGCGCGTTTGCATCGTTGGGGTTGCGGACGGCGACCTCCTTGCCGTTCTTGAGGATCTTACCGGCCTCCGGCTGGTACAAGCCGAACAGCACGCTCATCAGCGTACTTTTGCCAGCGCCGTTTTCGCCCAGCAGGGCATGTACCTCGCCCTTGCGCAGCTGCAGGGTGATATCATCGTTTGCCTTGATTCCAGGGAACTCCTTGGTAATGTGGAGCATCTCGATCACAAAATCCTCTGCCAATCTGCTCACTCTCCTTTCGTGTCAAATCGACACCTGTACTATTCTGTGTACCATTATACCGTATTTTTGCGGTTTTGCACACTTCTTTTTGATTTTTTGGCGGGATGTACTCTTATAAGTATTACTTTTGTGCAAGCTGCACGATTTTTCGCGAGACAAAAACGACCCTCTCCGTCAAAGCCTAGCGGCAATGACGGAGAGGGTCGTTCCCTGCAGCCCTTGCGGACTGTTCAAATTTTACTGGATGTAGGTGACGTTGGTGAACTCGCTGACGGTGGGCTTGGTAGCGTCGTCAGAGCTGTTGTCAACAACGATCTCGCCGGAAGCGATCTTCTGCTTCAGCTCCTCGTACTCCTCAACCGTGAAGGTCTCGAAGTTCCAGCTGTCCTCATCGGTGGGCAGGCCGACGTAATCGCCGTCCTCCAGACCAAAGTTGCCGTTGGTTGCTGCGATGGTGCTCCACTCGCCTGCCTCGATGTCGGACAGAGAAGTAGAAACAGCCTCAGACAGGCCCTTCATAGCGGAGGTGATGAACGGGTTGTAAGCATAGGTGCCGTCAGCAACGCCGTTTGCACCGATGTAGTTCTGGTCAACGTCAACGCCGATCACGTAGCCGTTGTTCTTCAGAGCAGCCTCAACAGCGGAGGTGTAGATGCCGCCGCCGCAGGCAAAGACGACCTGAGTGCCGTTGGAGTACCAGCCCTCCATACGGGAGGTGATGTTGGCATCGCCGTAGAACTGGCCGCCGTAGAAGTAGTTGATGTCGATGTTCTGACCCAGCTCCTGAGCAGCAGCATCAGCGCCCTGCACAAAGCCGTAGCCGTAACGGATGACAGCGGGAACAGCCATGCCGCCCAGGAAGCCCAGCTTGGTCTTGCCGTCCTTGGCAATGGCGTAACCTGCCAGATAGCCTGCCTGCTCCTCCTTGAAGGTGATGCAGTAGCAGTTGGAGGGGATCTCATCGGTGCCGATATCGAACTGGGTCACGTCGATAGCAATGAACTTGACATCGGGGTACTGCTCAGCAGCCCATGCCAGAGAAGCGCCATACAGGTAGCCGACGCAGACAATGACCTCAGCGCCGTCGTTGACAGCCTGACGGATCATGGTCTCGCGATCCTCATCGGAAGCGTCTGCCTCGGGGATGTAGTACTGGCAGTCATCGCCCATGTAGCCGGAAACAGCGGTCCAGCAGGCCTGGTTGAAGCTCTCATCGTCGATGGTGCCGGTGTCGCAGGTCAGAGCGACCTTCACGATCTTCTCGCCGCCCTCAGCGGTGGAAGCGGCTGCGCTGGTGGAGGCAGCTGCAGAGGAAGCAGTGGAAGAAGAAGAACCGCCGCAGGCAGTCAGAGCAGCGGCAGCAGCAGCGGCGCCAGCCACTGCCAGGAAGTTACGACGAGAAATCATCATAATGAAAACTCTCCTTTTATTTTAATCAAAATCGCGTTTTGTTGACGAAATGTGCACACTTGCACATTTACTGGCTCAAGTATAGCGGGAAGAAGTGACAGATGCAAGCCTTTTCCGATTACAAAACATTTACAATTATTTTATCAAAATTGTATAAAAATCACACTTATCCCGGAAGATCCGCTCCACCCGGCCTTTTTCGCGCAGCTGCGTTCAGTCTTCCACAGCCTTGTTGCCTGCCACGTTGGAGGGGCCGAAGCCGAAGGGCAGCAGCTCGTCCATGCTGCGCTCGATGAAATCGTCCGGGCTTTTTGCCATGATGACATTCAGCTCCGGGCCGCCGAACTCGAACAGTGCCTGACGGCAGACGCCGCAGGGCGAGGTGATCTGCTTGTTGACTTCGCCCCGGCGCGCACCCACCACGGCGATGTCGGTGAATCTGGTCACGCCCTCGGCCACAGCCTTGAACAGGGCCGTCCGCTCGGCGCAGCTGGTGGGGGTAAAGGCGGCGTTCTCCACGTTGCAGCCGGTGAAGATGCGGCCATCCTCGGCGCGCAGGGCCGCACCCACCATAAAGTCGCTGTAAGGCGTGTAAGCTCTCTCCCTGGCCGCAAGGGCCATCCGGATGAGCTCCTGCTTTTCTTCCAGAGTCAGTTTTGTCATGGTCGGTTCTCCTTTTTGCAATTTGTAGATATAGCGTTCTTCGTCCTGTGGGACGAAGCCAATGGATTCAAACATTTTCTGCGACTGGGTATTGAAGGAATAGATGTGCGCGAAGCACTCCGCCAAGCCCCTTTCCCGAGCCAGCTCCAGCATTTTTTCGATGACCTTCCGCCCGATGTGTTTATTCTGGTACTCCTTGCAGATGACGATGGCCAGCTCGCCGGTCGTCCGCAGGCTGACGTCACCACAAAGCACACCCCGATACTCGATATAAAACAGTTCCCCGTGTGTGTCCAGATAATGATACATCCGCTTCAGCAGTGGCAAATCATAAACGAAGTCCCTGTTATCTACCTGTTTGCAGAGCTGTGCATCCTGATACCACGCAAGTGCTGTATCGTAGGCCGGATAATACGGAACAAGCCGGATGTTCCCCTCCACAGAAATCGGACTGCGCACCATGTTCACCGTTTCTCTGTTCATCGGCCTCATTCCCTTCTGTGTCGTACATTCTTCTGTGTCGTGTATTTAAGTATAAATCATTCTTTTAGGAAGTGCAAGCGGCGATAATTACGCAGCATTATGCAATGACAGCTCTTGCATTTGTCATTACAAATGAATATAATAGAATTACAAAGGAGGCGTATCAGAATGGCAAATGCAGTCAACGTGAATTTTCGGATGGACCCCGACCTCAAGCGGAGCATGGAGGAGGTCTGTGCCGAGATGGGGCTTTCGATGACGACAGCCTTCACGATTTTTGCAAAG
>ENA-UERS01000330-UERS01000330.1-human-gut-metagenome-genome-assembly--contig:-NODE-330-length-23103-cov-10.893512_pt1 | contig 23103 bp, 16 predicted proteins | sample MGYA00242991_ERZ507992 | MGnify/ENA primary metagenome ERZ507992 (study PRJEB26167, sample SAMN06115535) | human gut metagenome | host: Homo sapiens | place: China:Chongqing | collected 2015-10-24...
AAATATCAACAATATGCACAACTTTTTAAACATAAATCTTTTATAATTTAATTCCGCCAATAGGTAATCTATAAGATTTTTACTTTCGCAGTTCCATTTTGAGACAGCTCAAAGTGCCTAGCGCAAAATGTATACAGCCACTTGCCTTCACACCCGTCCAGCAATAAAAAAGTGAGGGTTACCCCTATCACTAGGAATAGCCTTCCAATCATTCTTTAAGAGAGAAATTAATAGAGAAAATTATTATTATTCATGATAACCAAACGGAGTTTCCTGATTGGTTACAACGATTACATTCTTCGTATTGCCTACCTGAGTCAGTGTCATCTTAGTCGGATTAATTGGATCATCAGGTTCTACAGTGAATGTGACTGGAGAGAATTTTGCAAACAGAAAAATAGCGTCAAGGATTCCAGCATTTGCAAATTCTACACCAATTTCATCTCCAGCTCCAGTCAAAGTCAGACTTACTTTATCATCACCACTTGCTGAAGTCACAAGCTGCAAAAGACCTTCTCTGCCACCGAATACCATATCCACAACTTCATAAGTAGGAGCGATAGCCAGATAATCCAGCGTCAGACCTGGATAAGAAGAAGCCATTCCGCTCAATGTTGAAGCCACAGTCTGCTGTCCGTATGAACTCATACCGTCGTAAGTAACAAACCACGGACCACCGTTGGCAAATAACAATGCCGGAGGAGTAGTTTCACCGTTTAATACAGCTTTTCCATCTTCAGACTTCCAAGTACCAGAAGCACTATCGTAAACCAATTTCGATACTTCCATTCCACCCAATGTAATCGGGCTGTAGAATTCCATACCTTCCTTGGTCTGAATGTATGAAAAGACCTCTGTTACATTCTCACCGTCAACTTCATGCGAGATAGCCAGTGTTCGATATGATTTTGTTACGTCATATTTCTCACCATCAGCAGCATAAGAGAAAAGTACATAATTTGCTTTTTGCTCAGCTTCCTCGATATCAGTGAGATATGCTTCCCAAGTTTCATTTTCCGGCATCGGAGTCATGGTAATGATATTACCTGTCTTTTTACCTTTCAATACAACCTGTTCCGGAGTGGCCGACTGAATAGTAAATTCATAGTCACCTTCCATACCGAGTCCTGTAGCACCTACACCCGAGGCCGGATCAGAGAAGAAGTGGAAAATTTCATTATAAGTATCTACAGTCAGTGTAGGACCAGCCTGTTCTTTCAAACGGTAGAGACTTGTCGATTTAGCACTGGGATCAGCGATATCAGCACTTACCGTAACTTCACCTTCTGCAGTAAATGACATCAGCACGTTGTATCCGCCAAAACTCTGCTGAGAAGAAGGATAATATTTCATCAACCATCCGTTCGGTGCCTCAACCAAAATTTTCCGGGCGTTTTCCATCGCTTCCTCCACACGGTTCGAAGCCGATTCACCGAACAAGTTTTCCGTTTCTGAAGTACAGCCCGCCAGCAAGAACGAACTGATCAGAGTAAAAATATATAATAACTTTTTCATACTCATTCCGTTTTTATCATTTTAATGTTGTCCAATCCATTTCCAGTATATGCGACTGGCGTTCCTGCACTTCTTCATGCAAAGCCTGAATATCAATTCCCCATGAGTCACTCAGATATTCGGTAACCATATCCAGTTTTTCCTGAATCAATGCGCCACCTACTGTTCCGGCCTGGCTCATGATGTTCTGCCATTCAGCGTCCGATTTTACCACGTAGTTTGCAATGGTTTCTACAAAGTCTTCATCCGGTTTGCTGGAACCATAGGCGGTTACGAAACCGTCTTTACGTACATCAGCATCCTCCAGATTCACCCAACCTTCACCCGAATACTTACCGGCAGTAATGTCATTAAAGTCTGTAGAGTAATTCTTGGTCTGATGCAGGATATGAGCAAACTCATGGTGCATGGTCTTGAAATACCATTCATTCAACACATCTATATTCGGATTTTCGACATCCAGTCCGTTTACGTTGAACAACGTAATCTTCATACCGCCTTCCGCAGTACCCAATACAATGGAACCGCTGGCTGCGTTATATTCCGGTGAACCTACAAAGTGCATGATTTTCGGACAGTAAGTAGGAAGAAACTCTGGAGCAGCCAGTTTGGCATACACTTCCAGCCACAGGTATTTCACCATCTGCGCCAAAGCAATCGACTTGTTGTAATCAGCTGGTATCACGTTATAGTCCATATCCGATTCGATATCCTCAAAACGATACTTCAAGTCGATATTATATGGAGTTGTATAGTTCGTAAGAATCCAGTTATCAAACTCATTGCGCTGAGGAGCCGTCGTATCAAAAATGCTATCAGGAGACAAATCGTCTTCGCTGCATGAGGTAGCAGTACACATGGCTACCAATATCAAAAATAAGTATTTTATCTTTTTCATAACAACTATCATTTTAAAGTTCATTTATCGAGGATTAGCCTCCAGACCAGCTTCTATAACATCTTGTGGCAACTGGAATGCGCGACGCGGATCGTCTTTTGTCAATACGATCGGGTCCATACCATCACGGTTATGAGTAATTTCAATACCGTAGCGTTTTACATCCATCCAGCGTGAACCGTCGTGAATAGTTTCGATACGGCGCATCTGCAACACACAGTGGATCATGTTTTCCTGTTTCTTGTTTACAAACGAGAAGCAAGGATTCAGGTGTTTCTTCACTGTACGTTTGGTTTCATCGGTTACAGGTATCGGTGTATATCCCACACTTTCATAGAAGTCTACAATTTTATCTTCTGTCAGTGTTTCCGGATATCCGTATCTTCCGTCACCCTTCGATGCATCCAGCCATTCGTTCATATATTCTACAGCAGTAGCATAGTCAGGCTGAGCCTTCAGAATATTAGCCTCGATGCAGCAAAGCAATGTTTCGTTGGTACTGAACGGAACGATTACAGCGTGACGCAAACCGATACCGTTTACCTTATCTGTATACTCAAAGTACATACGATACTTGAAGAAACACAACTTCTGTTCTACACCATACCAGTTGGCATAAAACAACGGGTTGTTCCATGGAGCGCCTGCCCACAAAGTTTCTGTTTCAGTCACCGTACGGTTCATGCCATAACGTTTTGCCATGTTGTAAGGACCATAAATATAAGGCCATGAACTGTAAATCGGAGTAATCAGCAAGTTAGCGTCTACCGAAGCAGAGATATACGCATCACCTCTTTCATCTATTTCAGTGATAGAACCCAGATCGGCCTGCAGCTGGCGCAGTGATCTTGCCGGATTTGTACCCAAAACAGCCTTACCATATTCCAGCACCTTTTCATAGTTCGACTTATCTTCTTTTACATAGAACAGGTAGAAACGTGCGGCAAAAGCATTGGCAGCCTTCTTGTTGAAATGATATTTAGGCACTGAATATAAATTGTCATTAATCAGCGGAAGTCCTTCCAGCAAATCAGCCTCAATATGCTGATAAGTTTCTTCCAGTGTACCTCTGGTATATTCAGGAGCTACTTCTGTTTCCGGTTTCGTAGCGTAAGGAATACCCAATTTTTCCGCAGCGGTAGCCGGATCGTAAGCTTCACAGAAGATATTAGCCAAGACAAAATGCGCATATGCACGGCACAACAGTGCTTCACCTTTCTGAGCGTTCAGCGAAGCCGGATTTCCCATCTGTTCGATAGCCTGCAGTGCATGGTTTGCCGAAGCAATCGCCATATAAAGTCCGTTCCACATTCCCTGCGGAGAGTCCTGACTCGTATCTGTCTTGATATCACTCCACAGATAGGCATCCTGTTCCTGCTGGAACTCAAAGCCATACATCTCACCGTTGTCAGCCGTATTGTCCGAAGCCTGCTCAAACATCATTATCGGATAATAGTTAGGATAAGCCGAAACCAGCAGACTGGTAACCTTCGACTCCGTATCAATTTCTGCACGATTATCTGGCACTGTATCCAGGAAATCGCTACACGAAGCGAAAGCCCACGCCATCAATAAAGCAGCACTGTATGTTTTTATATTTTTCATCATAATTTTCTCTTTTAAATCAAATTAAATACCCAATCTCAAAGTCAAAGTAAACTGCTTAGGAACAGGAGCAGCCACACCACCGGTGTTGAAGAATTCCGGATCCTGACCGTTCAGCTTCTTGTCGGCATAAATCAGGAACAGGTTGGTTGCCTGAAGTTTCAGTGACAGGTTGCTCAGTTTCATACGGTTTGCCAGTGATTTCGGGAAATCATAGTTCAGTGAAATTTCCTTCATACGGATGAAGTCACCTTTAGCAATACGTTCTGTAGAGTAGTTGTATGCATTGTATGCGCGGCTCAACTGAGAATCCTGACGGTTCATACGTGTATCGGCGATAACCGGTATGTTGGTAATATTTTCGTCACCCGGCTTAGTCCAGCGGTTTACAAACTCTTTCGGTGTTGCATCCAAGTCAGTATATTCATTGCTGAATACCGGATCCAGACGGATTACATTTCCGAATGAGTAAGTGATAAATACATTCAACTTAAAGTTCTTGTAGGTAAATACGTTACCGAAACTACCGGTAATAGTCGGATCGGTCGGACCTTCGTAAACCAGATGATCTTTAACGTTACGTTCCTGGAAGTTGATGTCACTTACAGTCACTTCACCTTTTTCATTGATGAATGTCGGGAGACCTTGTCCGTTCAGTCCCTGGAAGTCCATAGAGAACAGTGAACGTACCGGATAACCTTCCAGAGCAAAACCTGTACCTGCAATCAGGTCGATAACACGTGAGTTAGCATCCAGTTCTGTAACTTCGTTCTTCGCGTTAGAGAAGATAAAGTCGGTATTCCATTTGAAGTCGCGTGTTACAATGTTTCTTGTAGACAATGTAAATTCCACACCGTGTGACTTCATGCTGGCAACATTGGCATATTTTGAAATCTGTCCACCTACACCCATTGTATTGATGACACCGATCAAGTCGTAGTTGTTACGCTTGTACCAGTCCATAGCCAGATTGATGCGGTTATCCAGGAAACCGATTTCAGCACCGATATTCAACTCATGTTTCTTTTCGTAAGTCAGCTCACTGTTTTCCAGTTCTGTAATCTGAAGTCCGGATTCACTTACACTGGCAAACGGGCGGTAAGAGTTATAACTGTTGACGATTACACGTGAGTTAGAAACCTCAGCCGGACCACGGTCGGCAGTCAGTGAGTAAGAAGCCTTCAGAGTCAGGTTAGACAAGGCCGGTCTCAGGTTTTCAAACCAGCTTTCTTCGTGTACGTTCCATGCACCCGAAACGTTCCATGTAGGAAGCCAGCGTGCCGAACGGCTCTTACCCAGCTTGTTAGAACCTTCATAACGGATGGTACCGTTTACTGTATATTTACCCTGCCATGAATAAGTAGCTGTACCGAAGAAAGCCACGTCACGAGAACGGGTTGCTGTAACAGTATAATAAGCTGCATTTTCTTCCTGTCCTTGTTTGAAGTACAGATAGTCGTAAGAAGGAAGCATACCCATATCATACTGCAAACCTACACCCTGGAACCAAGTCTGTGTACGGTCGGTAGCGTTCAACTCCATACCACCGAAGAAGTTGAAGATATGGTTTTCATTAAATACGTCATTGTAGCTGGCAGTAGCACGGAAGTCGTAACTGTTCATGCCATATTTAGTTTCACGGTAAAAACCTCCCACCGGAAGAACTGTTTCAGGCAATGCATTCGAAACATCCGGATCAGTATACAGCCACGGGTTGGCGTCACGCATTGTCGCGTCATCCATTGCACGGTAAGCCCATGCCTGGTTAGAATAGTCAGTAATCTTGTGAGCCTGAGTAGTAGTAGAATACTTGTAAGCACCCAGCACACTCAGTTCTACCTTATTGATAGGTTTGTATTTCAATTCACCCTGGAATTTCATATCTACTACATCCAGGTCCATATAGTTGTTTTCCAGTTCATGCAAGATGTTGAACGGCGCATAGTTACGTACGTAGTATTCATTCGGGTCGAGTGCACGTGAAGTATTCAGCGCGTAAGAATACGGGTTGATATCGAAGTCACGTTTTACTTCACCACTTACAGGGTCCAGATTCGAGCTCAACGAACCCGGTGCACGCTGTTTACGGTAAGAAGCGTTACCGATCAGGTTCAATGAAACTTTCTTCGAAATATTATACAAAGCATTCAGGTTGGCAGTATAACGCTGTACCTTGCTCTGTTTGGTCCATCCCGGATCGTTCATCACACTCAGTGAAGTATAGTACGAAGCCTTTTCAGTACCACTTGTCATACTGATTGCATGGTTCTGAGAAATACTGTTGTTGAACAAAACATCAAACCAGTCTGTATTTCTGTATTCAGCCTCGCGCAGATAAGCATTTCTTGCTTCCGGAGTGTTCGCCAGTCCAAATCCTGTGTTTGCGTCGTAACTGTTGATCAAATGATACATCTTACCATATACACCACTGTTAGAAGCACGGTATACATCGGCAAATGTCAGGTAACCGTTGCTTTCCAGTGTCTTGTATACGTCCATCTGTTCCTGAGAGTTCATGATGTTGAAGTTACGGTAGTTCGGTTTCAGACGCATGGTGAATTCACCTGTATAGCTAATCTTGTTAGAACCTGCCTTACCTTTCTTGGTAGTAACGACAATCACACCCGCCATGGCACGAGCACCATAGATAGAAGTAGCCGAACCATCCTTCAGGATCTGGAAGCTTTCGATATCGTCAGCATTCAAACCAGAGATAGCCGAACTGATCAGTGTAACGGCATCACCCGAAGACAAATCGTCAGCACCTACTTCCGTTACATCCTCCATGATGACACCATCTACTACCCACAACGGTTTAGAGCTACCGTAGATAGATGTGGCACCACGTACACGGATTTTCGGAGCTGTACCGAAAGTACCTGATACGTTCTGAACCGATACACCGGCTGCACGTCCTTCCAGGGCACGGCTGATTTCCGGCACACCGTCAAGTTTAGAGTCTTCGGCAGATATTTTTGTTGACGCACCTGTAAATAATCGCTTGTCCATACGCTGCATACCGGTAACTACGACTTCATCCAGTACCTCTGTATCCGATTCCAGTACCACCTTCATATTATTTTTGGCAGCTACAGTCTGCGATTTCATACCGATATAGCTGATTTCAAGTTTAGCCCCCTTGTTAACTTTCAGCGTAAACTTTCCGTCGATATCCGTAATTGTACCATTAGAAGTTCCCTTAACCAAAATAGAAGCTCCCACGACAGGCATGTCATCCTCCGCAGACACCACGACACCTGTCACTTGTACAGCCTGAGCTATCGCCAGACTTATGCCTATTAACAAAAAGGCACAAAAAAGTGTAATTCGCTTTTCCATATTCTAATAAAATTTTAATAACGGACGCAAATATACATATCATTTCATTAAAAAGCAAAAAATTAAAGCAAAATACATAAATATTCTTGCATATTCTATAAATTATCAAATAGACAGTTTCAGCTTTATTTTTTACCATAAATACCGATATTTTACTAACACATTGAACATTTTCACACCCTCTTCGAGAATCTATGGATAAAACCATATAAAAATAAACAATAACAAATATTTAAAAAATAAGGGACTCCTTAAAAGAGCCCCTTACAGCAAATCACTATAAACCAAAGATTTATATAGGTGTTAAAATTTAATAATACATATATTTATTTTACATATTACATTTTGATAGCTTTTTAAGATAAAAACATATCATTGTAACACTGTACATAAATTTTCTTATAATTCCGTCCCAACATCAAAGCAGGGACACACCTTTGTCCACTCTTCCGGTTCTATCACCCCGTCACCGTCCAGGTCCGGACTCAGGTCGCGATGTCCTACTATCCGGCGTGTCTGGAAGTCCATGGCAAGTACTCTCACCAGCACCCTGAGCGAACGCTTCTGAAGTTCCGTACGTGTATCAGCAGGACGTCCCTGCTCGTCCAGTCCTCCTTCGTAGCACACACCGATACTGTGCTGGTTGTATCCTTTGGCATGCGCTCCGGGGCGGTCTACCGGACGCATCGTACATATTTCTCCGTCGCGCCTTACATAATAATGATACCCGCATCCGTCGAACCCGCGCTGCCGGTGCATTTCATCCAATTGACGGGGCAAGAGCGGAACATCCGCTCTCGTTGCCGAACAATGAATGACAATCATGTCAATCTTTCTCATCACATCCTCCTTTCTTTCCGGTCAGTATGCAATACAGACACTTGATTATCCTGATCAGAATCCATTTTACCTTTCCAGTCATACATTCCTCCATATTACATTAAAGTCCCGGCACTTACTCTTCATTCTTTGTCTTTACCGGCACACGTTCGTAGCTCAGCGAAGTCAGAATGTCCGACAGATCGGCTCCCGGACGGAAATTGATATGCGCCTTCTTTATCAGTCCGGTGTGATATTCTTCCTCCGTGGCACTACCCTCACCGTTCAGACCGATCTGAAACGAACCCAGGTCGCCCAGACGCACGATTTCTCCGGCACACAGACCGTCACGCATCACCGTACCCAGCGAAATCAGCACCGCCATCGTATCGGCACGTGTCACCGTACACATCTGCTGAATACGGTCCGCCATTTCACGGATTCCCATCTCGCCGCGTGCCTGTGCCAGGGCATAATATTTGGCACTACCTTCCAGATCATTAGGTTTTTTTCTTGCTACTACCGAATAAGTCACTGCTCTTTCCATAATCTTTTTACTTTTTAAATGATTAAAACGAATACCTGTTGAAAGCTTTCAATCTCTTTTCTGTATCACAAAGATACATAGCCAGTTCCGGGCAGTGTCCGTCACCGTCCGCCTACAGGATTGCATTGTTACGATAAAAATAAAAAAACCACAGGCCGTACAGCTTGACGCCCGCCGGTGAAAACCGTCTGCGTAAATGCTGTACAGCCTGTGGAACCTCTCTGCTACCGCACCTGTCAGTTGGCGCGGCTCAGTTTGATATTGTCGATAAACCAGCGGCGATATACACTGCTGCCCGAAGTAGCGGCAGTTTCACCCCATGCATCCGACTTGATGGTGATACGTGTATCTTTTGTGATGGAAACACCCTCCAGCACCACATCGGCGTGCAGCCATTCCAGTTTGTCTACCTCATTCACAAAGTTATGTCCTATCGGATCCAGTTCGACTGTCTCGCTGCCGTTGGTCACGGTAATGATCAGCTGTACCGGGTCGAACTTTCTCGTACCGCCCACCATCGGCGCCCAGTCGAACGAAAGCATCACCTTCTCGCCTGACGGTATGCCGTCTACAGCCGGCAGTGTCAGTCCTGCCTGATAGTCTGTCTTACCAAACTTCAGGTAACATTTCTGCAGGTAGATAGAAGCACCGCGACTTTCTTCCAGTCCGTATCCGTGAGCCAGCAACGCTTCGGCAGCCGTCTGTCCCTCGTCGTTCTTCGCACTGTAAATCTGCGGAGCTGTACCCGATCCGTCGTTTTCCACTGTCTGTCCGGCACCGCTGTTCTCTGCCCAGGGCAACAGCCACTCAAAGTCTTCCGAGAAATAGATCACCTCTACCACACCCTTGTCTTCGATGCGTGCAGCCTGTATGCGCAGTGCAGGAGCAGCCACTCCGTCGAAGTAGCCGTACACCGTCACCTTGTGACCGTTCAGGGCTGCCAGATTCAAACTTTCGGGTGCGTCGATGATAGACACCGAGTTCACCGCACCGTCTATCGTCACATTGTTACCGCTCAGCACACCACTTGCCGAAATCCATTCACGGCTATCCGATGTGTAGCTGTCCACTTCGGCAGTCACGTCGTGAGCTTCCGGATAATCGATATTATTGCCTTCCGATACCACACGTACCTCGTCGCATACCACGTAAGGCAAGGCGTGTGCATCCGTTCCTTTCGAACCTTTCACCGCCACCTTGTCGCCCACGTTCACGGCAGTTGCAGTTTGCAGGAACATGTTTACATCGTACTGTGCGTCGGTTACGATGCAGCCCGAAGTTGTCACCGCCGTAACCAGTGCTTCCGGAACCGAAACCACTGTTTCATCTTCCAGTGCCGGCAGTTCGTCCACTGTATACTCCTGACAGTCGCGGTACTTGTCGCCATCCTGCGAAACCACTACCTCCGCACGGCTTGCCAGCGTACAACCCTTGAATACGATTGTCGCCTTGCGCGGATTATCCTCCGCCCCGTCGCGCATGTTGTCAGTTACCGATACCGTCACATCCGTCGTACCGTTTCCTGTGGCAGGAGTCACCGTAATCCATTCGGGCAAGTCCTCCATCACCCAGTCGGCATCCGCATACACGGTAATCGTTTTCGGCTGTGCCCCTTCAGCCTCAAAGTCCAGGGCACTGGCACTTGCCAGTACAGCTTTCGAAAGCGTATTCTCCTCTTCGCTGCAACTGCCCAGAAGCGTTGCCGAGAGAAACAGCACTGAAGCCATGATATAATTGATCAGTTTCATATTTTTTACAGAGTTAATTTGTTTGTTTTGAAGTTGAAGGATCTTTCCAGAAAATCCCTGTTTCACCCCCGAAAAACCTGCTGATGTTTCAAGAGATAGATTATTTATTCCATTCTCCGAAAAACCAGCTGATGTTTCAAGAGATAGATTATTTATTTCATTCCCGAAAAACCTGCTGATGTTTCAAGAGATAGATTATTTATTCCATTCTCCGAAAAACCTGCTGATATTTCAAGAGATAGATTATTTATTCCATTCTCCGAAAAACCTGCTGATATTTCAAGAGATACATTATATTATTTCACCTCCAGAAAACCAGCTGATATTTCAAGAGAGATTAGCTGTTTTGTTTCAGAACAGAAGCTGAAGTTTAGAAACCCAGTCCGTCGCTCCATCCCGGATTCTGTGTCAGATTCGGGTTCAGCGAACGTTCGTTGATAGGAATCGGGTACAGATAGTCACGCTCCTCATTGAAACCGTTGCGCACGATATTCTTGTGAGAGTACACATACCCGCTGTTGCTTCCTGTCAGCAGAATATCCTTGCCGATTTCGTACACCAGCACCCCGCTGCCGGCTTCCGGTTTCGCAGTACCCTTATTATATAAGATCACATCCGCCTTACCGTCGCCGCTCAGGTCGTATTCACCCGCACCGGCGAAATACATACCGTAGATATCCTGATCGATGCAGGCTCCGGCTTTCCAGCGCACCAGGTCGTCGAAGCGGAAACCTTCCTGATTCAATTCAACGGCACGCTCACGGCGGATTTCCAGAATCACACCCTTGTTGCTTCCCGATACGTTGGGATAACCCGTTTCCTTAGCCGACAGATAACGGTCCGGATTGGCATTGGCAGCAGCCATGTTCAGGTGCGCGTCGTTCATACCTACACGGTCACGCAGCAGGTTCACAGAGATATCCAGATCCTCCTGAGTCAGCGTACCCAGTTCCGCCTTCGCCTCGGCATAGTTCAGCAGCACTTCGGCATAACGGTACACAGGCAAGTCGTTCGTATTGCGGTCGTTGCGGTCTACCTGTCCGCCGGAAGCAGTCGGTTCCTGCACGAACTTGATCGGCTGGTAGCCAGTCACAGTAACCGAAAGGTCGGGAGGAAGCACCGTTGTTTCCCCGATACGGGTATATCCCGGTGTACGGATGCTCTGAGCCAGACGCGGGTCGCGGTCCTTTGTTTCCTCCAGGAAGCTCATTTCCTGCCATCCCGGCTGGTCGGTAAAGCGGCTTCCGTCCTTCATCAGATACATATTCACCATCTTGCGTGTCAGTCCCGGACGTCCCTGAGTAGGAACCAGCGTATGTCCGTTGGCATTGTGATGGATAGCCAGACTGTAGTCGAACTTGATAGCCAGGATATATTCATCCGGATTCGCATCCTCGGCAGCAAAGAGATTCAGGTAGTCCGATTCCGGATGTCCGGTAGAATACAGCTTGTACGGACCATCATTGATAATCTCGCCGGCAGCTTTGGCAGCCAGATCCAGGTAATACGTATAATCGTTGCCTTCCAGCTTCAGGTCGTGATACTTGCGGTACGTACCTTCGTACAGACAGAACTGTGCCTTCAGCGCCAGTGCCGCCCAGCGGTTCACACGGAACGGACTGCTCGACTCTTCCTCGCGTGTAGGAAGATTATCGATGGCATAGTCGATATCCTCTATCATCTTGGTCATCACCAGCTCGCGCGAGTCACGCGGCTTGTACAGTGCCTCGTCGGCAGAACCCAGTTCCACGTCGTACCAGGGCACATCGCCGAAGCGTTTGACTTTCTCGAAATAGAAGAACGCACGGAAGAAGCGGGTCAGTGCCGTATATTTCACTACCGCATTTTCGTCGCTGCACTGATTCACATACGCCAGCAGGGTATTCATCTTGCGCAGGTCGGTCCATGTCCATCCCCCGCCCGAAGCAGGCACGGTACGGTTGTTTCCGCCCAGCATCTCGTCGGAAAGATTCTGCTGCACGTACAGGTCACTCTGGTCGTCGAAAGGGCTCTTGTCCGGCAGGTTGTTGTAAAACGAGTTACTGAAAAGCTGCAAGTCGCTCTCTGTCTTGAAATAGTCGCTCTGCGATATCTGGCTTTTAGGAGTCAGGTCGAGCAAACCGTCACACGAAGTCAACCCCATTGTCAGTACCAGTGCTGTAAATATATATTTTTTCATACGAATCTGTTCTTGGTTGTTTTATTCAATGAATTTTCGTTTAGAAAGTGATGTCTACACCAAACAGCAGCGTCTTCTGCCACGGATAGAAACTTTCGTTGTACGTATCGTTGCTGCGGCTGATGGCTCCTTCCGGATCCACGTATTTGGTAATCTTCTTCAGCGGCGACCAGTAGCAGAGGTTCTCGCCCGAGAAGTAGAAACGTGCCTGCTCGATACCGATTTTCTTTGTCAGGTTCACCGGAATGGTATATCCTACAGTCAGGTTCTTCAGACGCATGTAGCGTACATTCTGCAGATAGCGGTCGTTCACCTTGCTCAGCGGACCGGAAGTCGACGAGTATGCCATCGGACGCGGGAAGTAAGCATCCGTATTGTCTTCGGCCCACACCTTGTCCATGAAATCCTTCTGCAGGAAGGTCTGGTAAGGATAAGAGAACGGACCCCAGAACGACATCATGTGTCCGTGAGGATACCAGTAGTGGTTACCTGTTCCCTGGAAGAACACCGATACATCGAATCCGCACCAGCGTACACTGGCATTGATACCATACGACAGGCTGGGCAGTGAGTTACCCAATACCTTGCGGTCGCCCGGATCGGCTACATTGTTGCTGCCTATATCCACCATACCGTCACCGTCGAGGTCGACAAACTTCACGTCGCCGGCCTTCCAGCCTCCGGTCAGTCCGTCTACCATGTAACTCAGGTCTACCTCCTTGGCATACGCCTGTGCCTCCTCGTCGGTAGCAAACAGACCGTCGGTCACAAATCCCCGGATTTCTCCGATGCGCATGCCTTCGTAGTAATCCTTGGCAAATGTCTTGTCTTTATTGTCATACTTGGTAATGTAGCTTTTGTAGTTGCTCACGTTGAATCCCAGACTGTATTCCAGCGGACGTCCGGCCAGTTCGAACTGGTCTCTCCACGACATTGTCACTTCGTATCCCTTTGTCTGCAAGTCGGCTGTATTCATATCCGGCACACTGGCTCCATACACAGCCGGCAGTTCCACACCGTCGGTCAGCATGTTCAGTGTGTTGCGCACATATCCGTCTACGGTAATGTTCAGGCGGTTCTTCAGCATGGTCAGGTCGAAACCGAAGTCCCACTGCTGGCTGGTTTCCCAAGTCAGGTCCGATGCCACCGGCGCACCCAGTGTAGCATATTTCGCCATCGAGCTGCCCTCGCCGAACGTGAAGCCGGCAAAGTCGCTTACCGAAATCAGACGCATGTATGTATAGTAAGAAGAAACATTCTGGTTACCCAGGCTACCGAACGAAGCACGCAGCTTCAGGTTGTCTACATATCCGCTCAGCGGCTTGAAGAACGGTTCTTCCGAGATACGCCATCCCACCGAACCCGAAGGGAAGAATCCCCAGCGGCTTCCGGCAGCAAAACGCGATGTACCGTCGTAACGTCCGCTCGCCTCAAACAGGTAGCGTCCCTTGTAGTCGTAGTTCACACGGCCGAAGAAACCAGCCAGCGCATATTCACTCTGTCCGCCGCCCACTTCGGTCAGCACTTCACCCTCGGCATTCTGTCCCACCAGGTCGAGGTCGTCCAGCGAAGTAGAAGTCAGGTTCTGTCCCGCAGCCGAAACATTCTTCAGATACATGCGTTCGTAGTTGAAACCGACCACTCCCGTCACGTGATGTGCTTCGCCGAATGTATCTTCGTAGTTGGCAAAAACGTTTGCCGAATAATAGTTGCGTGTGTTCACCGATTCACTCAGCTTGTTCAGACCGGCTCCGGTAGCATACGACAGCAGCGGTCCGTCCGGATATTCGCGGTAGAACAGGTTGTTCGAACGGTGTGTATTGCGTGTCTGGTACAGACGGTAGGTAAAGTCACCCGTCAGACTCAGCTGTTTGATCGGTGTGATGACCAGTCGTGTAGTATTCGAGAAATCGTTCGTGCGGTTCACGTTGCGGTGCGATCCCTCGCCCAGCATGATATGACGTCCGTTGCCCACCTTATAGTTCAGGTAAGGAGTACCGTACAGCCATGAGCCGTCAGGGTTCTTCATCGGGAAGCATGCCAGCGCGTGACGTCCGCTGTAACCGATGGTATCGTCGATGCTTCCGTTACCCTGGAAAGTATACTGCGAGCCATAGAACGAAGTATTGTTGCTCAGCGTAGCATAGCGGTTGATGGTAAAGTCAATCTTCGAACGCAGGTTATACTTGCGGTAGATATCCGGATTCATGTTCAGGATACCTTTCTGGTAATCGTATGCCCCGCTCACCAGGTATTTCACATCCTTCGTACCCCCGCTCAGCGAGATGCTGTGCTGCTGGGTAGGACGACGGTCGTTGTACATCATGTGCCACCAGTCGTAGTTGCCGTAGTACACCCACTGACGGCGACCGTTTCTTGTATCTTCCACTACCCACGGGCGGTCGGGGTTCTCCGTCTTGTCGTTCACACGGGCCAGCAGCTGCTGCATGTCGTAGTCGGTATAGTCCACGTAGTTCGTGCCGTTCTTCGCACGCCAGAAGGTGTTTACCGTATACACCGACCAGTAACCGGTTGTTTCGTAATCGGTAGTCGTGGTAGGAGCCTGCCATCCCAGACGGCCGCTGTAACGCACGGTAGCCTTTCCGTCCTGTGCCGAGCCCGACTTGGTTGTGATCAGAATCACACCGAATGCCGCACGCGCACCGTATACTGCCGCAGCCGACGCATCCTTGATGACCGAGATAGACTCCACGTCGTTCGGGTTCACACGGTCCAGTTCACCCACCGCACCGTCTATCAGCACCAGCGGACCGGCGCTGTTGATAGAAGTCGTACCACGCACGTTGATGCTGGGCGAGCTGCCCGGCACACCCGACGAGGTAGTGACATTCAGACCGGCTACCGAACCTTGCAGCATGTTTGCCAGCGACTGCGTCGCACGGTTCTCCAGCTTCTCGCTGCCCACCGTAGCCACGGCTCCCGTCAGGTTCACCTTCTTCTGCGTACCGTAACCGATAACCACCGCCTCATCCAGCATGATGGCATCTTCCTGCATATATACCACAATATTTTTCTGTCCCGGTTTCACCTTTACCTTTTCGGTAAGATAACCCACATAAGAGAAATTCAGAGTAGCCCCACCGGCAGGTATCTGAAGCTCGAAGGCTCCGTCTACATCAGTAATGCTTCCCTGGGCAGTTCCATCGATGACGATAGACACCCCGATAAGCGGTTCCTGCAAGGCATCCAGTACCTTACCCGATACTGTTCTGTTCTGCGCCGACAGCGTAGAGACACTGCCCGTCAGCAACAGCAACAGCAAAAAAACATACGAATTGAAAACTTTCATAAATAAATATTTAGTAAAACATTAAGTAGCTTGTCGGTGCATCTCCGTTCAGCGAGGCAGGTAAGCATCCGTCGAGAACGCCTTCGGACGTTGCATCTGCTCGGTCCATTCGTGTCCGAACTCATCGCGCACGGTGATGGTCAGATCCACGTCGGCATCCGCCGCCTTCACCTTGAAGAAATGCGTAAAGTTTTCGGTAATGAAGCTCGGTGTAGAGCTCAGTGTCGACGAGTTGAAACGCTTCACGCTCAGCGCTGCCACATGCAGCGGATCGTAAGCCCATACCTCCTCGGGAGCAAGCTTGTTGCCCTTCTCGTCGGTCACCGTCAGCGTCCAGCGCGGATTCCAGTTCCAGATGTTTATCAGCACCTCGTTGTCCTTGTTCACCGGATAAGCATCCACATAGCGCTGGAATTTCGCCTTGACCGAAGCCGGTACACCGGCCGGCATCTGCGGCACATCCGCCATCGAGAAATGCACATTGTTCAGGTCGTAGCTGCGGAACTGGTAATCCTCCGTCCATCCCGTAGCCTTGTATATCCATTCGATGTCCGTTCCGTTCACATCCCATACCGAGTATCCGCCCGGTGTTCCGTCGGGACTGATGTGCACACCCGGAGTAAGGTAGCCCGACCACCACCACGAAGCGCATATCGCACCCGCGTTATGTTCGTACACCTCGCGTCCGCCCGTTACGTCATCCTCCGGAGTCACGTTGAAACTCAGGTGCGTATGTCCGGTCACGAAATGCACCTTGTAGCCGTCCAGCACGTCCAGCAGCTGTGTAGTGTTCAGCACGTCATGGTCTATCTTGAAACCTTCCGTCTGCGACGGGTAGAACAGCTGTGCGTGCATCACCACTACCAGCGGTGTCGACTTGTCGACATATGCCAGATCCTTCGACAGCCAGCTCAGCTGTTCGGCCGACACACGCTTCTCGTAGTCGCGCGAGGTAGTGCCGTCGTAGTTGCTGCAATCGATGTCATCCAGCACCACGTAGTGCACCTTTCCGATGTTGAACGAATAATATGTCGGAGCGATATAATCCATGAAACGGCTTCCCGCCTCCTCATCGCTCATAGCCTTGTAGTCGTAGTCATGATTTCCGATAGTATGGAAAATCTGAAGTCCCTTCACCTGATTGTTGATGGTATTCAGGTACTCAGGCAGCGCATAACTGTTCGAATACCAGTACAGGTCCCAGGTCATGTCGCCCAGCGTAATGGCATACATCTTTTCGTGCTGATGCAAGGCACGGTAGCTGTTCAGATCCTCGGTAAAGTCCATAAACTGTCCCAGGTCGCCCGTGCGGTTGGCCAGATGCATATCGCCCAGCATAAACACCTTATAGCTATCCTGTCCTTCCACCTCAGTCAGCGAGAAGTCCACACGCTCCGTTGTAGCGGCGTCCCCCTTCATCATCTGGTAGAACCGAGGCAAGACTCCCTCGGCAGGAACTTCATATCCCGAAGGAACGGAGATAAACACATACCCCCATTTCTTTTCCGACTGAAGCTGGTAGATACCCCGTTCGTCGGTCACGCTCACCTCTACACCGTCCGATACCACAACACCCTGCACCGGACCGTCGGCTGTCGATACCACCCCGTACACCGTCGTTCCGGCATCCGGCGTGAAATCAATTCCCTTTACAATATTAATATAGGTAGTACCAATCTGTTTCTTGCGGTCACCACGCTTGACGAACACCCGGTACGTACCGCTTTCGCATCCGTCGGCAAGCTTTATGGTAAAACTGTTTTCCGAAACACTCACCAGCACACACGTATACGAGATTCCCCCTGTCGATTCCAGAATAATCACGTCCGATTCCGCCGGCTTGTTACTCCCGGTCACCTGGAACGTATATTCCCCTCCCTTGGCCACTTCTATCAGCGAAGGGCATTCAAACTGTACATCAAAGCTGCCTGCCACAGCTTCCGTCATTCCATCGTTGCTGCACGCCATCAGCGGCAAGACAGCAATCAGCAAAAACCAAAGTAAATACGCTGCAAATTTTTTCATTTTATTTTTAAATTGTAAATTTTCCCAACCTGTTCCTTACCTTTTCATTACCAGCTATCTACATGACAACCAGCGTTTTTCAAGCAATCAAAAATCCTTAATTTTCATTGCGCAAAATTAAAGGCAGCGTATTTCAAAACAGAAACGCGCATGTGGCAATCCTGTTTCAAAACGGTTAAGTTTCCGATGCAGCATACACACAAAAAACGGGGTGTGAATACCTGGCTATGTCTTTGTACGGCACAGCATATTGCCGGCAGATAAAATCAAAGCGCAGATGAAGCTAAAGAAGTTGTGGCACAGACTTCTAAACTCGAATGTTGAACAGCCCTACTGTTTGGCGGAATAAAAAATAATGCTTACCTTTGCAATACGAAAGTGCCCGTGCGAGCTTAGTCGTCGCATCTGCACTATAAAAAGGAATTAGAGAAGTCTCAGTCATTACGACTGGGACTTCTTGCTTTTAACAGTCAATCATCCTCAGAAAGTTTCTTTCAATCTATTTTTTCCTCATCCGATTCTGAAAAAGCGTCCAGGCCTCCGCCGTTAAGTTCCCGATGCAGCATACACACAAAAAACGGGGTGTGAACCACGCCGCGATGCCGCAAACGTAAGGTTCACACCCCGTGTCAGTCAGAACAGAATATGATACAGCCTCATACCAGCGCCCCTCCGTGACGGTGACAATACTCAGCTATATCGTCCACCATCGAAGCAAACGACTGAGTATGCACATAATCATAATGGCGATCGATAAAATCAATCCCTTTGAAACGACTCAGGTAATTGAATGCCTGCTTCATCGAAAGTCCGTATTTACGTCCGAACTCCCTGATGAAAATAATCGTCCACTCCATTTTATCTTTTATATCATAATCCATATCTACAGCTGTTGATGATACATATGCAAATATAATGATTTTACTCATTCTTTCCTCATCCGATTCTGAAAAAGCGTCCAGGCCTCCACCGTTAAGTTTCCGATGCAGCATACACACAAAAAAACGGGGTGTGAACCACGCCGCGATACCGCAAACGTGAGGTTCACACCCCGTGCAAGTATATATCATAGTTTCTTAATCTTACGGCTCCCCCAGTCCCCGCACGATCACCTCCACCTCCGGCTTGAGGAAAAACTTGCGGTGTATAAGCAACAAACCAGCAAGAACAAAAAATACCCCCAAAATGCTAACTATAGTATGTTGAATTTCAATCTAAGCCTACATATTTTTGTAAAAAAACATACTATGAGTAGCAATTCCATTCTAGAAATATTCGGCAGAAATGTCCAGAAGTACCGAAAAGAGCAACACCTTTCGCAAGAAAAACTTGCGGAATATGCCGGACTTCACCGTACCTATATAGGAATGATAGAGCGTGCAGAAAAAAACATAACTCTTGTCAATATAGAAAAAATAGCAAAAGCATTAAATATTAATCTAACTAAACTACTGGAAAACAATGAATAAAAAACAAGAAGAAGGTATTGACAGAAACTGGCATCCCGAATTTCAAAAATACACAGAAGCCATTGTTTCAGCTCCCGAATATGAAGGGCTTTATTTTGAAAGAAAAAAAGACACGCAGATTAAATGGGTTGCCACCAAGAAATCTTCCGCCGGACAGAAACGTCTGGCATGGTGGAACAAGAAATGCGAGGAACTGGGTATTCCCGTAAAATCCGGAAACTATGCCGTTGCAGTCAGGGAGATACATCCTACAAAAAAACATGTATGCCAGATCTGTGGAAAGGCGCTCAGCATATATTATGAATACCCCACTAAGCAAACGCTTTCCAGAATCAACCAGAAACTCGGCACCAAGCTGAACCAGACAGATTATACCATAAAGGAAATAATAGAACAGTTTTGCAAGAATACCAATGATCTGCAAAACATAGCCGACATATTCAAGGTAAAATATTTCACAGATACAGCCGACCTGATCCGGCAAATATATGATACACATGTAGCCAAGTGTTCAGGCAAACTCTCTCCGGGAGCCATGTCAAATTGTCCGGACCGTTTCGACGGCTACCATTCCGACGGACTGTGCTGCCGGCAGTTTACCGACAAGGGCAGACATACAGACAACATGAAAACCTATGTGCAGGACCGGCGTGCTTATGAAGAATGGTCCGACGGCAACTATAACCTGGCCAACAGACTGATGGGAGAATACCAGAAAGCTCCAAAGTGCACATGTCCGGTCTGCGGAGAAACAGCTAAAATGACAGCCGACCATATAGGTCCGATTTCACTCGGATTCTGCCACAGTACGAATTTTGCTCCTATGTGCAAAGCGTGCAACAGTGCGAAAAACAATCGCCTTTCCTTGTCGGATGTCCGTAAGCTGCTGACACTGGAGGCAGACGGCAATCAGGTGGTAAGCTGGCATTCCCAATATATCTGGGATAAGTACAAAAATACTATCACTTCCGATGAAGATGCCCGGAAACTCAGTTCCCTCATGCTTAAATGCCACCAGAACGTATTGAAACTGTTCTCCCTTATTTACAAAAAAGGAGGGGAAGAATTTCTCCAGACTTATCTGCATCCCGAATACTCCATGTACGACTACCGTTTTTCGGATTTCAACCCGCTGGAACCCGAAAAACTGAAGATACACGAAAGTCCTCTCGACAGTGAAAACAAGCGGAAAAATCAGAAAAGATACCTGCGCATTGCTTTCGAAAGTCTGAAAGAATTCGACATGAAGGAAAACCGTAAAGTGACATTTTACACAGACCAGTTTCCCCAAGAAACAGCTGCCGTCATACAGAGCATCAAAGCCAGAAATTTCACACAAGCCGACCAGGAAGTCAGGAAACTCATCGCACTTCTGTGCGACAAGATTATTGCTTCCGAGTCAGAGTAAATTATAAAACTCTTCGAAAGTCAACTCTCCATACATGAGCCTGTCGTAAGCCGATGCCTGCACAGGCTCATAATCCATTTCCAGACTTCCTCCCCCGTTTTCCAGTTCCGGCAGCGAACCGATAGCATCTCTCACCGTAATGGCTACGGGCAAGTTCCACATATTCGGTGTCTTGACAGATGGCATGTAAAACAAAGGCGACGGCTGAGGTATGGAAATCTCTTCCAGTGAACCGATGATGAAAACCCGCTTTCTACGCTGCGGCACACCAAATTCCTCGGCATTCAACTTGATGGGTACATTTACATGATAACCGATTTCAGTAAAAGCCTCAATAATTTCTTTAATGGCATCCCCCTTACGCATAGTCAGAATACCTGGCACATTCTCCATAACGAAAAATTCCGGCCTCAGCCGGTTTACCATTTCAACAAAATCCTTGAACAACTGGTTTCTCTTGTCGTTCGGATCTCTCCAGCCCGCATACGAAAATCCCTGACAGGGCGGACCACCGACAACCACATTCACCGGTGTATTTCCGCAAGCTTCCATAATGCGCGCCTTGGTTTCCTCCTGGGTAATATCTCCCAAAATAAAATTCTCAGCCGGTGCATACTGCGAGTGATTATATCGGTTGGTAGCCATAATGCTCTTGTCTATTTCATTTGCAGCTATCAGCTGGAATCCGCTCATAATGAATCCTTCCGACATACCTCCGCATCCGGCAAACAAATCCACAAAATTCATTCCTCTTAAATGAGGCATGATCAGTGAAGCGACGAACCTGGCCAGCAAAGGAGGCACAGCGTTTCCTATCTGCTTGTACTGTGAAGCATTGGAACCCTGAAAGATAAAACTGTCGGGAAACGACTGAAGCCTTGCCGCCTCCCTGTTGGAAAGCACACGACATTGCGAAGGGTGCAGATTGCACCCGTTCCCTACCCGATTGAAATAAGTGGCGATCGTATAGCTTGGCTTGTCCCAGCACAACCTGCCGTAATAAGTAGTCCGTCCTCCGGTTTCCCTTATTTTATCCAGACGAGTATCCGATATGCTCAGAGGAATATCCTGCCAGTTTCCACCTTCAGGAATGTGAGGGGCTATTTCCGCCTCATGTTTCCCCATCTTAAACACAACATGATTATATAATTTCATCGTACTATCCAGTTTATCTCTTCCGGTGTCAAACCATACAGTTCGCCTACATACCTGTCCAGTTCCTCTTGCGAAGAATAAGTAAAGTTTTCATCCACTCTGTTCAGATCAACTACCGGCAAATCGTCTATTTCGTAGTTATTTATATGATTATTAGAGCTGGTCACCTTAAATCTCCAGTTCAACAAGCTGCTGTTCAGCAAAATATACATCTTCTTCAAGACTGTTTCTTCGGCCGATATGTAATTGCAACTATTTCCCAGTATATCATTTTCCTCACAATACACAAACCTCAGCCTCCGCGATATTCCCATATTGGAAACCTGCTGACAGACCAGCCTCCTTCTGCCAAAATCACATTTCAGAAATTCAGCCGAACGAGTTCCGAGAAACTCGCCCTTCACATATTCGTGATTGATATCCTCAATATCGTTGTCAGCAATCATATTTCCCCGTACCAACCGGTAGGGAGTCTGCTCTTGTGTTATAAACCGCTTATATAAAGTGAGATCCAGTTCCCCCCTTCTGTTCCGTATTTCAGGATATTCCTTCAGCTTCCGTACCTGTGACAGCCTCTCCAGAATCTCCCACCCCCTATCCGACATCAGAGTTATCTCCATATTTTCCCCGAAAATCTTCCGCACACTTCCGATTTCTACTCCAAAACATCTCCCGTCCACTTCCACATTTATCCTGCCGGTAATACCGTATCGCTGCAGGTAAAATATATTAGTCGACTGCGTTACATTGTCAAACAGCGGGATGCTTTCTCTAAAGTATTTTATTTCACAGACCTTGTTCTTTTCCAACAAAAATTTCCGCAATTTTGTTGTTGACAAATCCGCGAATAATGTAGAAGGGCATATTACTCCCAAATAACCATTCCGCTTAAGCATCCGTATCATCTTTTCAATGGAGAGCTGATACAGATTCAACATTCCCTCCAGCGCATAATGATAAGCCCCCGAAGTTCTGAACCAGGACACCCACATTAAAATCCGGTCAGCTTTATTTCCCGAAATCTTCTTCTTGTCCGGTTTCAGAACCAGATAAGGAGGATTTGAAACAATCACATCAAATCCTCCG
>ENA-UERS01000344-UERS01000344.1-human-gut-metagenome-genome-assembly--contig:-NODE-344-length-22414-cov-3.477459_pt1 | contig 22414 bp, 20 predicted proteins | sample MGYA00242991_ERZ507992 | MGnify/ENA primary metagenome ERZ507992 (study PRJEB26167, sample SAMN06115535) | human gut metagenome | host: Homo sapiens | place: China:Chongqing | collected 2015-10-24...
TGGTCCTTGCTATCAAGAAGCTGCTCGACGAGCATCCCGATCCGACCGAAAGCGAGATCAAATATGGCCTTGCCGGCAATATCTGCCGCTGCACGGGCTATGTTTCCATTGAAAATGCAGTGAAAAAGGCTGCTGCCGTTCTGAGAGGGGAGTAACTTATGGATATCTACAAGATGCGGGAAATGAAAAATGCCATCCGCCGCATTGAATCCACCTCCAAGGTGACAGGCACCGCCCAGTATCTCGACGATCTGGAGATGCAGGGCATGGCCTACGGCGGTATCATCCGCAGCCCTTATCCGCACGCGAAGGTCCTTTCCATTGACTTTTCCGAAGCGAAAAAGATGCCTGGTGTTCTGGGCACGCTCACGCCGGACGATGTTCCGCAGGTCCACTTCAACGTGACCGGCTCTTTGAAAAACCCCTCACTGATCGAAGACCAGTCGATCCTCACCTGGCACCCCCTGCACGAGGGCGACCGCATCTGCGCTGTCGTTGCCGAGGATAAGGAAACGCTGCACCGCGCGCTCGAGGCCGTCAAGATCGAATACGAGGTCCTGCCCGCCAGCATGACGATCGACCAGTCGATCAAAGAGGGCGCACGCATCATCAACCCCGAGTTTTACCAGGACAACTTCTACTGCCACAAGGTCGGTACCCGCGGCGAGGTGGAAGAGGGCTTTGAGAAGAGCGATTATATTTTCGAAGGCACCTACCGCACCCCGACGCAGCACCCGATCCCAATGGAGCCCGTTTCCTGTATCGCCTACTGGAACCGCGACAACAAGCTCCACACCTGGGCTACGAGCCAAGTCCCCTATCAGGATCGCCGTATCCTTGCCGCGCAGTTTGGCATTCCCGAAAGTGACGTCAGCTGCCACCGCGCCATGATTGGCGGCGCGTTCGGCGCCCGCGAGGAGATGTACCATCAGGACGTCGCCGCGGCGCTGTCCCGCCTGATCTACCGTCCCGTTAAGATCATCAACAACCGCAGCGACGAAATGACAGCCACTGCCGTGCGCCACGCCTCCTATTCCAAGGTGAAGATGGGCTGCACAAAGGATGGTCAGATGGTCGCATTCCATCAGGTCATGTACACCAACGGCGGTAGCTACTGCACGCACTCCCCGCTGGTCACCGCCGCGCCCGACCGTAAAATGCCCTACCATATGCCGTACTTCCGCTATGACGGCATCGGCGTTGCGACCAATGCCGCCGTCTCCGGCGCGTTCCGCGGCTACGGCAACCCGCAGGGCACGTTTGGCCGCGAAAGCCTCATTAACGATGCCTGCCGCGAAATGGGCTGGGATCCGATCAAGTTCCGCTATGACAACGTCCTCAAGCCCGGCGAAAAGGTCCACGGCTGCGCGCCGCTGAGCACCTTCCCCGCTGACGAGGTCTTCGGCGGCGGTCTTCGCCTGCAGAAGGAGATCGACGAAAAAGAGGGTCTGCGCGACGACGATGAAGTGAAGGAAGCCTGGGGCATGGCGCTTTGCAGCCACACGAGCTCCATCTCCTCCCTTCAGGGGCTCACCGGCAGCTCGATTATCTGCCTTCCGGACGGCTCCGTAAGCCTGATGACCGGCACCACCGATATGGGCAACGGCTCTGAGACCGCAATGGTTCAGGTCTGCGCTGAAAAGCTCGGTATGGATCTTTGCGATGTGCGCCACGCCGATCTGGACACCTCCACCAGCCCGTACAACATCGGCAGCTATTCCAGCGGTCAGATGTTCCTCACCGGCAACGCGGTCGCCATGGCCTGTGAAGAAGTCATCCGCAAGGCCAAGGTCGAGCTCGCAAAGCTCTACAATGTTCCCGTCGAGCAGGTGCTCTGGCGCGACAAGATGTTCCACATCGTTTATCCCGGCAAGCGCATGACGTTCAAGGAAGCCATCCTCGATATCTCCCGCGGTTGCCTCAACATGTTCATCATGGGCAGTGCCGTGGCACACCTTGAGGATGCGCCCGAGCCGTTCGCCCTCTGCTGGGCCAAGGTCGCCTACTATAAAAAAGAAAACGCCATCAAGCTCAAGCACATCATCGAAAGCGTGGATGTTGGCCGCGTGATGAATCCCCTGATCGTCAAGGGTCAGCTGGAGGGCGAGATCCAGATGGGCGTCGGCTACGCGCTGATGGAGGACCTTGAGATCGATCCGATCACGAAGAAATATGTCTCGGCAGACCTTCTGAACTATCGAAATCCTCTGATCCTCGACATGCCGGAGGTCCACCTCTTCGTGGCCGACAGCTTCGAGCCCCGCAGCGCCAACGGCACCAAGAGCGTCGGCGAGCTCGGTCTGATCCCCGTCGCCCCCGCCATCACCGACGCTGTGATCCGCGCAAGCGGCAAAAAGATCACTGAGCTGCCGCTCAGCCGCCAGTTCTACATCAAGAACAACCGCTATGACGACTTCTTTGAGGAGGGCCTTGACAAATGATGATCTTAGCAAGATACGAGTATTATCGTCCCTCCACCGTTGAAGAAGCGGTTTCGATGCTCAAAAGGGAAAACACCATCATCGCTGGCGGTTCCGATGTGATGCCCCAGCTCAAGACCGCCACGATCGCCCCGGAAGCGCTCATCGATCTTTCCAAGATCAGCGAGATGCACACGGTGGAAGAAACGGATGACGGCATCTACATCGGCGCCATGGTCACCCTCTCCCATCTGGCCAAAAATGAGCTGATCCTGCGCAAGCTCGTCGCCCTTTCCCAGGCAGCACGCAACGTTGCCTCGCCCCAGATCCGCAACCGCGGCACGGTCGGCGGCAACCTGATGCAGGCACGCCGCTGCTTCTACTACAACCAGACCAAGGAGTGGCGCCGCGGCATCCCCGTGTGCTTCAAGGTCGGCGGCGACCGCTGCATCCAGATCCCCAACTCCCCCGTCTGCCGCGCCATCTATTACTCCGATATGGCCCCTGCGCTGATCGCATACGGCGCGCAGGCACTCGTCCACACGGCAGAAGGCTCTCAGCTCGCGAGCTGCCAGGAGTTGATGGAAACGCACTGCAAGGATCAGGACAAGCCGATGCTCATCGAAAAGTTCTTCATTCCCAAAAGTGCCTATTCGGGCGCCTGGGCCAAGTTCGACAAGTACAGCCTGCGCGGCAGCATCGACTTTCCCACCATCAATTTTGCCTGCGTCCGCAACAGCCAGGGTGTCCGTCTCACCGTCGGCGCCATTGCAACGCATGTATTGGAGCTTGTGCAGACCGAGGAATACCTCAATGCACAGGGCAGCGCTTTCTCGGTAGAGGAAGCCACCAAAATCGCTCTTGATGAGATGAAAAAGAAGAGTGAAATTGTTCGAGAGTCAGGGATCTCTGTGCAAGTAAAACGGGGAACCTTCTGTTATGTTGAGGCAATGCTCAAAGAACTGAAGGAGCACTCGTTGTAAAAGGACCGACTCAAGAATATTTGCAAAGTAAACCACCAAAAAAACAAAAGGAGAAAAGAAAATGAAAAGAACAGCTACGTTACTCCTGGCGCTCATTATGGTTTGCTCCCTCCTCGCCGGCTGCGGTGATAAGGGTACGACCGACGACTCGTCCAACAACGCAAACACCGACGAAAACCCCACCGTTGCCATCACGTTCTGCAACATGCTGGCGACCGACCATCCCCAGAGCATTGCCGCAACGGAAGTTCTCGCTCCCGAGATCTCTGAAAAGACCGGCGGCAAGTTCACGATTGACGTTCAGGTGAACGGCGCGCTCGGCTCCGACGCCGAGGCCACTGAGGCCACGATCATGGGCACCATGAATTCCTGCGGCCCGGCCTGCGCCACTCTTGCTTCTTTCGACCCCAACTGGTACATTCTCGACGTGCCCTACGTCTTCAAGTCCAAGGAGCACGCCCGCGCAGCGCTTGACGGTGAGCTCGGCGAGTTCCTGTCCAACAGTCTGGAAGAGAGCAGTGGCCTGATCGTTCTCGGCTTTGGCGAGTCCGGCATGCGCAACCTCTCCAACAACTCCAAGGAGGTCACCTCCCCCGCCGATATGAGCGGCATGAAGATCCGCACGCTTGAAAACAAGTATCACCTTGCCACTTTCTCCGCTCTCGGCGCCAACCCCACCCCGATGTCCTTCTCCGAGGTCTACACCGCTCTGAGCACCAAGCAGATCGACGGTCAGGATAACCCCATCACCATCACCTGCACCAACAAGTTCTACGAGGTCCAGAAGTTCTACACCCTCACCGAGCACATGTTCTGCGGTAACTGCGTCGTCGTCAACGCCGCCTGGTTCCACAGCCTGCCCGAGGACTATCAGACCGCTCTGCGCGAGGCTGTTAAGGACATGATCGCCGAGCAGCGCCGTCTGGTTGATGAGAGCGAATCTGCAGACATTCAGGAAATGACCGACAACGGCTGCACCGTCACCACGCTCACCGACGAGCAGAAGCAGGCGTTTGTGGATGCCACCCAGTCCGTCCGCGATGATTTCGTCAAGGAATTCGGCGAGGCCGGCCAGACGATGCTCGATCTCGCTGCCAAGTACGAGTAAGTCTTTTTACCCAATGCCAACGAGAGTCCTGTAGTTTACTTGCACGCTGCAGGCCGCAAAACGATACCGCCCCTCTGCCGGGGGCGGTATCGAAAATAAATCCGGATGAGGCGGGCAACGCGTCTCATCGACAAAACCGAACGATATAAGGGGAAATTATGAAAAAGGTTTTTATGTTGCTCGACAAGCACTTGGAAGAAATTCTTCTGGTGTTTGGAACTATGGTCATGATCCTTCTAATCTTCTATCAAGTCGTGATGCGCCGCTGCTTCAACTCTTCCATCGCCTGGTCTGAAGAGCTTGCCCGTTACATTTTTATCTGGCAGGTCTGGCTGGCCGTTCCGTACACCGTCACCAAAGGCCGCCACATCCGTCTTGAAGTTTTGCTTGACGTCGTCAAACCCAAGGGCCGTTTCGTCCTTGATATGATCTTCTTCCTGGTCAGCGCATTCTTCTTTGGCTATATCGGCTATCTGTCCATCGGCATCGTCGGCAACGTGATCAAGATGGGACAGCTCACACCGGCGCTGATGATCCCGAAATGGCTTTGCTATCTTGCCCTTCCTGTAGGCACGATCCTCGGCTCGCTGCGTTTCCTGCAGTATGGCTACAAACGCATCATTCGCTTCAAAAAGGATCCGACTGACACCAGAACGATCGTTGTTGAAGGAGAAGAGGAGGTTTAAGTATGGATTTTGCTATTTTATTTGGTTGCCTCTTTGGCCTTCTGATCCTCGGTGTGCCCATCGGTGTCTGCCTTGGCTGCGGCACGCTCGCGGTCATGATCTTCACGACCGATCTTTCTCCCGTGCTTCTGGCACAGTCCTGCTTCACCGGCCTTGACTCTTTTACGCTTCTTGCTATCCCGTTCTTCGTTGTGGCCGGCAGCTTCATGATGTATGGCGGCATCTCCCGCCGTCTGCTCAACCTCTTCAACAAGCTGGTCGGCCATGTCACCGGCGGTCTTGCCGACGTGACGACGATCGCCTGCATGTTCTTTGCGGCGATCTCCGGCTCCGGTCCGGCGACCGTTTCGGCGATCGGTTCTTTCATGATCCCCGAGATGACCGAAAAGAAGTATGATACCTCCTTCGCCGCCGCGCTCTCTGCCTGCGCCGGTGCGATTGGTGTCATCATCCCGCCCAGCATTCCCTTTATCCTGTACGCTGTCGCCGTTGGCTGCTCTGTAAGCGACCTCTTTATCGCCGGTGTTGTCCCCGGCATTCTGATCGGCGTTCTGCTGATGCTTGTCAGCTATTATCAGGCCAAGAAGCACGGCTGGCACGGCAATGCCACCAAGGCCACCGCGCGTGAAGTCTGGGTCGCGTTCAAGGAGTCCTTCCTGGCGCTGCTCTCCCCCGTTATCATTCTCGGCAGCATCTATGCCGGTATCTGCTCCCCCACCGAGGCCGCCGTCGTCGGCGTTGTCTACTCCTTCATCGTCGGCACACTGGTCTATCATGAGCTGAAGTGGAAGGATATCGTCCAGTCCATGATCGACGCCGTGCTCATCAGCGGCTCCACGCTGTTCATGGTCGGCATCACGACCTCCCTTGGCCGCGTTCTGACCCTCAAGCAGATCCCCAGCCGTCTGTGCACGATGCTCACGAGCGTTTCCGACAGTCCCATCGTTATCCTCGGCCTCATCACCATTCTCCTTTTGATCGTCGGCTGCTTCATGGATAACATCTCTGCCACCATCATCCTCGCCCCCATGCTGCTGCCCACCGTTCTGGAATGCGGTCTTTCCACCGTGCAGTTCGGCGTCGTGATGACGATGCTGCTCGCCATCGGTTTTATCACCCCGCCGTATGGCATCAACCTGTTCGTCGCAAGCCAGATCAGCCATGAGCCGCTGATGAAGATCGCTAAAAAAGCGGTTCCTCTGATGCTCTCCATGCTCATTGCCGCCATCTTTACGATGGCCTGGAGCGGCCTGACCGATGGCATTGTTCACCTGTTTACCTGACGCAGGATCGACGGGAGGCCGGCTGCAAGCCGGTCCTCCCGTCTTTTTTTATAAGAGGTTGCTATGAACTTGAAAACATATTACATTCCCTATTCCCATTCGCTGCTGCCGCTGGAGTTGCCTGAGCATCGCGTGGTCTTCGAAGCGGACCTCCCCGCGCTCGAGCCCATGCACGATTGGAAAGAGCGCCTCGTGCAAAAGCTGGATGCACCCACTGCCGGTGCGCCGCTGTGCTCGTTGCTCTCTCCGAAGCAGCACATCGTTCTTCTGGTCGAGGACAACACCCGTCACACGCCGGTCAAGGAGATCCTGCCCATCTTGTGCGATTATCTCTGCGCGCACGGCTGTGCGCTCTCCCAGATAGAAATTCTCATCGCCCCCGGCACACACCGCGTCATGACCGAGGATGAGCTTTGGGAAAAGCTCGGTCCTTTTGCCATGGAGCATTTAAAAATCAGTCAGCACGACTATCGCGATGCTTCCTCCCTCGTCACGCTCGAGAGCGTCTCCGTCAGCGGTATCGAGATCCCGGTCAGCGTGAACCGGACTGCGGTGGAGGCTGATCTTCTTATCGGCCTTGGCAACATCATCCCGCATCCCAACGCCGGGTACTCCGGCGGCGCCAAGATCCTTGATCCCGGCTGCTGCGGCAAGGAGACGGTCTCTGCCACGCATATTTCCGCGGCGCTGATGGGTTATCTTCCGCTCGGCCAGATGGAAAACCAGTGCCGCGACGGGCTTGAGCAGGTCGCGCGCCGCGTGGGCCTCGACTTTATCATCAATGTGGTGCTCGACGCGGAAAACCGCGTTGTCGACCTGGTGACCGGCGACTTTGTGCAGGCGCACCGCGCCGGCGCACAAAGCGCGAAAAAAGCCTTCGGCGTCCCACTCCCCTGTCAAGCGGATATCCTCATCAGCTGCTCCTATCCCTATGATATCGACTACTGGCAGTGCGAAAAGGCACTGATTTCGGGATACTTCGCCGTCAAGAAGGGCGGCATTATCATCCTCGCCGCCCCCTGCCTCGAGGGTCTCGCCCACAACCATGATGATCTTCTCTCCTGGCTCGGGATGAGCAGTGAGGACGCCAAAGCCCGCCTGCGCTATTTCTGGTCAAGTAAGGAGCCCGGTGATCTTGTATCCGCCTCCATCGCCATCGGCGCTGTCACCGTACGCGAGCGCGCCCAGATCTTTATTTACAGTCAAGGGCTGACAGACAGCGAGATCAGCACTATGGGCTATCGCGGTTTTTCCTCGCTCCAAGCGGCTGTTGATGCCGCTCTTGATGAAAAGCCGGACGGCGTAATTGGAATTCTCAAGCGCGGCGGCGACTGCCTGCCGCTCCTTGCGTCCTCCGAAGAAAGGTGAGCTGACATGAACATTATCGGCACCTCCCGTCCGATCCACGACGCTGAGGGGAAAGCCCGCGGACAGGCCAACTATGCGGGCGACATGCGCCTCAAGGGCATGGTCTATGCCGCGCTGATCACCAGCACGGTCGCAAACGGCTATGTGCGCTCCATGGATCTTTCGGAAGCGGAAAAGGTAGAGGGCTACCTCGGCAGCCTCACCTGCCTTGAAGATCACGGCAAGCCCTATTGCCGCTACCGCTCCTTAAAAGGGCAAAATACCGCCGATCAGGAATACGTCTTCAACCGCCGCGTCCGCCTTGTCGGCGATCAGATCGGCTGCGTCCTCGCCGATTCCCTTGAAAGCGCCCGCAAGGCTGCCCGGCGCGTAAAGGTCGACTACGAGGTCTACCCCGCGGCATTCACCGCACAGGAGACCCTTTCCGGCATCGCAGGAACCATCCACGAAGAAGGCAACACCAGCGAGGAGATATGCGTCGAGGAGGGTAAGCTGCCCGCCGGAGAGTTTATCTCTGTCGAAACGCAGATGCATCTCGCCCGCGTCAACCACGTGACCATGGAGCCGCACGTCTGCACGGCGGACTATAATCCCGCCAGCAAGCAGCTCACCATTTACAGCCCCAACCAGACCGTACACGGTGTCCGCACCGTGATCGCCGACATTTTCTCGCTCCCGTACGGAAACGTCCGCGTTGTCAAATCCACCATGGGTGGCTCGTTCGGTGCCAAGCAGGAGTGGGTCGCCGAGCCGGTGGCCGCGGCCGCCGCGCTCTATCGAAAAGGGCCGGTGCAGCTCGTGCTCTCCCGCGAGGAGGTCTTCACCTCCACCATTTGCCGCGCGCCGATGGATATTCAGGTCAAGGGGCTCTACACCCCTGACGGCCAGCTGATGAGCATGCAGGCTGACAACACACTCGACGCCGGGGCATACCTCGGCAACTCCAAGGACTACTGCGGAGCCATGGCGAATAAGTTCTTCCGCTGCTACCACTATCCGCACATGAAATACACCGGCCGCGCCGTCATCACCAACACGCCCGTTTCCGGCGCATTTCGCGGCTGGACCAGCCCCGAGCTCGCGCTCTTTTTCGAGCACAACCTCAACATGGCCGCGCGCAGGCTTGGGATAGACCCGCTGGAGCTGCGGCTCAAAAATGTCGCCCATCCCGGCGACATCGATATCCGCATCAACGAACCCCTCGGCCCCATCCGCATTCAGGAATGCCTCGAAAAAGGGCGCGCGCTGTTCCATTGGGACAAACGGCGGGCAGAAGACGCTGCCTTCAACGCTCCCCGCGGCCGTTACCGCCGCGGCTGCGCCGTTGCCTGCGGCGGACACCTGAACGGATACTATCCCCGCGTCATCGACTTTGCTTCTGCGGAAATGCGCGTTGCCGAGGACGGCGGCGTCCTTGTCAACATGACCCTCCACGACCACGGCTGCGGCACGGTGGAGGCATTCCGCATGATGATCGCAGAGGCGCTGTCCTTACAGCCTGAGCAGATCTTCCTCGGCGAGGGTGACACGGCATTGACGCCCTTTGATCCCGGCTGCTTTTCCAGCCGCACGACTTTCGTTCTGGGACAAACCGCCCTGCTCTGCGCGCAGGGGCTCATCGAGAAACTGAAGGACGCGGTCTGTGACCTCTACGATGTCAGCGCCGCTTCTCTTTCGGCAAAGGATGGTACGCTCACCGATGGAAAAAACAGCTGGAGCTATGCCCAGATCGTTCAGGACTGCCACCGTCAGCTCCAGCGTGAGGTGTTCGCCTCCTATCAATTCAAAAACACCACAAACCCCGGCGTGACCGGCGCGCACTTCGCCCACGTTGAGGTCGACGTGTACACCGGGAATGTCAAGATCCTCGATTATCTCGCCGTCCACGACATCGGCAGGGCCATCAACCCCGAGATCTGCCGGGCACAGATCCAGGGGGCCGTTCAGATGGGTGCGGGCGCTGCGCTGAACGAGCAGATGACCATCGACAAGCGCGGCTGCGCCACCCATTCTCTCGGAGAGTATCACATTCTGAATGCCCCGCAAGTGCCGTCCGTCCGGGTCGAATTCATTGAAAATGGCGGGACGAACGGGCCCTTCGGCTGCAAGTCAATCGGTGAAGTCTGCCACGTCCCCCCCGCCGCGGCGATCGTCGGCGCGGTGAACGAAGCCCTGCACGCAGACCTTGATACGATCCCGCTCAATCAGGATGCCATCTGCCGCTGGGTCGAATCGTACCAGGAGGAGGTCTTTTCATGACGGTCCACTTTTTTGTCAACAACAAGCCCATCCAACTGGAAACTGCCCCTGACCGCCGACTTCTGGACATTCTGCGGGAGGATCTTCTTCTGACCGGCACGAAAGAGGGCTGCTCCGAGGGAGAATGCGGTGCCTGCACCGTTCTTCTCGATAACGAGGCGGTGCACGCCTGCCTGATCCTCGCGATCCAGCTCGAGGGCTGTCACATCACGACGATCGAAGGCCTTGCCGCCAGCGGTGAACTGGATGCACTGCAAAAGGCCTTTATCGACGAGATCGCGATCCAGTGCGGCTTCTGCACACCCGGGATGATCCTCTCCGCCAAGGCGCTCTTAATGAAGAACCCGCACCCGAGCAGAGATGAGATCTGCCGTGCGCTGGCCGGGAACCTTTGCCGCTGCTCCGGCTACCAGCAAATCATCCGCGCCATCAACAAAGTCGCTGAGGAGGGGCTGTATGAAAAGCTATAACCCGCGAAGCCTTGATGAGTTCATCACCCTCCAAGCCTCCCTCCCGGCGCAGACGCAGATCCTATCCGGCGGGACCGACTGGATCATCGCCCATCGCCGCAAGGCCGAGGATCTTCCAGCTTTGCTTTGGATCGGCGGTATCCCCGATTTAAAGCGTATCGCGATCGACGATCAGGGACAGCTGCACATCGGTGCCTGCTGCACAATGGCGGCGCTTGAGCAGTCCGACCTGCTGCGCGGCGCTTTTCGCGTGATCGCAGAGGCGGCTGCCTCCGTCGGCTCCACGCAGATCCGCAACCGCGCGACCATCGGCGGTAATATTGCCAACGCTTCCCCCGCCGCAGATCTGGCCGCGCCGCTCATCGCATTGAACGCCTCTGCGCACATTCTGCGCGAGGGTGCTGTCTTTGATCTCCCTGTGAGCGAGCTCATCACCGGCGCTGAAAAAACGGTGCTCCGTCCGCTCGATATTCTGCTCGGCTTTACGCTCCCCGCCTTTCCCAAAGAGGCGGAAAGCCACTATTACAAGCTGGGATCGCGCGAGCAGCTGTCGATCTCCCGCTTTGGCGTCGCAATGGTCTTACGGCGCACACAGGGCCTTGTGGAGCAGGCCAACATCGCTATCGGTGCGATTGGTGCCAAAGCCGTCCGCATGCCGGAGCTGGAGCGCGCACTCATTGGCCGCCGTGTTGACACGTCCTCTGCCGCTGCGCTCGGCGCTCTTCTTGCCGACTATATCCGCAATACCAGCCGCCGTCAGTACAAGGCGTGGGCATCGCGCGGTGTGATGGAGGACGCGCTGGCACTGTTCACGCAAGACAATTAAATTCGTTTCATTTTGGATCCGCAATCTCCAAAAATGATAAAAGAAACAGGAGGCGAGTTTCGCCTCCTGTTTCTTTTACAGAAGCAATAATTTTTCCTGATCCAGTGCAACGCGGACGGCTGCGCCCGCTTGCAGATCACTTTCATGTCCAACAGTGATACGCAGCATCGGCGCGCCTTCGGCGCTGCCCTCCGGACGCAGCAGGAGAATGTTCTCCTCCACGCCGGGGATCATGCGGCAGACGGTACAGGCCATTCCGCCGCTTTCACTCAGGGTGACGGTATTGTCAGGAATGCCGAGCGTTGTAAAGGCCTTTTCCGTGACAGCAAGCGGCAGTGACACGTTCCACTCGGGCAGGTAGACTTTGCCGTCTCTCGCCTCGGCGGCGAAGAAGTTCTTGCAGCCCGCGAGGCGCGCCGCGCTGACGCTGCCCGGATGGCGGATCATCTCGTCCATCGGCGTGACCTCGCTGGTCCGGCCGTCTTCCATCACGCAGACGCTGCGGCAGTTGCGGTAACACTCGTCGCGGTCGTGGCTGACCCAGAGGATGGGGCCGTTGAACGCCGCAAGCAGGTCGGCGAGCTCGATCTCAAGGTTCCACTTCAAATAGCTGTCCAGCGCGGAGAATGGCTCGTCGAGCAGAATCGCCTCCGGCTCAGAGCACAGGATGCGCGCGAGCGCCACACGCTGCTGCTGGCCGCCGGAGAGCTGCGCAGGATGCTTTTTCTCCAGGCCCTCAAGGCGGAACATGCGGATCTTCTCCACCAGCACGCGGCGCTTTTCCGCCTTGTCGCCGCTGCGGATGCCGCAGAGGATATTTTGCTCCACGCTCATGTTCGGGAACAGCGCGTACTGCTGGAAAAGATACCCGACCCTGCGCTGCTGCGGCGGCAGATTGATCTTCTTCTCGCTGTCAAACAGCACGCGGCCGCCGAGCACGATGCGCCCGCGGTCGGGCGTCACGATGCCGGCGATGCACTTTAAGGTCATGCTCTTGCCGCAGCCCGAGGCGCCGAGCAGCGCCATCGTCTCGTCCGGCGCTTCAAACTGTGAGCGCAGATGAAACTCGCCAAGCTTTTTTTCAATATCGACGAACAAACTCATTTTCTCGCCCTCCTCGCCCTGCTCGCATCCGTGAGGAAGTCACGCCGCTCGAGCATGTTGACCGCCAGCAGCACGACGGCGGAGATCGCAATATTGACCAAGACCCACTTCGTCGCCAGCACATCGTTGTTCGTCTGCCAGAGCTGATAGACCGTCGTGGAGATCGTCGCGGTCTTGCTGGGCGTATAGCCCGCGATCATGCTCGTCGCGCCGTATTCGCCAAGCGCTCTGGCAAAGGCCAGCACTGTGCCGGCCAGCACGCCCTGACGGCAGTACGGCATGCGGATCCGCCAGAAAATGTAGGTATTCGACAGGCCCAGCGTCTGTCCAGAATAGGCCAGCGTCTCGTCAAAAGACTCGAACGCGCCGCGCACCGTGCGGTACATCAGCGGGAAGATGACGACCACCGCGGCAAAGATGGCCGACCACCATGTCATGACCATCTTGACGCCGAACGTTTCGAGCACCCACGCGCCGATGACGCGCTTGGGGCCGAACACGCGCAGCAGCAGATAGCCCACGACCGTCGGCGGCAGCACGAGCGGCAGCGTCAGAAGCACATCGAGCACACCTTTGACCAGGCGCGGAAGCTTTGCGATATAATAGGCGGCAAAAATGCCGGCAAAGAAAATAACGACCGTGGAGATCGCCGCAATGCGCAGCGAGTTCCATAAAGGGTACCAATCCATAAGTGACCTCCGATTTTCTGGAGTCCGGGAGATTCAGGCAATCTCCACGCCGCCGCAAATGCGGCGGAAAGTTTGTGCCGCATCCTGCGGCAGGGAACGGGACAAAAGGGGATATCTCTTCCGGAAGAGATATCAAAAAGCGTCGCAGACTTTGCGCCGCGCACGGCGCAAATGATCTTGAAATTTTTTGCCGCGACATGTGCGTGGCAAAAAATACCTCTCACGCAGCGAGCGTCGAAGGCCGCTCACCGAGGTAAGCGGCCAAGGCGCAGAGCGTAGTGCAGCTCTTTAAAATGAAAGCCTTTTAGGCTTTCATTTTAGTAAACCGCGCTGAAGCCGACGCGCTCAAAGACGGTCATCGCGGCATCGGTCTCAAGATAGGCAAGGAATGCGCGCGCGGCCTCTTCCTTTTCGCCCTTCAGGATGGCGGCGGGATAGATGACCCGGCCGCACATCTCGGCGGTGGCACTGTCGACGACCGTGAGGCCGGCGGAGTAAGCGTCGGTGGCGTAGATGATGCCGCAGTCGGCGCTGGCCTCGCTCACCTGGGTGGTGACTTCCTTGACGTTGTTGCCGTAGGTCAGGCAGTCGGTCATGGCCGATTCGTCAAGGCCATAGTAGGCGAAGATCTTCTGGGTGTACTGGCCGACGGGCACGTCGCTGTTGCCGATGGCGAGCATAACGTCGCCGCTCTTGAGGAGCTCAGCGAGCTGGTCGAAGCTCTCGATGTCCTTGGGGTTGCCCTCGGGAACGGCGAGCGTGACCTTGTTCTCGAGCAGGTTGATGCGGCTGTCGGTCACGATGAGGTCAAGACCGTCGGGGTTCTTGTCCTTGTCGTCGATAAGGCTGCCGTCCATGGCGTTCATCTGCTTGGGGGCGGCGGAGATGAACAGGTCGCAGTCAGCACCCTCGCTGATCTGGGTGAGGAGCTTGCCCGAGGAGTCAAAGTTGTAGGTGATGTTGACGTTGGGGGCAACTTCCTTGTACATCTCGGCGATCTCCGTCAGAGTTTCGGTCATGGAGGCGGCGGCGAAGACGACGAGATCAACGCTCTCGGCGTTCGCATCGCCTTGGGTGTCGTCGGTGGTTGTGTCGTCAGTCTTGCTGCCGCAGGCGGCCAGAGAGAACACGAGCGCAAGCGCAAGGAGCAGAGACAAAAGCTTTTTCATGTTTGGATACTTCCTTACAAATTTTTTCTTTTTCGCGCATTCATTGAAAAGCGCGGCGATACAGGAACGGGCAAGAACACGCCGCACGCAATTTATTTCCAATTCCCAGAGCGAGGAACTTGGGCAAAATCATTTCGCTATCCTCAAAATAGATAACGCACCCCCAACATTTCGCGCCCGCAGGCGCGAAGCGTTAAAGTTGTCAAACAGCACCGACTCATTCGGTTCAAAAATCTATCAGTCCTGCCCCCCTAACCCCGCGCCCCTGGGGCGCGAAACAGCGTCGCAGACTTTTCCCCGCAAGGGGGATGCGGCATCCGTAAAGCGGCAAAGCCGCTAACGGCTGCCCAAGCCGTCCGCAGACGGCAAATAATCTTGATCCGTTTTTTGCCGCGGTCACCGTCGCGGCATTACGATTCCCGCGCCCGTTGGGCGTGCCAATCGTGCCGCTTCCTCGAAACTGGCTCGCTTCATCCGCCGCTGGCGGCGCTTCGCCAATTTCCATGCGCGTGGCAAAAAACACCTCTCAGCCTGCAAGTGTGCGAGCATAAGTGAGTGCGCGCAGCAGGCTGTACCCCCCTCAAAACGATGGCTCCGCCATCGTTTTGAAGTTTTATTTTCCAAACGGGCAGATCGGATAGTGGCACGGCTTGCACCCAAGGCACAGCCCGCCCTCACCGAGCGCCGCGATATCCGCGCGCGTCACGGGCACGTCCGCCGCGATCTTCGGCAGCATCAAGTCAAAGACCGTCGCGCCCGCATACATCACGCACCCGGGCAGGCCCATGACGGGCATACCGTCGTCAAAATAGCCGAGCAGGAACATAGCCCCCGGCAGAACCGGCGCGCCGTAGGCGATGATATTCGCGCCCGCGGCCTTGATGCCGCCCGGCGTGTTGTCGTCGGGGTCGACGCTCATGCCGCCGGTACAGAGGATCATGTCGGGCTTCTTTTCGCGCATCGCGAGCACCGCGTCGCGCACATTCTCCACCCCGTCGCCGGAGTAGACGACCTCGAGCGTTTCGATACCGTAGGTCTTGAGCTTGTCGATCACGACCGGCGTGAACGTATCCTTGATGAGGCCCTTTTTGACCTCACCGCCGGTGGCGACGATGCAGGCGGTCTTGCGCACATAGGGCTTGAGAGACAGCAGCGGCTTATCGCCCGCGGCCTGCTCGGCCTTTCGGAGCTTTTCTTCCTCGATGATGAGTGGGATGACGCGCATGCCCGCGAGCTTGTCGCCCTCGCGTACAGCCATGCCGCCCTTGCGCGTGGCGATCATCACCTCGTCCTGGCTATTCACGGCGACAAGGCGCGCGGAATCGACCAGAAACACGCCGTCACAGGCGGCCTTGAGCTCGATCTTGCCCTCTTTCACGCCGCTGCGGATCATATTCTCCTGCCCGCAGAGGGCCAGAAGCCGCTCCGCCGCGTCGTTTTCGTGCACCATGCCGGGCGTCATCTCCCAGACGTAGAGGTGCTCCTTGCCCATGCTGAGCAGCACGGGGATGTCCTCCTCCGTCACGACATGGCCCTTGCGGAAGCGCGCGTCCTTATACTGGTCTTTGATGATCTGCGTCATGTCGTGGCAGAGCACATGGCCCACCGCGTCCTCGGTTTTGATGAGTCTCATTTCTTCAGCACCTCGATCTCGTCTCCGGCCTGAATGCGGCCCTCTTTGATCACAATGGCAAAGATGCCTTCGGTCGGCATCACGCATTTGCCCGTCGTGCGCTTGATCTCGCAGTCGTTGTGGCACTGCTTGCCGATCTGCGTGACCTCAAGCTCCGTCTCGCCCACGCGCAGGCGCGTGCCGACGGGGAGCGTCTTGAGCTCGATGCCTCGGGTGTTGATGTTTTCGGCAAAGATACCCGCATCCAGCTCAAGCGGGCAAATAGCGCGCATCGTGTCCACGCTCTCGTCGGCCAGCAGGCTGATCTGGCGGTGCCAGTCACCCGCGTGGGCGTCGCCCACAATGCCATGGCGGTATTTTACGTCGATATAGGGCACCTCGTGCTTACGCACGCCCTTTTTTTCGCTGATGTTCACAGCGGTCACCTGTGCCATTTTTCATTCCTCCGCTTCATAAACGCCGCTCTTGCCGCCCTCTTTATAGAGAAGGTGGATGCCGTCGATGCGCATATCGCGCTGCACGGCCTTGCACATATCGTACACCGTGAGCGCGGCGACGCTGACGGCTGTCAGCGCTTCCATTTCAACGCCCGTTTCGCCGTGGCAGCGGACCTCGCTGCGGATGTGCAGGGCGGTTTCTTCGATTTCAAATGAGATGTCCACCTTCGTGAGCAGCAGCGGGTGGCACATCGGGATCAGTTCACTGTTTTTCTTCGCGGCCATGATGCCCGCGACCTGCGCGACCGCCAGCACATCGCCCTTGCCGATGGAGCCCTCTTTGATCTTGTCCATCGTCGCTTTTGCCATGCGGACCGTCGCGGCGGCGCGCGCCACGCGATAGGTCTGCGCCTTTTCGCTCACATCCACCATGCGGGCGCGGCCCTGTTCGTTAAAATGCGTCAGTTCCATTCTCAGCCTCCGATCGCAAACATGCCGCGGTGCGTCTCCGTAACGCCAGTCTCGTCCATGTGGTGGCGCTCCGGCTTCATCAGAATGCCGCGGCGGATGGCCTGCTCCAACTCCTCGCCGGATAAGCCCCGCAGCGTGATCTCTGCGTCCGAGTGCAGGCAGGGCTTTAATTTCCCGTCCGCCGTGATGCGGATGCGGCTGCACTCTGCGCAGAACGCGTGACTCATCGGCGCGATGAGGCCGACGGTCCCCTTTGCATCCGGCAGACGATAGCACGCGGCCACGCCGTCATGCGAAATGGCCTCCAACTCCGGACAGCGGTCCAAAACCGCCTGCGAGGGGAGGTATGTGCCAAAATCCTTTCCGCAGCCCATCGGCATGCGCTCGATGAAGCGCACCTGCCACGGATGCTCGCGCGTCAAGTCCACAAAATCGGCGATCTCGTCATCGTTGACGCCGCCGAGCAGCACGCAGTTGAGCTTGATCTTTGCAAAGCCCGCGCGCTCCGCCGCGTCGATGCCATCTATGACGTCCTGCAGCGCACCAAGACGCGTGATGGCGCAAAAGCGCTCCTCGTTCAGCGTGTCGAGGCTGATGTTGAGGTGCGTGACGCCTGCGTCGCGCAGCGGTCGGGCAACTCCTTTGAGCAGGCTGCCATTCGTCGTGACGCAGAGCTCTTCAACGCCGGGAATTTCTGATAACATGCGGCAGAAGTCCACCGCACCGCGGCGCACGAGCGGCTCGCCACCGGTGACGCGGATCTTTTTGACGCCGCACCTGACCGCCGCGGCGGCCATGTCGCGCAGCCCTTCCAAAGAACAGATGTCCTCGTGCGTGCACTTTTCAATGCCGCCGTCCGGCATGCAGTAGCGGCAGCGATAATTGCAGCGGTCCGTGATGCTGATGCGCAGGTATGTAATTGATCTTGCAAAGCCGTCCAGCATCTGAAACGCCTCTTTCTTCCATGGTACAGCATGATATTTTAGCAAATATCACGCTCTTACGCAACACAGTCGTCCGATAATGTCGAACTATATTTTTATATTATCGTAATCTTGACTTTTTCCGCAGTATTTTTTAGAATACAAGCAACGATTTTTGACCGGGAGGGCCGATTTATGACTGACGGCAACACCATCCGCTCCGTGGCGAAGGCGATGGAGCTTTTGCAGCTCCTCAGCGACGCGGGCGAGGCGATGACGCTCACCGCCATCAGCGAGCGCGCAGGGCTGCCCAAGAGTACAGTGTTCGGCCTTTTGACCACCATGCGCGACTATGACGTCATCACACAGCACGCAGACGGCAAATACGCCCTTGGCCTGCGCCTTTTTGAATACGGCTGCCGCGCCAGCGCGTTCTGGAACATCTCGTCCCTCGCGCGGCCTTACCTTGAGCATCTGGTGGACGAAACAGGCGCCTCCGCCATGCTCTCCACCTATGAAAACGGGCACATCGTCGCCCTCGACCAGGCCGAGGGACGCGACAGCCTTCGCATCGTCTCCGCGCCGGGGGCGCGGCTGCCGCTGCACTGCACCTCGCAGGGCAAGATCGTCCTCGCCTATATGAGCGAGAGCGAGGCGGCGACTCTCCTTGCCCGTGTGCCGCTCACGCCCTACACGCCCCACACGGAGACGGACGCAAACGCGCTGCTCGCATCGCTCCCCGCCTGCCGCGAGGTGGGCTTCGCCGTGGAAAACGGTGAGTATAAGATCGGTCTTCGCTCCATCTCCGCGCCGGTGTTCACCGGCGGCGGCGCGCTCAAGTACGTCGTCAGCGTACTGGGGATGTTCCGCTCCGTGCACTCGGACGAGTTCGCGCACGCCGAGCGCGCGGTCGTCGCCGCGGGGCAGATGCTTTCCGCCGCACTGGGCTATCCGGGAAAGTGAGACTTTTTTCCGCGCGGAAAAATCTACGCTTGACCCTACAATTGTTATAGAGTTTATGATGACTCCATGCTATACTGATAAGGAGTCCTTTCCGATGCAAAACGATCTCACCACCGGCAGCGTCTTTCGCAACGTTGTGTCCTTTTCGCTGCCGTATCTGCTCTCTTACTTTTTGCAGACGCTCTACGGCATGGCCGACCTCTTCATCATCGGCCAGTTTGAGGGCGTTGCCAGCACGACCGCCGTCTCCATCGGCTCGCAGGTGATGCACATGCTCACAGTCATGCTCGTCGGCCTTGCGATGGGCGCGACGGTCAGCATCGCGCAGGCCACCGGCAGCGGCGACAAAAAGCGCACCGCCTCTGCCATCGGCAACACGGTCACGCTCTTCATGCTGCTGTCTCTTGCGCTGACGGCACTGCTGCTCGCGCTGCACGGGGGTATCGTCTCCATCATGTCCACACCGGAGGAGGCCGTGCAGGACACGCTCACCTATCTCACGGCCTGCTTTATCGGTATTCCGTTCATCACGGCGTACAACATCATCGCCTCGATCTTCCGAGGCCTTGGTGACAGCAAGAGTCCCATGTACTTCATCGCCGTGGCCTGCGTCGTCAACATCGCGCTCGACTACTACTTCATGGGTACGCTGCACCTCGGCCCCGCGGGCGCGGCGCTCGGCACCACGCTCTCGCAGGCGGTGAGCGTCCTCGTCTCGCTCGCGGTCATCTTGAAGCGCAGGCTCATCTCCGTCCGCCGCGCGGACTTTCGCCCGCAGCGCGCCGTCATGGGTAAGCTCCTTCAGATCGGCGTGCCCGTCGCTCTGCAGGACGGCTTTATTCAGGTCTCGTTCGTCATCATCACGATCATCGCCAACCGCCGCGGCCTGACGGACGCGGCCGCCGTCGGCATCGTCGAAAAGATCATCGGCTTTCTCTTCCTCATCCCGTCGTCGATGCTCTCGACCGTCTCGGCGCTCGGCGCGCAGAATATCGGCGCGGGCAAGCCCGAGCGCGCGCGTCTCACGCTGCGCTACGCCGCGATGATCGCCTGCTCGTTCGGCATCGCGATCGTCATCCTCACCCTGTTTATCGCCGAGCCGCTCGTCGGCCTCTTCACGCCTGATGCCGCCGTCGCCGCCGCGGGCGGGCAATATCTGCGCGGCTACATCTGGGACAGCTTCTTTGCCGGCGTGCAGTTCAGCTTCAGCGGCTATTTCTGCGCCTGCGGCAAGTCGGGCATCTCGTTTCTGCACAATTCGCTCTCGATCCTGCTCGTGCGCGTGCCGGGGGCGTACCTTGCGTCCAAATACTTCCCGCAGACGCTGCTGCCCATGGGCCTTGCCAACGCCGCGGGGTCGCTTTTCTCCATCCTTGTCTGCGTGATCGCCTACGCCATCCTCACGCGGCGGGAAAAACGTGCGCAGGAGGCAACGTAAATGGCTCTTCCCCAGCTTTTCTCCATCGGCGAAATGGCAAAAATTTTCCATCTCAGCGTGAGCAGCCTGCGCCACTACGAGGCGCTCGGTCTCGTCACGCCGGAATATGTCGACCCGTCGACGAACTACCGCTACTACAGCGTCCGCCAGTTCGAGCCGCTCAACACCATCCGGTATCTGCGCGCGATGGACATGCCGCTCACCGAGATTGCTGATTTTCTGCAAAACCGCGACGTGGAGACGATCGAAGAAAAGCTGCGCGCGCAGAAGGCCGCCGTTGTACAGAAGCAAAAGGAGCTCAAGCGCATCGAGCGCAAGCTCGACGCGCGCCTTAGCCAGCTCCAAGATGTGCGGCATGCGCCGCTCGGCGAGATCACGCTCATCCATTCGCCCGCGCTTCGCCTTTTCTGGATCGACACGGCGCTGACCGCGCTGGACTACTCCGCGCTCGAGCTCTCCACGAGCCGTCTTGCCGCTGCGCAGGCCGAAGCGCTGGTCTTCCTCGGCAAGGTCGGCTTCAGCGTATCGCAGGAGCACTTGAACGAGGGCAACTTCGGGCAGTACGATGGCGAATTCCTCGTGCTTGACGAGGCCGACCGCTTTGCGGGCGACGTCATTGATCTGCCCGCTTCGCTCTGCGCACGCGTGCGCTTCCGCGGACACCACGCCGAGTCGCCCGCGCAGTACCGTCGCTTGATGCAGTTCATCCGCGAGGAAGGCTACACCGCCGCCGGATTTTCGCGCGAGATTACGGTCATCGACTACGGCTTCACGACCGACACGGAAAAGTTCGTCACTGAAATCATGATCCCCCTGCAAAAGGTATAAAAAAAGTTCCCGCGTTTCATACGTGGGAGCTTTTTTTATACTTTTTACTCAATGCCCGCCGCCGGCGATCATCTTGAGGGCGTGGTCAAGCGCGCCGAGCACGGCGCTCAGGTTTTCGCGCGCAGCCTTTTCCGAGCCAGGGAGGTTCAGGATGAGGCTATTTCTTCTCGTGCCGGCCACGGCGCGGGAAAGCATCGCGCGCGGTGTGATCTGCAAGCTGTAATAGATCATCGCCTGCGGGATGGCGGGAATTTCGCGCTCGAGCACGGCGCGCGTCGCCTCGGGCGTCACGTCACGGGGAGATAAGCCCGTGCCGCCGCTCGTGATGACAAGGTCGCAGTGCTTTTCATCCACGCAGGAGATGAGCTCTTCGCTGATCTTCTCCTGTTCGTCCGGCACGATGGACGTGTACACGACCTCGTAGCCAGCCTCCTTCAGCATCGCGGCCACAGCGGGGCCGCTCTTGTCCTCGTACACGCCCGCGGACGCGCGGTCGCTCACGGTGATGACTGCCGCCTGATAGCTCATAGTATTGCCGCCTTTCTCAAAAGTCGATCGTGCCCTCGCGCACGCGCAGATCATAGGGCTCGTAGACCACCTTGCGGTACGCGTCCACGTCGAGCTTCACACCCGTCCAGTCGGAATGGATCTCGCCAGTCTGCTTGATGAGGATATCATAGAGGATATCGTAGGTCACGCCGTCGTCACCCGTCTCCATGATGGTGGAATAGGGCAGCGTCTTATGGTAGGTCATGTGCAGGCCCTTGTAGTCGAAGTGGTAGCCGTTGCGCATGCGGCAGCCGTCGAGGCCCTTGTAGGTGAAGCGCTTTTTAAGGTCTGCCAAAATCTTGTCCCCCTCCTCCTGATAGAGGTTCTCGGGCGTCGTCTCGGTGTAGTCGTAGCGGAACTGCACGGGGATGTTGTACTTGCGCCAGCGCTCTGCGTAGTCCACAAGCTCATCGGCGGGATAGTCCATGTACAGCACGCAGTTCACGCGCTTGGGCGTTGCGATACGGGCGACGACCTCGTCGGGCGACTCCTCGACATACTTCGTCAGGTGGCGCGAGATGTTGATGCAGGTGATCTTGTCGCGATTGCGCTCGGTGAAGGCAATCATTTCCCCCGCGCTGCACCCGGGCTGCACGGGAAAGGTCGTGTTGATATAAATTTTGTGCGTCGCGGGGATGGCATCGAGCATGCGCTGGAGCGCCTTTAAATTGGCAAACGGCTCGCCGCCGGTGAAAACAAAATCGCAGCGCGGCGTGATCTCGTCCATCACGGCGATGCTCTTGAGGATCGCCTCTACGCTGAAGCCCTCAGCATGGGCGTATTCCTGCTTGTTCACGCAAAACGGGC
>ENA-UERS01000353-UERS01000353.1-human-gut-metagenome-genome-assembly--contig:-NODE-353-length-21948-cov-5.190709_pt1 | contig 21948 bp, 13 predicted proteins | sample MGYA00242991_ERZ507992 | MGnify/ENA primary metagenome ERZ507992 (study PRJEB26167, sample SAMN06115535) | human gut metagenome | host: Homo sapiens | place: China:Chongqing | collected 2015-10-24...
GTAACTCCTTTCGATAAAGCATACGAAACTCCTAATGACTTTTCAGAACGTATTGCACGTAATCAGCAATTACTTTTGAAAGAAGAATCTCATCTTAACCGCATTGTCGATCCTGCCGGCGGTTCATATTATATTGAAAATTTAACAGTCTCTATTGCTAAACAAGCCTGGGATTTGTTCCTGCAAGTAGAAGAGGCCGGCGGAATGGTTAAGTCTATCTTCGACGAAAGCGTACAAAATGCTGTTAACACAAGCAACAAAGCACGCCATGAAGCTGTTTCGAAACGTAAAGAAATCCTGCTGGGAACCAATCAGTATCCTAATTTCAACGAATTGGCAGGAGAAAAGACCCCATCAGAACACAAATGTTGCTGTGGTGGCGGACATAATCACGAGGAAGAAGCTTCATTTGCTAAACTGGAAACCAGCCGTGCTGCCAGCGAATTCGAAGCTTTACGTTTGCAGACAGAACATTCTGGCAAACGTCCAAAAGCTTTCATGCTGACTATCGGAAATCTTGCGATGCGACAAGCACGCGCACAGTTCTCATGCAACTTCCTGGCTTGTGCCGGATATGAAGTAATAGACAATCTGGGATTCCCAACCGTTGAAGAAGGAGTAGAGGCTGCAATGAAAGCCAACGCTGACATCGTTGTTATTTGCTCAAGCGATGATGAATATGCAGAATATGCTATTCCGGCATTCAAAGCTGTAAACGGAAGAGCCATGTTTATTGTGGCAGGAGCTCCTGCTTGCATGGAAGAATTGAAAGCTGCCGGCATAGAAAACTTCATACATGTACGCTGCAACGTATTGGAGACCTTGAAAGAATATAATGAAAAGCTAGGAATTAAGTAATGCTATGAAACCGAATTTTAAAAATATCGATATATATGACGGATTCCATCCTCAAAATGGTATGGAATGGCAAAAAGCCAATGACATCAAAGCCAATTGGAGAACACCGGAACAGATTCAGGTGAAGCCGGTTTATACGAAAGAAGACCTGGAGGGCATGGAGCATCTGAACTATGCTGCGGGTATTCCTCCTTACCTGAGAGGTCCGTACTCGATGATGTATACGTTCCGTCCGTGGACTATCCGCCAGTATGCAGGATTTTCTACAGCTGAAGAATCAAATGCATTTTATCGCCGTAACCTGGCTTCCGGACAGAAAGGTTTGTCTGTTGCTTTCGACCTTCCGACACACCGCGGCTACGACCCAGATCATCCGCGTGTAGTGGGAGATGTTGGTAAGGCCGGTGTTTCAATCTGCTCACTGGAAAATATGAAGGTATTGTTCGACGGTATTCCATTGAATAAGATGTCTGTTTCCATGACTATGAACGGCGCCGTACTTCCTGTTATGGCATTCTATATCAATGCAGGACTGGAACAGGGAGCTAAACTGGAAGAAATGGCCGGAACTATTCAAAATGATATTTTGAAAGAGTTCATGGTGCGTAACACATATATCTATCCGCCTGCATTCTCCATGAAGATCATCTCGGATATCTTTGAGTACACTTCTCAAAAAATGCCGAAATTCAACTCTATCTCTATCTCAGGATATCACATGCAGGAAGCTGGTGCTACAGCCGATATCGAATTGGCTTATACACTTGCCGACGGTCTGGAATATCTGCGCGCAGGAGTTGCTGCAGGTATTGATATCGATGCCTTTGCTCCTCGTTTGTCTTTCTTCTGGGCAATCGGCATGAATCATTTCATGGAAATTGCCAAGATGCGTGCTGCACGTATGCTTTGGGCAAAGATTGTAAAACAGTTTAATCCGAAGAATCCGAAATCACTTGCACTGCGTACACACTCACAGACTTCAGGATGGTCGCTTACAGAACAGGATCCGTTCAACAACGTAGGACGTACTTGTATCGAAGCAATGGCTGCTGCACTGGGACACACTCAGTCACTGCATACCAATGCGCTGGACGAGGCTATTGCTCTACCAACCGATTTCTCTGCACGTATTGCACGTAATACACAGATTTATATCCAGGAAGAAACCCAGATATGTAAAAATGTAGACCCATGGGGTGGTTCATACTATGTAGAAGCGCTGACCAACGAACTGGCTCATAAAGCTTGGGAACACATTCAGGAAATCGAAAAACTGGGTGGTATGGCTAAGGCTATCGAAACAGGTATACCTAAGATGCGTATTGAAGAAGCTGCAGCTCGTACACAGGCTCGTATCGACTCAGGTGAACAGACCATCGTAGGAACAAACAAATATCGTCTGGAAAAAGAAGATCCGATTGATATTCTGGAAGTAGACAACACAGCTGTACGTCAGGAACAGATAGAAAACTTACGTCGCCTGCGCGAAGGAAGAAACCAGGCCGAAGTAGACAAAGCACTGGAAGCTATTACCGAATGCGTACGTACAGGTAAAGGCAACTTGCTGGAACTGGCTGTAGAAGCCGCTCGCGTACGTGCCACATTAGGAGAAATATCCGATGCATGTGAAAAAATTGTAGGACGTTATAAAGCAGTAATAAGAACTATTTCAGGCGTGTATTCATCAGAAAGTAAAAAGGATGCAGATTTCGCAAGAGCTTGCGAACTGACTGAAGAATTTGCAAAGAAAGAGGGTCGCCGTCCGCGTGTAATGATTGCCAAAATGGGACAGGACGGACATGACCGTGGTGCAAAAGTTGTAGCTACAGGATTTGCAGACTGTGGTTTTGATGTTGATATGGGACCGTTGTTCCAGACTCCGGAGGAAGCTGCTCGCGAAGCCGTAGAAAACGATGTTCATGCAGTAGGAGTTTCTTCATTAGCCGCCGGACACAAGACTTTAATTCCACAAATCATTGCAGAGTTGAAACGTCTGGGACGTGAAGATATTCTGGTATTTGCAGGAGGTGTCATACCGGCACAGGATTACGACTTCCTGTATAAAGCTGGAGTTATGGCTATATTTGGTCCTGGTACTTCTGTCGCTAAATCAGCTTGTCAGGTAATGGAGCTGTTACTTGCTGAAGAATAAACCTGACCGACAATAAAAAATCAATAAGTTCTGCCCAAAAAGAAAGGTCTTAGTATCAAAACTTTTCATGGCAGAACTTAATAAAAATCACCTGCTTGAGAGTTTCACTTTATATCTGAATAACGTGTTTCTCAGGTTCAGGCAAAAAAGCAATAGCGGAACTTTTGCTCAATGAACAGAAGTTCCGCTATTGCTTTTTCAATGTTCAGCTGTTAGCTATATACTGCCTATCCTATACAGACAAAATTAAACTATTTCTCTTCAATAACTGAATATCACACAGTTACTACTTACTTTTCTTATAATCGCTAACCATAGCCTCAGCAATCCAGTTGGCTAATGCCTGACGATTGTCGGGTATCACCAAACGCTGCTGATCGCGTGTGTTCTGAATATTTCCTAATTCCAAAAAAACAGCATAAGGCGTTGAGTTCCGAAGGACAAACAAGTTACGCGAACTAACCGTTCCATTGAATCCTCTATTAGGCTGATGACGGTCATATTTTGCAGTAAAAGTACGCTTCAACTGATCGGCAAGACGTTTTCCATATTTACTGCCAGGTGAGTGATAAAAGAAAACATCCGTCTGTTTACCTCTGCTACGGCTATCCACATGAACAAAGATTGCACGTTTATAATTGCTATTATCTCTACGATATAACCGGTTAATAGCATCACAACGCTGTTGCAACCTTGCTACCTGATTCAATGGAATTGCTTCACCCATACATGTTTCCCGCTTACTGTTATTCAATATCGCAGCATTTCGGATTCCATCTTTCTTGTCCTGAATAATAAAATGAACCTTAGCACCACGTTTCAGCAATTCTCTGCCTAAACGCAAAACAATATCATAGGCATATTCATCTTCGTGCAGTTCCTTTCCTCTATACTTGCCGATGCATCCCGGATCTGGTCCTCCATGACCGCTGACCAAATAGAAGGTAGCCCCTTTTAATGAACTGGAAGTAATCTGGTAGGCTGCCTGTGATTTTCCAAATAGAGGTTCATATCCCGAAGTCTTTTTCTTACGAGAAAACCCAGGAAGAACGACCAGACAGCATAGGATGAGTAATGTATACTTAAGCCGCATCATTTCAGCAGTTCATCTATTTTCTTACACAAAGCAGAGAACTCTTCCTCGTTATATAAACGTGTCATCATCACAATCTTGCCAGTCTTGTCGATTAACACGTTGCGGGTGATACCAGCGTTACGAACCGCATATTTAGCAAAGATATCTGCTTCCGGATCAAGTCCAAGCGGATATGTTACTTTCGTCTGCTTTGCAAAAGCTTTAACCTTTTCCAAAGGTTCATCACGGTCTACTCCATAAAGCGCAAATGAAGCATTATCTTTATGTTTCTGCCAGATATCCTTCTCGATAAAAGGCATTTCTTTACGGCAAACCCCACACCAGCTTGCTGTAAACTGAAGCATCACAACTTTCCCACGCAAAGAAGATAATTTTACTTTCTGACCGTCGGTTAAGGTCATTTCAAAATCGGGAGCTTCATCACCCACTTTAACTATATATCCTACTTCATCAGGAGTAACTTCCTGTGCTTGTACTGTAGAGACTCCGGCAAACAGACAGCCAAATAATGCTGCCATCATTATCCATTTTTTCATAATATACTAATAGCTTAAATAATTATCGCTTCAAAGATACAAAAAAATCGATATAAAAAGAGGAAACCTCGAACTGACCGCTAAGCTTTCAAAGGTGTTTAAATACTACTTAATATTATTTTAAGAATTATATTCAATAAACTTCTGTTGCCTTGCAAACGATACAGTCTGCTTAAAAAATAAATAAAGTACAATAATAAGCACAACAGTTGTGCTATATCATGAAGTTATATGGAATTAAAACAAAAAAGCCATCCCAACGGATTAGGTTGAGATGGCTAAATTTATATTATTTCCTTCAAATCAATTATAAAGGCATGTTACCGTGTTTCTTTGGAGGATTGCTTACACTCTTATTCTGAGTCATTTCAAGTGCCTGAATCAGTTTATAACGAGTATCTTTCGGAAGAATGATTTCATCGATATAGCCCTGTTCAGCTGCACGATACGGATTAGAGAATTTCTCCTTGTATTCTTCTACAGCCTTAGCTTTTTCTTCCGGCGTAGCTTTACGATACAGAATATTCACAGCACCGTCTGCTCCCATTACAGCAATTTCAGCTGTAGGATAAGAGAAATTCACATCAGCGCCAATAGGTTTACTATTCATAACGATGTATGCACCTCCGTAAGCCTTACGTGTAATTACTGTTATTTTAGGAACAGTAGCTTCTGCATAAGCGTATACAATCTTTGCACCGTGACGGATAATACCATTGTGTTCCTGTGTACATCCTGGCAAGAAACCCGGTACATCTTCGAATGTTACAATAGGAATATTGAAACAGTCGCAGAAACGGATGAAACGAGAAGCCTTGTCAGAAGCGTCAATATCAAGCACACCTGCCAGATATGCCGGCTGATTGGCAACGATACCTACAGAACGTCCACCCAAACGAGCAAAACCGACTACAATATTCTTTGCAAAGTGAGGCATAACCTCAAAGAAATAATGATTGTCGACTATCGGTTCGATGATGTTTTTGATATCATATGGCATGTTCGGGTCGTCAGGAATAACTGTCATCAGTGATTCTTCTGCACGACGGATATCATCTGTACAAGGAATAGAAGGAGCATCTTCCATGTTGTTAGAAGGCAAGAAACTCAGCAGCTCACGAATGCTCATCAAAGTTTCTTCTTCTGTTTCACAAAGGAAGTGAGTAACACCACTCTTACTGCTATGAGTATATGCACCACCTAATTCTTCCTTATCAACTTCTTCATGAGTAACAGCCTTTACTACATCCGGACCAGTGATAAACATGTGACTCTTTTCCTTTACCATGAAGATAAAGTCTGTCAATGCCGGAGAGTAACAAGCACCTCCTGCACACGGACCAAGAATTGCTGAAATCTGAGGGATAACACCTGATGCAATAGTATTCTGATAGAAAATTGAAGCATATCCGGAAATACTTCCCACACCTTCCTGAATACGTGCGCCACCCGAGTCATTCAAAGCAATTACCGGAGCACCGTTTTTCAATGCCAGTTGCTGTACCTTTACAATCTTCTGTGCACCGGTAGCACTAAGTGTTCCACCATATACGGTAAAGTCGTAAGCATAAACATATACTAAACGTCCATCAATTTTACCATATCCACAAACGATACCGTCACCAGGAATATGTTTCTTCTCCATACCGAAATCAGTACAGTGATGAACCACAAACTTATCAATTTCATTGAACGTACCTTTATCGAGCAACATATCAATACGTTCGCGAGCAGTCATATGACCATTGGCATGTTGCTTTTCAACACGCTCTACTCCTCCACCCTGAGCAGCCAGTTTATCCAGCTCCTCAAATTTCTTATATTGTTCTGCTGTTGTCATAAATTTAATCCTCCTCTTTAATCACATCCAGTGTCATGATAACCTGGTTACTGTTTACAGAGTCACCTTCATTTACGAAGATTTCTTTTACAACACATTCGCTGTTTACTTTGTAATTACTCTGCATCTTCATGGCTTCTATCACAACCACGATATCACCAGCCTGCAAGCGGTCGCCAGCCTTTACTGGAATCTTAACCACTTTACCCGGCATAGGAGAAACAATCTTATCCTGCTGTTTCTCATCAGCTCCCTTACGCATGCGAAGGTATTTTGCCTGCGAATCTATAATATCAATATTATATGACTGGTAATGAGCATTTACCGTATAACTCTTTCCGCCTTCTTTACGGATCAGTTCTGCATTATACGATTTTCCTTCATGCAAAATAGAACAACTACCGTTTTCTGCCATTACAATATCAACATCGTAAGGAACACCGTCGATAGTCAACTGTACTTTATTGCCTTCCTTGCTAACCAACGTAACGTCAGCAACTCTATCACCTATATGTATTTCCATAAATATCTTCTTTAAATTCGCAATACACCTTTTTTCAATCCGAACTCACGCCAACGACTGATAGGACGATTGTCTGAAGAGCCAGAATTATTCTCTTCCAGATTCATCAGATAGTCGATGTATGCTGCAATCATAGCAATATTTTCAGTTTCTTCTTCCTTCTGACCAGCCCATTCACGCAACATTTCCTGATGCTTTGGTATAAACAAGGTATTATAATGACCTTCTACAAAATCAGGTACATTCATGATGTGACGCAAATAACCGATATTTGTTTTCAAGCCGGTAATCTTGTATTCGTAAAGCACACGGCGCATACGTTCGATAGCAAATTCACGAGTAGTAGCCCATACGATCAGCTTACCGATCATCGGGTCATAATAAATAGGAATTTCATAACTTTCGTATACATAGCTATCGATACGAACACCGATACCGTTGGGTTCCATCAACTGACGGATAACTCCCGGTGAAGGCATAAAGTTATTTTCAGAGTCCTCTGCGCAAATACGACATTCGATAGCATGACCACGCTGCTTCAGATCTTCCTGTTTGAAATGAAGAGGCACATTGTTTGCAATACGGAGCTGTTCCTTTACCAAGTCAACACCTACAACTTCTTCTGTAATAGGATGTTCTACCTGAAGACGAGTATTCATTTCAAGGAAATAGAAATTGCGGTGTTTGTCAACAAGGAATTCAATTGTTCCTGCTCCCTTATAATTTACAGCCTTGGCAGCCGCTACAGCAGCCTCACCCATTTTCTGGCGTAATTCAGGAGTAACAAACGGAGACGGAGTTTCTTCTACAATCTTCTGGTTACGACGCTGAATAGAACATTCGCGTTCGAACAGATGTACCGCATTACCATAATTATCTCCTAAAATCTGGAATTCAATATGATGCGGTTCCTCTACAAATTTCTCCAGATAAACTGTATCATCACCAAATGATGACATTGATTCCGAACGAGCTGTATTATAAGCTTCTTCCACTTCAGACTCACTATGAATAAGGCGCATACCTTTACCACCGCCTCCCATAGAAGCCTTCAGCATAACCGGATAACCGATACGATTACAGATTTCTTTTGCTTCCTCTACACTCTGCAAAGGCTGTTCCGTACCAGGAACCACCGGCACTCCCGCAGCAATCATGTGTTTACGTGCAGAAATCTTATCGCCCATCGCATCCATTGTTTCAGGATCAGGACCGATAAAAATGATTCCTTCTTCACGACAACGACGTGCAAACTCGGAGTTTTCCGATAAGAAACCATATCCCGGATGAATTGCATCCACTCCATGGCGCTTAGCCGCCATGATAATTTTATCAATATTCAGATAGCTTTCACGAGATGCTGCCGGACCAATCAGGCAAGCCTCATCTGCATAAAGTACGTGGCGTGCCGTTCTATCAGCTTCCGAAAAGACTGCCACGGTACGAATGCCCATTTCACGGCAAGAACGCATCACGCGCACAGCAATTTCGCCACGGTTAGCGATTAATACTTTGTGTATCATGCTTTATGTTTTAGTTATTATCTTCGTTTAAGCCGCCGCCGCGTCATTCGGCACATGCAGCCAAAATCTGTGCAAAAGTAGCAAAAAAAGAGACACCGTTCTAAATATCCTCTCTTTTTTTACCCTGAGAAAGGCTTTTAGCACAAAATACCTAGCTTTAGGTATACATTCCACTCCAATATAAACCAAAACGCAATGTCGAGGTAGCAAAAAGCAAAAGTCCGAAGAGTAAACCCTTCGGACTTTTCAAACATATCTTTTTACTTCAAAAACAATACCTGTTTATTATACTTAATTCTGTGATAAATCTACTGCATAGTTGGCACGTTTTCCTGACGGATATATACCTACCATAAACAATACCTGATCAGGAGATTGAGAAGCCGCTTTCATAACTTCTTCCAGATCCTGCACTGTTTTAAGTTGCTTTCCGTTAGCTTTCAGTATGATAAATCCTTTACGGATACCAGAATCTGCCATTCTGCCTTCACTTACTCCTGTTACCTGAACACCATAACCTAAATTCAGTTGTTTCTTCAATTCGGCAGGTACTTCACGGAAAGCAGCTCCCAGTAATTCCATATCAGCATTCTTTACAATCTTAGTATTACCTTGGGCATTTTTCAGTGTTACAGTGAAAGTCTTTTCTTTCTTATCACGCCATACTTTCAATTTAATCTTATCACCCGGACGATATTTAGCCAGTGATCCTTGTAATTCGGCCATGGTCTTCACTTTCTTTCCGTTCAATTCCATTATAACGTCGTTCTTTTCCAAAACGCCATCTACCGAACCACCTTCTGTCACTTCAACAACCTGTACACCATCGTTGATGCCCAGCTCTTTCTGTTCCTTACGGATTTCATCCGGATAAGTTTCATCACCCATGTTTCGTCCTGCAATACCCAACAGAGCACGTTGTACAGTACCATATTGCTTCAGGTCTGTAACAACCTTTGTCATAATGCTTGTAGGAATAGCAAATCCGTAACCCGAATAAGCTCCTGTAGGAGATACCAACATAGCATTAATACCTACCAATTCTCCATTAGCATTAACTAACGCACCACCACTGTTTCCCTGATTAATGGCAGCATCAGTCTGGATAAACGACTCTACACCATTAGCACCAAGTCCACGAGCCTTAGCACTGACAATACCAGCAGTTACTGTAGAACCCAAATTAAACGGATTACCTACAGCCAGTACCCATTCTCCAACTTTCAAGCGTTCAGAATCACCAACCGGTATGGCAGGAAAATCATCACCTTCTATTTTAACCAATGCTAAATCGGTAGTCGGGTCTGTACCAATTACACGTCCTTTCATTTCACGACCGTCGTGCAACTTGACAGAAATTTCATCAGCTCCATCAATTACGTGATTATTGGTTACAATATAACCATCCTTCGAAATAATTACACCCGAACCAAATCCACGCTGTTCAGGAGTTTGCACCTGCTGCTGACGTCCGCGCCCATCACCGAAGAAGAAATCAAATATATCAGGCTGACTCTGTATTGTTTTCACTTTACTTCTCTGTACAGACATAATATGTACAACAGAGTTCAAAGAACTTTCTGCCGCTTTAGTCAAATCAATCGGCTGCATGCTAGTTGCATCCAAAGCTGCATAGCGCACATTAGACGCTGTCTGGAATTCATCATAAAAAGACAAATTTTTGTCTTGTCTAGACTGCATAAGAGTATAAGTAGTAACCCCTGCCACCCCTGCACTGACAGCCAATACTGCGACTGCTCCAAATGCGATTTTAGTTGCCTTTTTCATATGTTTATATCATTTAAATTGTTAATTTCAACTCTTATTTAACATTTCATTTGCTAAAGTAGAACAAAATTCATACGATTGTACTCTACACAACATCTTTTTTCCCTCTTTTAACAAAGCAAACTTTCCTATTAACCGCAGTTAACGACTACTGCCTGACAAATTTACATTCATTATCAGACTGTTCGATAGAATTGCAGATATTTCTGACAAAAATGACACAAATTCGTTTTATTTGCGTACCTTTGCAAACAGAAAGCAGTTGGTCGGTTTGTCGCTGGTACTTATATGTACAAGAGGAAAGTCCGGGCAACACAGAGCATCCTACTTCCTAACAGAAAGCTGCCTGCAAAGGTAGAGTAATGCAGAAGAAAATAACCGCCAGTCCACACCGGAAAGGCAAGGGTGAGAAGGTAGGGTAAGAGCCTACCAGACGTATAGCGATATGCGTGCTGTGCATCTTAGGAGTTGTAAGGTCATGTAAACCGGCATTAACGAGGGTTGCTCGCCCCACGTCGGAGGGTAGACCGCTAGAACTTACTGGTGACAGTGAGTGTAGATAAATGACAGACACTTTGCATTTCGATGCAGAGAACGGAACCCGGCTTATAGACCGACTGCTTTTTTCATTGAAAAACCTTATCGCCATGAGTTATACGAGAATAAAAAACTGGCTACAATTTCTCACCGACGGCATATGGAGAATTACCGAAGATGAGATATCTCCCGTACGGCGACAAATATATTCGTGCATCAAAATCGTTTATCTTTCTGTAAACCAGTTTCTAAACGACCGTATCCAGATACGTGCCTCCGCACTGACCTACAGCACGCTACTGTCGATTATTCCCATTCTTGCCATCCTGTTCGCCATCGCACGAGGATTCGGCTTCGACGCATTAATGGAAATACAGCTCCGCAAAGGTGTTGCAAGCCAGCAGAGTGAACTTATTATTTCGTGGATAAACTCCTATCTGGAGCATGCCCAAAGTGGAATATTTATCGGAATCGGTTTAATCATGTTATTATGGACTGTTCTTATACTGACAGACAACATCGAACGAAGCTTCAATGCAATCTGGCAGGTAAAACACCCCCGTTCAGTCTTTCGCAAAATAACTGATTATTTTTCCATGATTCTCCTTTTACCACTGCTGATAGTCATTTCAAGTGGTCTTACCATTTTTATGACTACATATATAAAGAACATGGATAACTTCCTGGTACTTGCGCCTATCCTGAAATTCCTGGTAAGACTTACCCCATATGCACTGACCTGGGGAATGTTTATCGGACTCTACATATTTATCCCAAACACCAAAGTCAAATTAAAGCACGCCTGGTTTCCGGGAATACTGGCAGGAACCGCCTTTCAGGCATTTCAGTTCTTTTATGTAAACAGCCAGATATGGGTTTCAAATTACAACGCTATCTACGGAAGCTTTGCTGCCATTCCCATGTTTTTGTTATGGACACAGATTTCCTGGACAATCTGCCTCTTCGGAGCTGAAATGAGCTACGTAAGCCAAAATCTGGGTTCGTTCGATTTCGGAAAAGAAAGTGCAAATATCAGCCGCAGATATCATGATTTCTTTTGCACCATTATACTTTCAGCCATCTGCAAGAGTTTTGCAGAAGAAAAGACACCTTACTCTGCAGAAGAAATAAGCAAACAATACAAAATTCCTATCCGACTCACCAAACGGATCTTATATGAACTGCAAGACATACATCTGATTTTCGAAACAATAGAAGAGAAAAAAGGCGATGTACGCTATCTTCCGGGCATAGACATCAATAAACTTACAGTAGGTACACTGCTGGAGAAACTAGATTCTGCCGGTTCCGAAGATTTCAAGGTAGATCGCCAGCAATATTCTGACTCATGGAAAATTCTGGAGCATGCACGCAAGGAATATATGTACAACAACAGTCAGATTTTACTGAAAGATTTATAGGCAGTCACCAGACATATCAGAACAACAGATACGAAAAGAGCAGAAAACACAATTCTTCTTCTGCTGCATAAAAAAATTATCCCCGTCATAAAATATGGCGGGGATAAGTCTTACAAATACAGCTACCTTATTTTGTCAACTGCATCATGCGGCTCAAATACTTGCCGACAATATCAAACTCCAAGTTCACTACGCTACCAACCTGAAACGTATGGAAGTTGGTATGCTCATAGGTATATGGGATAATGGCAACCTGGAAAGTATCTTCAGTCGGATTACAGACCGTCAGACTAACTCCATTCACTGTAACCGAACCTTTGTCAACAGTAAAATATCCTCGTTTTGCCATTTCCGGATCGAATGCATACTTGAATGTAAAATACCAGCTGCCCTCTGCGTCATCTATAGCTACACAAGTAGCAGTCTGATCTACATGTCCCTGAACGATATGCCCGTCCAGACGTCCATTCATCATCATACTGCGTTCTACATTAACCTTATCTCCCACTTTCAGCAAACCAATATTAGAACGTTCGATAGTTTCCTTCATGGCCGTAACCGTATAAGTTCCATCCTGAATACTCACTACAGTCAGACAAACTCCATTATGAGAAACACTCTGGTCTATTTTTAACTCATCAACAAACGAACATTTCAACGTGAGGTGCAGATTTTCCTGATCCTTTACCACCTTTACCACTTCTGCATATTCTTCAACTATCCCTGAGAACATAAATTCATTATTTTATATTAATACTTCTACTTTTTACAATCACTGTACCGGAATAGGCTTACTCCAGACCGTATTGCCTTCTGAGTCGACTACCGAAATAGTTCCCCCGGCATAATCCTCTATGTAACTATTCCCTTTTACCAGCATATCCTCCGCCATACGTATGGCTTTTTCCTCTGTTTTTATAAAGAAGCCTTTATTATCGCTTGAGCTTCCATCCGAAAAATAAATATCATAAGTTTTCATGGTTATATCATTTAAATATTGCGGGCACAAATATATATATTATCAGCTAGAAGAAGCAAACTTATGACATAAAAAAAGAGAAACCAACATTTGTCGATTTCTCTGAAAGAGCGGAAAACGAAACTCGAACTCGCGACCCTAACCTTGGCAAGGTTATGCTCTACCAACTGAGCTATTTCCGCAATTATCAGTGAAGGAAATGAGACTCGAACTCACACGACATAACTGTCACCACCCCCTCAAAGTGGCGCGTCTACCAATTCCGCCATTCCTCCAAAAAGAAAAAGAAAAGAATTGTTTTCGTGGTGCCCAGAACAGGACTCGAACCTGCATGCCTCTCGACACACGCACCTGAAACGTGCGCGTCTACCATTCCGCCACCTGGGCATTGTTTTTTCGCGCAACTCTTTTCTTTTGCTGGAGCGGAAAACGAGACTCGAACTCGCGACCCTAACCTTGGCAAGGTTATGCTCTACCAACTGAGCTATTTCCGCATTCTGTAATTAGCGCAAGCGATTTTTCGATTGCGAGTGCAAAGGTAATGCTTTTTCCGAAACTACCAAAACATTATAATACTTTTTTCATCAAAAGCTATTATATTGTCTTTTTCAACCCCATTTTGAAGCAATTACACAAGCTTCTTTTCCTCCAAAAACAAGATTCAGGGAAAGTAGAAAAAAACTTCAGCATATTTAAGGAAAAACATCTCGATATTTTTTTATTTTTTGTACAAAAGCCAGCAACCTTTGTACGATTTTTTTTGAAGGATAACGACAGCTATCCCAACCGTCAGGCATCTTCAATAAAAAACGTCCGCACAAGCCTGTTCGAAGGTGTACGGACGCTATGACTTACAATCAGAAGTAACTTATAATCAACACATTCTGTCGCGATAATCTTCATAACGGAAGGTTTTATACACCTCCAGTTCTCCATCAGTGTGGAGCAAAGCAACAGAAGGATGATGAATTCCATTAAACATGTTTGTCTTCACCATCGTATAATGAATCATATCTTCGAATATGATGCGTTCGCCTATCTGCAATTCATGATCGAACTTCCAACTGCCCATATAGTCACCACTCAAGCAGCTGTTTCCGCCCAAACGATAAACATGGTCCTCACGAGCAGCAGTCTTCACAGCATCAGGCGGAAGGGTTTCGGCATTGCGCACCTTAGGCTGATAAGGCATTTCCAGACAGTCGGGCATGTGACAGGTAAAGCTCACGTCAAGAATAGCCGTACGTATACCTCTGCTCTCTACCACATCGACAACCGATGCTACCAGCGGTCCGGTCTGCCAGGTAAAGGCTGATCCAGGTTCCAGAATAATCTGAAGATTCGGATAGCGTTCACGCAAACCTTTCAACAGTCCGATAAGGTGTTCCACATCGTAGTCTTTACGTGTCATCAGGTGTCCCCCACCCAAATTCAGCCATTTCAATTGAGGGAACCAGCGAGAGAACTTTTCTTCAATGTGTTTCAGTGTACGTTCCAGCTCATACGAACTCGACTCACAATGACAATGACAATGAAAGCCTTCAATTCCTTCGGGCAAACGGTCGGGAAGCAAATCGGCAGTCACACCGAAACGGGTTCCGGGAGCACAAGGATTATAAAGTTCTACTTCCACTTCCGAATACTCTGGATTCACACGAATACCACAAGATACATGTTCCGGATAAGCCTTTGCCTGCGGATAAAAACGCTCGAACTGCGACAGCGAATTGAACGTAATATGACTGCTATACTTCAGAAAAGCAGGAAAATTGGCCTCTGTATAAGCAGGAGAATACGTATGAGCCTTGCTGCCAAACTCTTCGAAAGCCAGTCTGGCTTCGTATTCAGAACTTGCTGTTGTGTAATGAATATATTCACGGAATATCGGAAACGATTTCCACATGGCAAAAGCCTTGAAAGCAAGAATAATTTCCACACCGGCACGTTCTGCCACACTTTTTATCAGACTCAGGTTCTTTCTGAGCAAATCTTCTTCCATAACATAACAGGGAGAAGGAACTTTTGTTACATCCAACATATATTTATCAATCTTTATTCTATTATTTTAAACCGTGCAAACTTCAGCAGCAACTGCTTTTCTCCCGCATTACGGAAGCGTACCGTTGCCTTACAGTTATCTCCACTTCCTTCAACTTTAATAATCTCGCCTATACCGAAACGTTCGTGTTCTATCTGCTTTCCGGCACAAACTCCATTTACAGCAGGAGAAGAAGCAGAAGTTCCGACAGAAGTTTCCGCCGCAGGGATTCTACGCAGTACACGTGGAGCAGCCGGCTTGACGAAGCGACGAGGTTCTTCGGGAATTTCACCTCCATCAAACATCGACGGCGAATTACCAGATATATACCGCGGAGTGTCCGAATCCATTTCACGGCGAAAACGCTTCGCCCCCTCTTCTACCTTTCGGGAAACGATATCCTCCTGAGGCAGGTTCAAATATCTGGCATCTATATCTTTTAAGAAACGACTGGGATTACTGAATTCCACCTTACCGTATTTAAAACGAGTCTTGGCAAACGACAGAAAACAGTGTTCTTCCGCACGGGTAATAGCTACATAAAACAACCGGCGTTCTTCCTCAAGCTGCTTGTATGAATCGCCAGCCATCGGACTAGGAAACAAATTTTCCTCCAAGCCTACAACAAAAACATTCTTAAACTCCAGTCCCTTTGCCGAATGAATGGTCATCAATGTCACCTTGGGTGCATCATCAGCCCCTTCACTGTCCTGATCAGTAAGCAACGACACTTCCGACAAATAATCAGTAAGCAGGATATGCGTATTGCCTTCTTCTTCCCGACCGGCACAGAAATCGTGCATACCGTTTATCAATTCTTCAATGTTTTCCTGCCGGCTCAAATTCTCAGGCGAACGGTCCTGATAAATATCATTGATGATACCCGACTGACGGACAATGTCTTTTCCCAACTCGTAGGCTCCGGTATGCGAAACCGCTTCTACAAATCCGGCAATCAAATCACGGAATGCCTGCAATTTGGTGTGAGTGCCTTTCGTCAAAGATACTCCATAAGTCAGCGGTTCGTTCAACACCTTCCACAAGCTTACTCTATGCACATTGGCTGCATCAATAATCTTATTTAATGTAGTATTGCCTATCCCCCTTGCCGGATAATTGATAACACGCTTGAAAGCCTCCTCATCATTCGGATTGACAGCCAAGCGGAAATAAGCTATCACATCTTTTATTTCCTTACGCTGATAGAAAGACAAGCCTCCGTAAATACGGTAAGGAACTCCCCTCTTGCGTAATGCCTCTTCGAAGATACGGCTTTGGGCATTCGTACGATACAATACAGCAAATTCATCGTATGAATATCCTTTTTTGGTCCGGAACTGGGCTATCTTGTTTGCAACAATCTCCCCTTCTTCCACATCGCTGTAAGCATTGAATACCGTAATAGGTTCTCCCTTATCGTTTTCAGAGAAAACTTCCTTACGTATCTGCTCCCTGTTTTTCTCTATAAGACTGTTTGCCGCCTTGACAATGGTCTGCGTAGAACGATAATTCTGTTCCAGCTTAAACAAGCGGGCATCCTTATATAAACTTGTAAACTTCAGAATATTGTCGATGTTCGCTCCGCGGAAAGAGTAAATACTCTGCGCATCATCACCTACAACACAGACATGGCGATATTTTTCTGTAAGTTGCAGTACAATGCAATGTTGTGCATAGTTAGTATCCTGATACTCATCTACCAAAACATAGCGGAAGCGAGAAGCATACTTGTCACACAGTTCCGGATGTGTCTGAAACAATATATAGGTGTAAACTAGCAAGTCGTCAAAATCCATGGCATCACTCTGCCGGCAACGCTCCCAGTATCTCCGGTAAATATCGCGCACAGCCGGTATTTTAGCAGCCTGGTCATTTTCATAAAGTTCACGACTGGCAGCATAGGCATCGGGAAGCATCAGATGATTTTTGGCATTACTGATACGCGACTGTACCACTCCCGGCTTATACACTTTATCGTCCAGCTGCATTTCTTTGATAATGGCCTTGATCAGACTTTTCGAATCGGCGGCATCATAAATAGTAAAATTTGCAGAAAAACCAATGGCAGCCGCTTCCGTACGCAAAATACGTGAAAAGATAGAATGGAAAGTCCCCATCCATAAGTATCGCGCACGTTCCGCTCCTACCCGACGCGCAATACGTTCCTTCATCTCACGTGCAGCCTTATTGGTAAAAGTCAGAGCAAGAATAGACCACGGCTCATAACCGTTATCCAGCAGATAAGCTATCTTATAAGTCAGCACACGGGTTTTTCCCGATCCGGCTCCTGCAATAACAAGAGAAGGACCATCATTGTATAACACCGCAGCACGCTGACTTTCATTCAGTTCATTCAAGTAATCCGTCATACAGGTTAAAATATTTCAGGCACAAAGATAGCACAAATCCAGCAGTGTTCTAATACATTTCCAAGCTACGCCTAAACAATTTTTCCAAACTCGAATATTTATTATAAAATCCCCAAAGCTTACTGCTACAGTAAAAACACGAAAAGAGGAAGTTCCCCGGCATTTTATCCGGCAGAACCTCCTTCTCTCTCTACAGTCTCGATTATATAATATACCTTACTGAAAACCGAAAACCATCTTCTAAATTAAAGGTTTGGATTTTTAGCCGAATCAGTATCTGGATAAGGCATATATACCATCTTATCATTCCATGAGCCGCTTACTTCTACACCTTCTTTCACCTTTACTCCCGGCACTATTTCAATTTCAGGATTGCCCTGACGTTCTTCAAACGTTTTCTGTAGAAGTTTCATACGGAACTGGTCTGCCCGGCGAGTTACCATAGCAACCCAATAACCAGCAACTTCCCATCCATGTCCCTCTAAAGCAGCCTCGGCAAGCTGTGAAGCATTCATTGCATCAATATTTACTCCATTTATAACTTGCCATTTTCCATCATCTTCATACGTTTTTTCCTTTGTTCCATAGGTATCACCTACCATTCCACGCTTACGCACGTCTTTCAGACATTGTTTTGCCAATGACAAATCGCTTTCTCCCGCACGGGCAGCAGCTTCTGCGTACCACAGTTTCACTTCTGCATAGCGTATCAGACGATGACGATGCCCATTACACATATTCTGACTTACAGGCAACGTATAATCATACGGAGCATCAATATTAGTCTTTGTCGACGGTTCCCAGTTTACAGAAAAGACGCTGAACATCGGATGACATTCCGGAATCACCCAACCGTCTTCTGATTTGTCATACCAGTTATGCAGTTCATACCCGTTTCCATCTTTATTAGGTTTCAGAATCTGTGGGTCATAAGTGGCATCCTTGCGAGGACCTTCCGGAAATTTCTGCCAGAAACGGATTTCTCCCCATGCATCTCCCCATCCACCAAGTGATTCAAACTGATCACATGAAGTAAGTTGGGAATCTTGCACCCAGTCTACATTTGGAGAATAATTAATTCCAAGAATGGTTTCCTTATTATAGTTATTACTCATGGCATATACATCGTAAAAATTCTCATCCATACGAATATCATATATTCCATTACGTTCACCTTCTATCACCTTCCTGGCTCCATCGGCTGCTTTGTTTTAATAAGCAGTTCCTTTCCCTAAAGGCCATCCGGCCATAGCCATATACACAGCAGCACGCGTAGCCTCTACTGCTTGTTTGGTTACATATACATTTACACCATTCAAAAAAGCCGGTGCATTCTTATAACTTGCGGGTAGTCCTTCACATTCATCCGAAGTAAGGTCGGCTACAATTTGCTCGTACACCTGTTCTACACTGCTAGGTTTCATAGTGAAATCATCGTTTTCATTGGTCAGTGTCAATGGAATATCTCCGAAAAGGCGTACCAACGTAAAATAAGCATAAGCACGCCAGAACTTAGCCTGACCTATAGCCTGATTCAGCGATGCAGCATCAGTAGGAGTTTTCGAAGCGTTCTGTATAATAAAATTAGCAGCTTTTATAATTGCATAATGGTCGGACCAGCAATCTTTTACTCCTTTATTAGAGTTCACTGGAGCAAAACGGTCAATTTCTGCAGCGACCTGCTTGTTACTTCCCGGATTGGTCGTAATATCATCTCCCTGCCACTGAGGATACTGAGGATTGGTACGAGTTTGTGAATAATTTACTTTACTGTACAACGAATATACACTCATATCCAGTTCTTCCTGTGTACTGAAATAACCTTCTGGAGTAAGTTTTCCCTGAGGATTTTCCTGAAGCAAGTCCGAACAGGAAACAGTTATCAATGAAGCTGCCATGATACAGCCCAGAAATATCTTTGTTTTCATATCATATCAATTTGATTAAAGGTTAAAAGTTCATGCGCACACCGAAGGTAAAAGTACGAGGAGTAGGATAAGCTCCCATATCAATACCTGCATCCACATCCACATTATCATTAGAGAAAGTTGTTCCAACCGGATCCATACCCTTATAACCGGTAATAGTAAAGAGATTCTGGCAGCTTAGTGTCAAACGGATATCGGCAAACTTTGTTACTTTTTTCGACAGATTATACGATAAACTGATATTTTCCAGTCTTACATAGCTAGCATCTTCAACCCACTTGGTAGATACAGCCTGATAATTATTTCCAGCCACCTTCAGCCCCGGATATATAGCCGACTGTCCCACCTTATCAAAATTATCAGTATAAGCCTCACGTAATGTAATAAAACGAGAATCGCCTACCATTGAAGCCATTGTAAAACGTGCCAGATTCAATCTGTCAGCTCCGAAGGCTCCGTTGAAGAGTAAGTTAAGATCCCAATTTTTGTAAGTCAATGTATTATTCCATCCTACAGTAAAGTCAGGAGTTGCCTTTCCGATAACCCGACGATCGGATCCATCAATTGTTCCGCTATTATCCATATCCTGATAAGTATCCTTACCAGATTCATCAAGCCCTGTCCAGATATAACCATAGAAAAATCCGATTGCATATCCCGGCTTAATGATACTAGCCTCATCCACCATACCTGAAGCCGGCTTTGAGCCGAAGAAATAATCGTTTTCACCTCCAGCAAGTTTTTCTACACGATTCTTCAGATAAGTTCCGTTTACAGTTGTCGACCAGGTAAAATTCTTATGCTGAATCAAATGTGCAGTCAGTGATATATCTACACCTCGGTTACTGATTTCTCCATCATTCACCCAATAACTTGCACCACCTTTATAATTAGGCATTGTCTTTTTAAGCAAAGCATCGGTAGTGCGCTTATCAAAGTAATCGACACTCATTGACAAACGGTGATTGAACATTGAAAAATCCAGACCAACATCAAACTGGCGAGTCTTTTCCCATGTAAGTTCAGGAGTTGCAATATCATTAGCCCAATAACCGACATAGTCACTGCTTGTTCCAAAATTATATTTAGTCTGCGTCATCAGTCCTAAAGTAGAATACGGATCAATAGCCTGATTACCCACGATACCAAAACTAGCACGCAGTTTCAAGTCTTGTACAGCCTTGACATTCTTCATGAACTTTTCATTACTGATAGTCCAGGCAGCAGCTACAGAAGGAAAGAATCCCCATTTATTTTTAGAGAAGCGAGAAGAACCGTCAGCACGGAAAGTACCTGTCAGCTGATAACGGTCGTTATAATTATACATCACACGCGTTACTCCGGAAACCAGTGCCCAGTTCTGTATACCATTACTTACATCGCGGCTTTGAGCCATACTTGCATCCCACCAACCGACAGATTCCGTCAAAAGATTTTTTCCGGAAATATTCATCAGACGTTCCTCATACTTCGTTACTTCGTATACGGCAGTAGATGTCAGCGAGTGCTTATTCCACTTACCCATGTAAGTAAAGTTATTAGAACTCTGCAACATCATACGGTAGGTATCACTATTTCCCATGCTGTTCGACGGATTCACCCGTTTAGAAGAAAAACTGTATGATTTGGCATCGTAATAGTCAACACCGTTAGTTGTCGTAAAAGTCAGTCCTTTTGCAAGATTAAAACGCAAATCTACGTGTCCGGTAAACACATCAGTCATAGTTTCTCCACCTTGCAAACGCAAAATACCTACAGGATTGCTGGCTATGGAGTTAATAGGATCCTTCGCATAATTATTACCATCCATCATCTGCATAGTAGGAGAATAGTTCATGGCAATCCAGATCGGATTATCTTTTCCAGTAGCAAAAGATCCTCCTTTACGTATATTATGCGAAGCATTGACATCTGCCGTCACATGCAGCCATGGAGTAACTTGTGACGTAACATTAGCTTTAGCCTGATAGCGTTCATTCTTCGACTCTATTACAACCCCAGTCTGTCCCATATAGTTGCCGGACAAATAGAACTGAGTCTTATCATTACCTGACGATACCGCTACTTTATAATTCTGAGTAATACCTGTACGGAAAATTTCATCCTGCCAGTCTATTCCTGGATTCGTACCATTCAAATAAGCAGACATCTCATCTTGCGTTTTCTTTCCAGCATCGACCAAAGCCTGAGCATATTCACGTGAATTAAGCAAATCATAGCGTTTATATACATTTGCAACTCCAAACGAGGCATCCAAAGTTACTTGAGTAGCTCCAGCCAACCCTGTCTTTGTCGTAACCAATACAACACCGTTTGAACCACGAGAACCATAGATAGCTGTAGAAGAAGCATCTTTTAAG
>ENA-UERS01000373-UERS01000373.1-human-gut-metagenome-genome-assembly--contig:-NODE-373-length-21199-cov-135.238282_pt1 | contig 21199 bp, 17 predicted proteins | sample MGYA00242991_ERZ507992 | MGnify/ENA primary metagenome ERZ507992 (study PRJEB26167, sample SAMN06115535) | human gut metagenome | host: Homo sapiens | place: China:Chongqing | collected 2015-10-24...
AGATACTTGCAGAAAGGATAAAATTTACTTTTAGACCTTTTGGGATAGCCCTTATTAATACTTCAGATAAAATTCCTTAGGTTATATTTTCAATCCTTTGGACCGGGTTTCCTCCTTGGCATACAGTCCCGGACGCCCGATTATGACATGGTTGGCAACGATACTATCCGCCGGACTGCGTATCTGCGGCGGTGCATTTTCGGGATATTGCGCCTGCCTGTTCCTCACATCTTCCGCTTCCGGCTTGAGCTGTTGCCCTTCATTCTCCTTTTCTGCGACTTCGGGCGTGGGTGGCGCAAGCTCCAGCTGAATTTTTCGGTCAAGGGCGGCAAGTTCGGACTTCAACTGCTTCAGCTCGTCCTCCTTCTTCCACACCTTACCCGCTATCTCCTGTAACTGCGGTATCTCCATCTCCAGCACCTCGTTCTTCGCCTTGTACTGGTCGATGATGGAGGGTATCCTCTCCATCGCGTTGAGGAAGTTGCGGGCGGCGGCCAACGGGTCAGCCATCGCCAGATGCCCGTTGTTGTAGGTGTACTTGTAGTTCCCCTCGACCACGAAGCGGTTGTCGGTGAACTCCAATCCCTCTTTGAGTATCCTTTCGCTCACCACCTTTATCGGAAAACCGTAAAGTTCACCGACCTGCGTGTACAACCCTCCGGTCGTGGCATTCTTGGCTATCTCCTGCAAACGCTTTCCGATGACCTTCTCATCGGCGGAATCCACTCCGTCCACCTTTATTATATTAAGGCGGTTGCCCTCCTTGTCGGTCTGCACCACCGACAGGAAGCGGTTCCAGTCCTCCGTCATGGCATCTATGAAAGCCGTGTTGTTGCGCAACTCGCCGGTCTTTGACTCCAGCTTGAACTCCGAATCACGCTTGCCCTTGTTGAACGACTTGCGTTCCCCTTCGAGCGATGCGATCCGCTTTTCCAGTTTCGCCTTGTCCAACAGGTCGGTATTGCCGGAGAGCAACGCCATGTATTCCGAGAAATTCATGCCCGATTTTTCGTCCATTGCCCCCTCGTCGATGGTACGCGCACCCATCGCACCGCTTTTGAGCTGCGAGATGAACGTCTGCTTGCAGTGCAACAGGTTAAACTTGTAGCTGTCTAACGACTTCTCCACGGCATAGATGATAACATCCACGTTGTTCCCGGCAAAATGCTTGGCAATCTCGTTCCCGGCTCTGACTCCTCGACCGTCACGCTGTTGCAGGTCGGACGGTCGCCACGGCGTATCGAGGTGATGGATGGCGACACACCGTTTCTGCGCGTTTACGCCTGTTCCGAGCATACTTGTGGAGCCGAACAGCACGCGCACCGTCCCGGCATTCATGGCATCTATCACTGCCTTGCGAGCCTTGTCAGTTTTGCACTCCTGAATGAAACGCACTTCGCTTGCCGGTATGCCATAGTCCTCCGTCAGTTTACGCTTTATCTCGCTGTACACGTTCCACCCGTCGCCCGGCTGGTATGTCCCCAAATCCGAGAAGACGAATTGCGTGCCCTTGTGCGCGTCGTATTTATGGTAATACTCCGCTATCATCTTGGCGCAGTGGCTCGCCTTGTTGTCGGGATGGTCTTCGTAATTGGGATCTATCATGCGCATATCCAAAGCCATCTTCCGTGCATAGTCGGTAGCGATGAGCATTTTTGCCTTCTCCTCCGTTTCAGACAGCGGCAATCTGCCCAACAACGTGGCGTCGCCAGTCTTCGCAAATTCCATCAGCTGCTTGATGAAATACTCTTGGTCGGGCGTAGGCGGTATGTGGTGCAGTATCTCGTTCTTGTGCGGACGATCCACACCCACGTCTTCCGCTGTGCGGTAGTCGGTGATCTCATTGTAGAAGGCGGCAAGTTCCGGCACTTTGATGAAGTAGCGGAAACGTTCTTTCTGTACCACATTGTTCGTTACATTGAACTCGAAGTCGGTCGTCTTCTTTGCAAAAATCGCCGCCCATGCGTCGAAACACCGAATATCCTGCCGTTCCAGTTCCTTCGGGCGAAGGTACTTGAAGAGCAGGTACAGTTCCGTCAGGCTGTTGCTGATGGTCGTGCCGGAAAGGAAGGTAGCTCCCAAGTCCTTGCCCGTGCGCTCCTGTATGGTACGGATGGCAAAGAGCATGTTCAGGGCTTTCTGGCTTCCTTCCGAGTTTCCCAACCCCGCCACACGGTCATGCCGGGTGTTGAAAGTCAAGTTCTTGAATTGGTGGCTCTCGTCTATGAAAATGTGGTCGATGCCCATTTGTTTGAAGTCCACCACGTCGTCAGTGCGCGACTTGATGGCATGTTCCACCTTCTCCAGTTTCGCTTCAAGGTTGTGTTTGCGTTTCTCCAGTCCTTTCAGCATCGCCCGCGACACGTTCTTGCCCTGCTGCCGCAAGACTTCGAGGTTTTCCTCCACCGTGTCAAGCTCCGCTTGCAGGATGCGTTGCTGCAACTCCGGCGACTGCGGTATCTTGCCGAACTGGTCATGCGACATGATGACGCAATCGTAGTCATTGTTCTTGATGTTGTTGAAGAAACGCACGCGGTTGGCGGTCGAAAAGTCCTTTTCCGAAGCGTAGAGGATACGGGCATTCGGGTAGGCAGCCTGATAGGTGGCGGCAATCTCCGCGACATTGGCTTTCAGACCAATAATCATCGGCTTATGCGCCAAGTTCAGACGCTTCATTTCATGCGCTGCAATACACATTATCAGCGTCTTACCTGTTCCAACTTCATGGTCGCATATTCCGCCACCGTTCTGTTTTATCATCCAGACGCAATCCTTCTGCGACGGATAAACGCTTTGAATACCACGGCTTGCCAATCCTTTCAGATTGAGGTCGGGAAAGGTTTGGTGCGAGCCGTCATACTTTGGGCGCACGAAACAGTTGAACTTACGGTTATACATCGTCACCAGCCGTTCCTTGAACTGCGGTGACTGCTCTTCCAACCATTCCGAGAACCCGTTGCGTATTTCGTCAATCTTGGCGTTGGCAAGCTGTATGCCCTCGCTGTCACGCACCTTGATTTCATTGCCGTTCTCATCCTTGCCGATGGACTTCATCATGTCGGGGCAGGTGTTGTGCAGGGCGTGTTTCAACAGGTGCATACCGTCATAGTTCCGGTAATACCCCTTTACCAAAAACTCGTCCGTAATCTTCATGGTGCGGTAGCCGCACGCCACGGAAAACTCGTCCATGCTGGCGGAATAGGCGATTTTCACGTCCGTGTCGAAAAGATGGCTCATGTATGCGGCATACACGCCCGTGGGAATCCAGCGTTCACCGAAGTTGAAGTCGAGATCTTCAAAGGCTATACGCTGCGGTTCGGCTTCCTTCAAAGCCTCCAACGCCTGTTTCACTTCCGGCAATCTTTCGTTTTCGGGATTATTTTCCATCCATGCCTCTATGCGCTCCGCCTTCTCTATCACGTTCCCTGCGATGAAACGGTCTTTGATCTCGTAACCGGTTACGAGCGGATTGTAGAAGATACGCTCTTTGAGGGCATGGAGCAGTTCTTCTTCCGTACTGTCGGTTATCCCCCGCATATAGTCGAGATTGACCGTACCGTACTTGTTGAGCGATGCGGACAAGGCTTCTTCCGGAGAGCCGACATTGGCGTGGTTCTCCACCGAGAAGGAAACGGGACGGTCGAAGATGTCCGCCTTGACGAACTTGCCGTCCTCCACGCGTTCCAGCGAAAGGATGTCGCGCCCTCCGGCATCCATCATCACCAGTTTCACATTCTGTTTGGCGTTGAGGTTGCCATAACGCATGACAAACTCATCATAGTAAGTGTTGAGATACCCGCGTTGCGGCTTGTGTTCCGTATGGTTCTCCGCCTCATAACTGTATAGACGCTCGTAAGCATCACGGATTGAGATATACAGCAACGCCTTTTCTTTTTGGTAGCCGGTCAGGTCAAGCGGTTGAAATGTCGCGCCGTAAGGCGTGATGTCTTTCAGGTAGCCGAGATTGCGGGAAGCGTCCAGCACCATCGAGCCGTCACGGTAGTGCGGCTCCAGCATACCGTTGAACGGACGGGGAGAAAGGTCTATAACTTCCTCTTTCGGCTTTTCCGTTTCAAATTCCGGGAATAGTGAAGCGGTTGCTTTCTCACTTGGGCTATTGTCCGTAACAGGAACGGGAGTTGCCTCCGGCTGTGTTTCGGGTTGTTGCGCTGCTTCCTTTTGCTCCATTTTGTTATCCGACAAAGGTACAAAGGCAGGATTCAGCGTGTCCTTGACACCCGACTTTTTCAGTTGTTCCTGTCTGTGCCGTTCCGATTCAAGCCGTAGAGCCTTGCGCCGTTCCGGTGTCAGGCTCATCATCGTTTCATAGAAGCCGTTGATGGGCGGATTGGTTTCCCAGTCCAAAGTGGCATAAATATCTTCAGGGTCGCCTTGCTTCCCGGCATTTTCCGGCTTTGACTCCCTGCTTTCGGTTGCAGGCTTGACGGATTCAACAGGAGGGACAGCCGTAATCGGCGGCTTCGGCTTGGATGGCAAACGCTTTGCCTTGTTTTCCTTTTTGGTTGCCTTTTTGGCAGGTTCTTCTATGGGCATCCCCCAAAGGTCAAGTAGAGTGAGCTGAACGGCATTTGAATGATTCGTTTGGCGTGGCTCAATCTCCGGTTTTTCGGCTATGGGTTGCGGCTTTTCGGCTTGGGCTTCTTCCGTTCGTGCCGTAATTGTCGCTTCCGGCTTCATGGCAGGCTGTTCCGTTTTTACTTCAACGGCAACCGCTTTTTGCTCCCTCGCTTGCCCGATTGCGCCCGAATACAGGCGCATGACAAGCCTCATGTGGCAGTCCTCGTCAAGCATACGTCGCAAGTCCTCCGCGATGCCTGCGGTTTTCCCCTCGTGCAGATAAACCATAGCAGGCTTGCCGTAAGGGTCGGTATCGAGTTTTGCGGATGTATGCACGATGCGTTCGGGATGATGGATGAAATAGGCGTTGTCCGTCAGGTTTGTCTTCGTATCCGTCTGTATCACGGTCAGCAGCCGTTCATCCTGTGACAGTTCTGTCTTGTGCAGGTTCTTTTGCAGGATTATCAGGTCGCTGCCCACCTCTGTCCCCGCGTTGTCCGAAAACAGGTTGTTGGGCAGACGGATTGCCGATACCAGATTCGCCTGACTGAAAAGTTCGTTGCGCACGGAGGTCTTGGCACTGTTCAGCACTCCCTGCGACGTGATGAAAGCCACGATGCCGCCGTCGCGCACCGTGTCCAGTCCTTTTAGGAAAAAATAGTTGTGGATGGCTTTCTGTGATGAGCGTCTGCCGAAAGATTCACTCCTTTGAAATTCAGCGTCAAACACGGCTATGTCACCAAACGGGATGTTGGACATCGCCAAGTCGAAATAGTTGTTGAACGGCTTTTCGATTTTCTCAAAACCGTCTATGCGCATCTTCTTGTCGGGGTGGAGCTGTCGCAGGATCGTACCCGTGAGCAGGTCTTTTTCAAACGCCATCACATCCGCGTCGGGATTGTGCCGCAGCACGGCGTCCACGAACACGCCGACACCGGCCGACGGCTCCAGCACACGCGACGGGCGGACACTGTAATCCGCCAGCACATCGGCTATGGTGTCTGTTATCTCTTTCGGTGTGTAGAAAGCTGTCAGCACGGACGCTTTCAGCGAATCCACAAACCGTTTGTACTCCAAGTCGTCCCGGCTGTTCTCCCGTATCAGCCTGTGCAACTCCACGGTAGGGGCAAACAGTTCGAGGTCGGATTTCGCCCAATGGACGGCATCCGTCAGTTCCCTTGCAGGATTCAGAATACATTTCAGCCCGCCGAAACCGCAATACTTCCGTAGTATTGCCCGTTCTTCGGCTGTCGCCGCTCTCTGTTCCCTTTCAAGGGTGAATGCCGTCCGTATCGCCTCGATATTGTCCCGCAGTTTCTGTTTGCGGTTAAACGCCATACTCCTCTATGTAGAGGACAGCTGCCCCCGTCAGCTCCGTATAGAGCAGGTCGTAATAGGGCGACAGGGCGAAATTGTCGTCCGCAAGGTCATAAATGGAGAATACGTTTCCGACAAGCGGAAGCAGTTTCCGGGTAAAGGATTCACGCTCCGCTTCCGGCACATCGTCGGCAAACTCGTTTTCCACGACTTCGCGCAGGATGGCGTACTTGGAGTAGCGAAGCCCCTCCAGCAGCGTGCGCATCGCCAGTTCCTGCGCACCAGCAGCAGGATAGCCTTCGAGCATTGCCCGTTCATACGTTCCTGCGGCACGGTCGGCGCGTTCACGGATGAAGGCTTCGTTGGCCGCCTGTTCAAATTTGTTCGTTCTGAGATAGTCCAGCAGGTACAGACCGTAGTAGGAAAAGTCGGTCTGTCCTTCGTTTTTCTTCTTGTTGTTCATTACTTTGGAATTTAGTGGATTGGTAGATAATGACCGGGATAACTGTCTGAAAGGAGAAAGAAAAGGCACTCGGTATCCCTCCGAGTGCCACCACTAAATCCAAAGTATGAGTGTAATCCGGTATCGAAGAACAGTTCATTACTCTGAATCAGTGGCAAAGTTACTCATTATTTCCTTCTTCTCGTAGAAGTTGCCTTACTTTTCCTTTCGGGGAACACGAAAGTCGTGTTGTAGTCACCGTCAAAGGCGACAATGGCATCGAAACTCTTTCCCTGCTTGCTCTTGAAGCCTTTGAGCAGCTTCGTGTGTCCGTCAGTGAGCAGGTCTTTGATCTCGTCATCGGTGAGAGTGCGATTCGCCTTCAGGCGGAACACGGGCAGCCCGCACTCCGCGTTGTCGCAGCGTACCACCTTGCCGTAGAACTGCATTGTGCCCGTTCCGCACTTGGGACACTTGCAGCCGGAATCCCTGCGGGCGAACAGCTTGTCGCACGAGAGCAGTTCGGATGTAATCTCCCGCGTGTACGCCTCTATCTCCTTGCGGAAGGTATCGGCGGGGAGTTCCCCGCGCTCGATGCGTGCCAGTTCCTTCTCCCATTCGCCCGTCATGGCGATGTCGGCGATGCGCATCGTTTTTACGACTGAGTAGAGGGCAAGCCCCTTTTCGGTGGGCACGAGCGACTTCTTGCAGCGTTCCATGTAGCCGCGCTTGAAGAGCGTCTCGATGATGGCTGCACGGGTGGCAGGTGTGCCGATGCCGCAGTCCTTCAAAGCCTGACGCAGCGCGTCGTCCTCGATTTCCTTGCCTGCCGTTTCCATAGCAGACAGCAGGGTGGCTTCGGTATGCAGCGGCTTGGGCTTGGTCTTGCCCTCCGTGATGGAGGCGGCTTTCAGTGCTAGCGTGTCGCCTTCCTGCCAGCAGGGGATGGAAGTCTCCTCCTTGTCGTCCTCTAAATAGACGGCACGCCATCCGGCTTGTCTGATGACGCTGCCTTTCACCGTGAACTCCACTCCGGCACAATCCGCCGTGACGGTGGCGGTGTCCTTGACGCACTTTTCGGAGAATGCCTCCATCATGCGTCCGGCAATCATCTGATAGATGATATTGTCCTCTTTGGAGAGGAACAGCGGCTTCTCGCCCGTGACAAGCAGGGCGTGGTGGTCCGTTACCTTGCCGTCGTCCACGCTACGGCGGGTGGGCGTGACGGGGACACCTACTTCGCCCGCCCATTCGGGAAGTCCGGTAACGAAGGCGAGCAGCTTGGGGATTTCCGCGAACACGTCTTCGGGTATGTAGCGGCTTCCGGTTCTCGGATAGGTGATGAGTTTCTTCTCGTAGAGCTTCTGTGCGATTTCAAGCGTCTGTTCCGCCGTGAAGCCGTGCTTGGCGTTGGCTTCCTTCTGGAGCGTGGTCAGGTCATACAGGAGCGGAGTTTCCTCTATCTTCTCCTTACGTTCGGCTTTTGTGACAGTGGCAAAGCCGGCTTCCTTTACCTTATTATATAGTGCTGTGGCAGGTTCTTTCTCTTTCCATTTCTTGGAAGATGAGAGTTTCACCACTTCGCCGTCGCCTGTGTCTGCGGCGATATGGAGCTGCCAGTAGGTTTCGGGAGTGAAACGGCGGTTCTCCCAGTAGCGGGCGCATACCATCGCTAATGTGGGTGTCTGCACCCGTCCGGCGGAGTATGTGCCATGTCCGGCGGCGATGGAGAGTGCCTGCGTGCCGTTGATGCCCACGAGCCAGTCGGATTCGCTTCGGGCTTTGGCGGCAAGATAGAGTTTGTCATACTTGCTGCCCGCTTCAAGGTTGCGCAGACCCTCGCGTATAGCCTTGTCGGTGAGCGAACTTATCCAGAGGCGCACAAATGGAGTGGTGCAACCGATGTAATGGTAGAGATAGCGGAAGATGAGTTCTCCCTCGCGTCCGGCATCGGTTGCCACGATAATCTGCTCGCTTTCGTTGAACAGGCGGGTAATGGCCTTTATCTGCGACACGACACTGCTATCGGGTTTGTAGCCTTTCTCCGTCTTGACCTGACGGGGGATGAGCGTGAAGGTGTCGGGGATGACGGGAAGGTTGTCACGGACAAAGCCGCGAATGCCGTAACCGTCGGGCATGGCAAGCTGGACGAGATGCCCGAATGCCCATGTCACGGCGTAGCCGCCTCCCTCGAAATATCCTTCCTCTCTCTTTGCCGCACCCACGATGCGGGCGATCTCACGTGCCACGGATGGCTTTTCTGCAATGATTGTCTTCATCTATTCTTGTTTCTTGAAATGATACGTTGGATTGTTATTTTGGATTTAGTGGCGGACACGGGATGCCTTATCACCTCTTCATGCCCTTGTTGTTCTTTTTCTGCGGCTTCTCCTGCTGCTGTTGCTGCCTGTCGTTCTTCGGGGCTGCCTGTCCTTTCTGCAACGGCTCTTTCAGGCTCTTGGTCGCCTCGTTGGTCTTGCCCTCGCTGTTTACCGCCACCTGCGTGCGGCTCTCGTTGGACGGGGCTACCTTCTGCGCGTTGTCGGGGTTGGTGTCGTAGCGGTACGGGCGGCCCTTCTCCGGGTTGAACTTGATGTACATCGTGGCGTGGAAGCCTTGCTTGTCGGTCACGTTCTCCAGCCTGACGGCTTTGCCCGCCGCATAGTCGGCTTTCTGCTGTTCGGTGAAGTCCACGCCGCTCCATTTGCTGATGGGGCGGATGCTGCCGTCGGCGTTTGTCCATGTGTTATGGCGTTGCTCCTTCTGCGAGGCTGCGGAATTTTCCATGCCCTGCGCCTGTCCTTGTGTGGGATTGTTCTTGGCTTCCTGCATCTGGGCGGTACGGGGCGACTTGCCGGTTCCCGGTACGAACTCCACGCCTCGCTGCTCGACGTTCACCTGGAGGGTGGTGACGAACTTCCTGCCATCGTTGCGCTCAATGAGCTTGTCGCGCACGGGAAGCCCGGCGCGGAGCATATCCTGCTCCTGCTTGGTGATTTCCGTCTTGCCGATACGCTCCGGGATGCGTACCCTGTTTGCGGGGACATCGGTTATCTCGTTTGTCTTGCGATCAATGCTGATGTAGGAGGGCGTGATTTCTCCCGTTTCCTTGTCCACAAGATCCACGACCCTGCCGAGGTTGCCCGTTTCTCGCAGGTTCTTCCGGTCCTCGTCCGAAAACTTGTGTTCCTTGTACTCGCTGAGTTTCTGCTCCTTGCGGATGAAGTGCGGCACGAGGCTGACATTGCCCTCGCCGTCCTTCTTGAACGAGAGGCGGGCATCAAGGTCAAAGGATTCGTCCCCGAATTTGGGCGATACCTTTACCAAGTCGGACTTGCCGTAGTTGAGCATCTTGGTCAGGTCGCCGGACTTCTCAAGGTCGTCGCGCTTCACGCCCCACTTCTCTTCCAACTCCTGCCAGTTGATCTTGCTCTCGTCGATGGGCTGGTAGCCCCGTCTGCCCTGCGTCTGCTGCGGGCTTTCCTGATTCTGTTCCTGTTTCTGTTCCATGTTTTCCTGTTTTTGGGTTTCTTTCGGTTGTTGTTCTTCCTTTTTAGTTTCTTCCTGCTTTTGTTCCGGCTTTCCGGCAGTCTGCTCTTCCTTCACCTGCTTCTCGTAGCCGGAGGTGTCCACCTTGTGGGGTGCAAGCATCTTTTTGTTGGCTTCGGGGTCTTTCAGCAGGTCTTTCATCACCTCCAGCAGATGGTCTGCCTGGTCTGCCGCGATGCGGTAGAAACCGAAGCGGCTGGGTTCCTTGCACTGCCTGTAGAAGTTCCTGAAGAAGTTGTCCAGCACATCGCCGTGTCGGTCGAATTGCAGGAAACTCTGCGCGTTCTCCGCCTTTGCGGGGGTGCGCTTGGGGGAGCCGTCGGCATCCAGCCCGGCCACCACGCTGATCTCGCCCGTTTTCTCGTCACGGACAATCAGCACGTCTTTTTTTGTTGTTTCCTTTGCCATTTGAAAAATGTTTTAATGGGTTATTTATTAAAGAAATTATGGATACGCGCCTTATAAAAGGCTATATCTTCCTTGCGGAAATCCTTTACGTGTTCGGAGAGGAATGTCAGCACGTCCTCCTCGCTGTAATAGGTCTTTTTGCCGAGTGTCTTGTACGGCAACGCGCCGATGCTGCGGTAGCGTTGCAGGGTACGCTTGCTTATCTGGAGCAGCATACAGAGGTCTTGGTTGTCAAACATCCTGATGCTTTCCATCGGGTTCGGGGCTTTGCCGGACGGCTGCAAGGAAAGCAGCAGTTCGTCCTGACGGTCGAGCCGTTCCATCAGCTTCTGCATCCAGCTCTCGAAATTGTTTCGGGTAAGCAGTTCCATGTCTTATGTCCTCCTTCCTTTGGGTTTGCCGCCGCCCGTGCGCAGCATGTGGTTTCGTTTCAGTTCCGTCGGTGTCGCCGCATCTTCCGCCACGGTGCAGTCCGAGAGCAGACGGTCTATCTCTGATTGGCGGTAACGGCATTTGCCGCGCAGCACCACATAGCCGATGCGCTGTTCGCTCCGCATACGTTGGAGGGTACGGGGACTCACGTTCAGCAGGTGTGCCGCCTCGCGGGTGGTGAGCAGCCTGTCGGAAGGCTCTCCCTTCTTCTCGCCGGAAACGGCACGCACGTGGGCCGCTATCTCGGCTATCTGTTCCGTCAGGGCGGTAAAGGCGGAACTTTCAATCGTTATCACTTTCATATTTTGTCCTTTCTTTTGTTTCTCTGCGGCAAAATTCGGCAATAAACAAAAGGGGCTTTAACAGCTCACTACATGTCTCACGTAAGATTTTTATGAAAATGGCTCCGTTACCCGGACAAACGGCGCAACATGCGGCCTTTCTGCGGAAAACGGTACGTGTTCATGGCGGCTTCGTTACCTTTGCGGCGAACTCTAAAATGTTTTTGAATATGGAAATCGTATCTATCGAGAAAAAGACCTTCGAGATGATGCTGGCGTCGTTCAACGCACTCTCGGAGAAAGTTGCCGCCCTGAGGCGCAAGAGCGACGGCGGGCGGCTGGAAAGGTGGCTCACGGGCGAGGAAGTCTGCGGGCAGTTGAGAATCAGCCCGCGCACGTTGCAGACGTTGCGCGACAAGCGGCTTATCGGCTACTCGCAGATAAACCGCAGGTTCTATTACAAGCCGGAAGAAGTTAGGAGGCTGATTCCGCTTATCGGTACGCTCTATCCCGGCGGCAGGTAATCTTATTATTCACCCACTGAATCCAAAGTTATGATGAACGAGAACAACGATGTTTTTACACTGGAGGACGAGCCGCTTGCCACCGTGGTACAGAATATGCGCAAAGGCTCTAAATGGCTCTCCGCATTTTTGGAAAGTTACCGTCCGCCGCTGGACGGGGAACGTTACTTGACGGACAGGGAGGTGGCGGAGTTGCTCCGTGTGAGCCGCCGTACCTTGCAGGAATACCGCAACAACAGAGTGCTGCCTTTTATCCTTTTAGGAGGAAAGGTGCTTTACCCCGAATCGGGATTGCGTGAACTGTTGGAGGCGAATTACCGCAAGCCGCTGGAATAAAAAAAGCATGAAAACGAAAAAAGGAAACGGACAACCCATTTCGAGTTGTCCGTTTCCTTTTGTTTCGTCTATATGTATGTTCAGCAATACCCGGCTTTCCCGTTCTGTATGAACATCACGTATGCCTGTCGCTTTTCTTTCGAGAGAGCTTTACCCACCAGCCACGTGCGGAACACGTGCGTGCAGTAGGTGTTCAATCTGAAAGCGATGGGGATAATGATCTCAAGCGAGTAAACATCCGCATACAGACCGTTTTCAAGCTGAATGTAGCGGCATACTTCGTAGTCACTCAACACATCCGCTTTGAGGATGGCTTTGATGGCGGCGTTCACTGCCGGGACACCCGTGTGGAACAGTCCGGCGATTTCTCCGGCGGTCATCCATACATCGTCACCGGTTACGCTGACCGCCTTGTCCTCAATGATGATTATGTCACGTTTCATGGCTTCTCTGTTTTAGATGGTACAACCTGCAAATTCCTCGATTTGGTTCAATCTCGCGGCAAGGTTCTCCATGTCTTGGTTGAGCTTCTCTTTGGTTATTTTCGCGTATATCTGCGTTGTCTTTATGCTCTTGTGTCCCAGCATGGAACTGACCGTTTCGATGGGTACACCGTTGGAAAGGAACACCGTCGTGGCGGCCGTATGGCGGCTCTGATGCCATGTAATATGCTTGGTGATACCGCAACGCTTGGCGACGGCACGGATTCCGGCAAGGCACGTGTTATAGTGGGGTACGGGGAATATCCTGCCGTCCCCGCACAGCCCACGGTATTTGTCGATGATGCGCTTCGCTATGTCGAGCAAACGGATGTTGGACACCACGCCCGTCTTCTGGCGGTTGATGTTTATCCACTCGTGTTCATCAAAGTAGGTGCGGATATTCTCTTCCGTCAGGTTGCGCATATCGGCGAACGACAAGCCGGTGAAAGCGCAGAACAGGTATAAATCACGATACAGTTCCTGTTTGGCGTTCTTCAGTTTACCTTCCATCAGCAGGCGGATTTCATCTTTCGTCAGGAAGCTGCGCACCGTTTCCTCTTTCTTGATTTCATACTCGCGGAACGGGTCGCGCGTGAGCCACTCGTTGTTGATGGCGATGAACACCATCGTCCGAAGCGGGCAGACATACAGCCACACGGTGTTGGTGCAGCAGTGTTTGTCCGTGCGCAGGAACATCTCGAAGTCGGAAATGAAAGCGGGTGTAAGCTCTTTCAGTGCGATGTCCTTCACGTGGTAGCGGATGGTGAGGAACTCTTGCAGGTGCTTGTAAACGGTCTTGTACTTCAAGAGCGTGCCTTTGGCTTTCATGCCTGCCTCCACCTGCTTGGCATAGTCCTCGTTATGCTGTTGGAATACTTGCATCAGTGTGTGGTAGCGGTGTTCCAGTCCGAGAAAGGCGTTTTTCACCTTTTCCGCAGTGACGAAGTTGTCACGCTCCATGATTTCCTGATAGTGCCTGTTGATGCGCACGCGCATCTTGTCAAGCATACGGTTCGTTTCGAGTGCCGCCGTGCTTCTGCCCGTGACACGTCCCCCTTTGGTGTCCCACAGCTTGGGATCGACGGTCAGTTTGCAACTGAACTGCGTCTGGCTTCCGTCCACCGTGATGCGTCCCATGACGGGTACTGTCCCGTCCTTTTTCACTACCTGACGTTTGAGGTAGTAGATCACTGAAAATGTACTCTTCATCGTCCTTAATTTTTTTAGGTTCAAAATTAGTTGGTGAAGAATCCTTCATCGGTACGCAAAACACGGAGGAACGGCGCTATCTTTTTCCGTAACCGGATTTGTTGCGTGAGTTGTCAGTAACTCACTATATTACAATGCCTTGTTTTGCCATTCGTATCCATTTCGTCACCTATATGGTGTGGTTACGAACAAGTAACGCAGCGGCGTCTTAATTTGGCTTCGACAAGGATTGTGGTGGCGTTGGAGATAATCGGCAGCTTAAATGAAACTTCTGTAAATCAATTCTATTACTTCATTCTTCCGTATTCCACTTTTTTGTAGTAACTTTGTAATAACGATATTCCAGTTGGCTTTTGGAGGAATTCTTAAAATCATGCACTTATCATGAAGAAGCTTCTGATTTTTTCGTACTTTTGTAGAAAATTCAACCAAACTATTAAAATATGGCTAAAGAACTCGAACTCAAGTACGGCTGTAACCCTAACCAGAAGCCGGCCCGCATTTTCATGCAGGAGGGAGAACTGCCTATTGAAGTATTGAACGGACGTCCTGGATACATTAACTTCCTGGATGCGTTTAACGGATGGCAGTTGGTGAAAGAATTGAAAGAAGCTACCGGAATGCCGGCTGCAACTTCGTTCAAGCACGTGAGTCCTGCCGGAGCCGCAATCGGTCTGGAACTGGATGAAACCATGAAAAAAATTTATTTCGTGGATAATTTGCCTTTGTCTCCGTTGGCAAATGCGTATGTGCGCGCTCGTGGAGCAGACCGTATGTCATCGTATGGCGATTTTATAGCTTTGAGTGACGTCTGTGATGAAGAAACAGCTCGTTTTATCAATCGTGAGGTTTCTGACGGCGTGATTGCTCCGGGATACACTGACGCAGCCCTTGAAATTCTGAAAAATAAACGTAAGGGTACTTATAACGTGATTAAAATTGATCCGGAATATCGTCCGAATCCCATTGAACGGAAGGATGTATTTGGTATCACTTTTGAACAGGGACGTAATGAAGTGAAATTGAATGGAGCAGAATTGTTTGAGAACATTCCGACTCAGAATAAGAATTTCCCTGAAGCTGCTAAACGTGATTTGATGATTGCATTAATCACTTTGAAATATACTCAGTCTAATTCTGTTTGCTACGTGAAAGATGGACAGGCTATCGGTATTGGTGCCGGACAGCAGAGTCGTATCCATTGTACTCGCCTGGCTGGTAATAAGGCTGATATCTGGTATTTGCGCCAGCATCCGAAGGTGCTGAATTTGCCTTGGGTAGAAAAGATCCGTCGTGCCGATCGTGATAATACCATCGATATTTATATCAGCGAAGATCATGATGATGTATTGGCTGATGGAGTATGGCAGCAGTTCTTCACTGAGAAACCTGAAGTATTGACACGCGAAGAAAAACGTGCTTGGCTTGATACATTGAAGGGAGTATCATTGGGTTCGGATGCTTTCTTCCCGTTTGGAGATAATATTGAACGTGCTCACAAGAGTGGCGTGGAATATATTGCTCAGGCAGGAGGTTCTGTGCGTGATGACCATGTGATTGAAACTTGCGATAAATACGGTATTGCAATGGCATTTACGGGAATCCGTTTATTCCATCATTAATAATTAATTAGTCTGAAAATAGAGGGGTAAATTTGCCGGCTGGGATGAAAGTCAAGTGAATTTACCTCTCTTTTTTTGTAAATAGTATTTGATTTACTATCTTTGCAGAAAATTGATACTAATCTTGGGCTTGTTTGGTTTTGACAGCGAGAGATGTGGTATGTAAGCATGCAGTGCGTCAGTGATTTGCACTATAATCTCAGTTACTGAACAATTATCTGGCAACGAAAACTATGCTCTCGCTGCTTAATCGAAGTACAGTAGATTAGCTTTATTTCCGTCAAAGTGATGGAAACGAGACATCGCTCAAAAGCTCTTGTTCCGAAGCGTTTGGTTTAGCGGTGCAGCAAATTCGGAAATAGTTTTGGTCTCGTTCCGCGACTGAAATGAAATTTTAGGAACTAAGGTATAAGTGGGTGGCTCTGGTCTTGCTTATGCACGAAAACCGAAGGCAGAGATAAGCATGTAGAAAGCATATGGCTTCCTTGTTTGGACGAGGGTTCGACTCCCTCCAGCTCCACAAATAAGATTGATAATCAGATTGTTACAGGATTTACACCCCGAAATACACCCTAAAATAAAAAGTGATAGTCTGATTATCATTCTTTATATCAAGCACTACCTACAAGTCTTAAATAATTTAACTATTATGATGCCTTGTGGTATTCTATTATATTTTTTGCTGTTTTGTTTGTTCTTATCAAATAAATACGTAACTTTGAAATATCATTTTGGGCTTGACTGGAATTGACAGCGAGTTGGAATGGTATGTAAGCATGCAGTGGGTCGGTAATTTCCACTTAAATCTCAGTTATCAAAATTTTATCTGGCAACGAAAATTATGCTCTCGCTGCTTAATCGAAGTATAGTAGATTAGCTTTATTTCTGCCAAAGTGGTGGAAACGAGATGTCGCTCAAAAGCTCTTGCTCCGAAGCGTTTGATAAAGCGGCACAGCAAAATCGGGGATAGTTTGAGTTCTTCTCCATAGCTCTTACGAAATATTAGGAGATAAGGCATAGGTTGGTGGCTTTGGTCTTGCTTATGCTCGAAAACCGAAGGCAAAGATAAGCATGTAGAAAGCATATGGTTTCCTCGTTTGGACGGGAGTTCGATTCTCCCCAGGTCCACTTTTGATGAGCGGTAAGTATATCATGAAAACTAATGGTGTTTTCTGTATTGCTTGTTGTTTTGTACCTTGAGTTTTTGTGAATACCCCGATTTTGTTACTCCATTCCATCCCCTTTGAAATTTTAAAGTATTAAATAATCTAATCCTTTCTGTAAGCGATTTAAGTTGTTTTTCTAAAATTGTTATTTAAAAATATATTAACATGGATGATTAGTTGCTTATAAATAGTGACAGTCTTCCTGTTTTGTAATAACCTTAAAAATCAGATCTCTTATGGAAAAGAAAATTTTGTATTTACTTACATGCGTTGGGCTATGTTGGTCTTCTTGTACTAATGAGGTTGATGAATTTATAGGTAATGTTGAACCAAGCACCCGTTCAGTTTCAACTGCCTTAAACGCTAATTTGGCATCGTTATTTACAGGAGGAGCTCCGACATTAACTTCTGCTGAAATTAAAGAAGTTAATGATGCTTATGCAAAAATGACCAGTATAAATTGCTATAGAAATATAGATGAAGCAGTACGCAATAAGACTTCTTATGCTGGAACTATCTTTTTGGATGACACATATGCGTCGGCATATTTTAGAAAAGGAAGTTTAGCTTTTCCTCCTTATGGTATCTTAGCCAGCAGCATGGAACATGAGTTTATTCACATGTATCAAAGAGATGTTCAGGGTAAAAAAGTAGATACTGATAAGGAAAAAAGAGATACAGGTATGATGGAATTTGAATTAGCCTTTTATCAAGGTATTATTAGATATATTCATGCTGGGTATTCTTGGACTTTTAAAGGTGAAGATGGTGACCCTTCATATCAATCGTTATGGACTTCGGGCTTGACTGACCCTTCTTTAATACCTCAATATGAAAGAGAATTTCAAACGTATGTTGCTTCTATATGTGCAAATGGGAAGCCTACATCTATAGATATTAATGAATTCGTAAAGTGGAGCAATATTTTTGGAGAATATAGTAGAGGATATAGTGGAAAAGGATATAAGTTTGGCAATTACGACTATGGTACATCATGCATTAATTCATTACTCAAACTTTATTAAATTTACTGTTATGAAAAAGATATTGTTTTTTTTATTTGCTTTTCTTGCATTTCAATATACTGTTGCGCAGTCAATATTTGAAAGAAAAAGTATCGGTAACAATGTGTATGTATCTACAAATACAAGTGAGAAAAAAGCTGAGTCTATCCGAAATTTCTCATTTGCAGAAGAAAGTTTATATGCACCTCCGGTAATTTTGCAAGGATCAGTTTTTTTAGATGAAATTTGTAATAAATATAAGTCTCAAGGTGTAAAAGGTTGGATGAATATTTTTTTGTATTCGGATTTAAATGGCTGTATAACTGATATTACATTAGCTTTTCCTGAAGGCTTAACAGTTACGGATGACGATGTTTCTCTTATACTTTCAACTGCCCAAAAGAAATGCAAATTACAGTTCCCGATAGAAGGTATTTATAAATATAAAGATTGGGCTATTTATGATTATGTCTTCTATTTGACGAATTAGTTATTTTTGATAAACCAATAGAACAACCTTCTTGAATTGTAGTTACCTAATTAAATAGAAGAGTCGTATCAAGCTCGTTTATGAGTAATGATACGACTCTTTTGTTTTTACCATTGTGGAATTATACTACCCAATTTCACTAAAAGAGTGAATTTCGCTATATTAGGGTTGTTTAATTTGTAAATTCCAGATAAGGTACAGCATGGATAGTAAGTTTGTTCTTGTAGCAATAATCTTTTAGTGCTTGAACCGTATATTCAATTTCGGAATCATCACCACGAAGCGGAACGAATGTAAGCGTCTCATCTCCTTTACATTCCAGCATGATGCGGTTGTCCTCTCCGTCAATTGTGATTTTCATTGGTATCAAGACTCCATTGTTTTTCACCATCCCAACAATATTGTAAAGATCCCTTGTTCTTTCCTTCAAACATAAGTCATTGTAAAAATAGAAAGTCTTCCCGGTTTGCAGGGTGATTCCTCTCGTTGTCTTAACTACATAGCCAACGGTCAATCCGCCATTTTCTTTAACGAATAAAGTGCGATAATGGTCTATGTGGTCTGTACCAAAGGATGGGTTGTCAGGATCTAGTCTGCCGTGCGCATTGAATATCACTTTTTCTTCCGACATGTTATACAAATCAGAGTTAATAAAAAGTTTATTGTCACTCACTATAACTTCTGTCTTTGAAGTTTCTTCTGTTTGTTCGGTTTCGATTGATGCTTTTTGTTTCCCACCGCATGCGGTAACTGACAAAACGGTAAATGATGCTATAGCGATAATAGTAAATGTCTTAATATTCATTGTTTCTTGGTTTTAATATTAGAAATACCTAAATGTAACTAACTTTCCTGTGATAAATGGAAACAATCTCAAGTCTTCAAAGCCTATTATGCCCGATATAAAATCTTCTCCGTCTTCATGCATTAGAAATGTCTTATTATATATCGAACAACTACTCACATAGACGTCTTTCAGCATTGATGCCTTGATATAGAAATTAAAGGGACATTGTCCCGGTTGTATTTCATAGTCCTTTGGTTTCGCAGTAACATACGCTTCTTTGATGACATTGTTTTCTATCCCTTCTCTGTTTTCTGCCTGAAACGCAATCCCTTCATCATTTAGAGACTCGCACAGAGGGGTTATCTCTGCCATGATACGCTTTCTGTGCGCTAAGCGCATTTCATTCAGCTCTTTCATTAGGAATCCGTCTTTTTTCAATCCTTCGATAAGGGCTTTGCATTGTTCTTCATTATCGCCATAGCCTGATTCTATGAGTAGTTTTTTCATTGCGTTTTCATCATTGCCCTTGTTATACATCACCCCGAATGCCAGTTTTTGAAGCGTATTGTTTATCATGTCGTACTGTTTGACTTTTTCTTCGAATACGGCATCTTCTTCATAATAATATTTCGACCATTCTTGAAGCTCTGTAAAGGGTGTAAGCCCTTGGAACTTTCTGTTAGACTTGCAAGCGGCTTCATATTCTTCTTCTGTTTGCCACGGCAGCCCATACCTTTCGCGTACGGCATCTTCAGGCGATTGTAACACTTTACTTCCATTACTACAACTGCTTACTAAAACTATTACAAATAAGCCGATAATCGAATAGCAAAACTTTTTCATATTTACTCTTTTTTATTGGGTTATTAATTGTCTATTTTTACATGAATCGGCATGTCATGATCCATATCTTCATGTTCATAATCGCTATGTCCCCCATTGTCGCCAAAAAAAGTTATCCATATCCATAGAATAAAACCGATAACAGCACCTATAATCATGGTAGAAATGCCAAAGATTTCTTTTATGCCAAATATCCAAAATATCAACCAAAAGAAAAATGAGCCAACTCCACAAAATATGAGTATAGGAAGAACATATTCCTCGAATAAAACCCATAAATATATAGCCGCATGAAATAGAAGCCAAATTCCTAAGATAACGGCAATTCCAATAAAAATAATTTCCATAATAAAAGAGAATTGGGTCTTGCAGCTTCCTTGAGTACCCTTTAGTTTAAACCACGAAGCGTGGAACTGCAAATGCCCACGTCCTAAGTTAGAGGTCCTGAGAAAACCTTGTAGTACAGATATGGTGATAGCAGCCCACGCTATAGCGTGAGAACCACTATGCTATCCTTGTACTACGTTCGAAGTTTCTCAGGTTTCTAACTTACAAGATAAGCATAACGCTTCTTCAAAATTCTAATATGTCTGGACAGAGTTACCTCCATCCGCTTGCAAAGATAGTCAATTTTATTGAAATCCAATCAAATACTATCAGATTACATTCTGAATCCTTTGGATTTTTGTTCTTTCTGCACTGAGTTACGCAGATGCTGCTGTAACTTCTCCCATTGTTCCTTGAACCATTCGCTGATTGGCTGTTGGTTTATAGTCAGCATCAATTTATTCTTATTGATCGGGCTTCGTTCAATTTTGAAAATTACATTTTTTGTTTCAAATCTCTGTCTATATTCTTCGGAATAGATTTTTCCACTACATCTGAGAGCTTCCTTTTTGTATAAAAGAGAATCAACCATCCCCTTGGTAAAACCAGTGACATAGCATAATTTTTCCATTCTCAGCATTTCTTTGAGCAATGGGAACCAGCATAATGCTTTTTCGAGAATGGTATTCAATCGTGATATTTCCTTGTCTTTAGCTTCAAGCTCTTGATTATGTATTCCCTGTATATTACGAATCTGTTTGCCGTGCTGTTCCTGCATTTGCTGCATCTTGGCTTTTAATTCATCAATGCTCTTGTCACGTTTGGCAATTTCATGACGTAAATTCTTGTTAGATTGTTCCAAATCTTTTAATTTACCGCTTCCGAAAAGAGAACCTACACTGCTGGTTATGGCTGTGGCTACATCGGTAGCTGCACTTTTGAGTTTGTCCGTACGTATCTCTGCTTTTACCTGTTTGAGTTCCTGCTCGGCGAGGCTTACCTGTTGCTCCTTGTGTCGCTTGGTTTCCTCTATACGTTGCAGTTCGGCTTTCTGTTTCTCAATGATAAAATCGTTCCGTTCCAAATGCTCTTTACCTGTAACAGCTTTTGCCTGCCCACGTTCCATCAGGAGAATATCGGAAGCAAGGGTCTGCATAGTTGCCATATCCTCGTCATTGAGCTTTCGGCTCTTCCCGGTTTCGTGGTTCATCCAGTCGAAAACGATATGGGCATGATAGTTCGGCTTGAACCATCTGTTACCGACTTGGAAGCACTCTTTGTCTTCCGCTTCCGGCTGACCGTTCAGCCAATGCCCTTCGTCTTTGTGCAGGAAAATCTGTAGCGGAGTGATGCCCCAGCGTCTTTGGCACTCTTCACCGAATTTGCGTACATCAGCCAGTGT
>ENA-UERS01000378-UERS01000378.1-human-gut-metagenome-genome-assembly--contig:-NODE-378-length-21129-cov-3.236130_pt1 | contig 21129 bp, 19 predicted proteins | sample MGYA00242991_ERZ507992 | MGnify/ENA primary metagenome ERZ507992 (study PRJEB26167, sample SAMN06115535) | human gut metagenome | host: Homo sapiens | place: China:Chongqing | collected 2015-10-24...
CATACAGATGCCGATCATGATCGCGTACGAAACAGACCGTGCCACCGGTGATGGTATAGGGCTGCCCATTAAACACATGAATACCCGTGCCATGTTCGACAATCACAATTTCATGAAAATCATGATGATGTTCAGGAAAATCCGCCTGCGGGAGCCGGGGTTCTATCGCCACGGACGCGTTACCAGACGGAAAAAAATCCACACTATGTAATACGGTCATACTGGCCTCCTGATGTCGTCAACACGGCGAAATAGTAATCACGAGGTCAGGTTCTTACCTTAAATTTTCGACGGAAAACCACGTAAAAAAAGTCGATTTTTCAAGATACAGCGTGAATTTTCAGGAAATGCGGTAAGCATCACACCACCACAATTCAGCGAATTGTGAACATCATCACGTTCATCTTTCCCTGGTTGCCAATGACCCATTTTCCTGTCAGTAACGAGAAGGTCGCGAAGTCAGGCGCTTTTTAGACTGGTCGTAATGAAATTCAGCAGGATCACATTATGACCTTTCGCAATTGTGTCGCCGTCGATCTCGGCGCATCCAGTGGACGCGTGATGCTGGCGCGTTACGAGCGTGAATGCCGCAGCCTGACGCTGCGCGAAATCCATCGTTTTAACAATGGGCTGAATAGCCAGAACGGTTATGTCACCTGGGATGTGGGTAGCCTGGAAAGTGCCATTCGCCTTGGATTAAACAAGGTGTGCGAGGAAGGGATTCGTATCGATAGCATTGGGATTGATACCTGGGGCGTGGACTTTGTGCTGCTCGACCAACAGGGTCAGCGTGTGGGCCTGCCCGTTGCTTATCGCGATAGCCGCACCAATGGCCTGATGGCGCAGGCACAACAACAACTCGGCAAACGCAATATTTATCAACGTAGCGGCATCCAGTTTCTGCCCTTCAATACGCTTTATCAGTTGCATGCACTGACAGAGCAACAACCTGAGCTTATTCCACACATTGCTCACGCTCTGCTGATGCCGGATTACTTCAGTTATCGCCTGACCGGCGAGATGAACTGGGAGTACACCAACGCCACGACCACGCAACTGGTCAATATCAATAGCGACGACTGGGACGAGTCGCTACTGGCGTGGAGCGGTGCCAACAAAGCCTGGTTTGGTCGCCCGACGCATCCGGGTAATGTCATAGGTCACTGGATTTGCCCGCAGGGTAATGAGATTCCGGTGGTCGCCGTTGCCAGCCATGATACCGCCAGCGCGGTTATCGCCTCGCCGTTAAACGGTTCACGCGCCGCTTATCTCTCTTCTGGCACCTGGTCATTGATGGGCTTCGAAAGCCAGACGCCATTTACCAATGACACGGCGCTGGCAGCCAATATCACCAACGAAGGCGGAGCCGAAGGCCGCTATCGGGTGCTGAAAAATATCATGGGCCTGTGGCTGCTGCAGCGGGTGCTAAAAGAGCAAAACGTCAGCGACCTGCAGGGGCTGATCGCCCGCACCGCCGCGCTACCGGCGTGCCGCTTCATAATTGACTGCAACGATGACCGCTTTATCAACCCGGCCAGTATGAGCGCCGAGATCCAGGCCGCCTGTCGCGACGCCGGGCAGCCGGTTCCTGAAAGCGATGCCGAACTGGCGCGCTGCATTTTCGACAGCCTGGCGCTGCTCTACGCCCGGGTGCTTAACGAGCTGGCGGCGCTGCGCGGCCACCCCTTCAGCCAGCTGCATATCGTCGGCGGCGGCAGTCAGAACACGCTGCTCAACCAGCTGTGCGCTGACGCCTGCGGGATCGCCGTCGTGGCCGGCCCGATAGAGGCCTCTACCCTCGGCAATATCGGCATCCAGTTAATGACCCTCGACGAGCTGGCCAATGTCGATGAGTTTCGTCAGGTAGTGCGCGGCAACGCGGCGCTCACCACTTTTACCCCCAATCCTGATAGTGAAATTGCCCGTTTCGTGGCGCAGTTTCAGCCACAACAGACCAAGGAGCTTTGCGCATGACCACTCAACTTGAACAAGCCTGGGAAATTGCTAAGCAGCGCTACGCCGCCGTCGGCGTGGATGTCGAGGAGGCCCTGCGCCAGCTGGACCGTCTGCCCGTCTCCATGCACTGCTGGCAGGGTGACGACGTCGCCGGTTTCGAAAACCCAGCGGGAAGCCTGACAGGCGGCATCCAGGCGACCGGCAACTACCCGGGCAAAGCGCGCAATGCAGAAGAACTCCGCGCCGACCTTGAGCAGGCGCTGAGCCTGATCCCGGGGCCAAAGCGTCTCAATCTGCACGCTATTTACCTGGAATCCGACGCGCCGGTAGCGCGCAATGAGATTAAGCCGGAGCACTTTAAAAACTGGGTTACGTGGGCGAAAGCCAACAAACTGGGGCTGGATTTCAACCCCTCCTGCTTCTCGCATCCGCTGAGCGCCGACGGCTTTACCCTGTCGCACGCCAACGATGAGATTCGCCAGTTCTGGATCGACCACTGCAAAGCCAGCCGCCGCGTATCCGCTTATTTTGGCGAACAGCTGGGCACGCCGTCGGTGATGAATATCTGGGTGCCGGACGGCATGAAGGATATAACCGTTGACCGCTTCGCCCCGCGCCAGCGGCTGCTGAACGCCCTGGATGAGGTGATCAGCGAGAAGCTCGACCCGGCGCACCATATCGACGCCGTGGAGAGCAAGCTGTTCGGCATCGGCGCCGAAAGCTACACCGTCGGCTCCAACGAGTTCTATATGGGTTACGCCACCAGCCGTCAGACGGCGCTGTGCCTCGATGCCGGCCACTTCCATCCGACGGAAGTGATCTCCGACAAGATCTCCGCCGCCATGCTCTACATCCCGCGCCTGCTGCTGCACGTCAGCCGCCCGGTGCGCTGGGACAGCGACCACGTGGTGCTGCTGGATGATGAAACCCAGGCCATCGCCAGCGAAATCATTCGCCATAACCTGTTTGACCGCGTGCACATCGGCCTCGACTTCTTCGATGCCTCCATCAACCGCATCGCGGCCTGGGTGATTGGCACCCGCAATATGAAAAAAGCGCTGCTGCGCGCCCTGCTGGAACCGACCGCCCAGCTGCGCCAGCTGGAGAACGACGGCGATTACACCGCCCGCCTGGCGCTGCTCGAAGAGCAAAAATCGCTGCCGTGGCAGGCCATCTGGGAGATGTACTGTCAGCGTCACGACACGCCGGCGGGCAGCCAGTGGCTGGACAGCGTACGGGCTTATGAGAATGCGGTTCTGAGCCAGCGCGGGTAATGCACGGGCTTCCCCGGGTCGCGGCTGACGCCTTACCCGGGCTACGAACCGGTAGCCCGGATAAGCCGTTTACGGCGCAATCCGGGGGCACGCACATATTTAGGGTGAGGGGGTCAACCCCGCACCGAATCAACAGGAAAGACAAGACTATGCAGACCATTATCGACGCCTGGTTCGTCCAGGGCATGATCAAAGCCACCTCCGACGCCTGGCTGAAAGGCTGGGACGAACGCAACGGCGGCAACCTGACGCTGCGTCTGGATGAAGCGGATATCGAACCTTACGCGGCGGATTTCCACGCCAAACCGCGCTATATCGCCCTCAGCCAGCCGATGCCAACCCTGGCCAACCAGCCGTTTATCGTCACCGGCTCCGGCAAATTCTTCCGTAACGTCCAGCTCGACCCGGCCGCTAACCTCGGCGTGGTGAAGGTCGACAGCGACGGCGCGGGATACCATATCCTGTGGGGCCTGACGGAGGATGCCGTCCCGACCTCCGAGCTGCCGGCACACTTCCTGTCGCACAGCGAGCGCATCAAACTGACCGGCGGCAAAGACCGGGTGATCATGCACTGCCATGCCACCAACCTGATCGCCCTGACCTATGTTCTGGAGAACCACAGCGATCTTTTCACCCGTAAGCTGTGGGAAGGTAGCACCGAATGTCTGGTGGTCTTCCCGGATGGCGTCGGCATTCTGCCGTGGATGGTGCCGGGCACCGATGAAATCGGCCAGGCGACCGCCGAAACCATGCAAAAACACTCGCTTGTGCTGTGGCCGTTCCACGGCGTCTTCGGCAGCGGCCCCACGCTGGATGAGACCTTCGGCCTGATCGATACCGCCGAGAAGTCCGCCGAAGTGCTGGTGAAAGTCTTGTCGATGGGCGGGATGAAGCAGACCATCACCCGCGACGAGCTTATCGCCCTTGGCAAACGCTTCAACGTGCAGCCGCTGCAGTCCGCTTTAGATCTTTATCCATAACAACATCGCGCCCCGCTCACCGAGACGGGGCGAAATATCACCTGCAAACCCTACAAAACTAACTCATGTGGAGTAAAAGCAATGAAAACAAAGACAAGCTTGATCCTCACCGTTGCCGCCCTGGCGTTGTCCGGTTCCGCCTTAGCCGAAGTTAAAATCGCCCTTGTGGCGAAATCGCTGGGAAATGGCTTCTTCGAAGCCGCCAACGTTGGCGCCCAACAGGCAGCCAAGGAGTTAGGTGATGTCAAAGTGATCTACACCGGCCCGACCACTACCACCGCCGAGGCGCAGATCGACGTGCTGAACGGGTTGATCGCCCAGGGGGTGGATGCGATCGCCATTTCCGCCAACGATCCGGACGCGGTGGTGCCGGTGCTGAAAAAAGCGATGCAGCGCGGCATCAAGGTGGTCTCATGGGACTCCGGCGTGGCGCCGGCAGGCCGTCAGATCCATCTTAACCCCTCAAATAACGCCTTAATTGGCGAAACCAACGTCAAGCTTGCCGCCGATGCGCTGCAGGCGCTGAACGTTGAGAAAGGCGAGGTGGCCGTGTTAAGCGCCACCCCAACCTCCACGAACCAGAACATCTGGATTGAGGAGATGAAAAAGGTGCTACCGCAGTATCCGTCGGTGCAGCTGGTCACCGTCGCCTACGGTGACGATCTGTCGGATAAAAGCTACCGCGAAGCGGTGGGTCTGCTGAAATCATATCCGGACCTGAAAGTCATTGTCTCGCCGTCGTCGGTGGGGATTGTTGCCGCCGCGCAGGCGGTGAAGGACCAGGGCAAAATCGGCAAAGTGTATGTCACCGGGCTGGGGCTGCCGTCGGAAATGGCCGGCGCGATCAAGTCCGGCGCCAGCAAAAGCTTCGCCATCTGGAACCCGATTGACCTGGGCTACGCCGCCACCTATCTGGCCGACGATTTAGTCAAAGGCACGGCGACCAAAACCGAAGCCAGTATGGGCAAGCTGGGCAAAGTGAAGCTGGACGCCGAGGGGAATGGCGCGATGGCCAAGCCGTTTGTCTACGATGCGAGCAACATCGATAAGTTCTCGAAAATTTTCTAATCCTTGTTCCCTCACCCCGGCCCTCTCCCGGAGGGAGAGGGGGAACGGCTGGCCCTCTGCGCGATGCGGCCAGCGGACGCCGGACCGTTCCCTCGCCCCTGTGGGGGAGGGTTAGGGTGAGGGGTGATTTTTGTGGAGAACTATCATGTCAGCATCAACGCCACTGCTGTCGCTGAAGGGGATCACCAAAATTTTTCCCGGTGTGCGCGCCCTTGAGAACGTGCAGCTTGATCTCTGGCCCGGCAAAGTGACCGCCTTAATCGGCGAAAACGGCGCGGGGAAATCCACGCTGGTCAAAGTGATGACCGGTATTTATCAGCCCGAAGAGGGCGAGATCCTCTATAAAGCGATCCCCATTCATCTGCCAACGCCGGAGTCGGCGCATAAGGTAGGGATCACCGCCATTCACCAGGAAACCGTGCTGTTTGACGAACTCTCGGTCAGCGAAAACATTTTCGTCGGCCAGTATCTGTATAAGGGACTGCTGAAAACGCTCGACTGGCCGGCGATGCACCGCAGAGCCAACGAGATCCTCACCCGGCTGGAAGTCCAGATCGACCCGCGAGCCACGCTGAAAACCCTCAGCATCGCCCAGCGTCACATGGTGGCGATTGCCCGGGCGCTGGCTTTCGACGCCCAGGTGGTGATCCTCGATGAGCCGACCGCCGCGCTTTCCCAGCATGAAATCCTGGAGTTTTATCACATCGTTGAGCGTCTGAAGCAGGACGGCAAAGCGATCCTGTTTATCTCGCATAAGTTCGATGAAATCTTCGAGCTGGCCGATTATTACACCATCCTGCGCGATGGGGTGTACGTCAGCTCCGGGGCGATAAGCGACATCACCGAAGAGCGGATGGTGTCGATGATGGTGGGCCGGGCGATCAGCCAAACCTACCCGAAAGTCGACTGCACCCCCGGAGAAACGGTGCTGGAGGTGACCGATCTCTGTCATCCTACCGAGTTTGCCCATATCAGCTTCCGCCTGCGCAAGGGAGAAATTCTCGGCTTTTACGGCCTGGTGGGCGCCGGACGCACCGAGCTGATGCAGGCGCTCTCCGGTGTCTCGCGCCCCTCCTCCGGCGAGATCCGCCTGAACGGCAGAACCATGCGCTTTCACCAGCCCGCCGACGCCATCCGCGCGGGCATCGTCTGCGTGCCGGAAGAGCGGCAGAAACAGGGAGCGATCATCGCCCTGCCTATCGCCCAGAACATCAGTTTACCGCAGCTCAGCAAGCTCAACCCTAACGGCGTCCTGAACGACGCCCGGGAATGGCGGCTGGCCGACGAGTACGCCTCGCGCCTGCAGGTAAAAGCCTTCAGCTGGCGGCAGCCGGTGGAGACCCTCTCCGGCGGCAACCAGCAGAAAGTGGTGATTGGCAAATGGCTGGCGACCCAGCCCGAGGTGATCATTCTCGATGAGCCGACCAAAGGCATCGATATCGGCTCAAAGGCCGCCGTGCATCAGTTTATGTCCGAGCTGGTCAGCCAGGGGCTGGCGGTGATTATGGTGTCGTCAGAGCTGCCGGAAGTGATGGGCATGGCCGACCGGATTATCGTAATGCACGAAGGGCTGATGGTCGCCGAGTACCGGGCCGGGGAAGCGACGGCGGAAACCATCGTTAGCGCGGCCAGCGGCATCGGCCAGGAGGCGGCATGATGGGACACGCATGGCTGAAACATCGCGAAGCGCTGCTGGCGGTGGTCATCATTTTGATGATCGGCGCCATCGGCAGCCGGGTGCCGTCGTTCGTTTCACCGGGCAATCTGGTGGAGATGTTTAACGATACCGCCATCCTTATCATCCTCGCCCTCGGCCAGATGATGGTGTTGCTCACCAAAGGCATTGATCTGTCGATGGCCGCCAACCTGGCGCTGACCGGGATGATAGTCGCCCTGCTTAACGCCCACTATCCGGGTATTCCGGTGGTGGCGCTGCTGGCGCTGGCGACTCTGCTGGGCCTGCTGATGGGAGTAATTAACGGCCTGCTGGTCTGGCGCCTCGGCATTCCCGCCATTGTGGTGACCCTGGGCACCATGAGCATTTATCGCGGCATTATCTTCCTGCTGACTGACGGCGGCTGGGTTAACTCACATCAGATGAGTGCTGATTTTCTCAGTCTACCGCGCAGCCCCCTCCTTGGGCTGCCACTACTGAGCTGGTGCGCCATCGCCGCGCTGCTGCTGGTGGGTTATTTCCTGCGCTACAGCCGCACCGGCCGGGCCTTATACACCGCGGGCGGCAACGCGACGGCGGCATACTACACCGGCATTAACGCCGGAAAAATGCAGTTCGTCAGCTTCTGTCTCTCCGGCGCGCTGGCCGGCTTCTGCGGCTATCTGTGGATCTCGCGCTTCGCCGTCGCCTATGTCGACGTCGCCAACGGTTTTGAACTCCAGGTGGTCGCCGCCTGCGTGATCGGCGGTATCAGCACCATGGGCGGAAGCGGACGGGTGCTGGGCTGCCTGTGCGGCGCGCTGTTCCTCGGGGTCATTAATAACGCCCTGCCGGTGATCGGCATCTCGCCCTTCTGGCAGATGGCGATTTCCGGGGCGGTGATCGTCATGGCGGTGCTGCTCAACGAGCGCGGCAATCGCGGTCACGGGCGGTTAATCCTGCGCAACGCGGCGTTAGCCCGACAGAAACAGGCGGTGAAATCATGAGCAAAATGATGGTATCTGAAGAGATGAAAAACGCCCCGGCCGCGCCGTCGCCGCTGCGCCGCCTGCTGTGCTGGGAAGGGTTTTTACTGGCGGTCACCCTGGCGGTATTTATCGGCAACGCCGTGGCTTCCCCGTACTTCCTCAATATCTGGAACCTGTCGGACGCCACCTTTACCTTTACCTTTACCGAGAAGGCGATCGTCGTCCTGCCGATGGCGATGCTGATTATCGCCCGGGAAATCGATCTGTCGGTAGCCTCGACGATGGCGCTCAGCTCAACGGTGATGGGCTTCTGCGCGGCAGCGGGGATGGACACTCCGCTGCTGGTGGTCATCGGCCTGGGCGTAGGTCTGCTGTGCGGCCTGTTCAACGGCTTGCTGGTGACCCGCTTTAACCTGTCGTCCATTGTGATCACCATCGGCACCATGAGCCTGTATCGCGGCATCACCTATATCCTGTTGGGCGATCAGGCACTCAATCACTATCCGGAGAGCTTTGCCTGGTTCGGCCAGGGGTACGTGTGGGGGGCGCTCTCTTTTGAGTTTGCGCTGTTTATCCTCCTCGCGGCCGCCTTCACCTTCCTGCTGCATAAAACCAACTTTGGTCGCCGGACCTACGCCATCGGCAATAACCCGACCGGCGCCTGGTTCTCTGGGATCAACGTTAAGCGTCATAACCTGGTGCTGTTCGCGCTGGTTGGGCTGATGGCCGGGCTGGCGGCGGTCCTGCTGACCTCACGGCTCGGCAGTACCCGCCCCACCCTGGCGATGGGCTGGGAGCTGGCGGTTGTCACCATGGCGGTGCTCGGCGGCGTCAATATTCTCGGCGGCTCCGGCAGCATGCCCGGGGTGATCATCGCCGCCTTTCTGATGGGGCTGGTGACCTTCGGCCTGAGCCTGCTGAACGTCCCCGGCATCGTGATGTCGGTGATTATCGGCGCCATGCTGATCGTGGTGATCTCCCTGCCGATTATTACCCGGCGGATGATGCAGCGAAGACGATGTTAATTTCCCCCTCACCCTGGCCCCCTCCCTGCGGGAGAAGGTCGGGGTGAGGGGAAACGGATTTCCCAAAATCAACATTAAGGAGAATTATCATGAGTTTTATGTTGGCACTACCTAAAATCAGCCTCCACGGCGCAGGCGCGATCGGTGATATGGTCAAGCTGGTAGCGGGCAAACAGTGGGGCAAGGCGCTGATCGTCACCGACGGTCAGCTGGTGAAGCTGGGCCTGCTGGACAGCCTGTTCGCCGCGCTGGATGAACAGCAGATGGCTTATCAGCTATTTGACGAGGTATTCCCCAACCCCACCGAAGCGCTGGTGCAGCAAGGCTATGCGGCTTACCAGGCGGCCCGCTGCGATTACCTGATCGCCTTCGGCGGCGGTAGCCCGATTGATACCGCCAAAGCGATAAAAATCCTCACCGCCAACCCAGGCCCCTCCACCGCCTACTCCGGCGTCGGCAAAGTGAAAAACGCTGGCGTGCCGCTGGTGGCCATCAATACCACCGCCGGCACGGCGGCGGAGATGACCAGCAACGCGGTAATTATCGATAGCGAGCGGCAGGTGAAAGAGGTGATTATCGACCCGAACCTGATCCCGGATATCGCCGTCGACGACGCCAGCGTGATGCTCGACATTCCGCCAGCCGTTACCGCCGCCACCGGCATGGATGCCCTGACCCACGCCATCGAGGCCTTTGTCTCCGTTGGCGCCCATCCGCTGACCGACGCCAACGCCCTCGAGGCCATTCGTCTGATTAACCTGTGGCTGCCGAAAGCGGTAGACGATGGGCACGATCTGCAGGCCCGCGAGCAGATGGCCTTTGGCCAGTATCTGGCGGGCATGGCGTTCAACAGCGCCGGTCTCGGGCTGGTACATGCCCTGGCCCATCAGCCTGGCGCCACCCATAATCTGCCGCACGGGGTATGCAACGCCATCCTGCTGCCGATCATCGAAAACTTTAACCGCCCGAACGCGGTGGCGCGCTTTGCCCGCGTGGCGCAGGCGATGGGCGTCGATACTCGCGGCATGAGCGATGAAGCTGCCAGCATGGAGGCCATCAATGCCATCCGCACGCTGAGCAAACGCGTAGGGATCCCCCAGGGTTTTAGCCAGCTTGGCGTCAGCAAAGCCGATATCGAAGGCTGGCTGGATAAAGCGCTGGCCGACCCATGCGCGCCGTGTAACCCGCGCCCCGCCAGCCGCGATGAGGTTCGCGAGCTCTATCTGGAGGCCTTATGATCCGTAAAGCCTTCGTCATGCAGGTGAACCCCGACGCGCACGAGGAGTACCAGCGCCGCCATAACCCCATCTGGCCGGAGCTGGAAGCAGTGCTGAAAGCGCACGGCGCGCACCACTACGCCATCTATCTCGATAAAGAACGCCATCTCCTGTTCGCGACGGTGGAGATTGAATCGGAAGCCCGCTGGGAAGCGGTCGCCAGCACGGAGGTATGCCAGCGTTGGTGGAAATACATGCGCGAGGTGATGCCCAGCAACCCGGACAACAGCCCGCTGAGCGCGGAGCTCAAAGAAGTGTTTTATCTGGCGTAAAAATAACTGGCCTCCCTCCAGACGGGAGGCCGGTCGATTAAACGGTCATTGCATTATCGCGCAGCGGCTCGGTTTTCGTCTTACCCGCTAACGTAAACGCGGATATTAAGGTAACCGTCAGAGCAATACCGCCGAGGATCATATAGGTCTCCTGGAAACCGATCCGATCGTACATATTGCCGGCGAAGGCGGAGAGGAAGATCGCCGCCACCTGCTTGGCGAACTGGAAGCCCACCAGGTAAATGGTCGCCGACAGCCGGACGTCAAACACGCCGGTGATGTATTTAAAGGCGCCCACCAGCAGGAACGGCACCTCCAGCGCATGGAGCATTTTCAACGCTACGACTTCCGCGGCGGTGGTGGCGAAGGAAGAGCCAATCATTCTTGCCGCCATCACCATCCCGGCGATCAGCAGGGTATTCTTCGCTCCGATACGGTTAATAATCCACGGCGAGCTGAACATAATGATGGCGTTACATATTTCTCCCGCGGTGGTGGCGAAACCAAAGGCGCGGGTGCCCGCTTCCGGGGTCGCGAAGAACGATTTGAAGAAGGTGGCGAACTGCTGATCGAAAACGTCATACACGCAGGCCACGCCGATAACATACAGAATAAACATCCACATCTTACGCTGGCGGAACATGCACACCGCCGTTTTTAAATCGATCGCCGGGCGATTGGCGCCGAGCGAATCCATCACCTGCGCGGACTGACTGGCCTGCGGTTTGGCGATGGCCACCAGCACCACCAGCAGCAGCGCGGCGGCTGACCCCATCCAGAACACCCATTCGGGATTAATGCTGAACAGCATTCCGGCGGTAGTCGCGCACAGCGCCCATCCCAGGCAGCCAAAGGTGCGCGCCTTGCCGTATTCAAACCCGCTGTTGCGGCTTACCCGTTCGATATAGGCCTCCATCGCGCCGGCGCCTGCGGAGAATGCAAAGCCGATATAGGCGCCGCCGCTCAGCGCCCCGAGCCAGATATTGGTTTTCAGCAGCGGAGCGAAAACATAAAGGAAGAAGGGAGCAATCAGCACCAGCAGAACGGTCACGATCCACATCAGGTGTTTTTTCAGCCCCAGCTTGTCAGAGATCACTCCGAGGATCGGCTGGAAACAGATGGCGAACAGCGACAGGCTGGAGAAAACGAGGCCGGTTTCGGTTTTATTCAGGCCGATGACGTCCGACAGCCAGATCGGCAGAAACGGAAAGCAGGTGGCCATGATGAAGAAGTAGAGAAAGAAGAACAGCCCGAAAATCCAGAAGTTGGGGTTGTTTTTGTGGGTACAGACGGTCGGGTTCATTATATTTTCCTCAAGAAGGGCCGCAGCGCGGCCCGATACCATCACACGCGTTGCAGACCAATCAGAATGGCGCTTTCCGGGTCGAGGATGGGTAGCGCCAGCCCCGCCTGCTGCAGCCACTCACCGCTCACCGTCTGCGGCGTCGTCATCCATGCCGGCAGCTTCCGCATGGTGTGGCCGCCCTCGCCGGTGATCTGAATGTTCGGATGATCGAGGAGCGTCACCTGATAGCGGGCGCTCGCCTCCAGGCCCGCCAGGCGCAGCGGCGCCATCAGGGTGTAGTCCGGCATCGCCAGCTGGCTAACGAGGAAGATCGCCTGCGCTTTATCCGGGCTGACGACGCCATGGGCAAGGGTGGTGGCGTCCGGCATATCTATTCGCCACTGCACGCCGTGATGGATCACGTCGCGCCACTGTTTATGCAGGGCTGCATATTTTCGGTATCCGGCGCGCTCTTCTTCATCGGCGCTCACCGGATCCAGCTCAAGGCCCATATGACCGAACAGCGCCGTCAGGCCGCGAAAGGCGATACTATGCTGGCGGAAGGTGGCATGACAGTGGCGATTGCCAATATGCGCGCCCATTACCTCGGGTGGAAAGAAGTAGCTCATGCCGCGCTGGATGGTGTTGCGCTCAAGGGCGTCATTGTTGTCAGAAGCCCAGAAGCGATGGCTGCGTTTGAGGACTTCATAATCGATCCGTCCGCCGCCGGAGGAGCAGGATTCAAATTCAATGTGCGGGAAACGGGCCACCAGCGTATCCAGCAGGCGGTAAAACTGGCGCGTTTGCGCGTCCGCAGCGGCGCGTCCCTGATGCCCAGGCTGCACCAGCTCGCGGTTCATATCCCACTTCACGTAGTCCACCGCATGCTCGCCCAGCAGCCAGCTCATCCGCTCCAGCAGATAATCAAACGCTTCGGGAATGTTGAGGTTCAGGACAAACTGATGGCGGCCGGTCAGCGGGGTATAGCCCGGCAGCGCCAGCACCCAGTCCGGGTGCGCCCGGTACAGATCGGAATCCGGGTTAATCATTTCCGGCTCCACCCAGATACCGAATTCCATACCCAGAGACTTCACGTGATCGATAACCGGCGTCAGGCCGTAGGGGTATTTTTTCTCATCGAGATACCAGTCGCCAAGCGCCGCCCAGTCGTCGTTGCGCCCTTTAAACCAGCCGTCATCGATAATAAAGCGCTCGACGCCCAGGGCCGCCGCTTCGTCGGCCATACGCATGATGTAGTCCGGGTCGTGGTCGAAATAGATCCCCTCCCAGGTGTTGAGATGCACCGGGCGCGGTTTGTTGCCCGGGAAACGAATAATCCGTTCGCGCAGATAACGATGGAACTGCTGGCTCATGCCGTTCAGCCCATTCGCCGAGTAGCTGGCATACAGGTACGGCGTCCACAAGGTTTCCCCTTCCGCCAGCGCCATTTCGCCCGGCAGATAGAGCGCCTCGGCCTGCAGATAGCGACGGCCATCAGTTTTCACCTCCGCCCGCAGGCGATGGTTACCGCTCCAGGCCAGATGCACGCCCCAGACTTCACCCTGCATCTCGCTAAAGGCGCGGCTGCCGGTGATCAGAGCCGGGAAATGTTCGTGAGAGGTGCGCCCGCGGCGGTTCTCCAGCACAAAGCTGTCGTGCTCCAGCGTCAGGCGATGAGGCTGAAACTCGCGGATCCAGCGGCCATGGAAAGCCATCACCTCGCGAGCGCGTTCGGCGACCGGCAGCGTGACCGCCAGGCGATCCACCTGCCATGGGCTGGCGCGCAGATTGGTCACGCCATGGCGCACGCTCAGCACGCCGCTGGCATCCAACGCGATCTCGCTCTGCAGGCGCAGGCCGGCCTGCGGATCTTCGCTGACCAGGGTCAGCGTCTGACCCTCGTGCCGCACTTCGCTGGTGGTGAACAGCGGAGAGGCATCCAGCCCCTGACGATGGCCTTCAATGCCCGGCGCGCCAAACAGACCATGGCCCAGCTCCGCCATTAAGGTCACTGGCGAATCAACATCCAGTCTGCCGTTGGCGACCGGGCGCGTCAGGCTGTCGGCATCCTGCGGCGAAAAGTGGCTTAAATGCGGTCCCCAGTAGACAATTTCGGCGAAAGGGCGGGTTTTAATTACAATATCGGCACCGGCGCTTTGCAGGTGAATCAGCGAATCAGACATCAGACATCTCCATCACAAGGAATGTCTTACTGTTGATCCGAAACGTTTCGGATGCCAACCAAAACGTTTCGGATCCGTGATCGGCTTCAGAATTACGGGTTAAAAAGGGGTAAGATCAGGCGGTTTCACCCGGGAAAAATTCCGGCTGCCATAGCACCTGCAGCGTGGCGAGATCCTCCCCAGCGATTAAGCGACGCACCATATCGGCAATCTGCCTTCCCACGCCCTGGCGCGTGGACTGGATCACCGCGGCGACATCGGTCTCAATGATGCTGTCCTGCGGCAGCCCGTCGTATACCACCAGGGCGACGCGGTTGTCGCCGGTTAAACGCCCCAGGTGGGCGAGCGCCATCGCGGCGCCATCGCCATGGGTGTTGCAGTCGGTGATAATCGCGGTAGGCGGCTCAGGCAGACGCAGCAGCTCCAGCGTGGCCTGATAGCCGCCGCGGCGCGTCGCCGGCACGCTACGCAGCCATGCATCGGATAACCCCGCCTCGCGCAGGGCATCGAGGTAGCCGTTACGCCGTTGCAAAATAAACGCCTGATTGTTGTTCTCGCCCAGCAGAGCGATACGCTGGTGGCCCTGTTGAATCAGATGGCGGGTGGCGCGGCAGGTGCCGGCATAGTTATCGAAATCAAACCAGGCGTAGGGCTGCGCCAGGCGGCTACGGCCGAGCGCCAGAAACGGAAAGCCGGAGGCCTGCAGCTGCGCCAGCCGCGGATCGTCATCCAGAGTATGGGCCACGATTAATGCATCGACGCGACGGCCCTGCACCATGCGCATATAGCCATGTTTATCCGCCTGCTCATCATCGGCGATCAGCAACAAATCAATGTCATGGCGCGCCAGCTCATGGCTGATCTCCCCGACCATCTCGAGAAAAACGTTATTGTTGAGCGGCGCGGGGCGGACAGGGAAGACGAGACCAACGGCATCGATGGTGCCCATTTTCAGGCGGCGGGCGAAAGTGTTGGGGCGATAGCCCCGGCGCTGCGCTTCAGCCTCAACCCGGGCGCGGGTCTCCTGCGACACATCGTCGTAGCCGTTCAACGCCCGGCTGACGGTCGTGACGGAGATCCCAAGTTGTTTGGCAATGGCTTTCAGCGACATAAAAATCCCTGTTTTCGCATAGGAAAGCTAGTTTCCCGCAATATGGCTATGACGTCCAGCGAGCGCGCGTCCCCCGCCGACGCGATGTCAGTTTTGCTCAGCGATCAGCAGGGCCTGCGTATCCGGCTCCAGCGCCTGAAAAACATGCTCCTGATCCGCCGGGTAGCAGATATAGTCGCCCTCGCCGAGCTCTTCCGGCGCCGACGTTAGCCCTACCCGCGCCCGCCCCTGGGTGACGATAATATGTTCCACCGAGCCTGGCGGATGCGGATGCGAAATGCGGTCGGCGCCGGGCTGGGTGAGCAGCAAATAGATGTCCCGACGCGCGCCGGGCGGACAGGCGGCCAGCAAAATGGCCTGATAGTTCGCCTGCTCTGCCACCACTTTGGTCCCCTCGCCGCGGCGGATCACCTGCGTTTTGTTCACCTGCGGCTCAAGCAGCCTGGCAAATGGAATATCCAGCGCTACGCAGAGCGACCACAGCGTTTCCAGACTCGGGTTGCCGTTGCCGGACTCCAGTTGCGATAGCGTGGATTTTGCGATACCCGCCCGACGCGCGACTTCCGCCAGCGAAAGCCCGGTCCGCGCCCGCTCCCGCACCAGACTTTTGGCGATAACGCTGATTGGCTGTGTCATACCCGCCCCTTGTTTTTTATATCGAACAATTCGTTCGCCTTGAAAAACGATCATTGTGTGTTCATTATAATGAAAATTTGTTCGATATGGCTAAGTGATATGAAACAAACTCTCTCCAGTCTCAGCGGAGACACGATAAAAGCGATTGTTTTGGTCTGCCTTGCCGTCGGGGTGGTGGGCATGTCCTATGGGTCGCTGGCGGTGGCTTACGGCTTCCCTTTATGGGTGCCGCTCTTGCTTTCGGTGTCCGTGCTGGCAGGCGCTTCTGAATTCATGTTTATCGGCATTGTCGCCAGCGGCGGTAGTCCGCTGGCCGCCGCCGCCGCCGGCCTGTTAGTCAATGCGCGTCATATCCCGTTCGGGGTGACCGTACGCGAACTGGTTGGTCGGCGCGCCTTAAGCTTTATCGGATGCCACATTATGAACGACGAGAGCGTGGTCTTTGGCTTGTCGCAGCCCACCCCCGCGCAGCGCAAAGCGGCCTACTGGCTGTGCGGCGCTGGCGTCGCGCTGATCTGGCCCCTCGGTACGCTAACCGGCGCGGCCGTCGGCAAACTGCTGCCAGCGCCGGAAACCATCGGGCTTGATGCGGTCTTCCCGGCGATCCTGCTGGCGCTGGTGATCCCAGCCTTTAAAAACCGCACTACGCTGATCCGCGCCGCCAGCGGCGCCGCGCTGGCGCTTGCCGCCGTACCGTTTGTGCCCACCGGGCTGCCGGTGCTGCTTTCGCTGTTCGGTTTACTGTCGAGGAAAAAATAATGGGCAACATGACGCTGTTTATCGCCGGTATCGCCATCCTGTCGCTGGGAACCTATCTGATGCGCCTCGGCGGCGCGAAGCTCGGCAATCGGCTGGCATTTTCCGAGCGCTCGCAGGCGCTGCTTTCCGATGCGGCGACGGTGCTGCTTTTTTCCGTCGCCCTGGCCACCACTTTCTATGAGGGCGCACATTTCGCCGGTATGGCGCGCGTTCTGGGCGTTGCTTTCGCTGTGTTCCTCGCCTGGCGCAAGGTCCCGCTGATCGGCGTGATTATCGCCGCCGCCGTGGTGACCGCGCTGCTGCGCCTGGCGGGTATGCCCTAGGACGAGTAAGCGTAATCTGTAAAACCGCTGTGCTGTCCGGCGATCGTGCCTACAAGCCACTGAATAACCGGTTCGATTTGCAGCGGGTGCCGCTGGTCTATCGTCAGTACAGGTCCTAACGACATGGGCTGCGCCCGCCCGGCCAGCTGGGCCAGCTCCGGCAAATACTCTTCTCCGGGGTGGCCCGGCGGCCGCGTCGCCAGCCGCGAGGCATAGCGCGCGACGGCCAGCTCCGGAGAGATATGGTTCCAGACCTCAATCACCTGCTCCACGCCCGCCTGCTGTAGCAGTCTCTGCAAGGTCTCCCGCGGCTGAAAGCCGAACCAGGCGTCGATCAACCAGACCATGCTGGCAGGCGATGCGCCGACAATCGACCAGATCACCTCATACGCCGCGCAGCCCAGCTGGCGATTCATCGGCCGGTCGACAGGGGCCAGGCGCGCCATAAACGGCTCTTTGATGCCGTCGATCGTCAATACCGGCAGGCTAAAGGTCTCCGCCAGCAAACGGGTAATGGTGCTCTTCCCCGACGCCGGAATGCCGTTGATTAAAATGGCCGTTTTGCAGCCTGGGGTCAGATGTCTGTTCATAGTAATGCGATAACCTCCTCCCGGCTGCGGGCCGTCCGCAGTTTGGCCATGGTGTCATTATTATCCAGCAGCGCGACGATGGAACGGATGCCCTCCTCGATATGCGCATTGCTGTCCCGGGCGCCAAACATAATAACAATGTCCGCTTTTTCACTGTCCGCAAAGGGAATAGGCTTTTCCAGCACCACCAGGCTAAAGCAGTTGCGTCTGACGCCGCATTCGGGGCGGGCATGGGGGATGGCAATCCCTTCATCAAAAACGTAATAAGCGCCATGATTTAAAGTATTGTCGATCACCGCCTGGCTATATTCCGTCGAAATAAAGCCTTTTGCCTCCAGCGGGCGGGCAGCCAGCTTTATTACCCGCTGCCAGTCGGACTCCACAACGCCAACCTGAATGGCATCGGCCTCAATAAGCAGTTCTTTTATGGTCATTCTCTGTTCCTAGATATTGCGGCGAATAATATTGCGTAAATTATCAATCTGCAGAAACAGCGCATCGATATCCTGCCGGTGGCTCTTACTTTTGGCATATACCGATAATGCCCGGTTGTAAGTCAACATCAATGTTTTTTGCACGTCGCTATTATCGGGCTGGCGCTGTAATTCGCCTTCCAGTCTGGCGATCTCTTCCGCCAGCTGACGGGACTGTTGATCATAATCCTGCAGCGGGTTTTGCTCTTTTTTCCACAGCGTTTTCAATGATTCAAACATAGCAAGCTCCCTCCCTGGCGGAAGACAGGGCAACAAAAGATATGTGTCGGTAACAACGCTATTTAAATAGCGCCATTTTTTCCATTAATACGGCAGTCACTGCCTGGTTGGCGGGAATTAAAAATTTCCGTACGCTGTCATTTACTTTTCCTTTCTCAAACGTTGATTTACAGCGATCGACCCACTGCACGTTCATTTCCGTTCCGACGTTCACTTTATTAATCCCTTCGGTGACGGCCAGCCGCATATCCTCATCGCTGACACCTGTGCCGCCATGCAGCACCAGCGGCACGCCCGTCGCTTCGCTTATCGCCTTCAGCCGCGCATGCTGTATCTGCGCTTTACCTGTGTACAGGCCATGCACAGTGCCCACGGAGACGGCCAGCATATCGACCTGTGTCTCCTTCACAAAACGCGTCGCGTCTTCGACGGTAGTAAAACAGATATCTTCGGCAGCCACCGCTTTTCCATCCTCTGACCCGCCGATCGCCCCCAGCTCACCTTCTACCGTAATATTCCGCGGCCGGGCCATTTCTACCACAATCCGCGTGTTACCGATATTTTCCTCGAGGCTTAAGTGAGACCCGTCGTACATCACCGAAGAAAAGCCCGCATTCATTGCCGTCTCGATGGCTTTAATATCGGAGCAGTGATCGAGATGCAGGCAGGTCGGGATATTTTCACTGTCTGCTAATGAACGCACGGCATCGACCAGTAACCGATACCCCAGATACTCTGCGGTACCGGTTGATATTTGAATCATTAATGGGCTGCGGCTGTTTTGCGCGGCTTTGAAAAAAGCCGGTAACATCTCAATACAGTGCAAGTTAAACGAGCCAATCGCTTTAAATCCTCATTTCTGTGCGATTTTTAAAATCTCATTAAAATTATACAGACTCATGAACACTTTCCCCTTTCGGCTTAGCGGATTTACCGTTTACAAACCATGCCAGTGCGGCGACAAACACAATAAACAAGGCGACAAAGAGCCAGTTATTCTGGAAGGCGTGGCCTAATACCAGACCGGAGCTGATGACGTCTGAATCGCTGAAGGTGACGCCCGTAAAGCCGTAGCTCTCCAGCATGGGTACCAGAATGGCCGGCAGAAATGTGATAAACAGGCCGTGAATCACCCCGCCGATCATCGCCCCGCGACGTCCGCCCAGCGCATTGCCAAATACCCCTGCCGTACCGCCGGCGAAAAAGTTGGTTAACAGCCCGGGGAGAATCATCGCCAGGCCGAACATCGGGAAAACCAGCATGCCGATAATCGAGCCGACAGTCGTTGCCAGAAATCCAACAATCACCGCATTCGGCGCATAGGGAAATAGCACCGGGCAATCGAGAGCGGGCTTTGCATCCGGGACAATACGCATCGCGATACCGCGAAAAGCCGGCACCAGCTCATTGAGTAATAAACGCACGCCGCTATAGAGGACAAAGACCCCGGCGACAAACTGAATGGACTGCATGAAGGCATACATCAGGTAATTAATGCCGCCGGAGAACTGCGCGATGTACTGCGGCCCCGCCGCGATAGCCGGGATGAGATACATCGGCACCATCACCACCGCCATGGCCAGATAGGTATCCTGCAGAAACTTAAAGTTATCAGGCAGTTCGAGATCTTCCGTGGAGCGAGAGCCTTTTCCGACAACTTTAGCGACCGCAGCCTGCACCAGATAGCCGATAGTACAGAAGTGCCCCAGGGCCACATCATCAGACCCGGTAATGCGCCTGACCACCGGCTGCGCCAGGGCCGGCATTAACACCGCCATCACGCCGCCGAAGATGCCCCCGGTTAAAATCAGCGGTACGCCGGTGAGCCCGGACTTATAGCCAATCACGGCGCCGATCGTCGCCATCCACAGCAGCGCCTGGCCGGTCAGAAAAATATATTTCAGCGGCGTCAGCCGGGCGATAATAATATTGACGGCAAAGATCACCAGCAGCGTCAGCGCCACCTCCGAACCTAATTCCCGATTAGCTAACCCGGCGATGGCGGCCACATCGGTAATATAGCCTTTCATGCCAAATCCCTGGGTGAAGATATCATTCAGGAAGGTCAGCGTGGCGACAATGATGTTTATCCCGGCCATCATAATTAAGAAACCGAGCAGCGTTTTAAATGTCCCTTCCGCGGTTTTGCCTGGCGATTTCTTTTGCAGGATCAGGCCAAGCATGGCAATAAAAGCAATAAGAATGGATGCCTGGCCGAGTAAATCCTTAACGATAAACGCAACGAAGCTATTCATAATCAGCCACCTTCAGATGACGTTCTTTTAAGAATGCGACGATCTTAGTTTCAATCTCCTCTTTATCAGTAAGTTTATTCAATACCACGACACGTTTAATTTCTTCTTCACTGGCATCGGCGGTTAAGATGTCGGCAAAGGTTTTTTGCGTCAGAATCATATCCGATTTAAAAGCCCCAGCTAGGGAAACGGTGGTGTGTTCAATATGAACGGGAATTTCCAGCTTCTTTAAAACTGCCTTCGCCGTCATTTCAAAGCTTGAACCGAGGCCGCAGCCACATACGCATAAAATTTTCAGCATGGAGGGTCTCCTCAAATAATATTGAGTTGCTTGGCAAGTTTATAATGATGTCCTTCAGTATCGACCAGACGTTTTTTCATACTGACTAAATCAATCGGAATAGGTTTGTTACTGGAATTAATTATTATGGCTTTATTTTTCATACCTGACTGAATACAGCGAACCACTTCACTGGCCATAATAGTGCCCTGATAAATCTCTTCGCAGGTTGGATCACCGCTGCGTAAACCATAGCCGACGATCGTTTTACGGATACGGACACCTATTTGTGGTTCCAGCTGTTTAATCATGGTATCAATCGCCCCCTGAAAGCCGGGAGAGTACTCTTTGGTATAGCCTTCTGAGCAGAGGATAACGACGCTATTCTGCGTACTCAGCTTCCGGGTAATCCGTTCCGCGAGCACGGCCAACGGCATCTGTGCCTCCGGGATCAGGGCAATATCCGCATTACATTTAATGGCGGACTGCAACGTTAGTT
>ENA-UERS01000384-UERS01000384.1-human-gut-metagenome-genome-assembly--contig:-NODE-384-length-20832-cov-3.860226_pt1 | contig 20832 bp, 19 predicted proteins | sample MGYA00242991_ERZ507992 | MGnify/ENA primary metagenome ERZ507992 (study PRJEB26167, sample SAMN06115535) | human gut metagenome | host: Homo sapiens | place: China:Chongqing | collected 2015-10-24...
CATGGCTTCGCCATGAATCCCTACGTTTCGTGACAACTCTCAACCGCGCCTTACTATCGTGAGGCGCGAGTGACGTTTGCTCGGCGGCAGACTGCTTGCCGAATGCGGCATTGCTGCGCTCGCCGCATTGATGAGGCTGGCGGTAGACGGAAATTAGGCTACACTTCTACAAGATCAGCAGAGCGGCAGCGGATAGTAGGAGTAGGCCAAATCGTCTTGCAATGCTAACGCGGCAACGCCGCACACAGGCACTCTCATTCCGGAGGCGCAAAAGTCATTCGAGCCCGAGACTGCCAATCAAAAACCTTTCTCTTGGGGGATTTAAAGGGGGCCATTCTCTTTTGTGAAAGAGAATGGCCCCCTTTTGTGCCGCGGCGCGCACGCTGCTCTCCCCTCCCGCATAGTGCGGGAGAATATCAATCCCTTTGATAAATCGCCAGCCCAAACGCCAGTTTGACACTAAGCTCCTGAGCCCGCTCAGCCTTTTGCTGGTCTTTAGCGCCAGTTTTATAATAGTATGGTGTCATGCGGAATAAAGATAGAATATCCTCATTACAGGATAAATGAATGATATCGCGCACTTCGCGCGTTTCGACGAGCGTGAAGCCCTCAGTCTCGAGCGGCGTGGGCGGGTTGTCGCGCGGCGTGTCGTAGATGAGTGCTTTGAGCTCCCACAGATGCTCGCGCAGGGGATAGGCGCGCAGAAGATAGCCGCCCGGCTTCAGCACGCGCGCAAATTCCTCCGGCACGAAAGGGGAGAAGATATTGAGCACCTCGTCGACGCTGCCGTCTTCGACCGGCAGGTGCGCGCACGAGGCGACACAGAGCGTGAAGTCCGGCGAGCGCTTCGATGCGTACTGGAGCGCGGTCTTCGAAATGTCGACGCCTAAAAGCTCGCCGTGCTTGCCCGCTTTTTCGATGGCGCGCAGAACGGCAAGAGAATAAATCCCCTCGCCGCAGCCTGCGTCGAGGACCGTCGCCTCCTGCGGCGTGAACTCCGCCGCGGCGTCCGCAACGGCGGCGATGAAGCGGTCGTAATAGCCCTTGTCCAAAAAGTCGCGGCGGGCGCGTACCATGAGCTTGTCATCCCCGTGGTGGCCTTGCGAGGAGTTGAGCAGGAGGTTGACGTATCCGCTCTTGGCGATGTCAAAGCTGTGGTTTTTCGGGCAGAGATAGGCCCCCGCGCGTTTTTCAAGTGCCCCAGCGCAGACGGGGCAGCGCAAATTGACCATCAGAACAGCCCCACCTGCTGCGGCACCTCGCTCCGACCGAGCGAGCGGAGCTGCTGCTGGTTTTCCTCGGCCAGCGCGTCGGCGATGGCGATCTTGCGGACGATATTTTTCATCGTCTCGTCAAAGAGCGTCCCGTCGCGGTAGTCCGCGGGGAAGATGAAGTCCACGCGCCCCTTGGCGAGCAGGTCCTCCACGCCCGCGCGGTTGCTGTCCTGATACACGGCCACCGCCTGCCCGCCGTAGGCGCGCATCATCTTCATGCACGGCACGTCGGAAAGGCCGTCACCGATGTAGATCATGTTCGTGAACGGGATGCGCTTGGAGTCGTCGGGCATCGAGGCGTTGAGCTCCTTGTCCTTCGCAACGTCGAGAATACCCTTGTTGATGCGGTAGACGAACTGTGTCTTGTTCGTGAAGTTGACGTCGAGCTTCGGCCACGAAGCAAGTCCCTCTTCGTTGTAGAAGAATTCACAGGCGTAAATTTCCTTAAATTCGTGGCTCACGCCGCTGCCCTCGATGATCTCGCGCAGGCCGGAGGAGAGCACGTAGTGCTCGATCTCCACGCCCAGCGTTTCGCCGAAGGCGTTGATGCGCGAGAACCAGTCCTGCACGCCGGGGAACAGCTCGATCGCATGTCCGCAGGAAACGAGATAGTCGCGGCTGAGGCGGATGCCCTTTTTGCGGCACTCCTCGATCATCGTGTACATGTAGGCGAGCAGGCCGTCCATGCGGTTCTCAAAGCCGAAGGAATTCGCGATGCTCCAGAACTCGCCGGGCGTGTAGCCGAGCGAGGGGATGAACGTATAGTCCTGCATGTCAAAGTCGTAGAGAAAGGCGATGATGGGCTTTTTGTTCATGTCGTCTCCTTTTCACCGCGCTGCGGCCAAAGAAAAAATAAAAGGGCGGTCTGAAACCGGCTCCTCTGTGGAGCCGGCCAAAACCGCCCTTTTGCTGTTACTCTTCTCCGTGATAGTTGCGGCCGAACTTAAGGTCATCCAGACGGATGGCATGGCTGGCCGTTTCTACAAACGGGCTGTCGTCCGGCTCGAGCGGCTCTGCCTTGGGCTCCTCGGCCTTCGGCGCGCTCTGCTCCTCTGCCGGAGCGGTCTCCTGCGTCTTTTCGGGCGCGGCCTCCTCCGCCGCGGGGCGGAAGGACGCGAGGATATTTTCCTCGATGGCGTTCACGTCGGCCTCGGTCTTCTGCTCGGTCTTTTCGCCGCCCGCGATCTCCTCGGGCGTCAAGTCAGGCGCGCGCTCGATGAGCGCAAGCTGCGCCTGCGCAAGCTCGCGCGTCTTCTGCAAAAATTCCGCAGTCGCGGCCTTGGCCGCGTTCAATCGGCGCTGCTCGAGTTCGACATCGCTCTGCAGCGCGCCGATCTTGGCGCGGGCTTCGTCCTCCGCGCCGGCGAGCACGGCCTTTTTCTTCTCCTCGGCCTCTTCGACCATGGTGTTGGCCATGCGCTGGGCGGTCAGGAGGGCGGCGCGCATGGAATCCTCCGTCGCGCGGTACTCCTCCACCTTGTCGACCAGCACCTTGAGCTTGGCCTTGAGGGCGGCGTTTTCTTTATAGAGCGAGGTATAATCGTCGGTCAGCTCATCGAGAAACTCGTCGACCATCACCATATTATATCCGCCGAAGGCCGCTTTGCTGAAAGCGCGGCCGGAAACTTCCTGCGGTGTCAGCATGCTATCCCACTCTCCGTTTCTTTACAGGTAGAGGCCGTTATTTTCCAGCTCGTCGATCAGATCGCCCATGATATCCACATGATAGGGCGTGATGATGTACGTGTTGGCCGCGACCTTTTTGATCTTGCCCTCGCCCGCGTAGGCCACGCCGGAGAGGAAGTCGATCAGTCTTCTTGCAATGTCCTTGTTCGTGGACTCAAGGTTGATGACCACCGTGCGCTTTTCCTTCAGATGGTCGGCGATCTCGCTCGCGTTTTCAAAGCGCTCGGGCTTGACGAGCACGACCTTGAGCTGCGTGGTCGCGTTGATGTTCACGACCTTGTTGCGGCGGTCCTCCGCCTTGCGCTCGGCGCTGCGGCGGTCGGCAAAGGCGCCCGTGTCGCCGCGGTCTCTCAGATCGGGGAAATCGTCTTCATATTCCTCGTCCTCATCCTCGTAGGGGTGAGCCCACTTTTTCAGATCATCCAAAATACCCATGGTATCAAGACCTCCTCGATCAAATCGTATAATTGCGGGCGCCGAAGATCGCCGTGCCGACGCGCACCATCGTCGCGCCTGCGCGCACCGCGTCCTCGTAGTCTCCGCTCATGCCCATTGACAGTATATCAAGTGTATTATCATACAACTTGGCATTGATGTCAACAAAAAGTGCATGAACTTTTTCAAAGTAGGGCAGGCTGCCGTGCTCGCCCTCGGCGACCGGCGGGATGCACATGAGGCCGCGCACGCGGACATTTGCGCACTTTTTGGCCTCTTCCGCCGCCTGCTCCAGGCTCTCGGGCGCAAAGCCGCTCTTGGCCTCCTCGCCGCCGATATTCACCTCAAGCAGGATATCCTGCACGATGCCCAGCTTCTCGGCCTGCTTGTCGATGGCGGCGAGCAGCTCGAGCGAGCCGACCGATTCGATCATCGCGACCTTGCCGACGACATTTTTCACCTTATTGCGCTGGAGGTGGCCGATAAAGTGCAGAGGAGCGCCGTCATAGGCGTGCTCGGCGAGCTTTTTCGTCATCTCCTGCTCGCGGTTCTCGCCCAGCACGTCGATGCCCGCGGCGATGGCGGCGCGGCAGGCGTCCGCGTCGTTCATCTTGCTCGCGCCGACGAGGGTAATTTCGCTTACGTCGCGGCCCGCCTCTTTGGCGGCCGCGGCAATGTTTGCGCGCACGCGCGCGATGTTTTCAGCAATGCTCATTTCTAATCTACGACCTTTCCGTTATATAGCTCCCCTGCCGAAACGATGACCTCATCGTTCGGGCGCAGGGTGTAAAGGGACTTTTGGCTCTCCGTCGCGGCTTCGATCGTGCCGGGCTCCACCAGACAGTAGTCGCTGCCCTGATAGACGATGCTCACGGGCTTGAAGTACGCCACGCGCCCGACGAGGCAGTAAACGCCCGACACGCCGTTTTCATCCACGCGCAGCGCGTTTTTCGGCACGCGCAGGCCGTCGTACGCGCTGATGATGAGCTCGGCATTCTGCTCGCGCAGCAGCGTCATGTAGGATAAGTACCGCGTGCTCTTGAGCACGATCAGGCATTTGCCGTTCTCCGCGGCGCTGATGCGCGTGAGCGTAACGGGCAGGTCAAAGTCGACGCCCGACGCCATGCGAAGCGTCAGCCTGCTGCCCTCCTTCAGGGACGCGGCGTCCTCCTCGTTCACGTTCGCGGCGAAGTACCAGGCACTTCCCTGAATGAGCTTGCCCACCGTGGTCGAAACGCTCTGCGGCGCGGCGGACGAAAGCTGCGAGGGCGTCATCGTCTCGAGCACCTCCGGCGTCAGCACGCTTTCATACCCGTCGGCCACGGCGCTGTAAGTCCCCGACACGGGCGCTGTGATGCGCGTCGTGCCGCCGCTCGCCGCGCCCGAGAGCGCGGTGATCTGCGCGTTCAGCTCGTCGAGCTTCGCCGTTAAGTCATCGCTGCCGTTGTAGGCGTATTCGCGCTTCAAGACCGTCGTTTTGAGCTGGGGGATCAGCGTGTCGAGCGAGCTGTACGCGCCCGACTCGTAGGCCGCGCGCACGGAGATGATCTGCTCGCGGATGTCGGTATCCAGACGCAGCGCGGTGGCCGCGTCGCTCGAGGCGCTCTTGGCGTACTCAAGCTGCTCTTTCTGCGCGCGCAGCGTCTCGAGCTGCTGCGTGGCGTTCAGCGCGTCGGCCGAGCGGTAGACGGAGGCGATGGTGTCGCCCTGGCCCACACGCTCGCCCTCGGCGTGCTTGAGCTCGATGAGCGTTTCATTGCAGTCCACGACCTGCTCGTCGCGCACCACGTAGCCCCGCAGGGCAATGGACCGCTCGCTGTGATAGCGGTAGACGAGCGTCGTCGTCTCGGGGCTGACAAAGTAGTTGTAGCCCTGCACGGCGAAATACCCGATGACCGCCAAAAGGAGCAGGATCGTGATGATCTTTGTGGAAACGGATGTAGATTTCATGGCACACTCCCGGATCAGGCGTGCTTACTCCTCGCTTTCCTCCGCGCCTTTGAGGTCGATGGCCGCGATGGGCACGATCGTCGAGATCGCGTGCTTGTAGAGCATCTGCTGCTTGCCGTCGCTCTCCAAGATGACGGCAAAGCTGTCAAAGCCCGTGATGACGCCGCGCATCTGGAAGCCGTTGACGAGAAATACCGTCACGCTCGTGCGATTGCGGCGCGCAGAGAGGAGAAACAGGTCCTGAAGGTTTGCGATTTTTTTCATGGCTTTTCTTTCCTTTCTTTTTTGCGGACGGCTTGTCCGCGTTAAAGTCAGGATACGCCATAGGTATGGAGAATTTCTGTCGAAAAAGCGAGGCAATCGGGGAGAATCCTCGTTTTTTTCCAATAAAACCAGTGGATGCTGGGGTCGCGCCGCAGCCACGTGAGCTGGCGCTTGGCATACTGGCGGGAGCGGAGCTTGATCTCGTCGATGGCCTCCTCGCGCGCGGCCTCGCCGTCCAAGTAGGCAAGCGCCTCTTTATACCCGATGGCCTGCATGGCCGTCACGTCGCGGGGAAGTCCGGAATCGAGCAGCGCTCTGACCTCGTCGAAAAGCCCCGCCTCGACCATTTTGTCGACGCGCAGGTCGATGGCGCGCTTCATGTCGTCCCGATCCTCATAGGCAAGGCCGATGCGCACGGAATCGTAGCGCGGGGGGATGAGTTTCGTCTCCGCGTTGTGCTGTGCCATGGTCTTGCCGGTCTCGTAGTAGACCTCGAGCGCGCGGAGGATGCGCTTTTTGTCGTTCAAATGGAGATTTCCGGCGGTCTCGGGGTCGATGCGTCGGAGCTCGACGAACATCGCCTCGCCGCCCTCCTTGTCCCAGCGGGATTCCAACTCCGCGCGGTATCTGCCGTCCTTGTCGCCGCCGGCAAAGCCGTGACCGGCGAGCAGGGCATTGAGGTACAGTCCCGTGCCGCCGACGATGACGGGCTGCTTCCCGCGCGAGAGGATATCGTCGACGCACTTCGCCGCGTCGTCCGCGTAGCGGGCGACGGAGTAGTTTTCCCGCGGGTCGGCGACGCCGACCATGTGATGCGGGACGCCCTGCATCTCCTCCGCCGTCGGCGCGGCGGTACCGATGACCATGCCGCGGTAGATCTGCATCGAGTCGCAGGAGACGACCTCGCCGCCGAGCATTTTCGCAAGCTCGACGCCGAGCCACGTTTTGCCGCAGCCCGTCGGGCCGACGACGCATACGAGTTTCATTTTCTTCCTCCTGCGCTTACGCGCGCTTGAACATTTTTTCGAGCTCGTACTTTGTGAGCTTGGCTTTCACGGGCCGTCCGTGCGGGCAGAACTGCACCTCGCCGCTCTGCACCTTATCGACGAGCACGCGCAGCTCGCTTAGGTCGCTCTTCCAGCCGCCCTTGATGGCCGCCTTGCAGGCCATCGTGTGCAGCAGCGCGTCGCGCGCGGCGGCGGGGTCGGCGGTGTGGGCGGTGACGAGCTTGTCGGCAAGCTCTTCGAGCGCGGGGATGGCGTCGCCGCTGTCGATATCGGCGGGGATGGCGCGCAGGATCAGGCTCCCGCCGCCGAACTCCTCGCACTCAAAGCCAAATTCGCGCAAAAGCTCCAAATTCGCCGCAAGCGCGCTGTACTCCTCGGCGGCGAACTCCGCCACGAGGGGAGCGAGCAAGGCCTGACACATCAGGGGCTCCTGGTTGGCCTTCATGCGGTCGAAATTCACGCGCTCGTGCGCGGCGTGCTTGTCGATGAGCCAGATGTTTTTATCCTCGTCCTCGCAGACGATGTAGGTGTCGAGCACCTCGCCCGCGATGCGCCACGGCGCGGCGGACGGGGGAACGAACGTCGTCTGCTCGATCTCGGGCTCTTCCTGCTTCGCAGGGGCAAACACGGGGACGGCGGGCGCTTCCGGCTCGGGCTCTGCCGCAGTCTCCGCCGCCGGTCCGATGATTGGGCCAGTCACGACGGGGCGGGCGTTTTCCTCGGGCATCGGCAGCGTGACGACCTCGTCATCGTGGTTTTCCACAGTATGGACAGACTTTTCCACAGGCTGTGACTGCTGTGCTGACAGTACCGGCGCGGACGCGGGCGTTTCGCGGCGCACATAGTCGGAAAGCGCCGCCTTGCCGCCGCTCTGCGTGTCGATGGCGGGCACTCTCGTCTGCCACTGCGGGGCGGGCGAGGGCTTCACCGGCGCGCTCTGCGGCGCGGATACGGGACGCGCACCGGCAGGCGTATAAGCGGGCTTTTCCGCCGCCCTCTGGCTCTCGCGATACTGCTGTGAGGTCATATTGGCGAAGAAATCGCCGCGCGGATTCTGCACTTGGGACGCGGGCTTTGGTTGGGGGCGCTCGGCCTCTTCGCGCTTGTCGAGCGCGGCCATGACCGCGTGGTAAACGAGATCAAACACGCGCTTTTCGCCCACGAACTTCACGATGGTCTTGGCAGGGTGGACGTTCACATCCACCATGTCGCGCGGCAGCTCGACGAGCAGCACGCAGCCGGGGAACTTGCCCTTCATCATGCGGTTGGAGTAGGCTTCTTCGAGCGCAGCGGTAAGAAGCTGGGATTTGACGAGACGCCCGTTGACAAAAAATGTCTGCATGCCGCGCGTGCCGCGCGAGGCGATGGGCGAGGTCACAAAGCCCGTGACGCCCATGTCGCCGTCCGTACCCTTGACCTCAAGAAGCGAGAGCGTGAACTCACGCCCGAGCGAGGCGTAAATGGCGGAGCGCAGCGCGCCGTCGCCGGGGGTCAAAAGCGTCTGCGTGCCGTCCTTGATGAGCTTGAACGACACCTCGGGATGCGAGAGCGCAAGGTGCCCGACAAGGCCCGCGATGGCCGTGGCCTCCGCGCTGTCGCGCTTCATAAACTTTAAGCGCGCGGGCGTGTTGTAGAAGAGGTCGCGCACGATGATGCTCGTCCCCTCGGGACAGCCCGCATCCTCGACCGCGCCGGGAACGCCGCCCTCCAGGTGGAGCTTCGCGCCGCTGAGCGCGCCGCGCTCGCGCGAGAAAATGTCGAGCCGCGACACACTCGAGATCGCCGCGAGCGCCTCGCCGCGGAAGCCCAGCGTGCCGATGGCGGCCAAATCTTCCGCCGTGCGCAGCTTGCTCGTCGCGTGGCGCAGAAAAGCCGTTGGCAGCTCGCTCGGCGCGATGCCGCAGCCGTCGTCGCTGACGCGAAGATAGGTCATGCCGCCGTTTTTCATCTCCACCGTCACGCTCTGCGCGCCGGCGTCGATGGCGTTTTCCAGCAGCTCCTTGACAACGCTCGCAGGGCGCTCGACCACCTCGCCCGCGGCGATGAGGTCGGCGACATGCGGCGATAATTGCTGAATATGGGGCATTGATTTCCTCCTTTTAGGAAGCGATGGTGAAAAGGGAAAGGGCATTGACGAGCATGTGGAGCAGGATCGACGTCCACAGCGTGCCCGAATGCTCATACGCCCAGGCGAACACAAGGCCGGGCACAAGGTATTGCAGCATCAAAATGAGATAGCCTAAGTCCCAGTTAGAGAGCGCCGCCGTCCACACGTGTAAAAACGCGAACAGCGCGCAGGAGAGGATATAGGCGAATATTCTGCTCTTTTCTTTCAGGCACCCGAACACGAGGCCGCGGAAGAGCACCTCCTCCACAAACGGCGCGAGCAGCACGACGATCAGCGCCGTCATGCGCGGGGCGGAGGCCACCTGCGCGGCGATGGTCATGTCGTTCAGGTTCGTGCGGCTGTTAAAAAGCACATTGCACACGCGGAATATGAGCTCGTTCGCGCCGTAGAAGACGAGAAGGCCCAGCAGCATCGTCGAAAGCGCGCGGTTCAGGTTGTCTAAAAACCGGCCCGATGTGTGCGCCAGATACGAGTGGAACAGCAGCACCGTGACGGCGAAGAGCGTGTAGTAATAGAGCACATTGCGCAGGGAATCGTTGATGGTGGTGTCGAGCACGACCTCCAGAAGGTCGAATATTCTTGTTGCCAAAAGCGGCATCACCAGAAGATAGACGAGGAAGAAGATCGTTCCGGCGACGCGCTCGGTGCGGTTCATGCCGCCGGAGGCGGTTTTCTTTTTTGCCATGGGGAGACCTCTTTTCCGGGGAAATTACGAGAGCTTCTGCTTGAGCTCGTAGAGGAGCTGCATCGCCTCGATGGGGGACATCGTGTCCGGCTGGGCGCGGCGGATGGCCGCGAGCACCTCAGCCTCGCCGATCGCGTCGAGGCTGACCTGCTCGGTCTCCTCGCGGGGCTTTGCCTGATACGCGCCGCCCTGCTCGAGCTCTTTTAGGATGACGTTCGCGCGCCTCACGACCTCGTTGGGCAGGCCCGCGAGCTTTGCGACCTCGATACCGTAGCTGCGGTCTGCCCCGCCGGGGACGATCTTGCGCAGGAAGATGAGCTCGTCGCCGCGCTTTTTGATGGAAATGCTGTAGTTCTTCACGCCGGGAAGAATGCCCTCAAGCTCCGTGAGCTCGTGATAGTGCGTGGCGAACAGCGTCTTCGCGCCAAGCTTTTTCGGGTCGGCGCAGAATTCGAGCACTGCGCGCGCGATGCTCATGCCGTCGAACGTCGACGTGCCGCGGCCGATCTCGTCTAAAATCAGCAGCGAGCGTGGCGTCGCCTGATGCAAGATCTCGCTCACCTCGGTCATCTCGACCATGAAGGTCGACTGGCCGCCGGCGAGGTCGTCGCTCGCGCCGATACGCGTGAAGATGCGGTCGACCACGCCGATGCGCGCGCTCTTGGCGGGCACGAACGAGCCGATTTGCGCCATGAGCGTGATGAGCGCGACCTGACGCATGTAGGTCGATTTACCGGCCATGTTGGGGCCGGTGATGATGGCGGCGCGGTCCTCGCGCTCGCCCATATAGGTGTCGTTCGGGACGAAGAGCGCGTCCTTGAGCACGCGCTCGACGACGGGGTGGCGGCCGTCGTGAATTTCGATGACGCCGCTGTCGTCCACGCTCGGACGGCAATAGTTGTTGTTCACCGCGACGGACGCGAGCGAGCAGAGCGTATCGAGCTCGGCGATGAGCCCCGCCGCGCGCTGGATGCGCACGCTCTCGGCGGTGACGGATTCGCGCAGGGCGGTGAAAATTTCAAATTCGAGTGCCTTGTCGCGATCTCCCGCGGTCAGAATCTCCTGCTCAAGGTTTTTAAGTTCTTCGGTGATGTAGCGCTCGCCGTTCACGAGCGTCTGCTTGCGGATGTAAGTGTCGGGGACGAGGTCCTTGAACGAATTCGAGACCTCGATATAGTAGCCGAAGACCTTGTTGTAGCCGATCTTCAGCGTGCGGATGCCGGTCTTTTCCTTCTCGCGCGTCTCGATGTCGGCGAGAAGCCCCTTGCCGCCCGACAAAATCTCGTGCAGGCGGTCGACTTCGGCATTGTAGCCCTTGCGGATGAAGCCGCCCTCGCGCACGGAAAACGGCGGCTCATCAACGAGCGTGTCGCGGATGCTCTGCGCCACGTCGGTGAGCGTGTCGAGCTCGTTGTCTAACTCATGCAGCCTGCCCGTCGTGAACGCCGTAAGCTGGGCTTTGACCTCCGTGATGCGCTCGATGGAGTTGCGAAGCGACGCAAAGTCGCGCCCGCCCGCCGTGCCGTAGGCGATGCGGCCGATGAGGCGCTCCATGTCGCTGATGCCGGAAAGCGCCAAAATCAGCTCCTCGCGCGCAACGGTATTTTTCGTCAGCGCCTCGACCGCGCCAAGTCTGCGCTCGATGGCGGCGACGTCGCGCAGGGGACGCGTCAGCCATGCGCGCAGATTGCGCGCGCCCATGGCGGTCTTCGTCTTGTCGAGCACCCAGAGGAGACTGCCGCGCTTTTCCTTGGCGCGGATGGTCTCGGTCAGCTCCAGATTGCGCCGCGCGGAGAGGTCAAGCTCCATGAAGCGGCCCTGCTCGTAGTATTCTAAATCCTTGATGTAGGAAAGATCGGTCTTCTGCGTCTCGTGCAGATACGAGAGCAGCGCGCCCAGCGCGAGCGACGCGGCCGGGTTGTTGCGCGGAAGGCTTGCAAAGCGCTCCTCGCTAAACTGCGCGCGGATGGCTTTTTCGCACGCTTTGAGCTCAAAGTGGTTCTCGCCGCGCTCGACCGCGCAGGACAGCTTATCGCGAAGGTATTCGACCAGCTCACCGTTGTCGTAAGCACCCGCGCTCAGCACCGCCTCGGCGGGGGAGAAACGGGATAACTCGTTATACAGGTGTTCTGCGCGGTCGTCGCCCGAAAAGGCGGTCACGTGCGTGTGGCCGGTCGTCATGTCGCAGAAGGCCGCGCCGGCGTTCTGCCCGTCCAAAAAGATGCCACAGAGGAAGTTGCCGCGCCGGTCGTCGAGGCATGCGCTGTCGATGACCGTGCCGGGCGTGATGACGCGGATGATATCGCGCTTGACAAGGCCCTTGGCGAGCGCAGGGTCCTCGGTCTGCTCGCAGATGGCGACCTTGTAGCCCTTGGCGATCAGGCGCGCGATGTAGGCGTCGCTCGAATGATAGGGAATGCCGCACATCGGCGTCTGATCCTCCGCCGCCTTGCCGCGGTCGCGGGTCGTCAGCGTCAAATCGAGCTCGCGCGAGGCGAGCTGAGCATCCTCGTTGAACATCTCGTAGAAGTCGCCCAAGCGGAAAAAGAGGATCGAATCCTTATTCTGTTCCTTGATCTCCAAATACTGCTTCATCATCGGCGTGATCTCGGCCATGATTCGTCCTCGCTTTCTTTCTCTCTAAAATCTAAAATTTACACGGTAAAGTCGGAGCCCGCGGGCATTTCGCCGAGGCGCTCGCCAAGCTTTGCTTTCAATCGCGCGTAGGCTTCTTTTCCCGTGCAGTGGCCCGTGAAGTAGTGCGCGACCTTGTCGCCGCGCAGCTTTTCGCCCACGGCGTCGACCAGCTCGTCCGGCTCGCTCTTGCCGAGCGAGGGGTTATAGAGGTGGAAGCCCGCAAACACCGCGTCGGGCGCTCTGCCGAGCACGTCCTCGGCGCTTTTCAGGATATTCACGATGCCGCAGTGCGCGCAGCCCGCGAACAGCGCGGTCTTGCCGTTTTCCGTGACCAATAGATCCTGCTCGTGGCGGAACGCGTCGCGCGGATAGTCCTCACCGATCTTCTCGCGCAGCGTGTCGTTCGCGCCGCTCCACAGCTCGCGACCCGGAACGGCGGAGAAAACCGTCAGTTCTTCGTCAAGCTTCTGCACGCCATCGCAGAGAACGAAGCGGTCCTCGTAATTCTTGAGCACCGCGTCCATGCCGATGTAGGCGCACTTGCTGGGCGTGACGACGTAGTACTGGCCCCAGACGGCCTTCTGCATATAGACCTTGGCGCGGTCGTTCAGCTTCAAGAACGCTTCGAGGCCGCCGCAGTGGTCGTTGTGCGCGTGGGACAAAAAGGCGATGTCGACCTGCGTCAAATCGACGCCGAGCGCCTTGGCATTGTCGATAAACTGCGCGTCGGGTCCCATGTCGAAAAGAATTTTGTGCTTGTCGGTCTCAATATACATCGACAGGCCGTGCGCGCAGGCGACGGTGTCTCTGCACGTGCTGTTTTCCATCAAAATGACGACTTTCATCAAAAAGCCCCCTTTTCTTTATTTCTCTACCGCTTCGCCGTAGAGCGCCCAGGTGTTGCTGTCGGTGATCTTCGCTTTGGCAAATGTGCCGATCAGGGCCTTGTCGCCCTTCATGCGCACGAGACGGTTGCCCTCCGTGCGCGCGGCGAGGGGGAAGGCCTCGTCGTCGCTCTCGCCGTCGGCAAGGACTTTCACCGTCCTGCCGATGTAGGCCGCGTGCTTTTTCGCGCTGATGGCGTTCTGCGCGTCGACGAGCTTTTCAAACCAGACCTGCTTTTCCTCGCGCGAGACGGGATCGTCCATCTTCGCCGCCGGCGTGCCGGGACGCGGGGAGAAAATAAAGGTGAAGAGCGCGTCGAACTGCGTCTTTTCTACAAGATCGACAGTCTGCATCGCTTCGTCCTCGGTCTCTCCCGGGAAGCCGATGATGACGTCGCTCGTGAGCACCATGCTTGGCATGACGCTTCGCGCGTAGGCGATCATTTCCTCGTACTTTGCGCGCGTGTAGGGGCGGTTCATCGCCTTCAAAACGCGGTCGCAGCCGGACTGAACGGGGAGGTGGAGCTGCTTTGCAACGTGCTCGCAGCGTGCCATCGTGTCGAAAAGTTTGTTGGTCGCGTCCTTCGGCTGGCTCGACATAAAGCGGAGCCAATAGTCGCCGGGAATGGCGTTGATGGCGGAAAGAAGGTCTGCAAAGTCGTAATCGGTGCCCAAGTCCTTGCCGTAGCTGTTCACGTTCTGGCCGAGCAGCGTAATTTCCTTATAGCCCTCGGCGATGAGGCCGCGGCACTCTTCGATGATCTTCTCCGGCTCGCGGCTGCGCTCGCGGCCGCGGACGTAGGGCACGATGCAGTACGAGCAGAAGTTATTGCACCCGTACATGATGCTGACCCACGCGCGCACGCCGCCCTCGCGCACGATGGGAAGGTCCTCGGCGATACGGCCATGCTCGTTCTCGATGGAGAAAACGCGCTTATTCTTGGTATACACCTCGTGCAGCAGCTCGGGGAGCCGCCATTCGGCCTGCGGGCCAAGCACAAGGTCGACGTGGTGGTAAGAATTTTTTACCTTGTCGGCCACGACCTTCTGCTGCGCCATGCAGCCGCAGAGGCAGATGATCTGGTCCGGCTTGGCGGCCTTCGTGTGGCTGAGGCGGCCCAAGTGGCCGTAAACGCGCTTTTCCGCGTGCTCGCGGATGGCGCAGGTGTTGAGCAGGATGACGTCGGCCTGATTCTCGTCGCGCGTAAGCTCATAGCCCATCTCGCGCAGCATGCCCATGAGCACCTCGCCGTCGGCCACGTTCTGCTGGCAGCCGAACGTGTCGACCAGTGCGAGCGGCGTGCGGGTGCGGCGGTCGTTCATCTCGCGCATCTTGCGCGTAAATTCCTTCTGACGCGCGAGCTCCTGCTCGCTGACGATGACTTCTTTGCGTTCCAAGGGATGTTTCCTCCCGAATCTCGATAGTTTAGCAATATAGTATATCATGTTCGCGCAAACGTGGCAAGGCCGCAGCGCGGCTTCCGGCGCGAAAAATCCACAGCTTTTACAATTCCGGTGACTTTTCCTCACCCATGTGGTATGCTATGGAAAACCTGAACTCCAAAGGAGGGCTTTCCATGGCGGCGTTTTATCAAAAATTTCTGCGCAAGCATCTTGACTTATCGTCTCTCAGCGTGATGCGGCGGGAGGACAACGATCCCTATTTCTGCACGCCCAAGGGCGCTTCTATCTTCGGCTGGGCGGGCGTGGACGGCATCCACTTCTGCTTTGTCCGCGGTTTTGGCGAAACGGTCTTCGCCGTGAGCCCGATGAACGGTGGCAAGGACTGCGTGCACGTCATCGCGCGCGATTTCAGCGATTTTCTGCGCCTGCTGCTCGCGACCGGCGACAGCGCGGCGCTCGAGCAGGCGTGGCAGTGGGACGAGGCGCAATTCGACGCCTTCCTTGCCGAGAATCCGCCGACGGACGAGCAGAAGGCGGTGCTCTCGCAGATCACCACAGTCTTTTCCCTCACGCCGATGGAGCGGCCGTGGCAATACCTGCGCAAGCTGCAAGCGGAGTTCGATCTCAGCAAGCTCAAATTCACCGAGGACTTCTACGACCCCGAAATGAATCCCGACGCGCCCGAACAGAAAGAGGACTGGAAGGTCTATTTTGACAGCAGCTTTTGGGGCCACCACGGGCGCGAGCGCGCGGGCAGGGAGATGAGCGTACAAAAGTGGTTTTCGTGGGCGGGGCGCGACTGGTTCGTGCCGTCGGTCTATCTCTGTGCCAAGGGCATCGTCATCGACTTCTGTATGCGCGCGGAGGCTTCCGCGCTGCGCGGCTTTATGGAAAAGTGGGGGATCGATCCCGAAAGCGACGAGTCCATCGACTTCTCGCGCGACGAACGCGAACAGATGGAGCGCGAGCACCCGCTCAGCCTCGGTTTTACCCCCAGCCTCACCTTGAACGGTACGAAGCTCCGCCCGAGCCACGGCTGCGGCGTCATTTTCCTGCCGGAGCAGCCCGGCTTCTGCGCCGACGCAGAGCCCGCCATGGCGCACTACGGCCTCGACCGCGCGTATGGCTGGAGCATCCGCCGCGCGGCGTTCCCGTTCGTCACGAAGCGCGCGCCGAAGCTCAAGTCGCTCGCCGTCACGATGACGGCGGACGAGGTGCGCGTCCCCGGCCCGCGCTTCCGCGCGGACAGGGCGGGCGACACGTTCGCCTTTTCCCACCGCGGCACGAAGTATCTTCTCACGGTGCAGGAGGTCGAGCCGCAGGAATTGCCGCGCGAGCGGATGAATCTCGACCCGCGGTTCGACTATCCGACGCACTTCACGGCCATCAGCTTTACGCTCACGCCCGAGCCGCCGGAACACTCGATCTTCGTCGAGGACTGCGCCGAGGGCGACCGCCCGCGCCAGGTCAGACGCGAGACCGCTTCCTTTGCGCCCGAGGCACAGAACGACTTCTGCGTCGGTATCATCGGCGGCGCGGACGGGCCGGTCGCCGTCGTCGTGGGCGAAGCGGCGCAGGGGAAGCTTCACACCGCGTGCTCGTCGCTGCACTTTGCGGCGGTCGACCACGTCGACTGGCGCGTCGGCTTCCGCGAAACACCGTGGGAAGCGGGGACGTTCGCGCTTATCTAACTACTTTTTCTGCGATCTCCGGTACTCCGTCGGCAGGACGCCGAAGGCCTTGTGGAATTCGGTGGAAAACTTGCTCTGGCTCTCGTAGCCGACGGCGCGCGCGACCTGCGCGACGTTCTCGTCGCCCTCGAGTAGCAGCTTTGCCGCGTGCTGCATGCGGTGCTCGCGGATGTGCGAGGCGAGCGAACTGCCGTAGACGGACTTGAAGAGCGCCTTCATCGTCGAGGGGTTCATCAAAAACATGCGCGACAGCTCGTCGATCGTCACGCGGCTTGAAAGGTGCTGCGTCAGGTAGTCGTGCACGGCGCGGATGGTCTCGATCTGCTCACTTGTGCCGCCGCCCTCGTACACCTCGGCGTCGAGCGGGGGCAGGTGCGGCGCGCCGGTGGCGGCCTTGCTCTCCTCCTCGGGACAGGAAATCTCCATCGTGCGCTCGATCATGCGGTGCAATAGCTGCGCCTGCTCGTTTTCCGACGCGCGGTAGTAGACCTCTTTCCCCACGCGGCGCGAAACGAGAAGCCCGCTCTCGCGCAGCTGCCTCAAATGGTGCGACACCGCGGGCGAGCTCATGCCGACCATCGCGGAGAGGTCGATGACGCACTCCTCGCAGTGGCACAGCAGCCAGAAAATGCGCACGCGGCTGCTGTCGGAGAGCTGCTTGAACACGTCCGCCACGGTCTGGAAGCTGCCGATCGTTTCCACCGATTCCTGCAGCTCCCGCATCGTGCCCTCGTCGCTGTGCTGGTGGGGTAAATGCACTTCGCTCATCGTTGTTCCGCCTTTCTTTTTGGGGCCTGCGGGCGCGTCCGTATCCCGTTTGGAAGTTTGTTTCGCCCGAACGGAAGAGACATGCGTGCAGCCCTTGACTTTTGCCTTTGCGGACATTATAGTACGGTCATCAGGATTAAACAAGCACTTAATCGTTAAATATTTCGTGCCGAAAAGGAGAAACATACCATGAAAAAGACCTATCAGATCGAAGTCGACTGCGCCAACTGCGCCAACCTCATGGAAGAAGCCACCAAGAAGACCGAGGGCGTTGCCGACGCCGTCGTGAACTTCATGACCCAGAAGATGACCGTCGAGTTCGCCGAGGGTCAGGACCCCAAGGCCGTGATGAAGGCCGTCCTCAAGAATTGCAAGAAGGTCGAGGACGACTGCGAGATCTATCTGTAAGAGATTTTCTCCCTCTCACGCCCCGGACGAACGCACCGGGGCGCTTTCTTAGGCAAAATTCAAATTCTCCCCTTCAAGGAGGTCATCTTTATGACGAAAAAGCAGAAAAAGATGCTTTACCGCATCCTGATCGCGGCGGCGCTGTTCCTCGCCGCGAAATTCATTCCCATGCCGATGCTCGTCTCCACCGCGCTCTACTTCGCCGCCTATGTCACCATCGGCTACGACATTCTGCGCAAGGCATGGAAGGGCATTCGCAACCATCAGGTGTTCGACGAAAACTTCCTGATGGCGGTCGCCACGATCGGCGCTATCGCGCTCGCGATCTACGAAAAGAGCGGCGACTATGACGAGGCCGTGGCCGTTATGCTGTTCTACCAGATCGGCGAGCTGTTCCAGAGCTACGCGGTCGGCAAGTCCCGCCGCAACATCACGGCGCTGATGGACATTCGTCCCGACTACGCCAACATCGAGCGCGACGGCAAGCTCGAGCAGGTCGACCCCGATGACGTGGCCGTCGGCACGGTCATCACCGTCCAGCCGGGCGAGAAAATTCCTATCGACGGCGAGATCGTCGAGGGCGCGTCCACGCTCAACACCGCGGCGCTGACGGGCGAGAGCCTCCCGCGCGACGTGATGACCGGCGACGAGGTCATTAGCGGCTGCATCAACATGACGGGTGTTCTGAAGGTCAGGACCACGAAGGCCTTCGGCGAGTCTACGGTGTCCAAGATTTTGGAGCTGATGGAAAACTCCAGCTCGCACAAATCCCGCTCCGAGGCGTTCATCTCCCGCTTTGCCCGCGTCTACACCCCCGCCGTGTGCTACAGCGCGCTGGCGCTGGCCATTTTGCCCCCGGTCATCAATCTTTTGATGGGCAATGCCGCCTCGTGGGGCGTGTGGGTCTACCGCGCGCTCACGTTCCTTGTTATCTCCTGCCCCTGCGCGCTGGTCATCAGCATCCCGCTCAGCTTCTTCGCGGGCCTCGGCGGCGCGAGCCATGAGGGCATCCTCATCAAGGGCTCGAACTACTTGGAGGCGCTGTCCAAGACCAAGATCGTCGTCTTCGACAAGACCGGCACGCTCACGCAGGGCGTGTTCGAGGTCACGGGCGTGCACCACAGCCCGATGGAGGACCGCAAGCTGCTTGAATACGCGGCGCTCGCCGAGTGCGCATCCTCGCACCCCATCAGCAGGAGCTTACAGAAGGCCTGCGGCGTGGAGCTCGACCGCTCCCGCGTGACGGACATCGAAGAGCGCGGCGGCCGCGGCGTGGTCGCGACCGTGGACGGCCACAGTGTGGCCGCGGGCAACGGCAAGCTCATGGATGAGCTCGGCGTCAAGTGGCAGGACTGCCACAGCGTCGGTACGATCGTCCACATGGCGGTCGACGGCGAGTACGCTGGCCACATCGTGATCTCCGATGTCGTCAAGAACGACGCGCGCGACGCCATCGCGGCCCTCAAGCGCGCGGGCGTGCAGAAGACCGTCATGCTCACGGGCGACATCAAGAAGGTCGCCGACCACGTCGCGCAGGAGCTCGGCGTCGACGAAGTGCACGCCGAGCTGCTCCCCGGCGACAAGGTCGCGCGCCTCGAGCGACTGCTGGGTGAAAAGGGCAAGGATGACTGCCTCGCTTTCGTCGGCGACGGCATCAACGACGCGCCCGTGCTCTCCCGCGCGGATATCGGCATCGCGATGGGCGCGATGGGCTCCGACGCCGCCATTGAGGCAGCGGACGTCGTGCTGATGGATGACGATCCGATGAAGATTGCCAAGGGCATCCAGATCTCGCGCAAGTGCATCCGCATCGTGTACGAGAACATCGTTTTCTCGCTCGGCGTGAAGCTGACGTGCCTGCTGCTCGTCGCCATCGGTATCGCGAACATGTGGATGGGCATCTTCGCCGACGTCGGCGTGATGGTCTTAGCGGTTCTCAATGCAATCAGAGCGCTGCGCACTTCAAAAAACTGACAAAGTCAGTTTTTTGAGCAGAATTTCACTGCGCTCAGCGCACGCGCCAAAGGCGCGCACATTCGCTCCGTGCAAAGTGTTTTTTGGCACGCACATGTCGTTCCAAAAAACGATTTCAATTTATTTGCGCCGTGCGCGGCGCAAAGTCTGCGACGCTTATTTTGCGGGCAGCAAAGTCTGCGACGCTTTTACAAACGAGAGGACGGCATTTGCCGTCCTCTTTTTGTTGTGCATTGCAATGCAGGCTTTCTTTTCGTATAATAACCGTATCAAAACGATTTTGGAGGACACCACCATGAAGGTCAGCGTGATCCAGATGAATATGCGCTCGCTGGAGAGCAAAGCGAACTTTGACCGCGCGGAGGCGCTCGTGCGCCGCGCTGTCGGGGAAAACGGCCCCGACGTTGTCGTCCTGCCCGAGACGTGGAACACAGGCTTCATGCCCGCGGGCGACCTTGCCGCGGCGTGCGATGAAAACGCGAAAGCCGTGCGCGCTCGTTTTTCCCCGCTCGCGCGCGAGCTGAATGTCAACATCGTGGCGGGGAGCGTGTCGAACAGACGCGGCAGCAAGATCTACAACACCGCCTGCGTCTTTGACCGCGCGGGCGCGTGCATTGCCGAATACGACAAGACCCATCCCTTCACGCCGATGGGCGAGCACGAGGTCTACACCCCCGGCGATCACCTCGTCACCTTCACGCTGGATAGCGTGCGCTGCGGCCTTCTCATTTGCTACGAGGTGCGCTTCCCCGAGCTGTGGCGCACGCTGGCGCTGCGCGGAGCGCAGGTCATGTTCCTGCCCGCCCAGTGGACGGCCGCGCGGCAGTACCACTGGGAGACGCTCACCGCCGCCCGCGCGATCGAAAACCAGCTCTTTGTCGTCTCGTGCAACGCCTGCGGCGAGCGCGACGGCACGCTGTACGGCGGCTTTTCGCGCATCCTCGACCCGCTGGGCGCGGTCTTAGCCCAAGGCGGCGGGGAAGAGGAGATCGTCACCGCCGACTTGGACCTTTCCTCCATCGCGCCCCTCCGCGCCCGCGTCCCCGTTTTCCACGACCGGCGGCCCGCGCTCTACCGGCTGTAAGGCATCAAAAACCGACAGCAAAAGAGGCATCAACAGAAATGAAGATCACCCTGCTTGCATCGTTTCTCGTCATGGCGGCGTATTTTCTCCTGCTGTACGCCGGCGTCGGGCTCATTCAGGAGAAGAAATTCTTCTCCTCCGCGCCGCGTGAGGTCTTCGCCGCCGTTCCTGAGAGAAAAGCCGAGCGCTTCCGCGGCGCGCATATCCTCGGCTGGTACCTCGGCATCTTGGCGATGCTGCTGTTTCTCGGTGCGGCAGTCCTCGCCGCGTGGGACGGCATCAAAAACAGCTTCCCTTCAGCGCGTTTTTCGCGCGGTATCTCGTGATCCTCTATGTCATGGAGGCCTACGACATTCTCTTTTTCGACTGGGTGCCGTTATGCCATTCGAACTTCTTTCCTCATTTTTACCCCGAGGTCAAGGGCATCGCCGCCCCGCAGCTGTTCGGGTACAATAAAAAAGCGCACTTCATGCACTTTTTGCTCTATATCCCTCTCTCTGCCGCGCTTGCGTGGGTGTGCACGCTTTTCTGAGGTGCAATTTTACATCAAAAT